>Ga0247763_1000735_pt1 | contig 19642 bp, 19 predicted proteins | sample UWRJL141409B4_FD_179926 | JGI IMG/M metagenome (GOLD analysis project Ga0247763, IMG submission 179926) | Plant litter microbial communities from Arlington Agricultural Research Station in Wisconsin, United States - UWRJ-L141-409B-4 | ecosystem: Environmental > Terrestrial > Plant litter >...
TGTGTGAGGATGCCTGGCACAGCCAGGAATCCAACCGCTGAGCCACCGTACAAATCGTAAGCTGGTTCATGCAATAGATCTATAAAGGAAGGCTTTCTGGCTCTGCCAGAAAGCCAGAGAAGAAGAATAACAACAATCAAGCTCATTCATCACAATCACAAAAAGCCCACATAGATAAAGGTGCCGTGCTTCTGACAGGGCAATCTGACCTTGGAATCTTAGTGGGGTAATTGGACTTGGGATTGTTGGCGGGGTAATTAGCGGCGGAAAGTGGGGCGATGAAGATTACGCAGCGAATCGCTTGCGAAACAAGGTGGGGCAGTACTGGAGAAATCACGTTACATTGGGACTCAGCAAAATTGAACTGGAGCAGCCCTTAGAGCTGAGGATAGCTTTGGGAAGAAGGGGGATAATTGTAATATAACCTGCGAAACCCCGCCGTAGCGCCTGCGCAGCGCCGGGGGCAGCAGTGACGCAATAGGTCAGCATACGTATAAAAGCCGCTGTAGGTAGTTGGTGCTCGCAGGGGGTTTTTCCCTTCTGCAAGAATCAGTTACTGTATTGGAGTGGAATCTGCTTTATCAACTCATCGCTAGTGAATCACCTGTGTATCGCAGCAGCATCGGGCTCTTCCTTGATCACCCCAGTAGCTTATTACACTTAACCCCAAGTACGTACAGCCAAAGGCTAAGCCAACTCGCCATTCTCAGATGTTCTGGGCTGCGTTTAGCTTTAAAATTTGTACTGCTTTTGCGCCTCTATTTGGAGACCCTTAATCTAAGGGGGGTGGAGTTACCGGCTGGATTATACTTGAAACTTTGCAAGAACACCTCCCTACAATTTGCAAGTTAGGCTCTATCTTTATCCAGGATAACGCTTTAACACACTTTTGTAAAATAGTTCAAAATTGGTTGGTAGAATGGGCTTAAGAGAACGGGGTCGGGTTGGTGGATTGGCCTGCTTACTTACCTGACCTTAACCCTATTGAAAACGTATGGAAGATTCTAAAGGAAGATATAACGAAGGAGTTTTCTTATTTAGTTGACCTTTTGAAGAACGATGCCGCAAAAAGAGAGCTGATCTACGCTGCGATTTGCGTATGGGAGGGTCTTGATGAAGAGATGTTAAATAAGCTGCTTTTGGGGATTGTGAAGAGGTTGTAGGCGGTGATTGAGGCCGATGGGTGGTATACTAAGTATTAACTAGTCTTATTTGAAAGCTCTGCTTCTTAGTATCCTGGAAATGTAATTTGTATGGGGTTTGCTATATAACTGGCATATCTGCAAAGCTTTCAAGTATAGGGGTAGTGGGTTGGAAAAATGCAAATGTGGGGTTGGGTCGATACTTTTGTCACCCCACTGTAAGTGCATCCGCCGCTGAAATGTCGAGTACGGTCGCAATACCCCGCAGTGGGGATAGCAAGTCGGGCGCAAATCGCGCAAACGTCAATTAGTATCTCGCCATTAACGACACATAAGACGAAATGAGCGGGGCAGACGTCCGAGGTTGGAGCGAGAGTCAGATTCTTGAAGCGGTGGGGGAGAAAGTAGGCTTGGTAAGAACACCTAGGGTCTTAGGCTTTGAAGCTGAGGCTGATTTCTCAGTGTGATTTTTATATCGACAAGAACGAGAAAAACCATGTCGCAGTCATCATTAATTTCGAAGGACGGCGTGGAATGGTTATGCTGGATGGTCTGGTGTTTGTAACAGGAAGAGAGAAATCGGAGGATGGCGAATGTTTGTATATTACAACGAGCTTTTTCGTTCTTGCGCCTGGTGATGATGATGGCGGGCCAGACGTTAGTTTTGTCCACCGGAAATGAGCTTCTTCTCCCAGGCTAGATATTGTATGAAACAAACCTGGTTTTACCCACACAAAGAAGGCCCCGGGGAATAGTTTCAGTCGCGTTACTTTTCTCTCTCCCGTGGCGCTACTTTTGCGTAGATTGCTAGAGCACACCTCGCAACGTTTCAGAAGAAAGATAAGATCCAAGCGTGGAACACCGTAGTAGGCAGACCCATTTGGTGGAGCCGAGACCGAAAGTTGGCCCAGCCAAGAGATTCTTGTCACGGTATGAAGAATGCATCGCACATAACCTACACCGTACGCATCCTGAAGGGTCAGGCACACGACACACACCCTACCACGGTGCCGTGACAGTAGAGGTCCCAAAACTGGGCCCTCGTAACTCCACCGCTATTTTAGACCCGTGGCAACTGTAGCCGAGGCAGCACAGAATTGTGACAGCCTGGCTCAGGCCAAGGCGGCAACCGCTCAGTTCCGAAGAAGGAAAGGGAAATTCATGGTGTCGATTTTAGGGTCGTGAACGGACTGTTTCTCGACATTATCTTCGCTTTGCCGCTCCTGTTGGCGGATTTGCTTGACACTGACTGCCTGGTTGGTGTTTGGACCAGTGGACCGAGGAGTCAGAAACACTGCACCGTGGATGTCGGTGGAATTGATGGGGCCAAAATAGATATGACTTGTCCTTTTCCTAATTGTACCTCAGTCAGGTTTTGGCGACCTCAGGCTCCTAGATCATTTCCCCGCTCGCTCCTCGGCATCAGCAGCGTCATCCTCGTCTTCCCCCGGAAGCGGCATGGTCCCCAGAACCTCGGCCAGCAATCTCGGCTCGATGCACACATGTTCCATCTCATCATGTCCGTCATGGTCGTCACCCTCTTCTCGGCGGGGGAGATCGAAGCCATAGTTTGTGTATAGCTCACGCACCACAGCGAGATGGGCCTCGCGCAAGGCCTCTCGCTCCCCAGCGTGGACCTCCTGGATGCGAGCAAGGTGCGGTGGGGGCCAGGGCACCCGCGGCGGCACCTCATCGACACGGGCGACCGACCCACCCCAGAAGCATGTCATGATGGTGGCCGCTCCGCTCGCTATCGCCGATACCCGCTGCCATTCGCGCCGCCTCCGTGCCGCCAGCCACGGCACCTCGATGGCTGCCTCGCGCTCGCGCTGCCGGTCGCGCATCTCGTCCCGCCGCGTCGAGTAGGCCGCGCACGCCGCGTCCATGTCCCGGTAGAACCGCGCCTTCTCCCGCTGGTCTTTCTGCACCGTGTGATATATGCGTTGGAATTCCGTGTCGAGCTCATGCGCCGCTTCGCTATCGGCGAGGCTGTCTTTGGTCGCTGGTACCAGTGGCGCGCGGGCTCTGTCGGAAGGAGCGTCGACTGTCTCTGATAGGGGGTCTTGATCCCACACCTCGGACGTCGTGTTCCGGTCCGACTGTGCCGAGCTCTGCTCGTGCTCCCAGACGACCTCGTCATCGTCGTCGCCTATCCCGTCGTGGCTCAACAGGCCGCGTGAGTCGTCTTTGGCATTTCCGTTGCGGCCAAGCATTGCTGAGATGGCGTTTGGGGACTGCCGAGTCAGGCTTTGTTGTCTGAGGCTCGCGGAACTCAAAAAGCAATGGCGCGGGTAATGAATAGAGTTTTATTGCGTTGTGGAAAAGTTACACCAAAGAAAGGGAAAAAAAAAACCTATGTTAAAAAGACGAGGAAAAATTGGTCGTGTTGAATATCGGATGAGAGCCAACCAGTGTTGGGCTTTCCGCAAGCATGGCCTAGTTATATCCGCGTATTCCATTGCGTCAGCACATGACGACCACCACATAACGGCGGCCTCTGATGGCTGATCAGCCAGCCGCCTTACCAACTGGCAATTGGGCCAGGCAACCCACCTCGGCCGTGCCGCATTTTTTGTGCTCCTGATTGATCGCTATACGCCACGCCATCACATCCTAATTACCACCCCCCCACCCAGTGTTGTATGTGCATCTTTAACAAATGGACTACTCCCATTGTTCCCCCCCCACCTTTTGGACTTGGGAAAGCACAGATGGGAAAATAATGATGTAATCACAAGCCCAAGCACCAGTATTTAGCCTTCAGACTAGGGCAGATAAACTTTGACCCAATTCATCACCTCTTACCATCACTATTCATACACCCCCGGAAAAGCAACAAAATCAAATAATTTCGAGCCTCCTAGATAACAAACTGCTTCTAACGTTACTAAGTTCAGCTGAATCCAGTGTGCGGCTGTTTTGACATGATGTTGCTACCTACCTACCTACCTACCTACCTACCTACCTACCTACCTACCTACCTACCTACCTACGTTTTGCTACTCTCTGGTAACCATTATACAGACTCTCCGACGAAGTCGCCAGCCGACCAGACGGAATAGAATACAGAACAGCACGCCCACAAAATGCAACCAAGCAAGTTGTATAATCCCTTTACAATTGAATCTACCACATCCAAAGTGCAGTATTTCTGACACGTTCGACACACAAAAAACTAACGCCCACAAATAAACACGTTCTTGTCCATGAAGTTGTCGGCATCTTGAACTTTTTTTTTTTTGGGATCATGCAAACAGCACAATGATAGTTGCGTTCTCATTCAAGTTCATCTCGGGGTTACGGTGGTCAGCACACGCCGAATAGAGTGAAGGCGTGCAAGCTTTACCTATCTCGTATCCCGTGTGATATCCTAGTACCGAGTCTAGTTTCTAAAGAGGTCTGCATCGCCGCTGAGGTAGCATGGCTTCACCGACTGGCCAACCACAAGCCCGCCAAGGCGGACAAACTGGGTTGAAGACACAATTCCCATGACTGTTCAGGTATGAGGGCGAGAAAGAAAGGTGATGAAACTACTGAAAATTGGCAGGAAGGGACAGCAGGTTTACCTCAACTCGCGCCTTATACCTCGCCTGCCATTCTATTTCTCTCAAAACAGCCGAGTGGGCTGAATTATGCAAACCAACCTTCCAGACCCCATTTTTGTGAATGACAATTTTGGCGATAGTGGCGACATGTCGATTCCGTGTTTGCATGACGTCTTGCTGCCAAGAGCCGATATTGACTCGAACAGACGTATTCGCACTCCCAAAATATAACATGCAAGGGCCAAAGAACGAATCTGTTTGCTCACGAGACGAGAACATAGGACATGTCACTCAGCTAGCTAATGCGCGCTGAGGGCAAATTCTATGGTTCCCACAACCGAGCCTGTTTCTCTACCTTCGAGTTCTTTACCTCCACCTCAATAGATACTCGTTCCGATAACAACGATTAGGACAATGGAAATACAGCTCGTCATTGTCTGTCCCCGTCCCTGTTCCCGTTACATCTTTGTTCACAACCAGTTGTACTTCTTATTTCTCGACAAGGGTGGGTGCGAACCGCACTGTATTGTTTCCGAACAAGACTTCCACACATCCTGCTATCGTGACGGGCGATGGAAACTAGCGAGGATCATGGGCTTGTTGGTACATGTACGGTTATATCCGCCTTGGTGACTTGCATCTTCTTCTTGATTTAAACCCAGCCTTTCCGAGAGGCTCAGGTTAGAGATTCGTACTAGATAGATAGGGATGGATGTACATGGGGTATACGTGGGGTGCAGGTTGGGTGGGACAAGATAATGCAAGCTTTTTTTGGTTTTTTATTTTTGTGAATGAAAAACAAACCCAAAAGCCAACCAACGCTACGCTATGCAATGCCAAAAAGGAGAAACCAAGAATGCAAAACTAAAAATCATAAGAGCACAGAAAAAGCACCAAAAAAAGGAAAGAAAATACAAGAACGATGCTATGCCATGCTATCCTTTGCTATGCTATGCCATGCTATGCAACCACCAGGCTAGGCTGATTGAATCAAGTGCTCTCTGCATGCCGTCTGTATGTCTGTCAAGACAGCTGCTTGAACTGGCAGGATGGGCTGTTTTCAAGTTAATTTTATATAGTCGAGACCGTCAAGGTCGCACTCACCACTCTATCAACGCCTTTCCCTTTCCCTCTCACTCCCTCCAACACATGTTACCTTCCATGTTTACTCCTCATCCGCCTCCGGCGCATCTCGGCCGGTAACGGTAAGGGTACCGATCGAGGGCGGCTCCTTCGAGGGGAGCTTGTACGAGCCAGGGCCGATCTTGATAATGTCAGGGGGGTTGGTCGGCGCGGCGAGGACGACGGAGAACAAGGCCGGAGCGGCGAGGAGGATGGCGAGGAACTTCATTTTTTTTTTGTTTGATTGTGTTGAGATGAAGAAGAAATTCAGGTAGAATTTGTCAAGAAGATTTGATGGTGGTTGTGTGTGTGTTTGATTGCAGAGTTGAGTTGAGTTGAGTGTGTAGGTATGTTTGTGTGTGAAGAGGAATAATGTAAATCTGGCCTTGAACTGGGAGCTGGGGGGCTGGGTATTTGTACTTTGATCTTTCATCCCACTTAGGTAATGATCAAGGCATCTTTTTTGCCTCAACTTCTTCACACATGCCGAATTGCCCGAAGCTGAGCTGAGCACAGCTGAGCCAACATAACTTGGCTACCTTACCCACATTCCTTTTGCAATATGCAAGTACTAATGTGCAACAAGAATTGTGGCGGTGATATACGGGACAGGTGATAGATGGATCAAATCGCAACACAAGTGACAAGGCTGTGCAGCATCAGCATAGTCGTATGCATAGTAGCACAAGCACAAGTCCTGTCAGGTCTTGGGGTTTCGCAAACCAAAATCCAACTTTGGAGCCAACGCGGCGTCATTCGAGACTCGGTGTGGGGTGAGCTGGTCTGCCCAGGTTTTTTAGTCGTGTGTTTCATAAAGACAGATTACCTTGGAGCCTAGAAAGGATTTTTTTTTTGGTTGTACGAAAGTCTAGTTCTAGAGGATGGGAGGAGTTGGTGGCGCGAGTCGCGAGTCGCGGCACAGGTTTCAAACCCTCGCCAAGTCGTATTCCTCCTCTCCCCCGTCAACTAACAAACTTATTGTAACCCAACACTAACTACAACCACAAGCACACAATTCTCCGTCCCGAAATGGAGCCTTACTGATGGCAGCTGACAAAGGAACCCTTGTCAAGATTTGGTGTTATCTTATTTTAGCATCACCATCGCGCGAGGGGAGTTGTCTCCCCATGGGGTTAACCAGCGGGGTTGAATAATTGCTGGCGTCGCTATCATACTTTCGGTCAAGTATGCCACGTTTTGCATTGCTCAGGCTCTGGCCACCATTCCAACTTTGCTTCCGGTTTTGCGGGAATTGTCTTACCCATTTGCAGCGACGACCAGAGATTGTGCAAGTCGCTCACTTCTCTTTCCAGCACTTCATGACTGCTGTTTATCATCTTGTCCGCTAGCGACCTTAATCCCCCCCTGTTGTTCTGACCCACATCGGCGCCCAACTCCCGCCGCCAACCCCCCATCCTCCCCCAGCCCTGTGCGCCCAGGTGCCGGCCCCGCTTCGAGGCTATGCCTTGTCAGCATGTCGATGGCATCAATGCGTTTCGTATATAGTGCACATAGTCCGTACTTTTGTGTTCACGTTATCCTCGTCGGTCTTTCCTGTCAGGCTGTCCCTGCTCGGATGATCATTGGCTGCATGTGCAGGGACGAGACGAAGTATCGCCACTTCAGAAAACACTTTTCTGTGTCCATTACTGTGAACGCGCCGTACGATGGGCCCCTGTATAGATCCTGAACTTCAGCCTCAGGATTCTCCTAGACGAGCTGCCTGCTTCCCCCGGGAGTGGCGCAGTTATCCTGTTGGCGTCATTTGATCTTGGTTGTCAATTTGTTGCCGCCAACGCTTTGCTTGGGATCCCTTACCTAGTTGTTCTTTACCCCGCTGGCATATTAGCGGATTGATCGAGACCAACTCCGGGTATATATCTTGACCGCCACGGCAGTTGTGATTCTACTGGGCCCTGTCCCTCTTTTTTTCCTCGTCACATTATCAGCATCCTTGGGCAAACTGCTGTGCCGACCGAGTTCCATTCCGTCTCTCCACCTGTCCGATTGTATTACCTCGGCATTGTCCAGTAATGCTCGTCCGTATTGCTCAACATGGCAGAAAATTTTTCGGCGAGATGACCTGCCGCCATGCGTTTACCCTTACTCAGGTCCGCGACGAGTATTTGGTTCACTATTAAATCCAGAAACTCCTCAACAAATTTCGCACAATGCACACATGGATCAGTTCGAAGGAGATGAATGTACTGACGAGATGCATCGTTAGTCAGTGTGAGAAACTGTAACTGAGCGGAGATCCTTACCTCTGTCACTTCCCTTTTCACAACAGGTGTAGCAGGTCTGGTGTTTTTATCCATTGTGAAAAATGTCGGCGTCTTAATGTTTCGTAAAGTCCGGTGGTTATCCAGTGTGGACCTCTTTCGCCCAAAGCACTCGACGCCGTTCCAGCCTTGGAGATACCACGTTACAAACTCCAAAAAGACACACCCTAGGGCCCAGATATCGTAGGCGGGCCCTGGCACCGCCCCAGGGATGTCAACCTCTGGGGCACGGTAAAACGGTGAGCCCCCGCTGGGCGAAGATGTACCATCCCTCGTGAACTCTGCAGTCCCAAAGTCGGTAATCTTGAGAGTGCCCAGATCGTCTGGGTGACTAGAAACACCGGGAAACCAGAGAATGTTAGGGGGCTTGATGTCGCCGTGGACACCAAATAAAACTTTGCAGATTGACCGCCTGCGAAGCGCCACAGGGTCTAGATCTACAACCTTTGATTTAGGGCCTGGGGGCTGCTTTGTGGGGTTTTTAGTTCCTGCAAGGAGCGAGTCATTGGAAAAAGTTGGGAAGTGGTGAATTGTCGCCAAGGCGTCAGCGAGGCCCTGACATTGCCTGATGAGCCACTGTGCCGTAGTCGGATTCCTGTCTGGAATGGGATTCAACTTCTCCCAGTACCCGACGAGGTCTGCCTCGGCCCAAGGAAATATAAGGTGGTAGGATCCTCGGTGCTGATAAGTCGCCAAGAGGACTATGAGGTGGGCGTGCTCGTAATCACCGCTGAGTCGTTTCAACATACTAGTCTCGCGATCAAAGTCCTCTCTCCTTTTTGACTTTAGGCGCTTTACCGCAAAGACGTTGGGCTCTTTCGTAGACGGCAAGTTGAAGACATGATGGTCGGGGTGAATTGTCACTTTCATGACTTGGCCACAGCCTCCGGGGGGGCTGGATTCGTCTTGATACTCAAAAGGAAGCACCACGGATTCCCCCAAGACCCAATGGTGTATGATACGAGGATGTCGCCCCCGCCCAAGTTCACTCATGCCACCTGGAGCGAAGAATGCTGTGAGTACGGTCCACTGCCGCCGCTCGAACTCGGAAAGGGCATGGTGTTTCCACCCATGGAAACAACGAATCATTTTTTTCGGATCTCCTCGTGCACTTCGAAGTTCCCACCGTAGAGTGCTATTGGGAACCGGCAGCTTGTAAAGGGGAAGATCAGCATCGCTGATATCTTCCTTTAGAAACCGACGAATCTTGGACGGTTTTCCAATCAGGACAAGAATTGCCATGATCTTCCGAAATGATTTTTGAGGTGCACCCAGCGTCTGGCGTGGCTGGAGTTGACTGGGGCTGCATGGTGTTTCCTCGGAGCCCAGGTGGTGGACAGGTTGGCCACCCCCCAGGGAGAAGCTGGGTTCGCCGCTGCCGCAGATCTTCTCCGCCTCGGAAGCCAAGTCTTTCCTGGGGAGGTGCATGTTCTGAAGGAGAGACTTCCAGCTCAGTTCCTCTTTGACAGCATCCTTGTTCACAATCTGGATGAGTTTTCGCCTCGGTATGAAGCCAGCATCGGGGTTTGCAGGGTCCCAGCAGATCTTGGCGTCAAGGAGACGACGCTTCAAAACCGAGCCTGACTGCGGCTCGTAATCGCTGAGAGGACCTCTTTGGGCACGGATTGCGAAACGGTCTCCAAGATCGAAGACCAAACTGCCCACTGCCGTTGATTGGAGTATTTCCTCTTTCTTTGGCAAGCCTTGTCCGTGAATGGCTGCAATTGCGGCTTGAGGGACTTGTTCGTTCGTTGCCGAAGGGGCAATTCCGCCCGCCTTGCGTTGGTGAGTGATTGGTTGAACGGGAAAAAAACGGCACAGAACACAGGCAAACTCAAACTCACTTGTGCGCCATCCTCGCCAAAGTCTCTCTCGTCTATTGTTTGCGCTTCTCGGCCGCTTCGGGCTCGGTCGAGTGGAGGGAAGGTCGCCAGCGTTTCAGCCTGAGAATTGGGCCTTTGGGTGCCGCTAGCGACTGACATGGAACCCGACAGGGAAATGCGTTTCTCGGCTGCCGGTATTGGTGCAGCCCCACGGATGGAAAGGTCAATGTTTGCCCGAATATGCAGAAATACTTGCTCGGTTGAAGCGGTAATCTGTTTGACCGGGCAATCAGATTGCTGATCCAATCCCAGGGCGGCGAGGGTGGCGGAGGCCTGAAGTGATGGACCGACCGAATCCGGTTCAAACTCCGCGGTTGGAGTCGGAACATCGGGGGGCCGAGGTGGCATGTTTCAATGTTGTGTAAGGCGGGGCCGTGGTAATTGGACGGCGCGTACCATCAGCGTTGTTAGACGGGGAACGAGCATTATAAAATCGCGCAGAAAGCGCATCGCAGGTGGCCCGAGGACTTGGACCTGGGTGCCCTCAATCACGTTCAGCCGCTGGGGGGGCTCAGCTCAGGCCTCTGACTTGATTTGGGTGTGACGCCACCCCCCGCGGAGGTGTGTCTGACCTGAAAGGGCCTCCCTTTCGCCCCCGTCTGTCCCTTTGGCCCACGCTGAAGCCCACAAGACTGCCTGGTCAGGTCTGCATTTTTGGGGCGTGATTGGACTACCCCGGCCTAGTGTGGGCGCTGATAAGGACGGGTTGACAATGGTTATAAATGAGGCGGCGGCCAGAGTCTCCTGTCGCGCGATCAGCCATCACCTCTACCATTTTTGATTGACCTTAGTCCAACCTCACAATAACCCGCAGCACTGCAGCGCTAGCGCAACAGACAACGGGGATCGCTGGAAGCATGCGACCAAATGTCGAATCGCAGGATGTCTGCATAAGAAAAGTCGACCCTGCCAAATTGACAGCGAAGTTAGAGCAGAAATTTGGCAATGACTTTGAGGTTTATGTTAGCCGCCTTTCCTTGCCTTGGACAACACTATGGCGTGAATGTTAGAAATCGGAGACTGACGGGCATTCCTGACGCAGATGAAGCACAATGTGTACTCTATTAAAGCTAGCGGCCGGCTCACCGAGGTATGAAGCTTTGGAAATACGGTGATGAGATGCCGAAATGCGAGAGACTGACGTGGGTCCAAAATGCGCAGGAAGAGATCAACGAATGCGCAATTGGCCGAGAGGCCACAAGGACCTCAGTGTCCCGGCAGCAAGAGCGGCGCAGCTGGTGGGGGCGGTTGCGTTGACTTTGGTTGCGTCAATTCTGCAAGGCAAACCGAAGGGGCTCGGTCGGTCGCCTCATCAGCTGGGAAAGGAGAAGTCTTCGTGCCTTCCTCACCCAGCTTGACTCCAGCGCCTTCCATTTCGCAATTCTGGCCCCGCCCCTCGGAGGTCCGCACCTTCCCCTTCACATCCCACACATTCACGAAGGAAGCTGCCCTGCTGGGTCAACTGCATCGACAACTTGGAAATGGACCCCGCACTCGATTCATCTCCCATCCCCTTCCTGTCGCCTTCCGCTCCCCCGCCCACCGTCGATGCTCGGGCCTACTTCGCAAGCATTTGCTGCTTGCATCCGCTGTATCTATCCAGGTCTTCTAGAAAATGTATATTCCAGTCGCACGTATGTATCTTCATTTCCATCGCTATTCATGGTTCAAGGTGCCATTCCTGCTCTGCCATGATTGCCCGTGCATGGGCCGTGGCAGCTGCATTGGGAGTCTCCCCCGTGTTTTGTCCCAGCATCTGCTTGCTCGTGCACGAAGGGCTCGCGGGATTCCGACTTCTGTTGATCTTCATCGTCTGCACCCGGCACGCGACCAGGCGTCTGGTTGCATTGTCGCGGCGGTTGGCAAACTCGACTTCGCGGCGGGCTAGCGCTCAAACATCCATATGCGGCTGTGCCATGGTCCAATTGGACGCCACTTTTGTGCTTCGGCCTTTCTTCTGACCTATTGCATCGGTCGCCGCAACACCACTATGCACGCTATCACACCCTCTGCGCACAAATGGAAATGCGGTGTCGGGAGTGGTCAACTCAACCAAGGAGTGGAGAGGCATGTCGATGTCAAGTTACACGGCAGCGACCGATTCGGGATGCGACTCGAGAGAATGGATGAGGCTCAAATGGACTGGGCATTTCAGGTGATGCCTTTTCTTTTCACGGTTTTTTTCTTTTTTTTGTTTTGCAGTGTTTCCAATAGGTATATCCCATTGCCATGAGTCGTCAACCCGGTAAGTCCGATTTAGACACTGACAGCAGCAGCAGCGAGGATGAGGCTCCTCGCTTGGCGGATCATATGACAAAGCTTTTCATTGTCAGCGACTTTGACCGAGATGGACGAGACTTCCTTCCCGTGACCAGTCTCGATAGCGTTGTCACCGAGGGGCACATCATAGAGGAACTCAAGGCCACAGATGGAAAGGGGAAAAAAGACATTGACGATATTGTCCAGTTCATCTTGGAGCACGACTACGCCAAAAAGTTCTTCGCCATCATTGCGTCATTAGGGCTCGAAAAGCCACGCAAAATGATGAAGAGCTTGATGGACAGTGCCGAAGAGCTCGGCCTTGACGATCGATGTCTTCCCATCGACGACCCGAGGTGCCAAGACTCAGGTCTGCCACACACGCTTCGACTCTCCTCGCTCGGAAAGGGCAAAGTATGGAAAGAAGATCATATCGGCCGATTCTATCGAGAGCAGTGGCGATTCTTGGCCCCTGTATTCCAGTCAGCGAACGAGATTCACAACTCGTATCAAGATTTCAAGGCCCCTTGCATCATGCCATTCATCAATAGGTATGACGACGACGACAGTGCGAGCAAGGGAGCCTTTGGGTCCGTGACTAAATGCAAAATACACCCAGACCACCTCTTGGACCTGGCACATCCGGTGAGCCCAGGCTTAGCCAAGGACGTCGCGCAAATGCCGACATTGCTGATATTTTGCATAGGGGCAACCATGGACTGAGTACGTGGCGGTCAAGGAGATGCAAAGCAGGATTGAGAGAGACGGCATCAAGACAACGATCGATTGGGAAAGGGAAGCCGCCATCCTGCAAAAGATGAACACGCTCCAACAAGAACACATTGTACGATTCATCACCGCCTTCCGTCGTGGCGAAAGAGGCAGTGAGAGGCACTATCTCATGTTCGAGTGGGCTGACGGCGGGAATCTGCGGAACCTTTGGAGGACCTACAACCGCCAACAGCTCACGCCAGGTCTGGTGCAATCGGCAGTCAAGCAACTCGAGGGACTCGCCACGGCTCTGCACAAAGCGCACTACCCGGGGACGAGCACCTCTTTCCGACACGGAGACCTCAAACCCGAGAATATCCTCTGGTTCAAGCCAGATGCCAGGGCAGATCAAGACGACATTGGGATTCTCAAGATAGCCGACTGGGGCCTTGCCAGAGAGCAGCTTATCGTGACTGTGCTCCGCAGCACCAAGACGGTAACCTTGTATGGAACTCGGCGATATGAGCCTCCAGAAGAAGAGACTCGGCTCGGCGTTGGCTTGACCGTTCCCGGTCAGAACCAACAAGGCAAGCAACCAAAGCGACGCTCTCGGCTGTACGACATCTGGGCGATGGGCTGCATCGCACTCGAGTTTCTCATTTGGCTCATGTATGGACCCGAGGAGCTTAGAAGGTTCAACGACTCGTTTAGAACCGGCATTTCGGAGCACTCTGAGCCATTTTACGAAGTCCTCGAGTTGGAGAACGGCAGGACCGTAGCACAAGTTCACCGCGTGGCTACAGCCTGGATGAACCACATGGCCCAAGATCCAATCTGTGCACCGGGAGCCACAGCGCTCGGAAACCTCCTCGACATTGTCCAGAATAACCTTTTGGTAGTTCGGCTCCCGGAGCGACTTGCGACCTTTGACAGCGCCGAAACTCCAATGGTGCTAGGACGGCGGAGGGCCGACTCGGCTGCGTCGGTGTCGTCGTTGGCGTCATCCATCTCCGAGCTGCCAACACAGGCTGGAACCGGTGCCGAACCCCTGCCATCGATCGTGGTCTCCAAGGAAGAAAGCAGCGGAGTATCCCAGCTCGGACCCCCAGAGCGAGAACCCGTCCTGCTGTCAAAGTCTGCTGGACCCGAGCGGGCTAGAGCCATGGACTTGGTGAGATTCCTAAACGAGATGATAGTTGACCATGAAGAAGAGAGCTACTGGTTAGCAGGTGAGCCTGGCGATGCACCACCTCACCATGGAGGTAGTCCGGTATTTCCGCGCATCATCGAGCCAAGCAACCAATATCAGACCGAGGTTGAGGATTCGGTTCCTTTGTCGACATTGACATTGGTCAGTCCCAGCCAGCCAAAGATAACTGGGTCTCTAAGACCACCAGAGCCTACAAGAGTGAGTTTCTCGACAGCTCTCTGCCCGGAGTTCTGTACTGACGGCCCCCGAAATTGCTCCAGATTGTACGTCTACCGATGACTGGTCTCACCCCCCGTTGAATGATAAAACTGACATTCTGTCGGCTTACTCTTTATAAGGATGTGAGTGAATTCTTCATACCCTCCATGACTGGCTACTGACTTTAGAGTTTTCCAGTATGTGAGTCCCACTTAAAAGTTATTTACTCAACAGTCGTAGCCTTCGGCGCTGACTTTTGGGTCTTCCGTCATATTAGGGTGTAAGTCGCAACGATAAAACTCAATACTTTGTTTGAAGCCTGAACATGCTAACATGAAACTCCGTTTATAGAACGTAAGCATCCCTTGGGTTATTCATGTCTCTTGTTTTTAGGTAGCATTGACACAAGTAACCTTGCTGGTTCTCCAGACTGTGAGTCCCAACCCAGCCCCAGCAATACGACCGTGTTGGGATGACTGACAATATATAGAAGGTAGATAGTGATAACACCCCTAGAGGTCTCACGCGCTTCTAACCTTGAAATATTAGCTCGCGACCGATTGGGAAATCCGCATCGACAATGAATTTGCCACGAAGGTCCTGTGTGGAACCGCAAAGCCACCGTGCCACGCTCTTCCCGGTATCTCGCTGGACTCCCGTCTTTGTCCGGTATGCAGAGAGTTCCGTGACGGCATCTGGAACCCTGCATTCAGCAAGATTTACGGAGTGTCTGAGTTGGAGGCCAAGGCAACGAAATGCGACTTGTGCGGGCTATTCTGGAGAACATGCCAACGACACAAGGTCACCAAGCTCATAAATGTCATGCTTGAGAGGTCCGGGTCATCGCTGCGGATGAATGGTGTGGCTGGGCAAGGATTGTCGATATTTCGAAGTCCCAGTAAGGTTTTTGGATAACCACTGAGAGAAGAGAAGGATGCTTCGCTGATGATGCACAGATCTCAAGACCAGAGTCGACCGCGACATACAGATTTCATTCGGCAAGCTCCCGGATGGTCAAAACAAGACTCAGTTCGAGATTATCGAACACTGGCTTACCAACTGCGACAAGAACCACGGCGGAACCACATGCCGACCATCTCCACATATCTTGTCGTTTTCGTCTGCCTCGGACCGCGGTGCCAAGAAACTGCCTACTCGCGTGATCGAGGTCGGCCTAGAAGGCAGCGACACTGTCCGCCTCGTCGAGACGGGGCCCAAGGACGCAGGCGAATGGGTGGCGCTCTCGCATCAATGGGGTCCAAACCTTGGCACTCATTTCCGCACGACAATCCATACACTCGAGCAGCACAAGCGCGGCATTCCGTTTGCAAGCCTTCCCGGTACATTTCAGGATGCCATCACGGTAACGCGAGCTCTCCCGAGCTGTCGATATCTCTGGATCGACTCGATATGCGTTGTGCAAGGCGAAGGCGGCGACTTCAACAAGGAAGCAAAGCGCATGGAGCAGGTCTACAGTGGCGCATACTGTGTCCTCGCAAGCAGTCGTGCCAAACACCAACAGGATGGCTTCCTGAAGCCACTCGAGCCCAGAGACTGTGTGGCCCTGGTGGGACGAGGAACCGATGCACCATTCTACATCTGCGAGACTGTCGACGACTTTGACGCCCATGTGCTCAAGGGGCCTCTGAATCGCCGTGGCTGGGTCTTGCAGGAGCGCGCTCTCGCCAGGCGCACCATCTTCTTTACGGAGAAGCAGATGTATTTCGAGTGTGGAGAGGGCGTGAGATGCCAAACCATGATGAGGATGAGAAAGTCAGTTCCCTTTCCGACCATTATTTTCAGCCAACTGACAAACACTCTGTTTCAGCGACCTAGCCGCCTTTCTCGGCGACCCCAATTTCCCACAGATCATCGAGCAAGCCAATCAAGGCGAGAGAATCATGCGGTACCAAAATCTCTACAAGCAATACTCGGAGCTCGACCTCACCAATGCCTACGACCGACCCGTTGCCATCGATGGCCTACAGGACCGCATCCTTAGCGCGCTGCGCACAGATGGCGGATTCGGTGTTTTTGACGAAGGCAAAAAGAAGGGCCTGTTGCGACGCAGCTTGTTATGGCACCGCGGAAACGACACGCTCCGACTCCGGCGCATCAAGTTCCCAACCGATCGCGCCATTTCAGTCGTGCCGTCATGGTCCTGGATGGCATACACGGGGGGAATAGACTATTTCACCCTTCCCTTTGGCGGCATGGACTGGGAAGAGATGCAATCACCCTGGTCGACTGTCGACACGCCGCCTTACGGAGGTGGTAAGTCGGGCGCGAGACGCAGAGGAAGCAATTCGAACCCCAGCAACATCGCGCTGGTTGCGATGGCGAGAAGGTTTGATGCTTCGTTGGCCAAGGCAGGAGAGAGATTGCTGCGATTGGACGACCCGGGAGAACAAAACCCGACAGACCCGGAGATGGATCCTGGCGTGTTGTGCGTGGTGGTTGGGAGACAGAACGGAGGGATGGATATGCCGCATTCGGCTCAGAGGACAGGCAGTTCACTTTTTGCCGTGTCTCAACCACGAGAGGTGAAGAGAGACAACTTGTTAAACTACTTCTTGCTGGTCAAGCCGGCCGAGGATGAGAAGAGGGGAAATCTCGGTGTTGATTTGTTGAGCGCTCAGGCTGGAAGCTTGGGAGTGCCGAAACCTTCCTCCAGCAAGCTGTACGAGCGGGTTGGGGCTGGGTATCTGCCGGAGAGGTGTATTTTCAAGGAGGGAGCCTTTACGGTAACCATTCACTGAGGGAGTGTGTACATTCCAGTCATGTCTAGCAAACAAAAAGAATTTACCGGAATGCCACCTGGGCCTAGCATGTCAAAAAGTCAACGATGACGGGAATTGAGCCCGACGTGGGGGTCAAACCTACAACCTTGAGATTCCAGAATTTGTTTTTGTTTCTAAGAGTCTCACACCCTACCAATTGAGCCAGCCAGGCGTTGTGTATGTGGATGTTGTTTGTTGTTGTGGTACTATTGGATCTCAACTGGATGTGCTTGTGCTAAGACGTGGATGTTTACTAGGTGACTTTACAGCCAAGATGTTTGGCTGTGACGATGTCGCAACTAACTTAAGAATATGCAAGTTTTTGAAAGAAACATTGAATTTTGGGACATGTTTCCAAAAGATCACGTCTATTCGTACTGTAGCAAGCCCCCCGTACTGTAAAAAGGGGTGGGGAGAAAGGGCGGGACGCTGGCTTTTACAACCAAAGATGCCTATCGTCATCGCCATTGGAATTGTTTTGTACGATAGGTTTTAATTGTAAGACGCTTTATGTAAGGAAGCCCAAGGCATCTGACCACCCTTTATAATTAATCGTTAGCTATCTTCAAGGCGTTAACCCCCCCAATTTAAATACCTTGAGCTTACCCGTTCAAGGCGTTTTATAATTGGAACCTAACAGGCGTTACAGTTGTAATCGCGATAGTAATCGGTACCTTTAGCCAGCGTCCCGCCCCCTCTATCTCCCTCCCTTTATACAGTATAGGGGGGAATAAAAAGAGTATGTCTCTTCGTGCTGTGGCGAGCGCTCTCTTATATTGTAAAAAAAAGGGGGAGGGGGAGATAGAGGGTGAGACGCTAGCGTTTACACTAAAAATGCCTCTCGCCATCGCCATCGCAACTGTATCGTACGATAGGTTTTAATTGTGAAACGCCGTATACGGATAAGCCCAAGGCATTCGAACTGGGAGGTCAATGCCTTAAAATTAAAATAGCTGACGACTCATTATAAAGGGTAGTCGGATGCCTTGTTTATATAAGGCGTTTTATAATTAAAACTTATCGTACGACACAATTGCAATGGCGATGGTGATAGGTATCTTTGGTGTAAATACAAACGTCCCACCCTCTCTCTCCCTCTTTTTTACAGTATAGGGGGGCGCTCGCCACAGTACGAAGAGACATCATTGCTCAGTAAAAAGGCCATTAAATTCGCTCGAGACACACACGCACACACAATCCATATCAATCCATTCTCAAAGAGTCTCAATTCCTTCCTTCTGGGTAATATCATCAAGTATCAAACGCTAATTTCTGCCTGCTGCTTGCTGGCCTGCTTGCTTCGCTATAGCTGACCCCTGTCTTTCTCCTTCTCTCTCGTTTTTCCTTTCCCTTTAGAGAACTCTTTGTTAACACGTCAGGGGTTGCCCAGAATGATCAAACCATTTCCCACTCCACTCCACCCGGATCCCGGGATCACCAAGTAGGTAGGTACCTACTTATCTCCTCTCTCTCGCTTGTCCCTGTGTCCGCTGGGCGAGGATCGGCGCGGCGGTCCGGTGCTAGACGACGGCACGTTGCTGCTGCCGCTGCTGCCGTCGCTGCCGGGACTTGTTAAAGCATGTCGTTTGGTACCTCGGCTAGGCTGATCTGGACCCGTACCCGGATTTCGCAAGCCACTAAAAAAAACCCGGGAATGGGGCGAGGACGGTCGGGACGGGGTCATTGGTGCTGGCGAGACCTGGCCTGAGGGCTGCCACTGCCGCTCCATCAAAACAAGAAGCGGCGGAAGGGGGTGAGTGGGCTTGTAAGATGGTTCGGGATGGTACTCGCTATCGGATTGGGCGCAGGACGGTTGGCTGACAGGACGGCGGGGAGATGCAACGTTGGCTGGCGCGGAACCCTGAGTCGTCCCCAGGTAAGGAGGCTGCGAATAGTAATACGCAGCTTGGTGCTCCCCTTGTGCGCATGGTACCAGGCCGTCGGGGATCCAGGCCGAGGTTGGTGTCCCGGCCGACTGTTGCGCGCGGGGTGCCACGGACGAGAGAACAGGGCGGGGCGGAGATGGGGCAGCGGAAGCAACCAGATACCGCCTGTACCACCCATCTAAATATTTACCGACGAACGGCTGCAACTCCTCATGCACTGGCGCCCACGGAGACGTGTTGTCTTGCGCGAACTGGCACATGGCAAGAGCCTTCTGCGGGTCATGACACCACTCCTCCGAGCATGCAGTGCATGCACGTGTCGGCCCCCACGGTCCCCGGGACCCATCGCAGGAGATATCCTTGCCAAAGCATCTTAGACAACTGCGGATCATTGGTATAAAGAGTGGACAGTCTTTCAGCCCTGCGTCTGGATTCCTCTTCTTGCATTCGCTGCACGGCATCCGGTGGGTTCGATCACAATCCGGAGCCTCGTAGTCGGGGTCATTTTCTTGGCGTGTTTTTTCGTCCAAGAAGCATGGCTTGCATGGCGTAATCCTGCGCTTGTAGCCTTTATGAGATGCCATTGGTGATCGGTGAGGATTGGAATGTGTGAAAATTAAATAA
>Ga0247763_1000736_pt1 | contig 19625 bp, 14 predicted proteins | sample UWRJL141409B4_FD_179926 | JGI IMG/M metagenome (GOLD analysis project Ga0247763, IMG submission 179926) | Plant litter microbial communities from Arlington Agricultural Research Station in Wisconsin, United States - UWRJ-L141-409B-4 | ecosystem: Environmental > Terrestrial > Plant litter >...
ACGCATGTGGGAGAGGTTAGTCTCACTTGCTGGTGGTCCGAAGGCTGAACCGTAAGAAGACCCGAATCTTCCAACTGTGACCCTGTGTTCATTTCACCAGTTGCGTGACGGAGAATGAGTTGTGGCGGCACTAGCATCGAATTCAAATTGGGATTCGGACTCGGATTTCCCCCTTCGTGGGGCCTCAAGGACGAGTTCCCTGGCGTTGGGTATCGCAGACGAATAGGAACAACATCTGGTGTACAATAACGGTCGTGAACATGGCGGACTCGTTCATGTAGCACTCGCGCGATCTCCCTTTTTCCTTCGTAGCCGTCGTATTCGTCCGAGCATGGAACCACTAAAAGACGTAACCGCACAAGCTCGAGGAGTTCTCTGTAGAGGGGAGAACCTTGGGCTGCTTCAGGACTGGCGAGTCCCATAGCTAGCGTCTCGATGTAGGTATGGACGTCAGGAAGAAGTGTGTACTCGCCCTTTTTTGGCCGCTGTGCCCAAAAGTGCTCCGTCGACTCTTCGAACCTGTGAAGCGTCTCAAAGCCGTAGACCAGCCAGATCAAGAGCTCAAGCAAGATGCAGCCCATGGACCAGATGTCGTATTCTCGCGAGCGGACTTCGTTTGTGCGCATTCCCCGGCTAGCGTCCATCTCGGGTGGTTCGTAGCGCCGAGTTCCAGATAGAGATTTGGTGTATAGCTGCATCTCCTTGCGGTCTTGGGTGTCGAGTCCCTTTTCGTGAAAGGTGGTGAGGCCGAGATCGGCAATCTGGAGGGTGCCTCTTCCTGTGCCGCCGCTCACGTCGTGGAACCAGAGTATGTTCTGCGGCTTGAGGTCGCCATGTCGGCAGTTATCTTCGTGTAGCTCCTCCATGGCGGAGCAAATACCAACAAACCGGTAGATAATCCAGCATAATCCCTCGGGGGTAGCCGCGTCCGCCTCGTGTTCTTTCCAATAGCTGCGGAGGTTGCCGCCGCGAGCCCAGGGAAAAAGCAGGCATTTATCCTCGCCATGGTCGTAGGCGGCAATGGGTTTGATGAGATGCGGCGACTTGTACCGAAGGACACGCTCGAGGTTGTCGGCTTCGTCGTTGAAAATGTCGGCAATACCATCCCCCTCTTGGGCCTTCTTGATAGCCACCAGGACGGTATCGCTTCCGGGCTCCTTGGGCAGATTTAAAAAGTGCGCTGCCAACGCCTTGGCTTCCAAGACCTCGCCGAAAAACCCAGCGGCGACGGGCTTCTGCGAGACAGTCAGATACGGAAGGACTCGCATCCTGCTGAGCGCACGGAAGCGGAAGCGTGGCCCGCCAAAAACGGGAGTGAGGAAGAGCCACTGGTAGCTTTCAAAAGCCGTGCAATCGTGGCGATCCCAGTCAAAAGTCCCATCGACAAATAGCCCAAAACTGTTGGAGGGACCCCGCTCTGCGGATTCAAGACAATACCCGTGGCCTTCTAATCCAGGATGCTCTCGACCGTAGAAGCCAATGGGCAGCACACCGTCATGCACTCCGCTCCGTCGGAGATGCTTGAGGATCGACACCTTTTCTGCGCTAGTTCTCGTCATCATGACAAGAATGAGAAACAGGCGCCGAGCAGGTCCCTTGCAGACATAGTCCACTAGTGCGGGAATCTCGTTGGCTTCGATGCCAGCATCTTTGAGAGCCTCCTGAACTGTGTGTTTATTGCTAAGATCATCGAGCTTGTCTTGGGGCAAAAAGTAGTCTGTCCCTTTTCCTTCGGGGCCGTGGCAGCGGCTGTCGTTGACTTGGTCGGCCAATTTTATGATCTTGTGAAATCCCGTCATGGTAAAGTAAAGTAAAACGCAAGCTCGGTACAGATATTGTAACAAAAAAGTGACAAGACAAGACAACAACAACAACAACAACAAGAAGAAGAAGAGATGAGGAGTATCGCTTTTCATTAAACAAAAGGCTGAAACTCGGCGTCCTTTGAAACCAAACCAGATCAAAAAAGGCAAAACCTTCCCCAACTTAATGGAACGCGCATGTGCGCAAAAGGGGGATGGATGGATTTAGGGCGGTAACCGAGTTGCCAAGATTGGCTGAAGACGTTAATCCTCATTGACTGGAGGACCGAGGTGCAAATGCCAGTGCAAGATTCCGAATCGAGCCTCGACAAGGCTGTGAGACTTTTTTCTTTTCTTTTTTCAGTGCCACCACACATCCGTCCCGAGAATTTTGTTCCAGCAAGGCGTTTGGTGAAACTAGAGAGGGAACGGGGCGCTGCTTCCTTGACATTAATACCGCTACATGCTCAGCCTCCAACAGTTTCTCTGCTATGCCCTTTTAAGTTTAAACCCTCATTTCGATCGATCAGCTCTTTCATCAGCACATCGCACTAACTAGACTTGGATCCTGAATTCGGACTCCTAAATGTAGATGGGGTTGACTATGGAAACAGCAGCTACCAATCTCTTCACCAAATTTTTCGAGTTCGACGCCACCCCATTGCCACAGTATCAATATCGAAAGGGGGAAATCTTCCTATGGAAAACAAGTCACTGTAAGTAAAAATTTACTAATCTAGACGTCAATGTCTACCATAATGCTACCCGCAGTTGAAATACAAGCCACCATCATTCCTTCCCGTCATTTCCTCAAACAGGGTCATGAGATGGCGTCCAAGCGGGAGTTTGATGATCGTCACTGGGAGCCGGAGTACCATCTGCAACGCCAACGAATGTCAGGCTGCATATGAACACCGGACAATATTCGAAGCATTTAAATGTAGAATAGAGCCAAAGACTTACTGTCGCGTTTGTTATCTCCGCTATTGCTTGATGGAGGAGTATAGCCGCAGTTATCGCAGCTGCTACTCTCAGAGCTTTCCACCGGTGTAGAGGACGCAGAGCCCATGGTCTATTCTATTAAAGACTGGGATGGATGACAACGATGTCATTTTCTGGGGAGATACAAAGTGATAAAGTCAGGAATACAGAATCTCCTCTGTTGTTCAGAAGCAGAAGGGACGAGCAGTCGACATATATACCTCACCAGACCAAGAGATAATAGATAGGAACGGGGTAACAGCCAATGGTGTTGATAGATGTCACACAGTTCAGGAGAAAATCCTGCACCTTTTGCGGATGACAAGCTCTGATCCAATGAGCTGATTGGCGAAAAGTATCCAATCGCGGATCGTTAAAGGGCAAACGTCCAATCTTCTTTGCAGGGGCTCCAGTGCTGGCTTGCACAATGCATGTGCTGCAAGATTCCCAATCTGGGCTCTGGCTACAAGCGCGAGACCTCCTAAAAATCTTTGTCCTTCCTCTGCCTCCACTCGACGGAGCGTTCATCCCTTTCTTTCCCATAACCAGACGTCATTGCCCTCGCAGGGGCGCTAGCTTCACGAAGTCCTCGCCCATCTCCTCACATGACTCAGAATTTATGCTGTGGCTGTCAGAGCCTTTCCTATAAAAACCTTGTCCGGATCGGAGGCGTGACTCACCACCGACCTGTTTCTTTTATCAAGCATGCCTTTGCGAGCAAAGATGGTTGTCCTCTGTGTGGACTTATATGGGCCACCATCCGAGACTGTGGGGATCGGCACGATCCCGGGCATGCTTCCCGTCTCGAAGACGACGATACGGACGCGATTATCCGCCTGGACATGATTGATAGCCTTTTCCCCTTCCGGATTGACGGCCATGTCCATGTTACTTTATCCAAACGCAAAACCGAAGCGGGCGAACCCAGCATGCAGATGGGCAGGAATATCATGAAGCGATTGTTGTGGCCTGGGTCGCATCTGCCCAACAAAGTGCAGCAAGCAAGGTCGATTCTTCGCCGGATCCCATTCGGACAGAAGTCACTCCACATGAGTGCTATGGGGTCTTCTCGCTCAGCTCCATAGAAGAAAGCAACGCGACGAATCAGGTCCCTTTCTTGTACAAGCAGCCATCAGACTCGGCCGATATGCCCAGCAGCAGCAGGCCACGGTCTGGGCAACCCACGAGCGAATGACTGACTGTCTAGACAAACCGCTCTATCATCGAGTATGCACGCTACAGGAACGTATGCTCTCGCCTCGTGTGCTGATCTACACCCGAGACCAGGTTGCTTGAGAGTGCCAGTCCCTCATGGCCGCGGAGAGCGGGCACGAGATGCACGGCCTAGGCCTAATGCGACTTCACCAAGGCTGCAAAGCCAACGAGCTACGGGATAGATGGCAGTGCATTGTCACTGACTATTCTGCTCGCTGCATGACTGTCCCCTCGGACAAGCTGCCAGCTTTGGCCGGACTGGCCAGGGCGTTTGCGCAAGCCCGCGGTGGCGGCAATGACGAGTATCTCGCTGGTCTGTGGCGAGGGAGCTTGTTGGATGATCTCCTTTGAGCACACCGACGGGTTGATATCGGGCATGGCGTCGCCCCAGGACGACCGAGGGGATACCGCGCGCCGTCATGGTCCTGGGCGGCGGTTGACGGAAATGTACGATGGCTGTACATGGACTGTGATGGCGCCGACGACGGGGTTGAGGAACCGTACTTTTGCACTGTCGTCGAGGCAAAGGTGGTGCCAAAGGGTGGAAACCTGCACCGAGAGGTTCGGGGCGGCTATATTGTCCTCCAGGGCATGTTGAAGCGGGCGGATCATATCCGCAAGACCTTTTTACGCCTGAAACTCGAGGCAACGACGGAAGACGGTAGGCCGGTCGATTTCGGTTCGCCGTTTCTCGACTGCGAGGACGCGCTCTAGGCTGGACTGGAACTTGACGATACCGTGGAGGATATCTGGTTGATGCGCATTAGGGGGTCCGTTTTTCTCTTGCTCACTCCGGCGGAGGCGGAAGGCGGGATGACGGCGTCATTCAAACAACTGGGTATCATCGAGGCCCCTCCATTTCGGGGAACAGGTAGTGTTACCTTTGAATTTTGGCTCAAGGGGTGCCAGCAACAACCAGTTACTATTGTTAAGACGTACCTAGGTTACCTTGGCTCTTTCAGACGGGAACTGCCACCATCACTTAGCCGTCCTGTTTTGGGCCCTCTCTTTCCTCCTTCCTGGGAGGAACCCCCCACCACCGTAAGAAGGTTCGAGAATGCATCTCCCAGCTCCTCAGATACTATATTCCTTTGACCAAATACTTGGGCAGCCCCACTTGCTGTGGCTTAGGTCCTGCAAGACTTTTTTAAGATCCTTTAGCTAAAAGGCCAAAGTATAAACAAATAGGTCTTAATGTATATCTTATTTTAGGGTAACTGGTATATAAAGTACATTAATAACTTCATTCCGCAAGTCTGTAATTGGCACCCCCTCTCTCTCTCTGGAGCCTCGGCTGACGTCTGGTGCCCCCACAGGGGCTTTGTATCATGTACTTGCAGACCGATAGAATATTTGTTAGACGGAGGGGCGATGTCGTATACGTAACCAACTATTTGCTTCATTACCGCCGGAACGACCGCCGTCACGACAACAGCGATACTAGTTAGTACCTCAGGGCATTTTGTGTGCAATTACGTTACGTTTAATACTAGTGGGCAGTGTCTTCCTAACGGAGGGGCGTGCTAACATTAAAAATCATCTGCCGTCGATTGGTTACAAGTGCCAGGATAAGCTTAAGATAATGATGGGACTTCATTAACTTGGTTAAACGTTGAAAGCAAACGGTATAATAATTTAAGTAAGGAGATGTTGGGAAAGAGGGGGGGGGTAAGGGGGCGCGAAAGTAGAATCTCCTTTTTCTTCCAATCAAAATGTTGAAGCAGCCTTTTTTGCTGTTTAGAATCATGAACTATATGCTTTTCTGTCAAGAACCTCTTCCCAGAATTCATACCTGGTACCGCGGCCTATTCGCGGACTCCTCTCATACCAAAGACAAGATCCTCCTCCTCTGTCTGGTCAAAGGGGCCCCAACCGCTTCGTGTCCCGTACTTGCCCTGGTTCTTATCATGCTCACCACCGCGAACTTGTCCCCTGTCTGTCCTTCCACCTTCCTCCCCCTTCCCACTTCCCTCATTATTAGCGAGCCTCGACAAACACGCCCCTCAAGACCGCCGTAGAGCGATCTCAGATGAACGGTCGTCTTAGCACTCCTGTTGCTAGCCTTTAAACTCCAAGCTCACTAATGTAAATGTCTACATATTACCCAGCCTGTGTTACCGACCCGGTAACCTCAACGGAGAGTTGGAACGACCGCCTATCAAGAAAATCAACCGAAGAAGTGGACACCTTGACTGTCAAATCCCCTATTCTCATCCCATTCTCGTTCTCCACGCCCCCAGTCAATATATCATAAGCCTCATCCATCACACGACAATAGTTAGGAAACGGCAGGTCGTTATGAAATAACAGGAGCTTGCCGGGAAGATCAGATCGTAGTTCAGCCTCGCTGACGCCAAGTCCCTCTGTCCACGAGACAAGTTGAGCCCAGGGAACTACGCTAGAGGATAACGCAAGCTCCCCCCACCAGCTTCCATAACAGTCATAGCTACCCCACCATCTCTCGTATCCAGTCGTCTTTGGGAAACCCCAGAGAACCAGAAAATCACTGCGCGGGTTGGCCGTGTTAGAAAAGACAAGGCTGTCAAAATGTCTGAGCTCTTGCCCCATGTTTCTGAGGGGAAGGTTGAAGCGACATGTTGAGTTCCCGTGAAGAGTACGATGATTTATTTCCGGCACGGCCGAGAAGAGGTTCCAAGGGGCCCCATAATCGCCGGTTAGGGTAATGTCGAAACACACCGGTGGCTGGTAGATGTCTGATTCCTCAAAGTCTGTGGGGGAAACGAGGGTGATGATCTCTTTTTTGAAATCCGTGTGGTGAGCGAGCTCATCGACTTGTCTTGTCAGAATATGATTCAAAAGCACGAAGACAACAAAAAAAAACTGCGCACAACTGGCTAGGTGTGCAGGCTTACCTGAAATGGAGTAGGAAGTAGACTGCGAGCTTGTTATGACGGGAGGACCAAAATCCTCCCCTTTTCTCAACCACACAAACCCGTTCACGAACTTCTCATACGTGGTTCCGCTTTCGCCTGTCACACGATGTACAAAGATGGCTGGCCTTGCTGAGAAGTCATCATCGTGCCCACAGTCCAACACTGCGAGATGATACGTTCCATCCCGTTCCGCCCAAGTACAACTATGGTGTGGGAGCCTAAGGTTGAAATCCCCAACAAGACATCCTAATAGGACTTCGACTTGTAGGCCGGCGCCAGAAAGTTTGATCTCCCTCGGGTCCTCGCACCGCGGGTGCAAGGATAAATGGTCATTGAACCACAGAGGACTGGGGCTGAACAACGTCGGACCGGATGATAAGCTGTCTGAACCCCATGCCAGAATGGACTGATCGAACGGGGTGGACTGTACGATCTGGTGCTGCAGTCTTATGAAAGCTTTTTCGCCGCCCTCTCCGTACAGAAGAGGCATATGAACATCAAAAATGCCCAAGAGGCAATAAGCGATGTCTTCATCTCGGGTTGTCTGCCGTTGGGATGCCCAGGACATACGCGTGGCGACACTAACGGCCCTCATCATCTTCCCGGCTTTGATCGATGCCTTCTCACGTGTGGCAGCGATACCCAAGCCGTCGCTCGTTTCGTGTCTTTGAAGAATATCGGCCGGGATGTTGGTCGTCTTTTTGATCTCGGCTGCCAATTCTTTTCGTGAACCGATCAGATCCCAATTCTTATCATATAATACAACAGCTTTCGGTGCAATCAGCTCTTGTAGAGTCCATCCACGCTGGAACCAGCGGCTCTTGGAAAAGCTGTTCTCCAAGTTGCTCAGTTCTACGTCGGCAAGATAGGCGTAGCAAACCGCGGCGTTGCTGTACCACTTGAACATGGTATTAATAGCCTCCGAAAGCTCGGCGTTATTCGTCTTGTCGATGCAGCAGGTATCGACCCAGACATATTTCAACGAATGCTTCGATGCCAGTTCGGCGACAGCTTGAACTTTGAAGTAGCCCAGTTTTTGCATCACCTGCTTCTTGCTATCATTCCCACTATCGAGGCCGCTGCTGCTACCACACACCAGCCGTAATTCCTGAAGAGCGATTTCTCCGTCACCCCACGTATGGGAGAGGATTGCATAGGGAGGAATACGATTGCCGTAAAATTCCTTTGGTTCTAATGTATTGACGTCAAGGAGGCGCATGGTGAAAGCACCGATCCGGCGTGGGTAAGAATGGGAGGAATTATCGAGCGTGAGTATCAAGACAAGAGGTTAGGCAGCAATCACGGCCGTGAGGAGAGGGTTTGGGCAGGTCGCTGGTCGTCGGCTAAGCGCGGTCACCGCATACTGCCGTGGGGCACTGGGAGCAAGTGGTCCGTGCTCGCCAGTCCAACCAACTAGAAAAAATGCTAGCGGCAAGCCCAAAGCAAATAAAGCAAATCTAGGCCATCTCTCACCAAGCTCAGACTCTCTACTCTGGTGTTATGGGTAAAGAAAATGTCCCAGTCAGGTATAGCAGGGGTTTGCGCCGGGGGCGCAAGGGCAGAAAGTCGCCCGTGAGGCCGGAAAAACCTCTAGTGGGCCCGTTCGAAGATACCTGACGGGGGTATTTTCTTTTTGCTCGCAACCACAGTACAGAAGAAAAAAACAGGGGGCGTATCCTACAGTGGAGCGCCAAAAAAAAAAAACGCTAGTCGACGTTTCCTCATAGTAAACCAGCAATTTCACCTCTACCCCAGCTTATTCATACAGCTTTGAAAATTACGTAAAAATTAGATGAGTTATATTTCATATAAGAGAAGCAATATAAATTTTTATAAAATTTTAATTATCAGATTAATAAAGATATCTGCAACTGAACTGTAATTCAATTCAATTCAATTCAATTTGTTTTAGGGTGGCCCGCCCTGGCCGTAGGCCAGGGTTAGCAGTGCTACCACCTGAGTGATTACGTAACACCCCCCCGCTAGTCCGGGTCTCGCTTCCTCCGCTGCCTACCTACCGCCCTGGGCGGTTAAACGCACTAAGCCAACCTTTCTCGCGCCAGTAGGGCTCGTAGACCAGTCTTGACCTCTACTTAGGGAAGAACCGTAACACCTGCCTTCCAACCATTACTTCGTACAGTTCCTTGGTACCCAGAACTATTTCTTTCCTACGCCTCCCCACTCGGCACGCCTCCCGTACCGCCGTTCGATGGGCTGCCAGCTCCTGGCAATACGACAGGTGTTGTGGTTCCTATAATACGCCGCAGCTGTGCCTCAGGGTCCCTTCCTTACCAAACCTTCTTAAATAGCTCACGTACGGGCCGTGTCCCGTGCGGTATTGTACAATCTTGCCCATCCTGGGTCTTATAGTATTAAGGGCGTCTAGGCAAGGGCCGAGTCCTAGGCTGGCGTACCGCTTGGGCCGGGCCCCGTTCCACCACTCCTAGACTCTCTACTCGTACCGTTTCTTTGCTTCGGCTTTGGCGTACGCGTAGGTAGGGAGCCCCCTGGGTTCCACTCCCGGGGCCGTAGCGAGCTTGGCCAGTTAATCCGCTCTTTCGTTACCCTTAACCCCGGCGTGCGCCGGGCACCAGTATAGCCTAGTACCGGGGTGCCGCAAGCCGTTAAAGGCCCTTTCCACCGCGGGTTGGCTCGAGGGTGAGAACCCTTTGCTTGCCACGCTTATTACTACCTAGAAGTCAGAGAAAACCAGAGCTTGCTCCTCAGCGGCTACTACGTCCAGCGCGACGGCTAAGGCGACTACCTCTGCGTCAAACACCTCAGCCTATCCTAGCTTCCTACTGAGAGCCTTTGTCTCTCTGCCGTCCCTCCACACGGATACTGCCCAGCCAGCCCCTTCGCGTCCCTTGACCTTGGACCCGTTTATGTACACAAGCGCCGCCCCTAGCGGGGCTTTAGCCTTTAGTTTTTTAACCGCCTGGAGCTGTTTTTCCTTACTTAGCTACGGGAGCCCAGCCAGTAGTAGCCGGTCTGGGGTAGGGAGGCTTCGCCGTTGGGTCTTTGTCGCGCCTGCCTATAGCTCCTGTAGGTTCGTGCGCTTGGGGGCGGTGTTTTTTCTGAGCTTGGCCGGCTGCTGTAGCCGTCCGAAGGCGTGGTACGGGGAGTGTGCGGGGGCGGCTGCGAGCCTGAGTTGCCAGCGCTCTTGCCTTCTGGCTACTTTTAGGGGCGCCGGGAGGACGCCACTCTCCCGGTGTAGGGCCGCCACCTGCGTGGTGCGGTACGCTGGCACTACCGCCCTGGCCGCCTGCTTTAGCGACTTATCCACTGCAGCTAAGTGCTGAGCCTGAGGCTTGCGCGGCCTCCTCCAGACTTCTGCTCCGTACAGAGCTACCTCGCCCACACAAGCTCTCGCGACCACCGCCGCTTATGCCGGGGGGACCCCTCTCACGGTCTTGTTGAGCCCGCGCAGGTGTGCCGCCATGGCGCCTGCCTTGCTGGCCCAGTGCTTGACGTGTGCGTCGAACTTCAACCGGCTGTCAAGCCAGAAGCCTAGCCACCGTACCTTGGTCTTCGGGCGTAGCGCTGGCAGTGCAACTGAACTGTAGAGGCAATTGCTGCGTGCGCATCGCCCAGGGTTAGGGTTGTGCACCAGGGTTAGGTCCCATTTTTTTAGGGTACGCACCAGTAATTGGCGCCCACCCAACCTAGCAAATCCAAGTCTTTGGCTACCGTTTTTGACCACCTTTGAATTGCTGGGTGATTGAGAAATTTGTGCCACGTGTTGAGCGGATCAAAAGTTCAACCATTGTCAACAAAAAAAAACAGGGTAGGAGCAACTTTTCTTGACAGCGAATGGAGAAAAGTGGTGTGTGGATATTGGAAAATCTTGGCTGATCCGGCCTGACGGTGGCCAATGAGAAGTGTCCCTGGGTACCAAAAAATGGGCCAATACTATCCAATACCCAAGCCAACTCTGGCTTCAAAGTTGCTTGCCTTGTAGGGAGAGTGGGCTTGTTTCTTGGCAGCTTGGTTGGCTTGCTTGGGTTAGTTGGGCTTAGGTGAGCTGGCTTGATCAGAGCGCTGAGCCACTGCTCTCTTTAGGTGACTGGATTGGAACGATTCATCTCAATCTTGCTGGTGACACGGATGCAGGAAGGAGCGAGTCTTTTCTGAGCAACCAAAGCGAATGCAAGTCCTTTGCCTGAGGCATGAAGCGATTGGGGACCCACAGATCGCGTGGTGGATGCTAAGCTTGATCTCTCGCCAGGCAGCAACTACCCCGCACCGCGGGACGGGCCTTGCTCGCGGACGATGCTTCGTGCCTGCTTGAATCACCAGCGCGCCAACAAAGGCAGCGGCCAAAAGCCAACATGGCGCCGCAAGCACAGAGGTCGAGGACATTTCCCCACCAGCCATCTGAGGGCATCCGTCGTCGGCCCACGACAGAGCTTGGCGACGACTACCGGGAGGGTGCGAACACTGTTGATATCCACCTCAAGTCACATCCCAATAATGACCATCTCCTCTCGGCTGTCTCGGCCTGGGAGTCCGAGCTTTCGACACTCACACCTCAGCAGAGGGCTCTTTTCCCGGACAATGTCCAGACCGGTAGCTTCGTGGACTACGTCAAGTCCCTGCAGGAGGCTATCGAGACCAAAACCGACAGTGGCTTCGTCTTCCGCATCGCACGGAACATCAAGCCGATCTACGACCTAGTCAACAGGATCTCGCCGGTAGCCTCCGCCGCTGGCCAGTTTACCCCGGCTCCGCTTGCCTTTTCCGCCATTCTGGGCGGTATCACGACTATCATAGCAACGGGTGTGCGCGTCGATGACTATCGAGAGAAACTCGTCGAAATGCTTACATCCATGGCGTCAGAATTGAGAATCCTTGACAAATATGCCGCCGAGTCAATTTTCGCTGATGACTTGGATGTTCAAGCATCGCATATCAATGTTGCGACCGACATCCTCAAGTTCTGTGTTGCCGCTGTTAAGCTGTTTTACAACGACCAAGGGAAAGAGAGAAGCGGCCTCAGGCTCGCGCTCAAAGCCCAGTGGAAGGACTTCGATACTCAATTTGGCGACATCAAGAAAACCTTCAAGCACCATCTGGCAGAGCTGGAGAAGTGGAGGGTCTTGGCCAACTCCCGACGGCTTCGGTCATTGCAGGCAAACATGGAGGCAGCAGGGCAATCTCTGAATCGAAACCACGCTGAGCTGAAAGAGATTGCTGAGCAATTACTCGACAATGACACCCAACTCGCCATGTGTAAGAAAACCTACCCGCACTTTTGCACTCCACTCCACTGAGTGCAGGTAACTGACCGAATCCGCCGGGCAGTGGAGAGACGTCGACGTATCCTGAGCTGGCTGCCATCCATGCCATTTGCCAGGATTCAAGAGGATACATTTGACCGACGAGTCCCCAGGACTGGGGAGTGGCTTGTCCAACATCCCGACTTTCTCCGCTGGCGTGACAGCAAGATGTCATCCTTGCTTTGGGTCCACGGAAAGGCAGGATCGGGGAAGTCTCACCTCGCTGCAAAAGTCGTTCACGACATACAGCAACAGCGAGAGGATCCCAGCGTTACTGCCGTCGCATATGTCTACTGCAGCACAACAAGGTCCGATACGGAGATGAGTTTCAACAATCTTCTTGCCTCCATATTAGCCCAGCTGTACGACCAGCTGCCTCTCTTCGAGGACGTCAGCGCCTTGAGTTCCCGAGCAACTTCTGGTAGCAAAGAGGGCCCGCAACGAGCGGAAATGAAGGAGTGGATCACTCTGGCCTGCTCCAAGTTTGACTCTTGTTTCATCGTGGTTGACGGACTGGATGAGTGCAGTCATTTCCAGGATGACCACTTCGCTGACCTTTGCAACTTCATCGTTTCACTCACCGAGGTGCCTGACACCCCTGCACCGATAAAGCTTCTTGTCTTCAGCCGCCCTAATTACCTCACCATCAGTTCTGCATTGGCAAAATTCCCCCAACTTCCAGTCGACCATGGCGCAAACGAGGCTGACATACAGGCCTATGTGTCCCTGGAGGTTGACAAGATCAACCCCGACTCGTCACCAGAGGAGATCGAAGGCTTTGAACAAATAAAACAGAAAATGCTCAGCCAAGCTGATGGGATGTTCTTGTATGTGAAGCTGAAGATGGTGGATTTGAGGGAGATTGGAAATGTCGAGGACATACTTGAGACGCTGCAGGACTCGACCGAGGGTCTTGACGACTTATACCAGCAAGCCATTCGCCGAATTCTCGGCCGGTCGCGTTTTGTCCGGGATAGGGCACTGAAAGCACTTTTATGGGTCACAAATTCGTATCGGCGCCTATCTAAAGCAGAACTCTTAGACGCACTATCAACCAAACCTGGAAGAAAGCAACTCAAAGCGAACCAAAGACTGTCACGAGACCTACCTCTGGCTACCGAATGCGCCGATTTGCTGGTCGAGATCGATGGAAGCTACCAGCTCATTCACGCGTCTCTACGAGAGTTCCTTTGCTCAAGAACTTCAAATATCCCAGAGTACGGTGACCTGCAACGACAAGCTGACGCCGCCCTTGCTGAAACTTGTCTAACCTACCTCACATTTGATGACTTTCGAAAAGCATCAATTGCAACGCCAGCGGTGTTAAGCCAACTCATCGACCAATATCCTCTTTTGGGATATGCGGCTGACTACTGGGGCGAACACTTCAACATGGCAGACGAAGCGGACGAAACCGACGACGCGAGGCGCAAGCATCTCAACACTCTTACAGAAGTCCTATTCTCGTCACCGGGTTCGATTGAGTTGGCGGTAAAAACAGTGGAATACAATGAGTTCAAACGCGGGCGCATTCTTTTCCCTGGAAGCCCCACGCCTCTCCATCTCGCAGCCATCTTCAATCTTCACAAGCTTGCCACCGCGCATCCGAGCTGGAGCCGGTTCCTGAACTGGCATGACCACCTATTGCACCTACCAATAGACTATGCGTTCATTTACGAGGCAAAGGAAATGGTATTGTGGATTCTTGACCAGTACCAGGAACACCCGGCAAACTCGGCCCAGTCATTTTCTCGCTGCCTGGACTGCTGTCAGCTTCAGCTTCTCCACAATGCAGCCCATCTTGATTGGGGAGATGTTATAGAGTCCCTAATTTCCCTTGGGCACAACGTCCTGGCCCCAGATGAGCTGAGTCGCAAAATGTCACTGCAGATTGCGACAGAGTTCGGCAAATATAAAGCCTTGGCTGCACTGTTGAAAGCTGGAGCCGCTCCCGACACCGGAGTATTGGCACCAGATCAATACGACAGAACACCGTTATTGACAGCTTTGCGAGCACAGGACATAAGGGCTGTCTCGCTGCTGCTCGAGGCTGGAGCGGAGGTCAATCCTCTTTACGGGGATCGCTCTCCTCTCCAAATTGCGGCCAGGAGAGGGGACGTGGAAAACATACAGCAGCTCCTTCTTCGCGGAGCTAATTTTGACGCATCAGACAATCGCAAGCCACCCCTTCACGAGGCAATCGATGCTAGGCGCTACGAAAGCGCTGAGATCCTGATAAACCACGGTGCCCCGCTTGAACTCAGAGATCCGTCGGAGGAACCGGGCCACACCCCTCTAACTCTGGCTGTAAGACGTGGTGACGTAGAACTTTTGGGGCTGCTGATCCGACACGGCGCTGATATTAAATCCACTAATCGTGAATACGGGGCAAATGGTCTTCATCTCGCTGGAGCATACAACAACGTCGACGTTGCCAAATTCCTGCTGGACCACTGTCAAGATTTGGACTTTATCGATGCTCTAGATATAGATATACGCACACCATTCCAGAAGGCGCTTGAGAAAAGGTCCTGGTCAGTCGCGAGAACGTTACTTGAGAACGGAGCCCGATCGGATCTCACCGCATGGGCTCGGTTTCTGCCAACTGCCTTTTTCTCGGGCCTTGCTCGGACCTATCACCAGCTGTCTATCGAAGACAAATCGGACACCATCGCAGAGATACTAATGAAGCTTTCCGAGGCAGCTATGGACACGCAACGACAACCAGCGCTCGACGGTGATGCGGAAACAACATCGCCAGCGGAGTTGTGGGACGCGGGGCTTTCCGCACCCGAAGTCCTTGAACGAGTCCGCACCATGCTCGACAACTTGGCTATTCCCGAGTTTAAAATTTTGGATCCAGAAACCCAAGAAATCGAGCCACATACATTCACAATAAGGAAAAACGTTTGGCGATTTGCGAGGTTGGTCTTGGATGCAACGGACGACGCCGACACGGACTTTGACGACACGGATTTTGGCGAATCAGAGAATGGAAGTGTATCTGAACAGAGGGTTGAAAATAGCGCAGGAGATGGCCAGGCGCACCTGAAAATACAGGGAGACCAACCCAGAACGCCAAGGTCAGAGACATTGGGTTTTACCACCTCCTCTATGGTACCTGATGAGAACATTGACTGGCGGGGATTCCGTCAGGAAGCTGGAGACTCTCAAGGCAAGGACGACATCTCGAGTACAGGAACTACGCAAGCTAGCAGCCCTGCCAATGCCAATGGAGTTGTTGAGGATCTAGACTCCAGCTCACCCAGAAACTCCCCTCCACTCGACGTGCCTTTGGGTCAGTCGGTTGGAGACCCTGCTGCTGGGATGTGGACTGAGATCAGCAAGAATTTGGTCACCGCTGATGCCATCCGTTCTCGAGGCTATGATTTTGAAGAGGCGGACGAGTTTTTTTACGTGAAGAGGAAACTCAGTTACGTGAGTATTGGTTGCAAACATTGTCTCTCCTTTCCCGTTTCCACCCGGATTCTGAAGCAAGCCTAACGGTTCTTGTGCACAGGGAGAAATACGCGAGCTTCTGGACATGGATGCACCCAAACCCACCCGGAACGAACGGCCCTCGAATGAGATGTGGACCGAAATCACAAAGGACCTGGTGACCCTTGAAGCCATTCATCAAATGGGATATGTTTACGAGGAAACCGAGTACTTCTTTTATATCAAGGAATACTTGACTTATGTAAGTTGAACAAGTTTTTCTGTCACTCTAGGTCATCTTTTCCTGATCGGTCGGCTGATACGGCCTGGAAATAGGATCAAGTCTACGACCTTGTCATGTTATCCGACGACCTTCGAGCAAAGGGCCAGAGAGGCAGGGCCGGCGAACTCCGGTCGTTACGCTGGCAGCTGAGAAGACGGTGGTACAAGTACAAGTCCCGTTCCGGAGAAACTGACGAAGGTCATCACCCGCTGAGAAAAGCATGGGATGACGAGGAAGTAAATGGCAAAAGAGACGCTAGAATCGTTGTGAGGAACTAAGGTGCCAAGGCCAGATACTGGATATGAGGGGGAGTTGGGGCATGGGCTGGAAAGAAGTGGCTCGCCGAGCACGACATTAAGGTCTACGAATCAGATCGACATACCCAGCCTACCCACAGACATATGCCTCGTTATTTATGTACACACCAACCACATTACTCGGCTGCCTCACGCAGGCAACTCCGCCACTGGCGTCAAATCCCTCTTCTCCTTATGTTTGCCCCCCTCTGAAACCCCTGCACTATCCCCCGACACTCGACTCCCTTCAAGTTCGCTCCGCATACTCCACGGCCTTGCCGCCTTCCCATCCACTTCCGACAACGGCTCCCCACCCGCTTCGGCCATCTTTGGCAGTGTTGAAGTATCTGAGAAGCGGTTCTCCGACGCCGCCTTGGGTGATCGCCGCATCCCTCTTCGTCGGAGGAAGAACAGAATAACAAGCGCGGCGATGAGGATGAGCACCCCAACCGTTACCCCAACTGCAATGGCGATCTTTGTACCAGACGCCATGCCCGAGCTTGCTTGTGGATCTTGACCTGATGGTGACGAACCCCCTGGCGATGAACCCGTTTGGCTGGGGAAGGCACCCTCACCGCCGCCAGTATTACTCCCAGATCCAGGCCCCGAAGACCCAGACCCGCCTGTCGTAGGCCCCGCTCCATTACCTCCTCCCACGGTACCTCCTCCACCTCCACCCGTCGGGGTAGTGGGGAAATGGCCCGCAAAAAACTGGATGCTCTCACCGGTTGATCTGGGGAGAGAGCCAATGGAAGTGAGAGTCTCGGTATCTTTAAAGGCAATGGTGGTTTTGGCCGCATCGGTACAGCTGCAGAATGCGCCGTTTTGCAGCGTGCTAGGACTCCCCGGCTGTGAACATGGTGCCCAGGCGCCGTTGCTCTTGTCGCAATGTGTAAGGGCGATCCATGGTTGGTCTAGGAATTGTCAGTCTTTCTCGCTCTCCCTCTCATCAGACGTCTCGCGACATATCGGCCGCCTTTTTTTCGTTCGATCCCACCCCGGCCATCTGGCATCTACTGCTTTCTCAAGAAAAGACAGGGGAAAGGACATACCAAATTCCTTCTTCGGACAAGACGGGTCCTTATACTCGGGATCTGTGCAGCCCGCGAGATAAGTCAAAGAGCTTCCGTAACCGGTACCGTGTTGGCCCCAGCATGCATTGTCGACCAAACAGTTATCGCCGGCTCCGCAGCACGTGTAATGGCCAAATGCAGCGTTACCACAGGGGATGAAACTGCTGTCAAGCTTCTTTCCTGGTCCGGAATAGCATGTTCCGTTGCTCACGAAAATATTTGGTTCACCCATGGTGAAAAAAATCTCTGATCAGGAAGAGGAGGAGGAGCAGATGCAGCGACAGACAGACAGTTGAGAAACGACCAACAACATGATGAGATGAGAACTGGGAAAAAGGACAAAATCGTGGGGTTAGGCCTTGGTGTTTGTTGATCCCCCAATGACGTCGTCGATCCCGTCCCGCGAGATTTTGGGAATGACGTTGGAGAGGAAAGCGGGACGCACGCTGATTCGCCAGCATCCAATTTCTACCATCAACCACTGCAACCACGGTAGCATTGGAGATCGACAAAAAGCAATTTGGAAAACATTTTGCAAGGAAAACTCAGCGACCAAACCCATGCATTTGCTGTGGGAAAATTACCTGGTAGAAACTCCCCCCTTCCTCCCTCCCTCAACCATTGACGACTCACATATTATTATGATTAGATCCTCCTGTTTCGTGCGACGAATCTGGGCTGAGCCAGGCTCAGGATTGGCTCAGGATGTGCTCGGGCTTACTTAGGCTAAGAACCATCTCCGGAAGGTTGCGCGGCAGCATTCACAATTACTTCAATTCTAGCCGAGCGAGCCCAGAATTGGGCCCATAAAAATGACCAAATTGGTCCCCGTCTTTCGAAAGCTAATGGTTCTACCTTCAACTAACCTTTGCCCTTGACATCTCTCACCTACACCTAACTCCACACACTCCTCTGTTGTTCAATACCTTGAACTCATCACCACCTTTGATAAACGCGAAGATATGGTGCTCAAATCAACAGCATCCAATTCAGCCAATACTCTTATTAAGGAAGCTGTAAAGAGAGGCCTTACAGCAGGGCCGCTCCGAGATCAACCCTCGCGCGGCTCGGAGGAATCTGAGGCCTAAAAGGAAACAAAAGCTATTCAAGTGTACTTGAGGTTGTCATTCGGAGGTGAATATCGATATTACGCCTACACCTTACACCAAATATCTAAAATACTCGAGATATGGAAAGATATACAAGCTGTAAGGAAATACCACTTGGCACCACACACACCACACATCCCTAGGCAACATAAAGCCCCTGACACACCAACCACCACCGCCTAGTTTTTAGACCACAGCCCTCGCCCACCTCTTGGCTCAGGCGAGGTTTAATTCTCACACCTTCTAGAGATAAGGAGTTGTGCCTGCGCTGCATAAGCTCTAATATCCCGAGGGCATAGAAGGCTCTGAAAGTGGCTGGAACTAGCCACTTTCTCAGCGAAATGCGTACGAAGCGAAACATCAACCCCCTAAAACGGTTCCCCGCTTACGACAGGGAACCGTTTGTGCTAATGCAAACCTCGTCAAATTTACACGCAGTCACCTCGGCAGGACTACTGACAAGCCTCTTCCCTAGTCACCCGTGGAGAGCGTCGCTATCATCACTTGCACTGCTACCCCCGATTAAGCCCCGAGAAGTATAACGCAGTAATGGTAAGCTTGTTCTGCCGGCTTGAGAAGCAGAATTCGGCTTCTGTGTTGGGAGCTGCGTCAAATTGGGGTTTGACAGCCCAAGACGTAGGAAGAATAGATGAACAGTCCGGAATCCAACTGGCCATACCCATAGTGCCAATATTTGGGAATATATCGCATATAACCTCAAAACGCTTTTGCTGTCGAAAAGTCATAATCGACAATATTAATAAATAACTCTTTGACGGACCGACTGTAGTCTGGAGAAAGTTCCGTAATGCGAGGTAATACAGGAGCGATTTAACCTCTCAGGGTACCCGTGCATAAGGCTTTTATAGAGCTCATCGTCAACTGGGGGCCTCCGACTGTCTTTAGGCAGCTGTGCATCACATCGAGATTGCTTTCCTTACCGGGTTTCAAAACTGGACGGCGCGGGTCGGGACAGGCCTGTGGCCAGTATAGGCTTATGCTACAGCAGAGGCCCCCCCCAACTACGGCGGCTACTGTGACACAAGAGGTGCAAACCTGAAATGGCGGGGAGCGAAATGACAAAGTTTATGTCGAATGATCCTGCCATGGTGATGGTTTTCAGAGTAATGCTAGCGATTTCAAGGTTCGCACAGCCCTCGCGTGTCAACGGACGCGAGTCCGGTACCCCACCCCCCCCCCCCACCACCCAAAAAAAAACAAAACAAAAAAAAAAACACCACACCCAAACCAACAA
>Ga0247763_1000738_pt1 | contig 19614 bp, 28 predicted proteins | sample UWRJL141409B4_FD_179926 | JGI IMG/M metagenome (GOLD analysis project Ga0247763, IMG submission 179926) | Plant litter microbial communities from Arlington Agricultural Research Station in Wisconsin, United States - UWRJ-L141-409B-4 | ecosystem: Environmental > Terrestrial > Plant litter >...
GCGGTCGGGGCGCCCTTCCAGTCCGGTTTTGTTACCAGTTGCTTCCTCTCCATTTTCCTTCTGAGTAATCCTTCCTTGTCCTTGTCCTTGTCCTGAAATGCCCTGCATGTGTCTAGCGGCCGCCACTCAGCAATCTCGGATAGAACCATCATTAAAGACCAGACGTGGTAGAACCAGAGAGATGATTTGTCGGCCTGGTATTCGGGATGTCGGTACATGTCGGTGGACGGTGGGCGCGCCCAACCGAGGACATAAGGCTTGGTGAGGTCTGGCTTCTCGGCGGCGGCATCACCGAAGAAGACAAAACTCTCGGTTCGTAAACCTGGGTGAGAGCTGAAAGTGCACATGGAGAGATCGGACCTGTGTCGCGATAATCCTGCTGAGAGCCCGCCGGTCCTCGCCCGAGGGTTTTTGTACCTTGAGTAGCACCTGGCGGAGATCTACAGGCTGCTGTTGCTGAGAACACCTGTACATGAGCGCGGTCCTAGGTCCTTTGCGGAAGATGCTATGAATCTTCAACATGTGAATCTCTTCCCGTCGGTGCCCGCCAGTCGGAATTCTTTCCTCGACGTCCTTAAGATAGGTAAGCAAGGTGTTTGGCTCTACCGTTATCCACTCGAGCAGCACGACAGCTCGCTGTCCGCCCTTTTGAAGCCACGTACCCATGCTCCGTCCACCGGGGCCTTCTGGGTTCGATTCGGCCTTATCCATATTGCCTGTCATCTTGCCTCTGCCCAGTCTAGTAGTTAGCATACAAGTATTCGTGCATGGCATGGTGGAGTGGCAGACCTGAAAAGAGTATCCGAGATTTTGGGATCGAGGTATGTGTTCCCTAATCGCCCTGGTGGTTCTTGGTCAGAACCTTATATTCTTCGCGCCGCATCACCTAGAACTAATGACGGATCTCGAGGCTGTGACTCACAAGAAACAGCCTTTTCACCACCCTAAAATCGACACCATGAATTTCCCTTTCCTTCTTTAGAACTGAGCCGTTGCCGCCTTGGCCTGAGCCAGACTGAGCCAGACTGAGCGACGGGGTCACAGTTCTGGGCTGCCTCGGCTACAGTTGCCACGGGTCTAAAATGGCTGTGGAGTTACGAGGACCCAATTTTGGGACCTCTACCACCACCACCTAGCCGCGCTTTCCTTCACTCCAACTATAGGAGAAAAAAAACCTGTAATTTTAATACGTCGATAAATTATGTATATTATATTTGGACTCTAAAGTGTTGCTCTCGACCTTTTTAGTATCTCTAAACCTGTTGTGCTAAAGTCGAGTTTTCCAATTTTCTGAACAACTTATTTGTGACGACCAGCGCGGTCGCCTAGTGGGCCAAAGCGGCCCGAGGAATAACTGTCAGAAAGAAAGGGGTTCTGGCCGGAGGCCAGAACACCACCGATCGGAGTGTGGTGCAATACGGCTGATCGGAGCTGTGTAGAGCTGATGAAGCTGAAGCGGAGCGCTGTACGGCTGTACGGAGCTGAACTGGCACAGCCACTTCAGCTTGACAGAACGTACAACTATAAGAAAGGCTCTCTGGCAAAGCCAGAGGGCCACAGAACAAGCATTTAATCAAGCAGTTGCAACTCCATCAATTCCACAGATTCCAGTGTGCAGTGTTTCTGACACAAATGAATAAAAACAAAGTAATCCACTTAGGAAGTGTCTCAGCTTAAGGGTGAGATTTACCCACTTTCGTAAATGAGGAAGACGGGAATGGAGACCTAATGGGGGACGTAAACTGAGTTTATGTGACTTTTGGGGGGAGGGGAAGAGGAGCGAAAAGGGGGTTGGGGGTCCTAGTTTTGGGCCACCGGTAAAAAAACAATCCTTGATTACTACATTTTTTCCTTGTGTTCGTTAATCTCACACTACCCTATTGCCGGGGTCCCCCAAAGCCAACCAAATCGCACAATACAAAACATTCAATTTTGTCACTATGGATTTTCAGGTACCACGACGGTTTTGCCAAGACGTTAAAACTGTGTTCGCCACCGCTGCTGCGAAACTGCATCGCCAGTTGAAGTTGACTTACGCGATGGCCACAAGATTGCGCGAAGCTGTGTAGATTCAACTTTTCGGTTACACTTTCAAATCAACTGAATACCGTATCAGAAGATACGTCTGATTGAGGGAATTCTAGCCGGACTAGTCATTACGCGGCCAAAGGGTTGTGCAGCCTACAGCGGGCGATAGAAGTCGTGATTTTCATGATGTTGCGCACGGAGTTTTAGCGTCTTGGCGCGGCAGCTGTCTTCAGCTGCAGTAAATGCAGTCAATGAGCTCAAGCTCACAGACAGCCGCAACGAAGAACCCTTTCGGGCGTGGTATGGTATGCCTCACCCCAAACGCTAGAAAGCTGTGAGTTTGTATGGCACCTCTGGCTATCGAGCCTAGGTTGGGAATAAGATCAACAACCCGAACACGGACGGTATGCCTCAAGCAAGATCCCACAGCCCCGTTTCGTGGCCGTCGCCTATATCAAGGGCAGGAGCTCGCCCATCCTCTTAGACCAATACGACTTCCAAACTCTACCAAAAAGAATCACCTACTGCTCCCCCCATTGTTTCCTCCTATATCAACCAGATTACACCGGATATTTACCTGCCAACAATTCTTAAAATGGATCGCGAACCAACTCTCAGCTTTACCTCCACGCCAGCTCCTCATCGGTCCAATGATGGCTGTGGCACAGCCTACGACGGTTTGAGCACATGCAGCAGCGTGCTCAGTAAATGTGGAAAATACACCTCGTCTAAGCCATTTGGCAACAAGCCCACTCTCAATACAGGGTACGTCGTTCACTCCAATTGTCCCTGAGTTCCTACCATGTCCTTACAAGACTATTAGATCCATGCTTCAGCAAAGCTCTAAAGCAGTGGTATTCACTTTCCCCAGCGAATCTGGGTTTATGTTGGTCAGTTGGTTGTATGAGACTCGTCAGGAGGAGTTGCCGCTGGCTGAGAGACTTCAGAGTAGCTGTGCACTTCTTTACCCCACAGAATATATGGCCAGAGAAACTGAGTCTGTTTTTCAATTAACGTATTGATAAGCGAGTGCGCCATTTTCCACCACCCTGCTACATCTACCCTCAATTACACAACCACAACATTAGGAAATAACAATAACTGGATCAGAAACAGATGAATCAGACGATTCTTCAGCCTCCTTGAAAGTGCGCGCATTATGGCCAGGCTTGCCGCACACGCCACAACACTGAATCTTCGTACGAGACCCCCTTGCACCACCACCACTTGTCGTGTTTCCTGAGCCAACTGCTCACCCACAGCCTTCTGATCTAGTAAATCCTGTGCCTCCTGTACAGTAAGTGACCCTCCAAGCCGTACACGTGTTTTTTTAGCCCTCCGTCGCTTACTAAGCTCCTTATTGGCCTTGTGTAATGCGTAGACCTCTGTACGTAGAAGAGCTACCTCGTGCATTACAGCCATAGTTCCTTTGGTTAATCGATCCACAGCCGTCAGCATTAAGGTTGGAGAGCTGTCCTGATGGTTAGAAATCCGAGTTTTAATAAGTCCTGATTATGAGGTGGCCTCTCGAGGGTCATGTAGCGTTTGGGAGACCCAAGGTGGTGTAGTAGTTAGGCCTAAGGCTCTTCATGTTATGCATAAGCGCACACCACTCGCCAATCACCTTTGTGTCTTCTCATTTAGCCCTCTGGTAGTCGTATTTACGTATAAAACACGTCCGGAGCTCTAGCTGGCGTTTACCGATAGGGGGCGTATCACGTTCGCATAATAATCGGTTAGCCATATCTTCCACATAACAAAGCCGAGGGTGAAATGCACATGTAGAGAGCTCAGTTATATATTGAATAATCGTTTACTCTTCTAAATCCGTAAGTTTACGTGAGTTGGCTGGAATATCCCGTCGTGAAGGTCGGCCAGCGCGTCGGCGTCGAAGAGTATCTTTGTCAACGTCGTAGGTTTTTGCTATAGCTCGGACTTTAAGCTTTAGGTCTTTTTAAAGAGCTGCGAGGGCCAGATTTGCCCTCGCTTCGTACGAAGGTGTTGCTATCGTTGGTTGTAGAGGAATTTGGTGTTTTGTGCAAAGGTAGGGTGTCGCGTGGAAAGTGGCGCACTCGCTTGTCTGGCGCACTCACTTATCAAATACGTTGATATATCCGAGTCTGGTTGCTTAGTTTAGGTGGGTTGTTTTATTTCTCATTATTACGTCGCGTTTTCATTCCCCGCCGCAGCAAAGCCAGCGTGCCTTAGATCGTCGGGGTTTCACCTCGTCGTTGTGGGCCGATTGAGGTTGCTGCTGGTGCGGAAACCGTTCTTGGTACTTGCGCGGAGACTCTTGCCGCGCGAAAGCTGCAGGAGGGCTAACAAGCAGAGGAACCAGGCGCAAGGTTGGATAAGCCACCCGAAAGCTCTCCGTATCATATCCTTTCCCTTCAAACTCATCCATCATCATTTCCCAGGCATCTTGCGTTGTGGTTGACAAGGTGCCTCTTGCCTCGATAAGAATTCGGCACCTCTCATAACGCTCGGCGGTGCTCCAATTTTCAAGGCGTCGGAGTCCGTATGTATCAAGCTGGACTAGCCAGTCCAGGGCCGTTGGCCCACCCCTCAAGTTATCGCTCAACTTAGGGTTTGCTCCGTAACGTATAAGCATGGAGGCGAGAGGAGCCGGCGCGACGTGCAGCGGTCTTACACGACGATTCGGGGTCCCGACATCGTCGTAGATGGGTAAGACAATATTGGCGTCAGCCCCATGTTTAAGGACAAGTTCGGCTAGTTCGAGAAGAGTAGAGTCGGGCATGAGTTTCTTGCCGCGATGGAACCGGCTCCCCCAGTCTTCCCGGAAAAGCCAATAGAGAAACTCGGGTTCTTCTTTAACCATGTGGCCTTCTTCAAGAAGGAATCGGATGGCTTCCATATGTCTCTCAGCAAAGGGCTCATCAGATGGGCGAAAAACGAGGCCTTGAAGCGCTAGTGATGGAAGTCTTTGCCGAAATCTCGTATTGACCCCGCTCATTCTGAGTTTGGCAAACATCTCCCGAAGGCACAGCGTTAGCCCGCACGAAGCAGCTATGAGCAAGAAGGTCTCATTCCCCCCCCCCTTAGTATTTCGCACGGAGCACATATCGTAAAGGAAGTGGAAGTGACTTGCCCCGGTAGTCAGTTCTGATTGTTCAGCATGGTGCGCGAATTTCAGTACCGAGGCATCGTTGTCAGCTAGAAGTGCCTTATCGTACCGTGTGACGTCACCATGTGTAATCTTCCGACTTTCGATGAGGGTCTGGAAGCTATTGAGCATCGAAGCCTCGGTGAGCTTCAATGCGAAGTATTTAAGGTGAAAGCCGTGGCCATTTTCGTGAATGAGACTTGCTAGATCTCCCAGAACAATTTGCTTCATGTTGCATTCGAGGCTCGTGGCAAATTCAAGAACCGTCTGGTGCATGAGCTCGGGAAGGTCGACATCTCCCTGTCTCTTAATTTCGACTAGACCTCCGCCCCAAGCCGCAATGTCCCTTCTTGCCTGTTGGCTGATATCTGAAGGGGTGCGCCTTAGCGCGTCATATGCGGCTCTGTAGGTATCGCAGCTTGAGACCATTACAGCGCTCCAGAGGTGGGTGCAGGTGATTTGAGAGTCCCCGCGGCGGGCGAGAAGTTCGAGCAGAGCAAACGTTCGTCGCCGGTTATTCCTGCTAACACGGCCGATGATGAGAGTGTAAAACTCGAATAAATCGTCTGGGAGCGCGCGGAACTTCGTCTCCAAAACTTCGGGAAGGCTAGCAACCGGGGTGACCATAGCGGTCTCGAAGAGTATTTTGAGGGCAAGCTTGACCCAGAGGAAAACACCATTCGCCCGGATAATGATGCTCGGTACTAGCCTTGTGATGAGTGGATCTGTGATACTAGCCTGGGCGACGGAGCTGGCTGCGAACTGTTCCATGTCTTCCCTTGTGTAGTCCTGCAGAGAAAATCCCGGATAGGTGGAAAACTGCTCTTTCAACGGCTCCCAAGGACGGCTTGAGAAGCAGATTTTCACAGAGGTCATTGACGACTGGGAGCTTGTGACGAGGCCTTTGATGAATCGACTGATTAGGTCGAGGTGGCCATCAAACTCGTCGAGGGCATCGAAGAAGAGAACCAAGTTCGTCTTCTGTACGTCCTGATCAAGAAGTCGAGAGAGGGCCCGCTCAAGTCTAGGGATTAACCCACCCTGCTCTTTACGAAATCCAGCAACCACCCTGGTAAGGAGTCTAGCCACTGGATCCTCGCTGCAGGGCACGAACCGAACTGCGAGATATTCGATCGACGCCCTGATGGGTGACAGCTTGGCTGCCCAAGTCTGTTCCGCTTCTGCCAGCTGTTCCGTCATCTGAGCCTGTCGGTTCAAAAGCTTTTGTAACGCACCAGCACCCCGCCCCGTATACGTTGCCGTCTGGGGACTGTGCGGGGCTGCATTAGCAGGAACAGGCTGGCAGATCACATCCTCACGTATGAGCGTGATTTCCGTCCGGATGGCCTTGAGACTTGACCCTAAGCGTGCCCTGACACGCTCCCTCTCTTGCTCGACATTTTCCTGTTCTCTTTTGAGATCCTGGTACTTCTTCCAGGCGCGCTCATATTTTTCCCGGTAAATCTTATGATATGGCTCAAGAATTTGTACGACAAGGCTTCGTAGAACACCCTCGAAGGATTTCTGTAGAGCACTACCGCGGTGGTGGAAGAAAAAGCCAGCCTTCACTTCAAGCGAGCCGGTCTTCCAGTTGTGTAAGAGTTCCCATGTTTCCTGGCTTTCGTAGATAAGCTTCATGAGCGTCGACTTTCCGGAGCCAGGCTTGCCGTGTATCCAGAACAGCTTCGAACTAGGGTCCTGCAGCCAGCGGTAAAATGAAGGCACCTCGAAGACCCATCTAAATGTGCTTTCGAAGGGATCTTCAACTTGATTGATACGGAGACCCAATTCGGGTGCATGCAGCTCGTCGTGTAGATCTATATAAATTGATATAAAGTTAGATCATTGAGAAGATGATAGTTGGATGTGGCTAAATTTGACTCGCCTGCGAGTGATGTCAAGAGTTGACCAAACCCCCTCAGCAGTTCCTCGCCCTCGCAATCACCCGACTGACCTCCCTCCGATACGATCTCTGGCGCCCCACTGCCGAAGATTAATCGGTAACCAATTTCGTCGCTCGTACTCTTGGCTGAGGTGGCAGGAACGGAAGAGCAAAGCTCAGTGAGGGTGTGTATGACGATGCCCAACGCTGTATCGCCAGGAGTAAACTTGACCATGTTCGAGTGATCTTCGTTGATGGGAATGATTACCGATTGATTGGTTCTGTAACTGCGGCTTGTCGCTGACTCGGGGTTCACAAGGACAGTGGCATGGCGTGTCCTAGTCCAGGTACCATCAGGGCGTCGCTGCATGATTGCTAAGTTAGTTAGGCTGTAAATAACATCACAGCTTCTCAAAAGTACGTACCGCAACGGTCGGTGATTCCTTAGTCTCATATGCCCAGTGAATACGGGCCTTTCTAAGAAAAGCCAAGCCCTCAAATTGCGTGTGCAGCTGTCGAACGTAGCTACTGCCACCTTCTCGTGATAGATCCTGTACTAGAAGCTCATTCGGCTGTCCTTCTACCATGGCCATCAAATGGGATTGCTGCATGCCCAGGCTGGGTACACCAAACATGATGGCCCCGAGGACGTTATCGAGGATGCTGGCAATGCTCTTACCGCCGCTGGCGGCCTGCACTGCAGCCTGCTTGAGGACCAAACCTCCTAAGCTGTGTGCGAGAAAGATGAGGGGCTTCGACGAAGGAAGGTTCCAGCCCCCGGACTTGAGATGGAGCACCAGACTCTGGGCTATATCGGCGATAGACTGGAAGGAAGAGCTCCCAACCAGACTTGAGTCGTAGCCGTAAAGAAGAGTTCGGAGCCCTGGTATAGCGGATGGAAGGCTGTCCCGAATCCACATGAAGGACTTGTCGGGGCCGCGAGGCTGCCACGAGCCGAAAGGGTGGCTAGCCAAACCAGAGATGGCGATGCAACTGGCGATTCAGGTGAGTGCTCGGTGGTGTGGGACGGGCGTGTGTTACTTACTCGGCACGGTGGCTCGCAGGATCAACATCGTTGAGGGGTGTCATACCCTTGAAATGGGTGTCGAGGATCATCACCTGGCCCGGAGCCTGTTCGGGCAGGGCAATCGTCCATTCGACCTCGTCGTCCTTTGCACTTTGGAGGCGTGCCGGAACTGCCTCGAACCGGAGGGTCGCAACCTTGGAGGGGAGGACCTCCCATTTATCCAGCGTGGTGGCAACTGAGTAGACAACGACATGGTGGACGGACAGCTGGAGGGCGGTGGCGAGCAGGCCAGCGGCGTCCGTCGCGCTTCGGACACTGTTTGGGAGCTTGCGCAGCCGGAAGACGACACAAGTCCAATCCTGGCCGCTCCTCATCTTGACAGCAAGATGCAGCTCGCCCGGATATACCGAGTCGAAACCAAAAAACTGAGGATGGTTGAGGGATGTCGCTCGAGGAAATTGCGCGGTCAGCCCAGATCAGGGGGTGGAGATGTGCGACGAGCTGAAAGCGCGTACCGCTTATTTATCGCCTGTCAATTGGCCGAACTAAGCGGGAAGTGCGCTTGGCTCGGTTTGACTGACATGACTGGCTCAACTGCCTTGATGCGCCGTGGCTCAACATCACGTGACACACACTTGCCTCAACTAGCGCTTTGAAATTTGCTGCCTTTATTTGCCCTTCAGGTTACCTTGAAAACTCAGAATAGTCGCTTGATGAGGATGGGGACTTCGGATTCTGACACATATGCAGCTGCTTCGAAGTTTAGCGTATGGCGAAGCAATACCTCGACGAGGTGTTCAACGTTGGCGTGATCTAATTTCGTTAGCGAGTAGAGGTTGTTAGTAACAGACGGCTATGCACGGAGGCATCGAGGGAATTTGTCAAAAACCAAGGGAACTCACATTACTTCAGGCGTTTTACATCCTTCGTAGACGTTTTCATAGCCCGCAAGAACCTTTGGATCCTTCGGCTAGAATGCAATTCGCTCTCTCCAAGTTGAACAGTCGCTCCGACCATCTCCATGGCTGATATCGGATCCATTGTCGCTGAGGTGTGGCAACCATGGGAGTGAGACTTGGCGGCACTCGCTGTAAGCTTGGGCGCAGGATTTATCCCCCAGCTGTCCTCTGAACAAGTGGCATCTAGTCGACATTGTAGCCTAGCAGGGTTTTATATTGCCACGCTTCGAGGGGAAACCGGTTTATATCAGGCTTGACGTAGATTTGAGGGGAAGCTTCATGTTGCGGTACCAAGTAAGTACCGTTGCCAAAGAGGTTGCCACCACACAGTATTATAATAAGGGGGTTCTGGCCAAAGGCCAGAACCAACACAAGCAATTCAATCAAGCAGTTGCAACCCCATCAATTCCACAGATTCCAGTGTGCAGTGTTTCTGACACAAATATCCCAATTCTAGGCCTTTTACTACACAGGACCATTTTTGGGCCCTTCGGCTAAAACTGCACCTTCTCGGAAAGCTGTGCTGTTCAATGGACAAATATTAGCCGAAGCTGAGCCGGAGCTGATCTGGACTGATCAAACGTGACGAAGAGTCACGTGACTATGAGCAGGGTGGTCGTCGATTTTAGGGCCATGAAATAGCTATTCACCACCCCTAAAATCGACATTACGACTTTCCCGTTCCTTCTTCGGAACTGAGCAGTTGCCGCCTTAGGCTGAGCCAGACTGAGCTGGACTGAGCGAGGAGGTCACCGTTCCGGGCTGTCTCGGCTAAAGTTGCCACGGTCCAAAATGCCATGGAGTTGCGATGACCCAGTTTTGGGTCCACGTATTACCACCAGCACTAGAACCTCCTCAAACGACAAAGAACACATGCAATTTAACACTCTTGCTAATCCCGTCCCAACACCCTTCCATCTTGACGCTAATAGAAACCAAACGCCGCCCATTACACCAAATCCGTCATTTCATCAAGCAAGCAACTTCCTCCATTCATTTTACTCTCCCAGTGTGCCTCCTCTTCGACACCGATGTTACAGACTAAGAAGATGCTTACATGGATGGCAATCTTGACACTCGCATACGCCCAAATGGTGGTGCCGCTCGCAACATGCAGCTCATGCTTCTTCTTGTTGCACTCGCCACCTACCACCAGCAGTTTCGCTTCGAGGTGAAGATCGGCCGACGCGACAACCAGATCAACATGAGCACGCATCGTGCCCGTAATGCCGACCCCAAATACGCCGTTCTGTGCAATAGTCGCCTGCGCTTGCGTGTAGCTCGCACTTGCAGAAAACACCCCGACGGAAAAATCAACGCCCACGCCAAACCCGAGCTCGAGCTCGAGTTTGACCTCGGGACTGCCGCTGCTGCCCATTGCGACGTCAAACGCGCCCCTCCACCATCAAGCCATACGCCCTCCTCGCAACCTCTACATACCCTGCCTTCTCTTCCTCCGCAAATAGCCCATTCCTCGCCCCCTTCAACAACCCATACGTATACATCGCCGTCCCACTATTCTCAATATAATTCCCCTTCTGCCCAGGATACCCCCCATCCATAACCAACCACCACCCCCCACTGCTATCCTGCTCTCTCTTCAGTGCCCTCGCCAAATCCAAAAACCACCCCTTCAGCTTCACCCAACCCCTATGATCCCGCGGAAACCACTCCAACACATCCAACAGCGCCATCAGATACCACCCCTGCGCGCGAATCCACACATGCGGACTTGCACCCGTCTCTTGATCCGCCCACACAGCTCGCTTCGACTCGTCATACCTATGTCGGAGCATACCCGTCGTCTTATCACGGCAATGCGCCTCGAAGAGCTCAAACTGAAGCAGGATGTCGTCCCATGCGGTGGTATTCCCTGGTTGGAAGAGCGCTGTGTAGGCGGCGTAAAACGGCGCGGCCATGTACAACCCGTCAAGCCACATTTGGTTTGGATACTTAGGGTCCTTGTGCCAGAAGCCGCCTGAGGGTGTGCGCTTCTGGCGGGTGGTAAGCTCGGTGTGGAGGAAGTCAGCCGCGGCGCGGTACCTGGGGGATTGAGTGGCGGTGTAGAGGTAGAGGACGGTTGAGCCGATGCGGGTGTAGTCGAGTTGGTGATCTGAGTTGTCCCAGTTGCGGGGGGTTGCCTGAGGAGGTGAGGACCGCGTCGAGGGAGGTGGTGAGGAAGGTGAGGTAGCTGAGGAGGGCGGTATGGTTGGCGACGGCTTCGACGCCGCGGTAGAAGGTGGCTTCGGTGTACCATGGGGTAGGAGTTACGCCGCGGGCGATGAAGCTGTCGGTCATCTAGATGGAGTAGGACCTGTCTGCGGTGAGGGCTGGAAAGGGCCCAAGACCTCATAGGAGGGCCGTGGATACAAGACTGATGAGACCCATCTCAAAATCTTTTGATGTATGAACGAGGACTAACGACGAGTTTAGGAGACAGATGCTTCCTTTGTTTGAAGAACTATCTACGCCACCTGGAAGTAATTTCATATTAGCCGGGATCCAGAAACTTTGACGACAGACGGGGCTCTGCCGTTCTCTCACTTTCAGAGGTGGATAAACTAAATTGCCGGAACACCAATGATACCGCTCACTCCCCGCTATGGACAACCAAGTATCCGGCATGTTTTCGGGCAGGCAGCGTGCTAAGCGCAAGTGGTTTGTTTACAATCATTTAGGGATAAGGGGATAACGGGCACGACAAATAAGTGGACGCCAGCAGAGTGCATAACAAGCCAACACAAAATGAGGTTGTCAGAGCGGCTGAACTCCCACCCGAGTGAGCCAAGCTCGGGCTCAACATAGAACCCGATATCCCGGAAGCTGGTCTGAATTAAGCTTCACAACTACCACAACTGGAATCTGGTTGCAGCCACAAACCTAATCGCTTGCCCTCAGAGAGCCCGATAGTCCGAACTCTGTTAGGAAGTCAATATCACAATCACGGTATAAGTAACACCATCCTAACCACCTCAACTTTAAGATCTTCCATGCTTTCATCTTAGGCTTCTCAGTTCATCCCTCGCAACTCTCAACTCGCCATGTCCCCCCCAACTACAACCGACCCTTCCACTCAAAAAACCTACACCTTCTCCTGCCACTGCACGCTCATCCGATTCTCCGTTCTCCTCCCCACCTCGGACTCCAATCTCAACGCCTCCAAATGCAACTGCTCCATATGCCTCAAATCCGGCCGCATATCCATCTCTGCCAATAAGGAAAAAGACTTCACCCTCCTATCACCTTCCAGCATGGAAGAAGTTCCCAAGTACCAATTCGGTCAGCGTCGGCAGAACCATTGTTTTTGTAACGTTTGTGGGGTTCATTGTTTTGCGTTTGGGAAAGTGGAGTGGGAGGGTCAGAGTTTGGATTTGTTTAGCTTTAATGTATTAACAGTTGACGACGGGCAGGGGTTAGATTTGAGGGAGTTGAAGCTGAGGTATTGGGATGGGAAGGGGGATGGGTATACGAGTGGGCCGAGAGGGAGTCCGGCAGAGGGTGGAGTTTGGTGAGAGGTCAGGTGTATTAGTTTAACAACTGTAACGTGCAAAGAAATCTGTGCACGCAAAATTTCCTTTTCCGTACCTCGCACGCGCAACGTTGCTCACCCCCTGGCTCGGGTTCAGCTCAGTCTTTGCTCGGGTTGGCTCAGCTTTGCTCACCTTAATTACCATTTTTGGCAGGCCGAATCACCTCAACTCCAGTCGAGGGGGCCTAGAACTAGTCCTATATATAAAGATGGCCAAAATATGTCTAGCAGCGGGTAATTTAAGGCCCAATTTAGGACCGCGGTTGGAAACCGCTAAGAGGCGACAGTACCCTAATAGCCACGGTCCCGAAGTCTGCGCGGTTTGCGCGGGATATACCAGTAAATCATCTTAGGATAGTACGAAATACCCCAGCTAGGAATTTGGAATGGTATATGATATCACACCACCGATGGGATCGTACATCGTATTCCAGCCCGAAACTTGGGACAGCACTCATTGCGTATCCCACAGTATACCAGTATATAATAGGATACCTTTGAAAATACTGTCCGAAAGATGGGCACGATCCAGGAACTTGATCGCTGCCCTTACATGATAAACAAGCGGTTGAGGCCCGCATCGTAACTCGTTGCCTCCTTATATCAATTCCTTTATAGTTCTAATATCTACTTCTGATACATCTGAGTCACAGGAATGGTTTCCGCGCGGCTAGGTTTCTTTTTCTTTTCTTTCTCTTTCCAAGTGACTACGACCAAACTGTCATCGTCACCGCACGACAGCAAGAACAACCTTGGGTCATTGGCCAGACCCTTGGATAAACTCGTGCCGATTATCCCAACACCGTCCAGACTTTAACCGTCCAGTCAAACGATGCTGATGCCAACTGTTTTGAATCGTGTGAGATGGCGAGAGAGCGGATGGTCCATACTGACCCGTCCGCATCTACTGGAGCCGGCCCGTCATTACATCCCAGATCTTGATAGCGCCGTTATGTCCTAATACCAGCGGTTTCGAGCCGTGGCAAACGACCCTAGACCAGACCTGCACGCCTTGAACCTCGGGCACACGCTGAGCCTATCCCGTGGCTACGTCAAGGAGCTCGATAGGTCCGCATCCTTGAGCTAGCAGTTTGAAGTCGTACGTAAAAGCGACCGGAGCCGATCCGTTGGTGCTCAATGCTATCTATCTACAGTTACGCTGTCCTCAAATCCCACAGCCGGACGGGCTCGTTATAATCTGCCAGGACGGCTAGGAGTGTCGAATCGTGCGAGAAGACGGCGTGGCGAACGTGCCTAGTGTCTCCGGGATATGGCAAGGTCGGTATGTGCAGAAAAGACTTACCCAGGGTTCGGCCAGAGTCGCAGGATTCAGACACGACAGAGACATGTCGGAACGGAAAGTGCGGCAGCATGTTACGGTGGTGACTGATGGGACGCCGGTGTTGTCGTGGCATGCACTCCAATACCCGCTCGGACACGCGATGCTAGGTGAAAAGAAGGAACTCTCGGCGGTCGCGAAGCCGCTGGGCAGGTAGGTTGTTTGATCATGGATGAGGAAGATAGTGAGTTGTGTAGATATGTCGATGCCTGAGCAGCTGTCGGGGTCGGCGTGAAAGCGGTCGTGAATGGAACTCGGGGAATCGACGTGGTCGTAAAAAGCGAGTACGTTGATGTGGACCTCATCGTGCTGCTCGCATTCGTTGTTGTTGGGGGAGGGGGAGGGTCCACCATAGCTGTTAGTCAAAGAGCCGGCACACGCACCGGGCGAGACAGCTGGCTGGGGCTGGAGTTGTCGCAGTTGGTTGTTAGGGAGAAGTGGAGGATGCGAGGTCCCTTTGGGGTTCAGGGGTCCGTCGTTCTGCAGGCTGCAGTACGCCGTATTACCTTGCCTAGTGTGCATGGTACCAAGAAAAGTGGACAGGGAGTATTCTGCAGCATGAACCCAGGAAGACGCAGGGTCGAAAAATGGCAGATCGGGGCCCAGACTCGCGTCGTGTTAAATCGGTGGAAGACAGTGCGTGTATAGGTTCAATCCTTGGGTGTTGGAACGGTAGTGGGAATCTACCTAGTTCTCTCGTGGACATTGTCAACCCTAACAACACAAACACAAGCCCGAACCCCAAGGGCACCGAAAACAACACCAACGCCAACTCAAAAGCAACAGGAGTAATAATCCTAGGCTACGACATCGATGACCTGCTCTACACCCTCTTCGACGACGAATCCACCCCGCCCAAAATCCAATCGCCCATGTCGCGCGAATTTCGCACAAACCTCCTCTTCGCAGCCGACAAGTCCTGTTCTGCCAGACGAAACACAACCCTCTTCCGTGGTACGCGAACCTACTATCCGGTAGTAGCGGTGGCCGTAGCCCATCATCTCCCAAGACGTGGTTCCAACTCCGCGACAGTGATGGTCTGGCTAGGTTTACTAGCCTTGCTTCCATGGTTTGTAATGATGTTCCCTATTCTCGTTTTCTGTATGATGTGGATGAGGAGGGTTGGTTCAGCGAGCCGCAGCTCGCCGTTCTGGCCGATATGAGTTTGACCATGTATGATGCTGTTGCTTATTATAAGCATCGCGCCGAGGGCGAGGTTTGTAATACTTTTGCTTATGCCTCCGGGTCTGGTGATGGTGATGGTCATGACTACAATGACAGAGTCATCAGAAAGGAAGCGTATCATCGGTGTCGGGAGGTGCTTTGGGGGCTGGATGCCTTTTACTCATCATCATCGTCGTTATCATCACCATCACATCCATCGTCTGCAGCAAAGAAGATGCAATGCGCCATCAGCTTTGTGCGCTATTTCGGAGGACCGATACACATGATGATGCGACGATATCAGTTTGTGGACGACGAGTTTGACGATTAGGAGACCCGAAACCGAGGGGATTGTGAGGGATACAAGACGGCATGTTAAGCTCTGGAATCGCGTGGATGTTATTCTGCAAGGTGGCAGCGATGGTAATAACGAAGACGATAGTCGCTATACTGTTGTTCGCCTGCTAATCCCTGGGCTTCTGGATCTATTGCAGCACGAACAGAAAGAAGGGCGATGTAAGGACTGCGAGTTTCGCCATGTCTATGGGGCCGAAGCGTCGGGCGAATTCGGTGGCGTCCGACTGTGTCGGGCATGTCGATTGGGTTGGCAGGAATATCTGGGAAGTCTTTGGACACGCGCCGCCGCGGCGTTCCCTCTTTTACAGGGGGCGGTGCTGTAGGGCTTTTGCTCGCAGAAGTAGAACTACCTATCATGGTAGAAATGTTTTCAAGGCCTGGGGCCATATACCTCTGCAAGCTTGAGCCATCAAGATAGGTGTTAATTTCCTCCTCCGCTACCGTAACTTACTAAGGTACCAGGTATATATTGTCAGAAACACTGCACTCTGGAATGAAGAGGTTGCAACTGGTTGATTCTCTTGCTTCTGGCGGTTCTGACCAGAGGCCAGAACCCTTTATTTTATAGACTTCTTTGTAGGATTCAGCCTTCGTACCTCTGGTAGCTCAGGCTTCATTGGCTTTCGGGCAGCGTCAGGCCTCTGAACCTCCGTCTTTCTAATACATATATCTATGCTGAGCCTTTAACGGTGAAACGTCAGCGGGCACCGGGCACGCATGTTGCCGGAACATGCCTGCCGGGCATTAATCCCGCATTGTGTAGGAGAAGGAAACGAAATCAATGGCCGGTAGGAAATAACCACGGGCCATAGCAGAGATATTCAGATCTTGCTTTTCGCAATCGGATTTTTGCAATTTTAGGAATTGAGCGACACGCCTTCTATCCCCTGTAAAGTTTTCACTTAATCGGTATCAAAAAGGTGTGCTATCTGCCGGCCACTTATTAAGCCTCTACTATTACCTGCTGTATTAACCCATTAGCGTTAAGTGGAGGTTTACGTTTCTAGAGGTCCCCGTGTCGTTAATTACATTAAGTGGCAGGGCCTCACCTCCTGAGTGAGTGTGTAATTAGTAGAATGGATCGACATTAGTAGACGTTAGGAAATATTCGGCGTCTGATAGGGGTTTGCTGTCGCTAGGGGATGTGGAGAGCATCCCCGGTTTGGTGTCCCCGTCAGCAGCAGGAACGGCGAGGAGTTTCTCAGGGCCGAGAAACATGTTGGTGAGGGTGTATGTTGCAGATGTGTCGAGCAACGCCATTTTGATGGCCTGCCAGGTGTCGGCGCCGACCCGATTCCCGCGGAGACGATTCCGCAAGGATAGATTTCGATGATGGCAAAAACAGGAAGAGGATATTGTCTTTGGACGTATGAAGTCCCCACATGTTGTGCTTTTAAGCTGGTGGTCCAAATGGGTTTAGCGTGCCAATATTATCAGCCACACAAAAGCCTCGACGGCAAGATCATCTCTCTCCCCAAATCCCCTTTCTCGTTTACGCCGTCGACGTCATTTCAACATATCTTCTGTGCTGGGACGGGCCTAAAAACTGGACGCTCGCATAACGCGCGAGTCGATGAGTCGACGACTGGTGTTTTCAGCAATCTTTTAGTTGTCGTAACCACCTCCGTCCTTTTCCATAGTATGTGGACGTTGAGTGTTGGTAGATGTTAGCTTGACATTGTGGCGTTATGCTTGAACGTTATGCTGACCTACCACCCTCTATCTACAAATTGCCTGGCTTTTCCCTGCATGCAGCAAACATCAGCAGCTAAAGCGATATCCACTAGAAGTTCAACAAGTCGACAAGTCAGCACCCAGATACCTCGAAACGCAACATGCCCACCTTCAACTCCCCCGACGACTCCACACCCATCTTCTACCGCTACTACATCCCGTCCTCATCCTCGTCCTCCTCCTCCCCCCCCGGCCTAACTCTTATCCTCCTCCACGGCTGGCCCATGTCCTCACGCATGTTCGACCCCCTTCTCCCCTCCCTCCTCTCCTCCAACATGAACTTCACCCTCATCGCCCCAGACCGTCGCGGCTTCGGCCACAGCCACTGGTCAAACCCCACCACCGGCCCCGTCACCTTCGACACATTTGTCAACGACCTCGTCTCCCTCATCGAGCACCTCGCCCCAGGCCCCTTTGTCTTTCTCGCCGCGAGCATGGGATGCGGCGAGTCCGTCCTCGCGCACTCCGCGAGCGCCTATATACGCGAAAACTGCAAGGGTTTCATCTGGATTGGTCCGAACATGCCGCATGGCGAGCGATGCGAGGAGAATCCTGATGGCGTAGACCCAAAGGTGTGGGATTTTCTCGTTGCGGGGCTGGAATCATCGGGACGGATTGGATTTATTAAGGAGCAGGTTCCTGGGATTTTTAGGACGGATTTGGAGGGGAACGATATTGGTCGGGAGGCGTTGGGGTTCTACGAGGGTTTGGTGGCGATGGCGGATCCTGTGGCGGTGGTGAGGACGGTGGGGATCATGAGGAGGGATATGGTGAAGGAGTTAGAGGGGTTGGTGGCGGAGAGGGTGCCAGTGTTGATGCTGCATGGGGATAGCGATGCCGGGATGCCGGCGGGAGGGAGTTCGATGGTTGTGAAGCGGATTTTGCCGGAGGCGCAATTGAAGATTTATGAGAGGGGTGGGCATGGTGAGTTGGCGATTGATGAGTCGCTGGCTGGAAGTGGCGCTAATGAAGATTTAGGAATTTACCATACGCATGCGAAGAAGGTTGCTGAGGATGTGTTGGAGTTTTTGCGTCGGGTTTTGGATGAGTTAAAGTGAGAGCGACAACGGAGCCAGCAGATGACGACGCCGCAAGGAAGGTGTGTGGGATCTTGGCACTGTGCGCGGCCCTCTTGGCACGGAATTTTGCTAAGGAGCACTTCTGCAGACACGTATTCTTCAGCTTGTAACAAAAAAATGTCATCCGTTATGCTAACACAGTGTGATAACATCTGTCGTGCCAAGGAGCTAGTCAAGCCACCTGAGCCACCTATGACCAAGAGCTTGCTCTCAGCTGTGGCTGAGCTATTTCCTTTGTATATAAAAACCACAACTCGCCCCAGCTCCCGCTGGGGCTCATACTTAGAACAATATACCTTCTAATTACAAGCTCATGCTTCTAGTTCCTCCAGCGACGGCATCGTAACATCTTGTTTTCACACGCGTTATTTGCAACTTTCGATGCTTTGAGCAAACGATGGGACGGTCACACTTTAACCCGAACCTGTTTTCTAGAGACATTTCCGGATAAATGCGACCAGTCTCATGGTAACAGTAGCAGATGTATATGCATAGCAACAAACAGACGGCCAGGCTTTTGGGAAGAGTACCCGACAAAGGAGGAGCAAGCATCCTCCAGCGATCGCCACTCCCGACATTAACGAAGATGCCGCTGAAAGGAAGCGCGTACGTGCAGATATTTTGCAACGCTCAAGGCTTTTCTTGGTATGTGTTATCCCAACTGGCTGTAGGGCAACAAAAACGCCTGGCTCGCCTTGCGTCATCTAGAGATGATTCAGCCGATGCAGCCGACGAAAACCAACAGGGCGGCATTCACGAGCATGCAGAAGTAGAAGTTCCTCATGGCGATGCCACTGGACCAGTTACTGTGGAGCTGGGGTCTAGTCTCCCCGACCCCTTGCCTGAGGAGTCGCCTGACAAAGGTGCGAAGCATATCATCCCAAACTTAGATCAAAGTGTGAGTTGGACGACGCAGGAGCTCAGCCTCTCACGTATAGACTTCCCTGGGTCAACAGAGGCACTGACAGCACCATCACCCGATATGACTGGATTTGCATTTGTATCTCTCGGTTTACATCACCTTATCTTCGATACCTTGCCTAGGCTTACATGCCGAGACCGCATTATTGTCGTCGTGAACATGGCCAAAACTGAGCGACCGTCCGTTGCGCAAGACCGTTTACATTGATGAACCGTATCTATGATATATGGATGGCGCAGAAGGCATTCGTATCCGGGGTGACAAGCCTTTCGACGAGAAGAAGTGGGAGCCTGGGTTCGGCTGGGATGGATTTTTTTTTTTTTTTGGCGAAACGGTAGTTTGTTTTTGTCAGAGCCATTGTCGAGAAGAGCAATCACTGGCGACAGCTTCGAAGCGCTCCGAGATTATGTAATTATGGGTGCAAGTGCAAGCTCGCATTGCTAACAGATTTCTTCCAGCACCTGCGAAGT
>Ga0247763_1000740_pt1 | contig 19600 bp, 12 predicted proteins | sample UWRJL141409B4_FD_179926 | JGI IMG/M metagenome (GOLD analysis project Ga0247763, IMG submission 179926) | Plant litter microbial communities from Arlington Agricultural Research Station in Wisconsin, United States - UWRJ-L141-409B-4 | ecosystem: Environmental > Terrestrial > Plant litter >...
TCATTTGCCCCACCGAGAGCGCCAGCATCGCCCGCAGCGCCGTCACCTCGATCACCCGCGAGGGCACGCGGCTCGCTGACGCCCGCGCGAAGAGCTCGCCCACGTCGGCGGCGCCTGCAGGCGACGAGCCGCGCATCAGCTCGAGCCAGGCCTGGGCGATCGCCAGCAGCACGTCGCCCCCCACCTCTCCGGTGCGCTGCGTTATCCAGGCCTCCAGCGCCGCATCGTCAAAGGCGAAAACGGCCTGGTGGAAGAGCTGGTCCCGAGGCGCGGCGTTCATCGACGGGCTAACATAGCATCGAAGCCATGCCATTCCTCGCAGCGGCGACTCCCCGGGATATCGCAATTCTGCGCGTCGCGGAGGGGGGCATGGGCTACGTCGAGCTCGTGGCGCGCCGGGAGGGGCGGTTTTCACGCCTCTTCGCGCGCAAACGGCTGCACCCCCACCTGCGCGAGCAGCTCGCATTTCGAACCATGTTCCTCGACGAGGCGCGCCTCGCCGGCTTGATCCGACACCCGAACGCGACGGCGGTGGTCGAGGTCGGGGAGGACGACGAGGGCCCGTTCCTGCTCATGGACTACGTGGACGGCGTCAGCGTCGCCCAGGTGCTCGAGCGCTTCGAGCCGCCCGACCACCCGCTCCCGCTCGCGTTCTGCGTCTCGGTCGCAGCGCAGGCCGCGCGCGGGCTGCACGCCGCGCACGAGCTGCTCGGCCCCGACGGCGCGCCGCTCGGTGTCGTGCATCGCGACATCTCTCCCAAGAACCTCCTGCTCGGCTACGACGGCTGGCTGCGCGTCACCGACTTCGGCATCGCCAAGGCGAAAGACAACGTCGAGCAGACCATGGCCGGCGTGCTCAAGGGCAACATCGGCTACATGGCGCCCGAGTACCTGAGCTTTCGAGCGGTCGATCAGCGCTCGGATCTGTTCGCTCTCGGCGTCGTGCTCTACGAGCTGCTCACGCGCGAGCGCCTCTACGGCGGCAGCGACACCAGCGCCATCGCGCGCCGCATCCTCGAAGAGCCGCCTCCCGACATCTTCGAGAGGCGCGACGTCCCGCCCGAGCTGTCGGCCCTCTCGTTCGACCTGCTCGCGAAAGACCGCGAGCACCGCCCGCCGAGCGCGCTCGCGGTCGCCGCCGAGCTCGACGCGATCGGCGCCAGCCTGGCCGCGGTCGACGGCCCCTTCGACATGGCGGCCTTCCTCGCGAGCGGGCTCGGCGCGATGCGCAGCGAGCGCCAGGCCGAGATCGACGCGGCGCTCGCTGGCGGCAATGCCGGATCAAGCCGCCCCCTCCTTCGCCGCGTGCGCGGCCGCTGGTCGCGCGCGAGCGTTCGACGCGGTCTCGGCCTCGTCGCTGCCCTCGGGGCGCTCGTCATCGGCATCAGATCCGTGCAACGCCTGCGCGCGGTGCCGTTCGAGCCGCGCGCCCCCGCGCTCTGGAGCGGCGGCGAGCACAACTGCGCGCTCGCCGATGGCGAGCTGTCGTGCTGGGGCAACAACAACCGCGGCCAGCTCGGCAACGGCACGCGCGACGGCCACAGCACTCCCGCGCGGGTCGGCGTCGGCGCCGTGCGCGCGGTCGCGCTCGGCGAGTATCACAGCTGCGTGATCCAGGGCGACGGCCTCGTCGCGTGCTGGGGCCGCAACATGCGCGGCGAGATCGGGCGCGAAGCGCCGACCCTCAGCAGCGAACCGCTCGAGGTCCCCGGCCTCGGGCGCGCCAACGCCATCGCCTCCGGGCGCCAGCACACCTGCGCCGTGCTCGAGGGCGACAGGCTCGGCTGCTGGGGCGCCAACCACAGCGCCCAGCTCGGCAGGCTCCCGTCAGAGAAGGGCGCGCCGCCCGCGATCGTCGCCGGCTTGCCGCCGGTGGTCGACGTCTTTGCGGGCGGTGCCAACACCTGTGTGCTCCTGAGCGACGGCGAGCTGCGCTGCTGGGGCGCGAACGAGAGCGGCCAGCTCCTCGACGCCGACCGCGCGCCGAACCCCACCCCCGCGCGCCTGCCGCTGCCCGCTGGCGAAGAGGTCGTGAGCCTCGCCCTGGCCAACAACGATCGCGCCGGCAGCCAGAACCCCGACCGCGCTCGCCTCGCGAGCTTCATGTGCGCCGCGATGCGCTCCGGCGCCGTGTACTGCTGGGGCAACAACTACACGGGCCAGCTCGGCGACGGCACCCGCGACAACCGCGCCGCGCCCACCCGCGTCCTCGGCATCGACGACGCCATCCGCGTCGCCGCGGGCGACCTGCACGCCTGCGCCCTGCATCGCACCGGCGCCGTCTCCTGCTGGGGCCGCAACGAGTTCGGCGGCGTCGGCGACGGCAGCATGGGCCCGAGCACCGTGCGCCCCCAGCCCGTCGCCCCCCGCCTCGCCGAGGGCGCCGTCGGCATAGCGCTCGGCCGAGCCCACAGCTGCGTGCGCCTCGTGAGCGGCGCCGTCTCCTGCTGGGGCGTCAACAACTTCGGCCAGCTCGGCGACGGCTCGACCCTGCTGCGCGCCGCGCCCGTCGCGACCAACGGCTTCCCCTGAGCGCTCCTCGAGCTACCAATCGAGCCCCGCGACGCCGTCGGCCGCGAAGATGCGGCGCTCGTTCCCGCCGTCGGCGTCCACGAGGTAGATGCCGTCTGCGCGCAGGAACGCGACGCTCGCTCCATCTGGCGACCAGCGCGCCGTGTGCGAGCCGCTGGTCGTCAGCACGACCGAGTCCAGGGCATCGGACGTCGAAGCACTACCCACGCGCCCGCTGAGCGTCGTGTAAACCCAGCGCTCGCCGGCCGGCGACCAGTCGAGATCGCTCTCGGGAAAGTCCTCGTTCGGACCGAAATTGATGCTCTGGAGCTCCGAGCCATCTTCGCGCACGAGCGCGTACCACCAGCCTCCCGGGCAGTCTGGGCAATCGTCTCCGAGTCGCGCGGCGATCCGCCCATCCGCGAACCAGGTCGGAAAGCTCCAGGAACCGAGGCCCGGCGGCTGCCCGCCGTCGGGCGGCTCGGGGAAGGGCACGTCGCTATCGCCGTTCGCGTCGACGAAGTGAAGCAGCGTCGAGTAGCTCTCATCCACGATCTCCCCATCGTCGAACTCGACCACCCACGGCGGACGCGGGTGAGGGTAGAGCAGGCGCGTGCCGTCGGGCGACCACGCCGCCGGCGTGAGGCCCTGGCCATTGCGGCCCACCTGCGCCGCCAGCGCCACCACATCGCCGCTCGCCACGTCCAGCGCGAACAGCTCCGAGCCAGCCAGAAACGACACCTTCGAAAAGTCGGGCGACCAGCGCGCGGCCGACTCACTCTGCTCCGCCGTGAACGTCAGGCGCGCGAGCCCGCTGCCGTCTTCCCGGATGCTGTACAGGTCGCGCTGCGTCTCGCCCCCCAGCGCCGCCGCGAACACCAGGCGCGCATCCACCGGACGCGGCGGCGCCTCGAACCGCAGCCGAACCCAGCGCTGCGGCTCGATCGGACCGAGCTCGATGCGGTACTCCACGCCGCCGTTCAGCTCATACACGTTCACGCGCCGGAAGGCGTCACACTCGGCGGCGGAGACGCGGCGCGTGCACAGTCTGCCGATCTCGGCGCCCTCCTCGAGCACGCGCAGCGGCATGTTCGGCGTACCGATCAGGAGCTCGTAGCGCCCGCTGTATTCCGGCGTGAAGCTCACGAAGCCAAAGTGCGCAGACGGGGTCGCACCTGCTTCGTCGAGGGCCGCGAGCTGCACGCCGTAGCTCGCCCCGGGCGACAACCGAGGCAGCTCGGTCGCCTCTTCGCCCGCAGCCCGCAGCGGCTGAGACACCCGGTCGCACGTGAGCGGCACGTGCGTGCACGCGGGCTCCACATCTGCGCCGCTTCGGGACACCTCGCCCTCGCCAGCAATTGCCAGGAGCAGCGCTTCGGGCTCGACCGACGTCGCCTCGTGCGGGCCCGAAGTCGAGATCGCGCCGAGCTTGCCCGGGATGTCGTCGCCGGAAAGCCTCGACAGCGAGCGCCCAGACCCCACCTGCGGCGTCCCGTCGTTTACGGTCTCTGCGCGGCCAGAACACCCTGCCGCGAAGAGAATGACCAGCGACGTCGAGCGCGGGCTGACGGACGTGAGTTGTCGACGAAAGATGGCCGAGCGCATGGGCTACCCCCATGCATGTTCCGTTCCCTGTCCACGCATCGTCGGCGTCAACGCGCCGAGGCGCGGCGTCTGCGCCCATCGCTGGCGCGACCGCAACTCACGACGCCCGGTGCCGCTCCGAAATTGGGTCGATGAGGGCCCACTCGGGGGCGCAAAAGGTCCCAGCCTGGGTACCATCGGCACGAGTGGGCTCGGGAGGGACCGGGAGGGACCGGGAGGGACCGGGGCTGGCCGGCTCGAGCGGGAAGTGATTGTAGTGCCAAATGGGGCACGCTCCTGCTCGGGGAGTTTGCAGCGAAGATAGCCGTTTCGTTCTTCCCGTCACCGGGGTCTCGATCGGATCCTGCAGAGTGCTTCGCGGAGCAGGCGCTCGACACTGGCACCGCCGAGCTCGGCGTCGGTACGCAGCTCGGAGAGCACGCTCTTCACCTCGGTTTCGCGAAAGCCGAGGTGCCGCAGGGCCGAGAAGGCCTTGGCGTGCGCATCGACGAGCCAAGGCGTGATCGGGTCGCCGTAGGTAGCGCCATCGGCGTGCCGGAAGCGGAGGGCTCCGGTGTCCTCGATATCGATCACCAGCTCGCCGCGATGGGCGGCTCGATGGTGCGCCGAGCACAGCGTCAAGAGATTCGACGCCTCGTGGCGACCGCCTTCGGAGCGTGGCTTGATATGGTGCACATCGACGAAGGTCGCGTGGCTACACCCCGGCACGGTGCAACGGCGCCCATCGCGATTGAGCACCGCGCGACGGAGCGCCGGGGGGATGCTTTGCCTGGCGCGGCTCGGACGCTCGTCGGCGCTGGCTCGCTGGGACGGGGTCGCGTCGGGTGCGCCCGCGGCGCTTGGACGCCGGGGCTCTGCGTCCACGTGGGCGTGGTTTGAGCTCTCGGGGAGCACGCTCCTCTCGTCGGCAGCGGCGTCGTTGCGCGCGTTCTCGTTGGCCGCCCGAAGCGTGGCCGCAGGGCCTAGCAGCTCGCCCAGGTGCTGGCCGTCGCACTCCGCCATGTCGACCGCCGCAGCGTCGACCGTCACGCGCTCGCCTCCTGCCGACTGCGCGCCAGCGCCGCACGCCCCGCAGACGATGAGCGAGATCTGGTAGCTGCTGCGCCCCTCATCGCGCGGCCCACCGAGCACGTGCCGGGCCATGGCGAGCAAGATGGCGTCGTCGTCCAGGCTACCGCCCGCTGAGCGGCGCAGCCGTTGCATCGCCTCGCGAAACGTCGCGAACGTGTCGGGAGCCACCTCGAAGCGCAGCACGCGCGGGCGCGGCAGATCGGTACCTGGTGCATCGGGCTCGTCTCCGGGGGATTTGCTCGCCACGAGCAGCTCGAGCTCGCGCAGGGTCTTGTTTCGCGCGGCGTCGAGCCAGGCGAGCTCGGTCTCCGAGACAGCCACCCGCGTGAGCTCGCGCGCGGCGCACCAGCTCAGGGCGCCCGTCTCGAGCGCGCGCCCGAGGCGTGGCAGCGCCTCGAGCCTCGGCCACGCGAAGTTTCTCCTGCGTCGTGCGCGGTCGGTATCCAAACATCCTTTCGATGTATTCCGCGAAGCTGGCGAAGCCGAGGTGCAAGTGCGCTGCAGAGCGCACTGCTCGGAGCAGCCAGCGCCCTTCTTCGGCGTCGAGCGCCGCTCGCTCGTGAGCCAGCCGAGTCAGCGCCGAATGCGCCTGCTTCCAATCGCCAGCGTCGTTCGTCGAGAGCGCCGGAGCGCTATGCTGTATCCCCATACCGTCGACGGTATCACGGCGATCTCGAAACCCCCTGGCTGCCCCCGAGACGCATCCGCAGCAGAGCGAACGAGATCAAACTCGGCGCACGCGCCATGCGTCGCCGAGAGGGCCTTCTCGCGCCGCGACGGGCCAGACTTCGACGGTGTAGCCGCATCGAGCCACCGAGCTCGGTCGATCCGGTCAAGCGAGATCACCGAGCTCGAGCAAAAAGTCCCGCCGGCATGATCTGACAGCGAGCAAAATGGCGCTCCGATCCCCGATGCCCACCGATCAGCGGATCCCAGTGAGTCGGTGGTCGGCGCCTGCGGACATCCGAAAGTCTCACGCGGCCGCAAGCGCACGATCTCGATGCGGACCCATCCTAGCGAGCGTCGAAGCCCTGGTCGCCCTGGTTCTAGTTCCAGGTGGCGATGCGGTCGGACAGCGTGCTTCAGCGAATGTCACCATCAGGAGCATCACCGGCAACTGCATTGCCCAACGCTACCGCAGCGGTCCCGGAGGCCCCTCACGCCTCGTGCCGTCGGCACGGCATTCCACCCGCCGATCGAGGCGGCCGTGCCCCTCGCTGGTCACCGCAACACGACCAGTCACATGCCCTACGTGGCTCGAGCCCGGACCTCCGGGACTCCGCAACGACGCTTCCCACGTTGCAGGCACCGGCTGCGCCCATTGGGGCCATGCGTGCGAAGTGTCGCACGCGTGAGCCAGTGTTTGATTTGCACGCCCGGTAGGATTCGAACCTACGACCAGCGGATTAGAAACTTGCAGGGCCGTAGGGTGTGGCCTTCATATAGGACAGCACGAATCCTGCTGGATTCGCTGACGGGCGGCTGCGCTCAGCGGCCTCTTGATTTCGCCGTTTCCACGCTATTGCCATCCAGCAGGGCGATCGCGCCGCGGAGGTCGTCCGCGTCCACGTCGGCGTAGCGCTGGGTGGTGGCGAGGTCGCTGTGGCCGACCAGCTTCTGGATGACTGGAGCTGACGCACCGCGGCCGAAGAGCTCCGTCACGAAGTAGTGCCGGAGGCTCTTGGGGGACCAGCCTTGTAGGCCGGCTCGCTTTTGGGCGCGCCCGAAGGCTTGGTGCAGGCCGAAGTCGCCCCAGGGTTGGCCCTGGGCGGTGAGGGCCACCTCAGACCAGGGCGAGTGCCTTTGCGTCGCCAGGGGCTCGAGGATGGCCCGGAGCGGGGTCGAGAGGGGCACTGCCCGGTGGTGGTGCGACTTTGGGGTGGTCTCCTCGCCGACGATCATGCCGCGGCGGATGCCGAGCACGCCCGACTTCAGGTCGACGTCGCACCAGCGGAGGCCGCGGACCTCCGATGGGCGGAGGCCGGCGAAGGCCATCAGGCTCAGGGCGAGCCGGGCTGACGACGAGCAGACCGCCAGCAGTTGCTCGACGTGCTCCGTGCGCATGGGTCGTACGATCTGGCGACCCACCTTGGGAAGGGGAGGGAAGCGCGGCAGCTCCGGCAGGAAGCCGGCGTCCACCGCGCAGCCCAGCACCGACCGGTACACGCAGTGGATGTTTGCTCGGGTCGACGGCTTGAGGCCGTCGGCGACGAGCTCGGCGTCCAGTTCTGCGAGCGCCTTGCCGCCCAGTTCGCTCAGCGGCTGTTCACCGAAGCGTGGAAGCAAGAGTGACTCCAGCCAGCGGTTGTAGCCCGCGCGGGTGGAGGGCTTCAGGCGCGTCTGCATGTGCGAGCCGCGGTAGTATTTCGTGGCCTCGTTGAACGTGCACGATCGCGGCTGCTCGGCAGCCTCCGGAGCAGCGGCTTGCGCCGCCTCCAGCGTGCCCGTTCGAGCGAGCTCGCCGAGAAGGCGCCGGTGTTCGCCTTCGGCCGCCGCCCGGGTCTGCACCTGAGCGTCGCGCCGGTAGCGGGCGCGGCGCCCATCCGGTGTCCTATATGGAATGTCAATGACCCAACGAGGCTTGTCGCCGCGTTCTTCCTTGCGAATGGTCACGGTCGGGGAACTCCCCGGCCGTTCGCACCACGAAGGACGCGTAGGACCCCTATCATACGTGTCTCGGTTTGTCCCGCTCCGTCCCGCACGTGCAGGCTGCACGAGCGGTTCGTACGAGCCGCGCGGCGCATGGCCGTCAACCGCGCCAAGCATCCCCGAAACACACTCGCCAGCGGTTCGCGAACTTTCGGGCGCGGACCCCGTCCACGTCGGCTTCCACGCCGCCATCCGCCGTCCGGCGAGCCTTTCGCTCAAACTGCTTTCGCAGCGCTTCGGGCGAGACGCTCAGAATCTCCGCGGCGTGGCGAAGCGCGTACCACTGCAACGGCCGCCCGGCGCCGAGACCACGGGCCATTTACGAACCCTCCTCTGCCGCGCCTGCGCGCTGCGCGGAGCTTGTTCCTTTCCCGTCGATCGTTTGATCGACTGGAGGCGTTGAGCTTCGACGAAAGCAGCCCACGGCGCCGCATTCACATCGCAGCCGAACGTCGAGCTTGCTGAAGAAACCAGCGGACGATTGCATGAGCCGGCGGCCATCGAGCGTTTCGTAGACCCGAGCGAAGACGTCCGGGGCGACCTGCCTGCGATCGGGGAGGATGTCTTTGGTCATGTACTTGATGAGCTCGCGCGCGGCGCCGTCCGGCGTCCACACTTGGTTGATCTTCAAGATGCACCAGCAAGTCGATTCCTTCGAATAGCCAGCGGTGCGTAAGGCGCAGCGCCAAAAGTGCCTAAGAAGCTCTTCATCGATGAAGGGGCACAGCAGCCATATATGAAAGTGAGGGTGACCGGCTCCGTCTTGCCCAGGAGTCCATTCGAAGTTCCTGACCCACGCGACGAACTTCTTCGCGTAGCCGGCAATGCCGAGAAACCAGCGGTTCAGAGACTTGAGCATGAGCACCCAGGCTGCGAAGATCATCTCAATCCGATCTGCGACGCCGTGCTCACGGCACTGCGGCGCCGGCAGCGTCAAAAACTTCTCCGTCCAGCGCTTGCGCGAGCAAGGAATCATGAGGCCGGCGGCTTCAGCCGCGTCGACCGCGCGCTGCCGCCCAAGCAAGAACCGCCGTCGCTTCTCCTGTTGCAGCAAGCTGCGACATGAAAGACAGAGCAGGCCGGCGCGACACGCCAGCCGACGTTCGCGGCCCGAGCCGCACGCTTCGCAGATGAGCCAAAACGAATCCTCGCCGCATTCGTTCACCCGATCGAAGCGATGCACGTGCCCCTCCGCGCGCCGACGGTGCCACCAGAGGCCGGATTGAGCATGTTCCCAGGACTGACCTTCTGCGAGCCGCGCGTTTCGCAGTTCCTCGCCGCGCCTAGAGTGATGCTGCGCTTTGCCGATGCGGTGAGCGTTCGTTTCTCGCTCGACCACGCCCAGCCACGCCCTCCGGGTTGGTTCGATCGGATGACGCTCAGGTCGAGTTATGTCTGGAGTATCCAGGGAAGAAGGAGTCGGACCCAAGACGTCGCTCCGCGTCTGCGGCGAGATCGCGACGGGGCCTCCGGCGGGACCCAGAAGCGCCGGCTGCGCCGGCTTACACCCCTGAGGGCCGGAACAACCGCCCAACTCACTGGCTGGCGGTAACGGATCGGGTGCTGACGCTCCGGGCGAAGTGAGCACCAGAGGCGCTGGAGCCTGCGAGCGGACGGAGTCCGCCCTCAGGGGTGTCCCGCAAGGGGTCAGCTTGCAGGCTCCAGCGTCCTTGGACTTTGAACGCGCCATCTAGCGCCGCCCTCGCGATGTTTCGCTGGGAAGCGAGGCTACGAACTGCTCAAAATCTGCGCGGGCGATCATTCGACGTCGCCCGGGGCGGACGCTCTTCAGTCGTCCCGTGCGTAGCCAGTGATGAACGGTAGACAGCGAGACGCGGGCCTCGCGTGCCACCTCCTCGACGAGCATGAACCGTTGTTGTTCGGGCATGCCCGACAACAATCATGGAAGGCCGCTGTGGAGGGAGTGGAGGAAAATCCAGAATTCGATCCACCCCCCCCCGCGGGGCCATCGTGTTCAATCAGAGGGGTGTCGGGCTCAAGTCGAGCCTCGAGGCTTGCGTGGCCGCGCCTTGGGGAGTTTAGACGAGGCCCCGCCGGCCTCCTGCGCGGGAGCTCGGCGCTTCGGCGGCCGGTAATCGCGAGTTCGGTTGCGCTTCCCTTCCGGCGAGATCGTGCGACAGTCGTTGGAACGACGCCGTCCGCGAATTCTTTCCTTCAAAGCGTTCCGCGTTCTCGTCGTTGCGCCACCATCGATGTCGGCGACCATCGAGATCACATCACGCCGCTCGAATCTCCCGTGCGCCAAATGCTGCACAACGGCGGAGAGGAGGCTTTCCTTGCGGCGACCTCGCCGCGCCTTTGAACGCAGGGGGCGATGCGGAGATTCCTCGTTTCCGGTGCTTCGCTTGAGAGCTGCAACAAGTGAAACCATCTCGCCGAGAGTTTCACCCACTTGCCGAGCCAACACGCGCCGCGAGCGCAACGTGCCCAGCATCTCGTCGGCGTTCGCTTGCGCTTGCCTCAGCTCTGTAGCTCCTGCCTGATTCCCCAACGCATCCTGCTCTGCAGCCTTTGCCAAAACTATGCGTTGTTGTTCATCCATGCCCTCGAGCAACTCCGTAGCGGCTCGTGCTAAGACCACCGGTACGCTGGAGTCGAGTTTGCACAGAAGGGTGTGAATTTCATCGACGCAGAGGCGAAGATCCGCGCCGTGCCTGTCCCGCCAGTATTGGCACAACTCGTACAATGCAAAGGATAGCGCCGCTGCTCGGCAGCGCTTCGTCCTGCACTTTCTCAGCATCCGCTTTTTCCCCTTGCCGTCGAGCGTCCTGCCGGGAGTTCCGTGCTGGTCAGCGTGAATCATTGCGGCGGCTTCGGCGCGACGCCACAGAGCCTCTTCGCGCTCAGCCATGGGCAGCGTGGCGTCCGGTATGGGCGGGATGGGACGTCGACTTGCCTTTATGGCGCGGTTGGCAAGCAGCCTCTGCAGGAGGTTGTCTCGCGTTAGCGAAAGGTTAAACCCGTGATCCAACTCATCATGCTGGTGACGCCCCATGATCGTCTGATAACGTTCGCAAACTGCCGGGTGCAAGAGCTTTGGCCGGTAGGCACGCGAAGCCGTCTGCTGCTAGATCCACTCGTGTCGCTGACCCCGCTCACCCGTTCGCAGGTGGCGCGACGCCTCGGAAGAAGCATCGCGACGGTGAGGGCGCTGGAGGCGCGAGGGATCCTCAGGCCAAGGCGAGGGCATCGCGGGCGACGCCTCTTCGACGTCGACCAGGTCGATGCAGTTGAGGCGAAGGCCGCCGCGACCGGCCGCGTTCTGCCTCGCGGGGAAGCTGCACGGCCCTACGACACGTCTGGGCGCGGGGCGACAGTCGTCGGGTGGTCGCATCGTGACCTCGTTGCCGCCCGTCGCCAGGTCGAGGCCCTCGAACGTAGCAGGGCGGCGCTGCGGGCCGAGCTCGACGCTGTTCGTACGCAGATTGGCGAGGCCGTCGAACAGATCCTGAAGACGGCGCCCCATCGGCCGTCGCTGCTCGCGGCTCTGAAGCGGCTATTGGGCATCGCGCGGTGACCCGCTCCCGATCTGGCGCCGAGCCTCGATCGTCTGATGGTGGTCGCGCCCCTTGCATCGCCGCGCAAGAAGAGCCATCGCCTGCTGTAGACCTCTCGCTAGCCGACATTGCGGCGAGAAAGTCGTGATCGCCGCTGCGTGATCCCATCAAGCGACGCCAGGGCCACCTAGACGAACCGATCCAGCAGGCGAGACGCACCGACTGTCGGAAAGCGCAGCAGCCACCTCTGCGGCGCGCTCAGCTCGTCCCATGGCCTTCGCACCTGTCGAAACCGATCATCTGGACGCCAGCATGTCGCATCGGACCGACGCTGGCCTCCGAGAGCGACGAGCACCCGGTCGAGATTCTCCCAAAGGTAGGGATGCGCGGGGATGTGGCTGTAGAACGTCATCTCGCCTTCCGCACTCTCAATGTCGAAGAGCGATTCGCCCAGGAGCGGGATCTCGATGCGATCGTGGCGAGCATCGTGCTCCAGCTGGAAGGTCACGTGCAGCCTTGTAGCTGCGGCGAGCGCAGTGGCGAGCGCCTCCGTAGACGGCACCTGTTCGCGGTTCTCGAATTGCCACCTGCCGACCACGAGCCCCATGGCTACCGCCCTCCGATGCTGGTGCGAGGCATCAGGTCAGGCGTCGTGCTGCCAATGGTTCCAGCCATGAACGTGATCTCGGGTCCGGCGCGAACGCCCATGTGGAGCAGGCCCGGGCTCACCGACCACGCGGGCACGACCACACCACCTTGACGCAGGACCTGCAATGCGGTCGTCGTACAGTTCGGACCGAAGTAGCTCCAGCTCTGCATGCCGGCTCTCATCAGCGCCTCTTGCGCCTTCAGAGCGCGTGCCGCCTGTTGCCCGTTCACCATGAGCTCGGTGATGATGTATCGCGAGCTCGGCCCTGATGCCATCGACTGCACCGCGCCGTTGGGAACACCGGCAAAGTGCACCCAGGCCGTGGTTGCCCCTGTCTTCACCCCGACAGCGTTGTGACCCATCTGGAGCGCCCCTCGGTGCAGATATGCGACCGCGATGCGTGGGGAAGCCTTCTCGGCAACGGCGAGCGCCAGGCGCCGAGAGACGCCGACCGCGATGGATGGTCCGACGCCCGCGGCGAGGTCCGCGCCAATACCGATCCTCTGGGCGGTTTCAGAGGATGCCCCGAGCTTTTCCGCGGCGGCGGTGGCGGTCGTTTGCGTGAGGCTGTGCTGGATTTCTCCGGACCACAGCGTGCGGAACCCGGCAATGATGGTGTCTGAACCGTGAGCGATCAGGATGATGCCGCCCACCGTCGTGACCCCCGTCGGGACCGCGACCCCACCAACGCCCAGAGCGACCTCCAGAGCGCCGCCGACCACCTGAAGCGTTCCTGCGATACGAGGGCCCCACGACCAGGTCACCTCGCCGGTTGTCGCCCTCGGTGCGGCACGAGACGGCTCGCGACCGAGTTGCCCGAAATCCGCGGGCAGGGCGGTCGTGGCGGGCAAGGTGAGCTCCTCTTCAACCCAGTATTGCGTTGCAGGCGTGCCGGACTCCAGGCGGTACCATCCGTCGCGCTTCTCCATGCTGCGAACCACGGTGCCTCTCGCAAGAGCACCCACCTCGCGAAAGGCATACCCTGGCCCGGCTAGCGCTGTGGTGTCACTGACGATCACGTAGTCCATGGATCTCCTGAAGCTGCCAGGTGTCGTGCTGCTGCTTGCCGCTAGCGACGGGCAACAACGTAGCATCGGACGCAGCGACCAAGCGACTTCCGACGTTCTGGCGGCGCGCGGCAAGTTGCCGGTGAGACGATTGCCCGATCGTCTCCTGCCGCCCATCGGTGACTCCGCGTCGCGGTGCACGAGGGCTGCCCCGGTGCGCGCCTCATGCAGCTCGGTTTCCGTCGGGGAGCGCCAGGGTTCCTGCCTCGCAGGAACCCGCCGAGAGCAGAATCGGGCTCGACGCCTCCGCAGACTCATCCGTAAGTTCCACATTCAGTGCACGAAGCGTGCTCTGCGCACGACGGAGCAGCAAATCCAGCGCCTTCTGCCCTTTGCGGATCTCGTCACTGATGCCGTCCACGTTCTTCCGGATCGCATCACCGTGCTTTTCCATCTTCGCCAGTCGTCCGAGCTCTGTCTCGATGCGCCCCTCGATATCGCGCAGGGCCGCGATGTCGCCAGAGTCACCGGCAGTCCGAGTGCGCGTGACGAGGCCCATGCCGAGCAAGAGCGCGGCATGAAGGTAAGCATCCGTCGCAGGATCCTGGTCGTCCCAGGTCACGATCACGTTGTTGCCGAAGCGGGCGAACCGCGGGAACAGGTCACTGGCATGTGAGCGCGCCATCACGAACACACCCGCGGCTGCATTCCGGTTCTTACGAGCGGCGTCCAGCTCGTCCAGCGCCTTCTGGATCGTGTAGCTGGCATCGCGCTTGGCCTCGAAAACGACGCCTGCACCGGCGAATGCGCTCTCCTGGGTGAACCGCACCACCGCGTCGCCCTTCTTGCAGCGACCAACCCCGGCGGTCGCTCCGGTGACCTCGAACAGGCACGGAGCACCCTGCGTGGCGGCCCGCACGAACGCGAGGACCGCATCCTCGAAGTCCAGACCGCCTCGAGTCGTCTTCAGGTCCTGCGTGCGCTTCGTCTCGATGCGAGCGAGCGCCTCACGCACCTCCTTCTCGAAAAGCGATTGACGCTGGTCCTGACGTTTGGCGAGTTCGATCTGCGCGCTCGCCTGGTCGTGCAGGAGCTTGGTCAGGCTCGTTTTGAGGATGGCCATTGGTGACGACGGCGCGTCGGGGTTGACCGCGGCGAGCACGTCCTGCCGAGCCCGGTGCGTCTCGCGCACGAGCCGGCTCAAGAGCGAGGTCTCGTCGTTTGCGTCGAGCGCCGCCAGCGCAGCCGACAGCTGCTTCTGACGATCCTCGTCGGCGCCTTTCAGCTCGTCACGCAGGCTCCTGAGAAAGCGCGCCACCGCGCCGTCTTCGGCGAGCGGATCGAGCGCACGGACGAGCTCCGTGTGGCTTTCACCCATCACGCCACGCAGCTGCTCTTCGAGCACCATGACGAGGCCGGTGCTCTCCGTGGGGCTGAGGGCGCGAAACAACGGGCTCGTCTCGCCCACCTGGCGCGCGAGCGCCTCGGCGAGCACGCTGTTTTTCGGCGCGAGGTACTTGTCGAGCAGGCGTGCCAGGACGCCATGATCATCCGCGAAGGCGGCAAGGCGCTGGCTCACTTGCCCGTCCTTCGGATCGAAGAACCGCGTCAGCACCGAGCTCATGGTCTGCTGCTGTTGCTCGACATGCGCGCGCAGCTGATGGTCGATGTCCGTCAGCAGGGTCGAACCGATGTCCTTCAGCTTCGACTCCTGCGCGGCAGCATGCGCATTCGCCAGTGCGCGCAGACCGATGGTCCACGCATCTAGAGCGAGCTGCTCACGAGCCACGGCATCGAGATCGACGAACAGCGCGACGCTATCCGGTCGGCGATCACGTAGCTCCGTGGCGACCTCCTCGGCGGTGCAGACCATGGAGACTTGGAGGAGCTGGGGGCGATTCGCGTTCATCATGGGCGGCGCCATCGCATCGATCGTGCCAGGCGAGAGAGCGCTCGCAGCGCTGTTCCGATCACCTGTATTCGGGCACTTGGCGCTCAACCCAGCCGCAAAGCTCCTTGTGGCAGGGTAAGAGCCCTTGTACCGTCGCTCGGTGCGCAAGGTGCTGCTGGCCTGGATTGGGAAGACGGACCTCCGAGCCCCCACCGACAGCGACCAGGTGGGAGTCGGCCCCATCGCGAGGGCCGTCGAGGTGCGAGAGTTCGACGAAGCCTTTCTGATCTCGGACTCCTCCGACGACAGGTTGACCCATAAGTACCTGAAATGGTTGCGGGAACGGACCTCGGCTCGGATCCAGGTCGTCGACGAGAAACTCAGCGGTCCCATGCACTTCGGCGAGATCTACGAGGCCGCCGTGCGTACCGTGCAGCTCGCGCTGGGCGACGTGCCGCGAGAGACCGCCCTGACGTTCCATCTGAGCCCCGGCACCCCCGCCATGGCCGCAATCTGGGTGATTCTCGGGAAGACGCGCTACCCCGCCGAACTCATCGAGTCTTCGAAGGATCACGGCGTACGGACGGCGTCGGTGCCGTTCGATATCTCGGCAGATTTCATCCCCGACCTGCTGCGGGAGCGCGATGAGCGCCTGAGGGAGGGCAGCGCCGCGGAGACGCACGGCAGCCCCGAGTTCGCCGACATCATCCATCGAAGCCGCGTGATGGGTCGTCTGATTCAGCGCGCCCGGCGCGTCGCCGTACGGAACGTGCCGGTTCTCATCGAGGGCGAATCCGGAACGGGCAAGGAGATGCTCGCTCGCGCCATCCACCGGGCGAGCCCACGGCGCGATCGCCCCTTCGTCGCGGTCAACTGCGGCGCCATTCCCGCCAACCTCGTCGAGTCCGAGCTCTTCGGGCACGAGAAAGGAGCGTTCAGCGACGCCAAGCAGGCCAGAAAGGGGTACTTCGAGGCGGCCAACACTGGAACGCTGTTTCTGGACGAACTGGGCGAGCTGCCGGCGCAGGCACAGGTCAAGCTCCTCCGCGCCCTTCAAGAGGGCGAAGTGGTTCGTCTTGGCTCGAGCCAACCGCTGCGCGTGGACGTTCGGGTCGTTGCAGCGACCAATCGCACTCTGCCCGAGGAGATGGCCGCAGGGCGCTTCCGGGAAGACCTCTTCTATCGCCTCGCGGTCGCCGTCTTGAAAATACCGCCACTGCGGGAGCGAACCGGAGACCTCAACATCGTGATCGATCACCTGCTCACCCAAGTCAACCGAGAGGCCGCTGACCAGCCCGGCTACAAAGAGAAGAAGCTTTCTGCGGGAGCAAGAAACCTTCTTCTGGCGCACCCCTGGCCGGGCAACGTGCGAGAGCTGTTCAACACGCTTCGCCGCGTCGCCATCTGGAGCGATGGGGCTGCGATCTCGGCGGAAGACGTCCGGGAGGCGTTCCTGCCCGTCACAGTTCTAGCCCGGCAGGACGTCTTGGGCCGGCGTCTGGGGTCAGGCTTCAACTTATCGGATTTGCTGCAGGAAGTCGCACGTCACTATCTGGGCCGCGCCATGGACGAAGCGCACGGAAACAAGACGAAGGCCGCTGAGCTCGTCGGGCTCCCAAGCTATCAGACGTTGACCAACTGGCTCGCGAAGTACGAGGTCCAATCCTGATGGCACGCCGATTGAAAGAACGGGCGGCATGGTTGGCTCCGTCCGCACCGAGGTCCCGTACATGAAGTCCGAGAACTTCGAGTTCCTGCGCCCCAAGCGCGCTGTGCTGGCCGACCTCGCAGGCTTCGCCGAGCGCTATGCGCACGACGATCCCGCCAGCTCGTTGATCAAGCAGCGCAGCTTCGTTGAGCATGTGGTGGCGGCCATCTACGAACGCTACCGTCTCCGGCCACCGTACTCCGACAACCTGAACGACCTGATGAACCAGGACTCGTTCCGCCAGTCCGTCCCCGACGTGGTCCAGAACAAGCTGCACGCCGTGCGCAAAGGCGGTAACCACGCCGCCCACCCACGTCGTCCTATTACCAGCCCGCTTTCGTTGGATTGCCTCGCTCAGCTCTTTGACATCGCGCGATGGTTCCACGTGCAGGTGGATGGCGGGCAAAGCAGCGCGGCACCCAAGTACGCGCCGCCGCCACCCCAGCCCGCCAGCTCAGCCAAGACGAAGGACGCGCTCGAGAAGCTACGACTGGCGGAAGCCAAGTACGAGTCGGTCCTCACTGCCCTCGAAGAAGAGACCAAGAAGCGGTTGGAGGCCGAACGGGCCGCCACCGAGCACGCGACCGAGCTCGACAAGCTGAAGGAGGAGGGCCAGAAAGTCGCCTCGTTCCTCCAGTTCAACGAAGCAACCACCCGGCGCCGCCTCATTGACCAGGCCCTGCTCGCCGCGGGGTGGGACGTCGGGATTCACGGCGCCAACACCGAGCAGGTCAAGCAGGAGGTGCGGCTCACGACGCTGGAGACGGAGTCGGGGAAAGGGCGCGCCGACTACGTGCTCTACGGCGACGACGGCAAGCCGCTGGCGGTGATCGAAGCGAAGCGGACCGCGGAGAACGTCAAGAAGGGCGCGGAGCAAGCGCGCGACTACGCGGACGCCCTCGAACGCGAGACGGGAGTCCGTCCGGTGATCTTCTTCACCAACGGCCCAGACACGTTCATCTGGGACGACGCCCAGAAGTACCCGTGGCGCAAGGTCTACGGCTTTTATTCGAAGGATAGCCTCGAGTACCTCGTCCACCAGCGGATCAACAAGAAGCCCCTCCCCACGGTGCACCCCAACCTGGCGATCGCCAACCGGATGTACCAGCTCGAGGCGGTCAAGCGCGTGTGCGAGCGGTTTTCGACTAACTTTCGAAAAGCCCTCCTCGTCCAGGCAACGGGTACCGGTAAGACGCGCGTCGCCATTTCGCTCTGCGATGTGCTGATGCGTGGCGGGTGGGTGAAGCGCATCCTCTTCCTCTGTGATCGCAAGGTACTCCGGCGCCAGGCCGACCGCGTCTTCAAGGAATACATGGCCGGCGAACCGCGGGTCATCGTCGATAGCAGCACCGCTGACGACCGGGACAAGCGAATCTATCTCGCGACGTACCCGGCCATGATGGGTTGCTTCGAGGACTTTGATGTCGGCTTCTTCGACCTCATCATCGCGGACGAATCGCACCGAAGCATTTACAAGAAGTTCCGCACGCTGTTCCAGTACTTCGATGCAATTCAGGTCGGGCTCACGGCGACGCCTGTGCGCTTCATCGACCGCAACACGTACGATCTGTTCGCATGCGAGGACCGGGACCCAACCTCGCACTTCAGCTTTGATGACGCCGTCGAGGGAACGCCACGCTTCCTCGTACCCTTCCGGGTGATGGAGGTCAGCACCCAGTTCAGCCGAGACGGTTTTCGCTGGGCGACGATGACGCCCGAGCAGCAGGAGGAGCTCGAGGATCAGGAGCCGCAGGCGGAACAGATCGATTACGACCGAACGGACCTCGACAAATACTTCTTCAATCGAGACACGACGCGATCCATCTGGCGCTCACTCATGGAGGATGGCATCCGCGAAGCGACGGGGAGCCACGTCGGCAAGACAATCGTCTTTGCCCGCAGCCACGCTCACGCCGAACACCTTGCCGATGTGTTCAGCGAGATGTACCCGCAGTACGGTTCCGGATTTTGTCGCGTGATCGACAATCACGAGCCTCGGGCCGAGTCGCTCATCGACGACTTCAAGGACCCAGCGAACGAGCTCACCATCGCGATTTCAGTCGACATGCTCGACACGGGCGTCGACGTGCCCGAGATCGTGAACCTCGTGTTCGCGAAGCCGGTCAAGTCATACGTCAAGTTTTGGCAGATGATCGGGCGCGGCACCCGCCTCTGCGAGAATCTGTTCGGCACCGGCAACCACAAGACCGAGTTCCTCATCTTCGATCACTGGCGGAATTTCTGGTGGTTCGACGAGAAGTATAAGGAAAAGCAACCGACGCCCCAGAAGTCGCTCCTGCAGCATCTCTTCGAGGCCCGCATCGAGCTCGCGCAAGCCGCCCTCGACAAGATGGAGCAGGACACCTTTGACGCGACGGCTGGGCTCATCATCGGCGATATCCGCGCGGTGCGCGAGACGGAAGCCCTCGACGCCAAGGACCGATGGCGTGAGCTCGAAACACTGGCCGACGGTCACCACGTCATGCAGTTCGCCGCCGCTACCAAGGCAGACCTTCTGTCCATCGTGGCGCCGCTCCAGCACCTCCGGAAGATCCGTGGCGAGGAGGATGCGTACCGCTTCGACCTGTTGACGACGCGACTGGAGCTCGAACTCGTCAAGGGCGGTCCAGACGCTCCACGCGTGCAGGACCTGCGCGCGCACGTCGAAGAGCAGGTCGAGCTTTTGGCCAAGAATCAGAACCCCGTCAAGGCCAAGGCCGACGCCATCAAGCAGGTTCGTGGCAAGGAGTTCTGGGCCACGGTGCGCCCGCTCGATGTCGAAGGGCTACGTCGCGAGCTGCGCGGCATCATGAAGTATCAGCAGCGTCCCACGACGACGCGCTTGGTACCCCAGGAGTTTGACGTCCCAGACGGCGGGCACGTAGCGCAGACCTACATTCCTCGCCTGGAGGGCCTCGACCTGATCGAGTACAAGCGCCGTGTCGAGTCGGTTCTTCGTGATCACTTCACCGAGAACCCGACACTGCAGCG
>Ga0247763_1000742_pt1 | contig 19580 bp, 23 predicted proteins | sample UWRJL141409B4_FD_179926 | JGI IMG/M metagenome (GOLD analysis project Ga0247763, IMG submission 179926) | Plant litter microbial communities from Arlington Agricultural Research Station in Wisconsin, United States - UWRJ-L141-409B-4 | ecosystem: Environmental > Terrestrial > Plant litter >...
AGCGTAAAGAGGCCAAAATGAATACTACTTACCCACCACCTTAGTAGAGGGAAGCAATGGTAATGCCATGTTGTGAAAGCACTTTGTTATTGTCTTCAAAAATGCATATCAGTCGAACGCAGTCTCAACCACCGTACGCCTTGTCCCTACTCCTGTCCAATGAACCACTACCCAGGTAGATACCTGAACAGGTCTAGTGGGTATGACTAACAAACACAGTCATGCGACGGAAAACACGAAGAGACCCGCCCCCCGATACTGCAGCACGACCGCCAGCCGAGCTCGCCCTTCTTCCTATCGGTGCAGGTGCAGGAGGGGTTACAGATTTTGGCGCGCTCTTCGAGACCCTTGCTGTCTAGATCTCCATGTTAAAAGAAGAGCTCTGCAATGGAAGGAAAGATATGGTACTTACCTCCTTCAAGTGGAGCGGCAGCCACTGCGATAGCGAGCATGGCTACGACGCCAGAGAGAATAGTAAATGCCTTCATTTTGGGAGCTGGTAGCGGGGATGTTAGTGTTGTCTTTATAAAGAGCTGGGATGGAGTCTGACACTTACAGTTAGGGTTATTCTTGGTTGTGGTCTTATGTTGTTGTATTGTTGTGATAAACTAGAATCATCGAGAAAGGACACGTTGTCCACTTTATATATCCGTCAACTTTCAAAAACTCAATATCAGCATGATTCATGTTTTCCAACGAAAAAGAAGAAGAGGCAGCTCCCTCTCAGAGGATGAGGTAGAATCACATTGAAAGGATGCATCAAGATCATGAGGTAGCCAACATCGCAGGATGAGGTAGACATCAAAGGATAAAGGACGAGGTAGCAACAGGATCTGTTGATATTGACGATATCTACGGCTCAGCACATCAGAGCCGAAGGATGTCCACTGTGCATAGCCGCAACAAGCGGCACGAGGTTTACCTAGTTCGTTGAATTGTGCAAGGTTCTCCGCAATTTGGGCTCCGTAGGGATGTGATCCGTAGGATGTGAAACGCGAACACCAGGATTGGAAATATGGATCCAGTAGACCGTTTACAAATTTATATGCATCTAGAGAATATTTTTTTGGTCCATGTTCTCTCAATGTCTTTCTCCATCTAGGCTATATGCGGCTGAGGAAAAGTCTAGGGATATATATGCTCTGATATCAGGGATAAGATTTTAATTCTCTAAACATGGTTGCCAAGTAGGAGATTGGTGACAAGATATCTAGAGGCTCTCTGCATTGGATTCGTTTAGATCGTATCGCAAGCCGTGCGGCGAGACATGGAGCACAGTTAAGTCCCAAAGGATGGATCGTCGTTGAATCCTGACCAACATTGTAACACGAAGAAAAAGAAACGGGAAAATTCGTAAAAGAAGCGCGGAGAACGAGGCAGCCGGGAGACTTTCTAAGAATTTCTCTTCCCTCAGTCAATAAACCGCCTTGCCTGTACCCATGTCGCTTGTCAACGGTGTTTGTGCCGCTCGGGTGTTTGTCTCTGCCGTATCAAGACGCAGCTGAGCCGCCCCCGCTGCCCCGCATTTGCTCGGGAGGGCTTCCGTGCCACGTGTTTGGGTCTCTACCTACATGTAATTCTAGATAACCTGGCTGGTTCCGGGTTCGTGGCAGTGAAGAGCTGGGCCGCTTGATTTGTTGTGTCGGCTCGGGGGGGGGGGCTGGGAAACTGGAGGATGAACCCGCCTCTCGGGAACGCTCTACAGCTGTGGTTGAACATATCTGACTATGACTAGGGTGACATGGCATGACGTGTATCTTCATTTATTACACTAGTTGCTTTCCTTGCTCAACATACCTGTGGTTGTGACAACTAGGATCTGCATAGCTTGGGTTCAGCTACCGATCCGTTCCGTCCCCTTCAGTTTGGTCCAACAATCGGGAGTGGAGGGATTCCCTGTTACTATTTCAAGTCTTTGGAAAAGCGGCGGGTTCGCAAAGGATTTGTTGGTAGTTATCGACCAACCACAGCTAAGGAAACTGAGAACAGCCCGCCTTGTGGAATATTCCAGTCTTACAGCGTCATTTACTTTATACGACCATCCAGTCACCCAAGCACAAATGGTACAAATCTTTAGAGTAGTTGCTGGCTCGCTCTTCAAATTACGTTGAACATCAAATCAGGTATCAATGACATCACAACGGGATGTGAAAGCAGGATGCAAAAGGATTGCCAAGGCTGTCTGTCTGTAACGGCGTTGGGGATACAGTGTGGCGGTGATGGCTTCCTAGGCCAAGACTGAGTGAGGCTGTCACTGCTTCTAACTTGGCATTGAATACGACCCGTCTGTCAAATATCCACTGCCGAAATAAATACATTTCATTCACAAGGAACTGCCCCAAAAAAAACGGCAGTTTACTATAGTAGGAATAATTAACTCCCATCCTCAACTCCAACCAGACCCCTCACAAACAACCATTAGAATACCAATTAGACTAGACGGCAAATCCCCCCGACGCCACCTGTCGCGGCTCCCCCGCCGCTTCAAACGTGCCGTTTCCCCACCGTCTAACCGCCTGCGCCGAACTCTGTCCGGGAGCAACCCACGTAACATTATGTCCTAGCCCTCTCAGGTATTCCACCGTACGATTATCATATGTCCACTCAAATGTCGTTACTGCCGGCATGAGCTGGTCATGTAGCCTCGGTTGTGCCAATGCGTTGGGGAGGGACAACCCTTCGTCCAGCACGTGGATTATATTCTGGACAGTGGACGTGATGATTCGGGATCCGCCCGCCGCACCAACTGCCAGTAATACCTTTTCTTTCTCCTTCCCTTTCCCATCTGCTCTGTCAGATACAGGCTCAGCAATTACCGGAGAGATGGAGGACAAAGGCCTCTTCCCTGGCCGAATATAGTTCGCAGGACTAGGGATATAGCCAAACGCATTGGAACTCCCCGGGATAGAGAAATCATTCATCTCATTGTTGAGAATGACTCCCGTTTCGGGAACCATGAGTTGTGATCCAAACAGCGTGTTTATAGTGCTCGTTAGCGATACCGTTAAGCCTGAAGCGTCAGAGGCGGAAATTTGTGATGTTCCGGGCGTTTCGAGAGATTCGAGTCCAGAGGGGTTGTAGTATGCTACCTCGTGGGTCTTGTCATCGGAAATCTTGGCGCGGATCTCAGCGGCGGTAGTAGAGGAGAGGAGGTTGGTTTGGTAAGCATTGAGATTGGTAACAAAAGATGGATCGCCGAGATTAGCGCGGGCACCGTACGCAAAGCGGAGGGCTTCGTTGAGACGGTGGACAGAAAGGTTGCTGTTCTCACCAGGCTTGTAGCCGTTGAGGATATTAAGCGTGGTAAGGGCAACTCCTCCACCCGCAGGGGCGCCGCAGCTAGTAAGTTTGTATCCGCGATATGTTATTCTAACCGGTTGTCGCAAGGCAATGGTATAGTTCCGCAAGTCTGCCAAAGTCATGGTTCCGTTTGCGCGACGTATCGCAGCAATGGTGGCACTGGCGATAGCACCAGAGTAAAAGGCGTCAGCTCCCTGTTCAGCAATGGTTTCGAGCGTATCGGCATAACGTTTGCGGCTAAGAGTCTCGCCGAGTTGAACACGTCGTCCATTCGGAGCAAAGTCGAGAGCCCAGGAAGGATCGTTGGTCAAGAAACCGCCACCAGGCGAGGCAGACTCCATGTACCTGACTGTGTCGGCATTCACCACAAAACCATACCGAGCCACTTTGACAGCGGGCGAGACGACATTTTTCCATGGTAGAACGCCATATCGTTTGTGCATGTATTCCAGGCCACGAAGCTCACCCGGCACCCCACTGTTCCAGTCCCCTGTCAGTACTGTCACCCCCTATCTCCCTAAAAGGAACTCACCTTGCCAACCCCCCAAACAAACTAAGGTTCGTATCATTCCTATACATATCCTCATACGCCGCAGCCGGCGCTGTCTCTCGGAAATCCACATGTTCATACGTCCCATTCGGGGCACGAATCAGAGCGAATCCCCCGCCGCCTATACCGGAATGGTACATGGAGACTACACCCACGCAGAGGACGGTTCCGACGGTGGCGTCCACGGCATTTCCCCCGTCCTGGAGAAGTCGCGTGCCGATACTGCTGCAGATATTGGACGATGACGCCACGGCGCCGCGCCGGGGTTCATCGCCGGGACGAGAGTCAGAAAGGGGGGAGCCGAGAACACTTGTCGTGGAAAGGAGAAGCAGCGACACCGAATAAAATAACTTTAACTTGGCAAGGACCTTGGAAGGCATCTTGACTTTCAATACCACTGTCATGATGATGAGGTGAAGTGGTGCAATGTTGTCGCAGGCAATCGCCCGCTGCACGGACTGGAGTTCTCAATTAATTTATTCTACAGTAAAACCCCCGGGAATAAATCAAGACCGGGCTCCGTAGGTACGCACGTACGCACGTAGCATTACAGCCTACTTCGTACCTGCCCGGTTTGTCAAGGCCGAAGCTGCAGCTCACAAAACATAGCCGGCTGACCAATCGGAGAGTCGGAGCGTTGGCGGGTATGCCTTGGCTTTGGCAGATCGGCGTGGGGCAGCTGCAGGTGCTGCAGGTGACGAAAGACTTCGGTAAAAGAGATGGGTTCGGTGGACGTTGTCGGGCATTTTGGCTGGGCGAGGCTTTCGGCGTTGGGTTGAGTTTGTTGAGTTTGAATATTGTGATGGGCAGAGTGCTTGTGAGCAAATGTGGGCTTCAGATACGATTTCAATTTGGATGACATTGCACGCTGTGCCAACATTACTATCAGGCCCAAATCTGAGATTAGCATACCGATGATAGTTATGGAATAGATAACAATCAAGTGGTCTTTACAGCGATAATGGCGGAATACAAAATAACTGACTGGTCTTTGTACTGACAACACGACAGATCTTGGCTCGTATGATGTTGCATTCAGCCCCAGATGTATAATGTAGCATACCAACGGCACTTACGGAAGAGACGCCAACTAAGTGGTTTTTCACAAGGGTCCCTTTCACAATGGCAACAAGACCAGGCTGCTCAATTGCAGCTTAGAACTCAATGTTAGCAAAGTTTTAGAACAGCAACATATTTGCGGTGCTCAGGAATCAAATACTCAGGGTGCGCCATGAGTCAAGTCCTTGGCAAGGAAGTCAAGCCAATTCCAAGTTAAGCCATTCAAGTTGCCGAAAATTCTGCCCAGTCCGAGTCAAGTGCCATATCCCCAGTACTTGGAAAACTTGTCAAGTATTTTACCTTTTTAATTAGGCTTGTTCAGGACAGGTATACCCCCCAATCAGGACCGGGTCACAGCCCTAGGACGGTAAAATTTTCACTAAAGCCAAAGCTGCAGGTCGGGTCATCCCAAGAAACTTGCCGCCGAGTTACAGTTCCATTACTACTGCCATCGCACGTAGTGTATCACGTGGTGTACCATGTGCATGGTTACTAGCCGATACTGATTTGGGCGCGAAATGGGGCTTTTCATGGTGTGGCGGCTCGGATAATCTATTTAAGTGTATTATATAAGCGACTAGCTAGTACTAGGCAGCTAATTCAAGTCAAGGCAAGTCTGGATTTCTCTAGCAAGTCCAATTCAAGTTTTGCCTCGACTTGGCTTGACTTGACTTGTGTTGCACCCTATCAAATACTATTAATCCTTACCAAGTGCTCGTCGGGGCCAGCAACTTTTTCCTTCTCTTCTTTATGTGAAATAACTAACCCCCAAGCTACCACACCGGCTATTGCCTACGTCAGCAAGACAAAGTAGGCACAGTAGAGAGTATTTTTGGGTGTTACAGCGGCATACATGTTTTGCCTGCCGTTAGAACACAACGCAACAGACGCAGCCACAGCCGTTATCACCACGCCCAAGTACTACCCACCCAATAAATGGGAGTTGGGTCTGCAGATGAAGTTGGCAAACAATGTATAACCCGGGTAAACCTAACCCGTTATATACACAGATTAAACTTACGCCCTGCACAAATGAGGTCCTGCACATTCACTGCATGCGGACAAATGGCCCCCAAAGAGGTTGATGTTGAAATGCGGTTCCAGATTGTGGTGGGTTAGTTGGCAATCAACGTGTAGGTATTGTATGCCTTAGCTGATCATTATTGGGCCATGACTTCTCAGCCGCAATAGAGGTTGTAGACAAAGTAGGTACCTAGTGAGAGCTATTTTCAAGTGGGATGGTGGTATATCCGTATCTAAAACAACAGGCTGATCCAGATCAATAACTGAATTAGATGGCACCGTTCATGGTGCACAACATCAACCGGAAGTTCTCCTCCTACTCTCGCAATTTCAGTCTGCCGTCGGCCTACATGTAGGGCTGGATGGCTAGGTGGATAAAAAAAGCGGTGGTCCCTCGGTATATCCCACTGTGGATGGGCAACTCTGCTAGTGACCTGGCATCAAGAGAGGCTGGGGCCAAGCTGTCTGGTTATAATCTAAAACAAAACAAAACTACAATGGCCAACGACACAACAAAGAAGCGCCAGCACCACGCACCGGACTACAAACCATTTATCCTACGACTCCCATTCCTCGCAACTTTATTTCTGATTCTCTGCGCTCTGACTGGGGTCCTGGAATATCTACTCCGCGTGTTACCGCATACGCATGCGCAGGATGCCAGGGCGATTCCTCATGATTCGCTATACATTCCTTTTCGAAACAGGAAACGGGACCAACAACAACAACAACAACGACAAGTTCATGGCCTCCACTCCGCCGACACCGACCATGGAATCTCTAGAATCCCTGCCCAGCGTCCGCAGCAGCAACAGCAGCGACAGCAAAGCCACGACGACATGGATGATCTCGCCGCGGGAACAAAACCGACGACACACATGACGAGCGGTTCGACTACAAATACAAATACAAGACCACTTATAACAACATCGCCACCAAACTCTGCGCGTAGAGAGGAATACCGCCGCCGCATCAACGTCTTAGTCTCAACCCTGTACCCCAGTTCCGGAATCGCCACAACCCACGTCACGATGATATCGCAGTGGTATGTCCCCGGGAATCCCAATTTAGTGAGCTACGTGTACCTACCCACGCCCATCTTCCCTGGCGATGACAACAACGATGACGAGAATGAAAGTGGAAAATGCGTATTTAATTTCCAAGGATTGGTAATCAGCCCTGACGACACCGGCTGTTTGGCAGTCATCGGATTAGATAGTAGCGGTCCCTTACCAGAGGGGTTGCGCTGGCTCTTTCCCTCGGGGGAATATCTCGGCGTGGCGGTTCCGCAAGACAGTTTGTGCGACGGACTGGGTTCTGATAACGGCGCATGGTTTTTCGAAATGAACCTCTCCAACTCCGCCAACCCCAACTTCAACTCCATCAACAAAGAACTCACAATTGACAAAGAGCTGTTCAGCGCCATCAAAGACAAAGCATCTAGCGCCTTTTATACCTGTACTTGGCAAGACAGTCATCGTCGTAAACAGCCACAAGAAACGCTACTGCAACAAGAAACATCGAGATCCCTCCCCCAAAAATCGGATAGAGTGCAGATAATACGCAATTTCGCCGCCTTTCGTCAAAGATTGGCTGACGGAAGAATTATGAGTTTCACCTGGTTTATGGGGGGAGAGCCAGCCATGAATGTAACTCTTCCCTTCGACAAGTCATCAGATACATCATATACTTGCTGTTTGCTTACTTGATTTAATTAGGGCGAGGCGGTGTGTTTGTATCAGCTGGGGTTTACGGTTGGTAATGTATATTTTGTCGATTCCACTTCCACTACCACTACGGCATTGTCATCAAGCACTCGAGAAGCCAAGACGCAGACACGGTCGGGCTTCACATCGCCCTCGAGTCAAACTCCCACCGGAACAGAAAAACGGCCGCCGTTGGTTGAAATTCCAATTACCATCTCGCATATCTGGATGCCCGGGACCTATCAAATTGAAACAACGACCCAGTTTACCTCTGGAGGCATCCTCACCACCTCGACCATCACGAGCAGAATTCCAACTTCCTACCTCGCCGGGATCCCTGCTGTCATGGCCACGCCGTTCCCCGTCACCCTTACCAACTCCCTCGGCGTTGCCATCGCAACAACTTACACATATCCCCACGCCGTGCCCGTAATGACATCCACGCTCAGCACACTCCGAGATGCGTCCGGCACACCCATAGCAACCGTATGGACTAAGGCTCCGCCCACATCTCAAGTTCGTACCTTCAACAACGATAAAGGTATCCCCACTGCGACCAAGACCTTCTTCCCTGTCATCCCTCAGATCCCCGGGGCAGCACCCGCCGATGATATCGTCCTCATTGCAAACAAGCCGCGACCGCTCTACTTCACGATATACTTTCTCCCGGTGTTAATCACTGCGATGTTGCTCATGGCTGTGCAAGCAATTGATGCTGAGATCAAGCTGTTGATGCCTTACCGACTACTTTCGCGTCATTCCGGTCTTGGCGGTGGCGACACGGTTGAGGCTTCCGAGGTGTTATGTCTTCGTACGAGAGGATTTCCCGCTAGACTCGCTGGGTTGAGGGTTCTAATTCGACATGGGGACGCGCTCTCGGTGCTCAGCGAGTTGCTGAATCTATCTGCGACAGCACTGGTAGCCTTGTCAGGAGAAGCTGTTGGCATGAAGTTGCGCGGGTCGTGCCTGCGCCAAAACGTTAGCACTTGTCTGATCACGGTGACAGCATTTCCAGAACCAGCCAGGGCGGCACAGGCACTTCTGGCAGTGATGCTTGTGCTGGTCGCGACGCTTGCTTGGGTGCTGGTTCGATGGAAGTCCGGGGTTGCCGCCCACCCAGCCAGTCTGGCCACGATCTGCTCGCTGTTGCAAGTTCCCAGCACGGCCCAGTTTCTAAAACGAGTATCGGCACGAGAATCAGCGCGAGAAAGACTGCAAAGGTCCATGGTCCGAATAGGCTTTGCTGAAAACGACAAGGCGGCAGAGAACTATGGCTTGGTCTTTGTGCGAGCAGGATCAGCTTTACTAGCCCGGATTCCTACGGATGCGCAGGCTCCTGCAACAGGACAACAGCCAAATTTGAAGCTACACGTCCCGGTTGTAGAGAGGGCTACCCAAGCGGTATTCCTCTTCTTCTTATGCGGTTTGCTGACGGTTATTCTGTACTACGAAAACACCGTATATGACGATCCGTCGCAGTCGCCATTCGAAGCCTTCATGGATAGCCAGGAGTTTGGTGTCGTGGCATTATTCACGGCCTTTGGTGCGCTCCTGACATTTGCATGGGAGCACGTAAATGGTGGTATGTGGCCCCTGTTCGGCATCTTCGTTTGTTCTACGACTGACTTGAGCCAGATTTGGCGGAAATTAGCGTCTATCTTCGCATGTCGCAACGGCCGCAATCTGCCGTAAACTCGGTTCTTGAACCGCGAGCAACCAACGCACTGACCGGTCTTTGGAACGCAATATGTCGCCGCGACGTACTGTCTGGGAGTGTTGCTTTCACCAATATTCTATCCAAGTTCCTACCCGTGTTACTTTCAGGGATTCCGTTCAAGTCGACGCAAACTTGGAGAACTCACCAAATCTGTGCTTGGAACAGTGTTGGCATTTTGTCAGTCATGATTATCGTCCTGGTGGCGTATATGTGGCGTGCCCGATGGCCTGAGATGCCAGTTCCCCCGGACTCGTTGCTCGGCGCCATGTATTACGTGTGCGACTCATATATGCTGAAAGATTTTGAACGACTGTCATTACTAAGCGCCCCGGAACGGGATCGACGCGTCAAACGCATGGCGCGCCGGTACCGGTTTGGCTGGATAACTGGAGTGTCGGGGCGAACGAGAATCGGCTGCGACTACGCAGAAGGCGGACAAGGATTCGAGTTGCGCAGCCTCGCGGTTGCTGGGTTTGGGGTGGGTGGAGCCGCGAAGCCGAAGTAGGTCAAGAAAATGTGCAGATTTTATCTTGCCCGCAGAAACTGTCAAAGGTCTCGAGAAGGAAGAAGCGCAAAGAAGCGTTTTACCGGTGGAGCGAGCTGGATTTGCCCCCGCGCTCTACAAGATCGCTCCTGCCCTCTCCCTTCCCGAGCCTTGATATGGAAATACGCTCTTATCAGTGCCGGTGGGTGGGTGCGAGACGAAGGAGAAGGCGGACAAGTCAATTCCTCTGGAAGTTACCGCAGTCATTACCACCACGCAAAAATCTCGCTGTTGATATTTACTGCTCGCCTTGACATCCGCGATAGAAGAATTGAGGACACAGGTCCCGCCAACAACAGAACCTACTTAGTGGTTTCTAGACTCTCATCCTCCATGTGCGAGATTTACTATTTTTCTGGCTTTTTTTTTCTTTTCCTGTCTTTTTTTCCCCCTCTTTCCAAGGCCTTACCGACATCTGCGTCTGCCTCTCTGCCTGCTCGCCCGCCCTTGCGTCGTTTCCGACGCACGCACACACACTCATTCCAGAGCCTTACGAATGCAGAGGACAGCTTTATGAGGTTAGCCCCCCCTGCTCCCGACAGCTCGCGTTTTATCTCTGCATGTGGCTGCGCGCGCAGATGTGACGAGGCTTGCGATCCAGAATATGTTTGGCTGGCGCTCAACCCCCTGGTTGCTGTGGCGTTCATGCCGCTCGCCCGCTAACTACCTATATGGACGGCCTGCAGGGTCGGGCGCGTCTCATCACGGCATCAGACCATCCTGGCGCATCGTAAGGCTGAATTTTCCCCCTTGTCAGCGAACCTTGTTGGGTCTTTGACCCCCGAAAGGGAGTGCTCGACATCAAAAGGAGACTGGAACGTTCGCTCTCGTCGGTGGCCTGACTTGTCCAAGTCATCTTCGCAACAATGCATAACATAAATCCTTCCTAGGCCTGTGGTGAAAATGCGCTGCCATCTAAGAAACCTGACAAGATCGTTGTTTCCTTACCTAGTCGTCGTCTTCGCACCATCCATCACAGCCGCAGAGTCGATACTGGATTGCGGCGAAAAAGTGCAACAGATCCTCAACGGGACACTAACCATTGGCGACATTAACAATGTCACGATTCACGGCCCGTATTACATGTATTACGGACCTGTCCATGGGCTGGAAGACAGCTATCCGAGGGATGATTACCTCACACTCACATATGAAGGCAAGAGCCCCAACCCTTTACCAGGCTGGGATGAGTGTCCCTGATCTTAACTTCCACAGGTTGCATGGCCATCTGCGGGGTCGGCGTCATTGCGCCGAACACGACACAAACGGCCCTCAGCATCGCAGCGACGTGGATCTTTCCATTAGCCATACTTTTGAACCTCCCATACGAAGGCGGCTTCAAAAAGGAATTCTGGGCGAGATTTCGCACAGTCTTGGCGTCGGTGTCGAACTGGCTCGGGTCACCCCAAACGTCTCTCGCGGCGTCAGTATGGAACTTCCACCAGATCGAATCCAGCCAGTCCCGAGTTCGAAATATATTGCAGTGGCTTCCCGGAAAGACGGGAGGGGAAGAATATGACCAGACTCTGCTCGATGCGATGTACGTCATGACTTGCTTTAACCAGTTCTCCCTCCGCCCAAAAGCCGAGATACCCGCTGGCGAGGGGGCGGAGTTGGTTGACCTGGGAGTTGGAAGCGAGGATACTCTTCTCCTCCGGACCTTAATATACGGGGTGTTTCGGCCGATTTCTGCTCCTCCTGCTACTGCACCTGCACCTGCACCTGCCGCAGAGCCAAGGCCGGAAACTCCAACAGAGCAACGATACCATCCGAAATTTCGTATCCAAGGCCCAGAATGGTCTCCCGAAAACGAACAACGCATCACCCGAAACCTTATAAACACGCTCGCTCATAAGCTGCGCATGCATCGGCGACGCGGTGTTGTTCCTACTCTGGCGAATATGGCCGTCTTCCTGCTGGCGTATATCTTCTCCATCATCCTTGCTTTCAGTGACCTCTCGGAGAGTACCACCCTTTTTGTCTTGGACCTCGCCCTGTTATTCTCCTGGCTCCCTGTTCTCGTGGTTTTCACCATTGTGGACAGGAATCCGGTTTCTTCGAAGCATCAGGCGTAAGTTGTCCTCCGGGTTCAAGTCGCTCAAAACGTCACTAACTTGCCGCTGTAGTAACCTCATGACTCGCTGGCTCTTCAACGTGCTTGCTGTCCGCCAATGGTCGGCCAACCAAGGCGTAGGGGATTATTTCTGGTGGCATCCTGAACTTGAAGACGAATCAAAACAGCTCATGAGAGCCTTAGATGTTGGTGATTTTATCGGGCAAGGTCGGCGGCTCCAGTATTGTGGTTTGACGCATGCCATTCTCAGGGAAACCGAGCTGTCACTAGCCTCGGGTGGCGGCCATCATTTCCCCATCATTGATGCCTGGGAGCCGAACGCCCCAGAGCGCATCGCCAAAGCCATCGCTGCACTCAGCCCACCGCCTCGCCCAAAGCGGTGGTATAGCATCATGTTAGTCTGCTTGTTAGTAGTATGGGTGGAGATTCTCATGGCCTTTTTCTTTGACTTTATCACACCTCCTGTTGGCCCTGGCTGTTGGTCGCTGATGTTTCTCGTCTATGGCTGTCTGAGTATGCCCACATGGGGGCTATCATTCTGGGAGCCGAGGCGGGGAAAGTTAAGGAGGATCCGTCGCTGGGTCTCGCATTCGTTCAATACGTTGGCGATTGGGTGGATGATCTTTGTCATCTACATGGTGGTGACGGGGCAGCTAATGAACTGCTATTGCAATGCGTGTATGCCGGGACGAGCAGCACATTATGGTGGTTACATGGATTTTGAGACGTTTGAGTTTTACCGGGACCATTTCAACCTGCGATTTCAGTGGATGCTGGGCGTCATTTTTGGGTCCATGATCCCAGCGGGCTCCTTCTTCTTCGCCTGGTTCTGGTGGTGGAGGTCGAAAGATCTCTGGCACGCTGACGAGAACCGACGGATTGGTGACACAGAGTTAGAGGGAGACATGGGACCGGGCTTGGTGGTTTGGGATCGCTGAGCTGGTGGGGAGTTGTACTTCTGCGGAAATGTCGCTTGGATGGTGAGGGCTCAATTATTTATGTCCCTTTGACTTTGAGACGTGCATTCCTCCACTCGTGCCACACGCAATGTGATGACGCCTACTGTGGATATACTTAGAAAGCTTCTCGGCAGTCGGTCTCGGCCGGTCGGTTGGTGGCGTCCGACTAGCTTCGGCACTTTGCAAAGTTTGTTCAATGTTGATCAGGGAGCACTGCAGTTGCTGCCCTTGTGGTTCTAGTAGTGGTGGGGCGCGGCCGTCGCGTTCAGGGGCTCGGGTGGGGCTTAGAAGCTATGACCACTTTGCTACCAACCTTCAGTCGCGATCCCGAGCTTTCATCACCAGAACGCCAAACTGTCAAGCTTGCCAACATGTCGCGACGACCTAGAGGAGAGTACATTGAGACCGTATGTTCCTGCAGCTTTATAATTCGATTTTTGCCCCTCTTTCATTCTAACCCAATGCCCGCAGGACACAGGTAACAAGGTAGCGCGCAAAGCCACGTTAGTCGGGACCCAAAACATCATGCTCGGAGGAAAGACGGTCATCCAGCCCGAAGTCATGATCCGCGGCGATCTCGCGCGATCTGTCCCACCGTCTTCCTCTTCCTCCGGCGCTACTCCCAACAACACGGCTGTTGCAATCGGTCGCTACTGTTTTCTCAGCAGAGGCAGCTGTCTCCGACCTCCAGGACGACTTTACAAAGGGTGCGTCCAAGCCCGCATTCGTTCTTGGCAACCACTGACACCTTCCTGCCCAGATCCTTTACCTACATGCCCCTGCGAATGAACGACCACGTCTACGTCGGTCCCAGTTCCGTTGTTCAAGCCGCCCAGATCGGGAGCCACGTCCACATCGGAGCGAGGGTGGTCATTGGCGAGTTTGCCATCATCAAGGACTACGTTCGAATCCTCGATGGGTCAATCGTCCCTCCAAATATGGTTATACCGAGCTTCAGCATTGTCGCAGGTCAGCCAGCACGCGTCATTGGCGAGGTCCCCGAAGGTGGCCACGAAGAATTCGAGTTGCGAGATCTTTACAAGACTGTGGGCAACAACCCACAAGCAACACCTTCGTGAGGGTAGATGGCAAATGATGGGTTACATCACACACCGCATCTCCTACGAATAAGGACTCTGGGGCATGTCGAGACCATGGCGAAAAGCCGTGCGGTACTCCTGAACGACGCCCGAGACTGTTGTCGAACGGTTGTCTTGCATGCCCCTATTCTTTTTTGGCACTTGGGCGTCGGGCAAACGGCCGGAAAGACATACCGCAGATTACGCAGCTACGGCGCTAGTTGCCCGAGAGTGGATCCCTGTCAGCAATTGTCTTTGTTGAACGCAACAGCTCAGATCATCGACGCCATAAAGGCGTCGGTCTGCAGCCACAGTGCCAGAACATCCACCGGTGGCCTGACGGGGTTTTTTGTCCGCCATGTACAAAAAGAGGGTGAATTGTCAGCACCCAACAGCTTGATCAACACCTCGCACGCCATCAACCACACATAATACCAGCAACATCCAACACGCTTAATATTCATCACGCTTGATATTCATCATGTCTTGCAAGTGCGACTGCTGGTGCGACGCGACTCCCCGGTCGGGAGAATCCTACTGCGCATACTGTCAGCAACATTGCAACAACTAGGCGTGACCTCTGCGATGCCGGTCAGTCAACCTGAATAAAGTTATATGCTCTGTTATTCTCTCCTGATGCGTACCCGTGTCTTCTAATTAGCATGTCTGGCGTACTTGTGATCGGTAACTCCGCCCATCTCCAGCTTCATCCAGCTCTCGGCGTTCTGCTGAACACTCGTCTCCACGCTTGTCCACTGGTGCTGCCCCAACCTCCGAAGCATCTCCAGAGCTCTCTGGTCCGACACTTCCGCCTCGCACCAACCCGCGTCTCTCACCTTGGCCACCTTCTCTGCATGCTCAGGGTATAGCCGCTTCAGAATCTCCGCCACCTTGAACCAACTATACTTGTCTCCAAACGCAAAGATTCTCTCGCCATCTACCCGCGGGGACGTCGCCAGCAAGGCCACATAAAGCTTCGCTACGTCCTGGCAATCCACATGCCACTGCGGCTCCATCATGTCCAACACTTCAACATGTTCCCCTTCCCACACCCAATGCACCATCCCCGCTGTTGATGGAATTCCCTGGTTCACCGGATCCAACACCTCCCCCATGACCGTGTCCGGCAACACACTGTTAAACGCAAAACCGGGTTTCTCTCTGCGAACCCATTCCCAAACCCCCTTTTCCACCAATGTCTTTTGCGCCATGAACCCCGCCATACCTTCCCCTTTCCCGGTCGCGGCGATGTCTACCACTTCGTCATTCCAACTCTTCTCATCCAACACCAACCCCTTTTCATCGTTCCCTGGCGTCCAAGCCGCCCAAGCCGACGAGGTAAACACCACGCTTTTCACGCTCCCTGCCCGTCGCGCCGCTTCAAGCAGTTCAATCTGCCATATCAGCTCCTCCTTCGCCGCACCCGCTGCGTCACGGACGAATACGTCAACGCTACCAACTACATGCGCGATGCCATCTACCCCTGCGACAGCGGAATCCCATGCACCAGGGGCAGTGAGGTCTGGCATCTCATGGAGAGAGAAGCGGTCTGGCCCATGGCGGGAGGAGAAAAGATCAAAGAGGTAGCTGCAGCGAGAGAGGGAGCGGACAGTGCCGCGAACGCGGTGGCCATGGCGGAGGAGCTGGTCGGCGACGTGGGAGGCGATGAGCCCATTTGCGCCCGTGACAAGGATGAGGGAGGAGGAGGGGAGGGGCTCGTGGTGTTGGGTCATGGTGGAGTTCTGGTCTTGACAAAAGGCAAACCAGACTTTCCACCTCTTACGATAACCAAGATATTACGATACGCCAATGTGTACACTTGACGATGCAAAACACGGAGAAGGAATACAAAAAAGTAGGAAGCGGGGTTGGCCAGCAAAAACACTCCAGTCAATTGGGGGAAAATTGAGGGAAAATGCCGCGAGTATTGACGTACCTGTCATGCCAGATGCCAGATTGGTAATCTGCCCTGCTATGCTACCTCACCTTACCCAAGCTGGCGTCCTGTCATGGTCGGTTCTGCCGTGTCTGCAGTATCTGACGGTGGTCTGGTGTGAACATTGGGCAGGAATCCTGCAACCCGCTCGATTGGGATTTTTTTTTTCTGTCTGCCGCAGCGGCTCGGTGTTTACAGATAACGGCGCCTATGTTCGGAGGTGGGTTAGGTAATGGATGTTACAAGGCGTTGTTCCAACTTGCAGGGAAAACAAAGGAATTACCATCCCTTACCAAAATAGCTGTTTTTTTTTTCTTTGTTCCCAGCACAATTGTGTCAAATGTGACAAGACTTGAGAGGTGCATAAGAACAGCGAGCGGGGACTCCTTGGTCATTCTTACATCGATCTTACCTCACTCTGCTCACTTCGCTTCCCCATCCCCTGTGGAGTTTCGACGTCACCACCACGGCCAAAGGTAAAATACCAACCTTACCTATTGAAGGTCAGGTAAGCAGGTAAGTACCCACTTCACCTACCTAGGTAAGTTGGGTGAAGGTCAGGTAAGCAGGTAAGTACCCACTTCACCTGCCTAGGTAAGTTGGGTAAAGGTAGGTAAGCTAGGTGAAGACAAGTCAGGTAAAACCCGGGACAAAAATCACCACATACACATACATAAAAAATGTGTATCCGTGAAATCCCCATCCACCCATGGTGTACCTGCCCCCCCTCGGTACACTTTTCCCCCTCCCTCTCTTCGTCTGAAGATAAATGTCCTCACCACGTATACATTAGTCGCGCCCACCCGCCGCTTCCAAACCTGCACGTCGATATCGAATCCACCGAGAACCTCCCCGTAAAAGATCTTCTCGATCCGTCGACGTTTCCGGGGCCAAGGTGGGTGCATTGTGAGTCGTACAAAGCGCCGGATGGAACCGACACTCCGGGTTGGGAATTACGTTGTCCTCAGACCGTAGCCCAAACCGTTAATACACATAATCATGCACATGACGATGATGATGCAAGCGTTAATTCCGGAGGTTATAGTTATGATTATGGTTATCAACGCATCTATCTCTGGGATGGAATGTGTTCTGCCTGTGATTTCGGGCTAGGCCAGGCGCTCCCGCTAATCCCAGTACGAAAAGCCAATCCCCGAGAGGATGACGAAGAAGAGGAGCAACTGGTAGACCCCCTGACCGGCACAGGGTGGAATGACGTTGCGGATTTACCGCGATTGTTGGAACCCGATGGATCGCGCGTCGACGAGGAGGTTGTACACAAAATGGTTACTCGTCGGCCGGACCGGTCGAGGGATGAGCGTGTTTTTGTACATATCGAACATCACCGGTCGGCAAACGGGGTGTGGGAAGTAGATATGGAGGTTTCGGCAATCTATCTCCTTCCGAGCTCCTTTCCTACCTGGCCGGCAACAGTCTGGTCCGGGTCTGAGTCCGAACTGTACAGAACCAAGTCAAAGTCAAATTTGAAGGGGAAGAAGTTTCGCGGCGGCGGCGGCGGCTGTATCCCAGGACTTGCACGCTATGTTGCAAAGTTTGTACTCCCAACCTTGCATGCATTTTCACCACCTGCTACGACGTCACTACGTCTCCCTCCCTCTCCCGACCCGGTACCTCGGACATGCTCGGACACTGATGAGGTCGGGTTCCAGGTGAGTTCTCTCCAGCATGAGTAAGCAAGCGTTGACCTGACCCTTGCAGGCTTGCAGGCTTGCAGGCAGTGAGGGCGAGCGAATAAGAATAATAAATAATAACGACAAACTATAATACTAGAGATCAGATGTAAATGCAAAATGCAGCCGCGTATCCGTTACCCGTCTCGAAGAAAAAGCCAATGCAACCTCGGACTTGAATGATGTTGTGAACCCCAACCAACCGACAAAAAAAGAATTGGGCTGGACTGTAAAATGCAAAAAAGAATTAATGTGCCTGTTGTTTGTCTCTTTTAATGTTCCACAGCACTAACATGGATAGATTAACATATCAACAAACTATTCTATATCTATACCCATCGGGTTTAAATTCCCTGTCCATGCGAGGTTACAAACATTCTAACGGGAGGGAGTGGGGGCCGGAGGGGGAGCACACTCGGCTCATGTCCAAAGAAGATCCCCGCATGACGGATGATGAGCAGCGGGAACGCTTGTCATCTCACCGGGAAATATACTCGGCATACAGCCGAAAAGTACCTAGCCTAGCCTACATGTTGCCCGAGTACCACTCTGTCCAATCTATCTATCTATCTATCTATCTAGGGTCTGATCTGGTTCTGTTTGTTGCCGCCCCGTGTGAATGCATGTTGAATGGTTCGGTACTTGTAAAGTGGCCCCCTCCTTTCCCTTTCTTTAGAGAGGGAGCGCGCGGTTTTAAAATATTGCAGGTCCCGTATCTGTCTACCTGTTCAAGTTTCTAGCCTGGGTCTAGCATGCAAAGCGCGTCTGCGTCTCGCACGCGACGAGTTCTATCAACTGATTGATTGACCATCATTCCGAGGGAAGAACAGACAAGATGCCTTCGTCACTGAACCTTCGCGACACGCCCTTTCGGGCTAACTTCCACTGCTTCCTCATCTGTTTCCTCATGTCCCTGGCCAATGCACAATATGGATACGACACGGCCACCATTGCCGCCTTTCAGGCCATGCGTGGGTTCTTGCGTGTGTTTGGCTATCAGGACCGAACGCTCCCTTCGGGGTGGGGGATTGACACTACAAATCAGCAGTAAGTCCCCTCATCATTATTCCCAGTGATTTGGAAGCCCCCCCCCTGTTAAAGGAACGGCATTTACTAACGCAAAATGACTGGAATACAGACTGATAACCAGCTTCATGAACGTCGGCACCATGTTCGGAGTATTCTTCACAGCCCCCTACGCGCGCTTGAGCTGGGGCGGTCGTCGCTCGGGGATTTGGGCGGGAACGACAATCTGTTTCATCGGAATTGCCGTACAAATGGGCACCGAGACCATCGCGGGAGTCTGTGTCGGTCGCACGCTCATCGGCGTGGCCAATGCCTTTTACATTACCTTTGCCAACGCCTACGTTTCCGAGAGCGCGCCGCGCCATCTCCGCGCCGTCATGGGCGGTCTGTTTGGCGTGATGCCCACTATCGGCGGCATGCTCGGGACGGTGACGGTGTTTTTGGTCAAAAACATCGACTCGAAACTGTGTTACCAGATCCCGCTGGCCTGTCTGTTCTTCTTCCCGGCTGTTCTCAGCGTTATCATCATCTTTGTTCCGGAATCGCCCCGCTGGCTACTCATCAAGGGACGCAAAGACGAAGCGGAAAAAGCGCTACGGTCACTCCGCTCAACTTCTCTGACCGAAGAGCTATTTCAAGAAGAGTTTGTCGAAATGGTGCGGGGCATCGAAGAGGAAAAGCTGCTGGCTCGCGGAGCCAGCCTCAAGGAGATTTGGCAGGGCGCGAACCTGCGACGGACGATCCTCTGCATTGGTGTGTATTCGTCGCGTGCGGCCAGTGGACTTTGGGTTTTTATTGCGTACGGGGTATGTTTCTGTCCTTTTTTTATTTCTTCCCTTTTCGTTTCACTCTTCCCTTTTTTTTCCTTTTTATTTTTTTTTTTTTTTTTTTTTTTTTTTTTTTAATTTTTTTAACA
>Ga0247763_1000743_pt1 | contig 19577 bp, 7 predicted proteins | sample UWRJL141409B4_FD_179926 | JGI IMG/M metagenome (GOLD analysis project Ga0247763, IMG submission 179926) | Plant litter microbial communities from Arlington Agricultural Research Station in Wisconsin, United States - UWRJ-L141-409B-4 | ecosystem: Environmental > Terrestrial > Plant litter >...
CCGTATACGTTTAAAGTAGCTATACCAGACCTAGTTGCTGAATAAAGGCTTGATATAATATATAGTTAAGTGTTTTAGTTAAATTGTTTATTATTATATTATTAGAGGGCGTATATTCAATTATAATCTTTTTATTAGCTATTTTTTAATGTAATTAGTAATTGTGAATATTTACGTACTGTAGTTAAGTTTGTAGAGTAGCTATTTTAGCCATAACGAATTGGATAATTTACTTATTATTATATTAAATTTTAATATAGTAATTATTTAATTATATTATAAGTTTAGCTAGTAGTTGGTTTATAAAGAGAAACTCTTTAGTAGTTTATACGAGTATTAATAATTTAGCCTTTATAGTTAAAGTAGTTATTATATTTTACTTATTAGCTTTTTAGCCTATAAACCTACTAAATAGCTTTATAGTATAAGCTTGGGAGCTTTTTTAATTAAGGATATTATTAGTAAAAAAGGCGTTATTGGTTATAATATAATAATCTTCACCCTTTAATTATAAGGTAAGAGTATAAGTATTATATAAGTAACGTAATACCTAATCTACTACCTTATAATATTATAGGCTAGGGTTATTATTAAATCTAATTAATTATAATACTATAAATATAATATCTGGCCTTATAATTATAACGGTATATAAAATGGATCTAGTCTTTTACTAATATGCCGTTATTAACCATACCTCGGCCTTTCCTTTATATAATAGTAATTTAACTGGGCTTATAAGGATTTTAGCGGTTAAATTAGTAGTAGTTAGGTTAACGATTTTATTAAAATAAGCTGTTTAAGATAGTTAAATTAATCCTTAAGATTGGTTTTTTATAATTTTGATACTTAGGAATTATTATAGGTTATTACCTTTTGTATGCCGGTATTTTTGTTATAATTGGGTAATTAGTAATTAAGCTGTAGCTATATCCTTTTTTCTATAAGCCAGAATTATATTGTTCACGTAGAAAAATATATGGATTCCGCCTTTAATTAAAATATAAAACTTGTATAAAATGGTCTGAAATCCTAAGGTTAGAAGGGTAAAGGTAAGCTTTTTTTTTCTATAGTAATAATAATTACTGTAGGCTGTATAGGGCTTTATTAAGCTGTAGAATCTTTTTAGGGCTTTTATAACCTAGGGGTATCCGTATATAAATTGTATCTTTTAATTAGGTATTAATAAATACGTTAACTGCGTTGTATTACTTTAATTCCAAATTAAATTTAGTTATAATTACTATTATAATACCAAAAGATCTAATTGCCAAAGTTACTGTATAGGTTTCTTAACTAGTTGGTTTTTACTAATTACTCCTAACGACTAATTATAACTTATAATTCTTAAAAGTGCTATTTTAGTTAAATTTATAAGTATATACTTATATATAATCTAAAATTTACTAGTTTTAAGCCTTTAATTTTCTAGCTTTAAACTAAAATTTTATTGTATTATAACTTTATAAGTAATCTTTTTTAACTTATAGAAACTAGGCCCTAAATAAATAGTCCTTAAGCTGAAGATACTACTTAGGTAATAGTAGTAAATTTTAATGAAAAAGAGTTTATAAGTTATTAAACTGTTTAATAAGACGCTAAACCATTACTTTAGTAACTATTTTGCTATTATATAAAATTAATTAATTGTAAAAGTCAACCTACTGTAAAGGTGGCTATCTAGGGTTTAAAATCCGTATTTTCTACTGTAATGTGACCTGCAAAACCCCGCCGCAGCGCCTGCGCAGCGCCGGGGGCAGCAGTGACGTAATAGGTCAGTATACGTATAAAAGCCGCTGTAGGTAGTTGGCGTTTGCAGGGGTTTTTTTCCTTTTGCAAGAATCAGTTATTATATTAGAATGGAATTTACTTTATTAACTTATTGCTATTAAATCACCTGTATATTGTAATAGTATTGGGCTCTTCCTTAATCACCCTAATAGCTTATTATATTTCTAATTCTTTTACTCCGATTAATTAAAATATTACTAACGTTGAGTACCTTGGAGTATATTGTTCTAAAAGTAGGTATTATATTACCAAGTAATTGTATACTTTTACGATTTTTGGGTAAATTATTAATATTTCCCTAGGGATGCGGTTTAAAAAAACCGATAAATTTAATTACGCCTATTAAATTAGATTTATAGCATATAAAGGATTGTATTGTATATTGGAGTAATTAGTATAGGTTAAGGAATAAGAGAAAGATTTATTAAATTGGTTTGGAATTGTAAATAAATTGCATAGGAAATGTTAATATAGCAAATTTTCGAATTAGGAGTTGAGAAAAGTTATTAAGGTTAAGAATATTATTTAATTTAATATTAAAATGATTTTTCGCTATTATTAAAAATAGTTGTAGGATTTAGAACGCGTTTTTGTAGGAGACCCCTAGTATTTTTACTTAATAAAGAACTAGATTCTTTTTAGTTTTAAATATATAGATTTTAATATTTATAATTATTAATATAGTTATATATATATTGTCTTACTCCGTGCGTAGGGTGGGTGCCACCCACCGGCCCTAATGGCCAAGCGGAACTTCTAATCGATACTATCTGGGTGGAAAACGCTGCGTCTGCGTTGCGAGGTATCCAGTCAACCGGTGCTACGTACAAAAACCTCCCTAGTCCTAATTAAACCTAAGCCCCCCTCCCTTACGGGGAGGGGGGGTCTAGTTATCAGCCTTCTATTTGGATACGTTTATTTTACCAATTGGTAAGGTCCCCCTGCGAGGGCGGTATATCCTCGTTAGTATTTATTTCTAAAAGCTAATTATTGTCCAAAACCATTATATTATCGGTTAACTAACTTATTACTGTAATTATTTGGGAGATATCCCTAAAGCCGTGGTCGGGCTGTATTAATACTAAAGAAGCCGGGGGGCGACCCCAGTAGCGTACAGGGTAGCTTACTTTATTTAATTTAACTTATCTCTTTTTTATAATGTTACTGTTATAAAGCCTAATTATAACTAAATTAGCTATTATTATTACGTTTTTTTATATTATTTTCTTTAAATAATCTAGTAAAATAAAATACTAAAGCTTATTAACCTATCTCTCCTTTACTTAAGTAATTTACTTTACCCGTATAAAATATTACTTAAATTATATTAAGTATTTTTAATATAATTAACGTATTACGTTTAAATTATATACGTACCGTTAAGTATTGCATCCTTTAAATTATCTTTCTTTACCTAATACATTATTTTCTTATATATAAAGCTATAATACCTATAAAAAATTACCCTTATAATATATATTTTTACTATATAGCCGAAACTATAATATTAATAATACTACCTAAACGTAATATTATTAATAAATAATTTATATAAATATTAAATACTTTTAACTACTATACCTTAGGTATAAAGGGCGTTTGTATTGTTTATAATACTAATTATAACGTAAAGTAATATTTTTATTTTCTTTTTAGTAATTTTAAATATAATTACCTTAATTACCTTAATATTATTTTCAATTTTGTTAAATTGTGTGGCCTGACTGGTCTCAGTGAGGTCCAGTACAGGAGGTTACAGGGGGTGAGTCCCCTATAACGGGCGCAGCGGAAGGCTTTAAGGGTACGATAACTACCCGGGACGGGGTTAAAGGAAGCTAAGATTAGTAAACCAACCTGCTGTAATAAATAAAAATACAGGGGTCTATACCCTATAATAAGGTGACTATAATAAGCTTTATATAAAGATCACAAAGGTTAAAAGGTTGCCCTAAAGCTATATATAAACTATTTTACTTAAGGTAGAAAAAAGGAAAAGAATCAAATACTAAAAATATAAAAGGGGAGATGGTTCTTTATAAGGCCCTTAGTAAATATAAATCAACCTTACAGGGGGTAAAGGCCCTAAAACATAAAAAGAAAACCTATACTATAAAAGGAAAAGTACTTATATTAACGCTGGAATTTAAAGGATTCTAGGGTAATAATTAATTATACTAACGTAATAGTAGTAATAAATCTACCCCTATAAACCAAACCTATAAGTAGTAGGTCCTCGGAACTCCTTATTAGTTTTAGTAAGTTTTAATAGGTTTAAGGGGCTTAGCAGCCCCTTTAAACCACAATACCAACTCCTTATAATTATAGTAATTATACTTTACTATAATATAATTAGCAATACTCCCAAGGTAATAGATCAACTAGGTTATAATACCTAAGGGTATTATAGCTATAGGGCAATTAAGTTGTAATTTTAATACTCCTTTTACAACTCTAAACCCTAATACGCCTTTTAATTCAAAATAAACCCCTTTTAGAATTTACAAAGTTTAAAAAGGTTTAATAATTTAAGAAATTGCTTATATTTAACTAAGGTTAGGGTTTTTATTAACCTATTTACCGGTATTTCCCCTATAAATATATATATTACAATAATATTACTTTTTATAACGCTTTTTTTTACCCCCTAATATTTTAAAAGGGTATATTTTATATAAATATAATATTTTAGGTTATATATTATATTTATAACGCCTTTATTATCTCCTATTAGTAAAATAAATCCCTATATAAAACGCTTTAGTTTAAAAAATAGCCTTTAAAGCTAGATTACCTTTTTATTACCCTTTATAAACCCCGTAAATTTAGTTTTTAAAATCGAATAAGCTATTATAAACAACCTTTTTAATTTTTAATTAATTAATCTTTTACCTACTATAAATAAGTAGCTGTAAATAGATTTTATAGTAATTTTACACCCCGCGAAATTACTATTAATATATTTTATAGGGGTAAAATTAATAAAGGTATTAAAATAAATACCCTGGTTTACGTTAGAAAATAAGTAGTTAAAAAGCTTCTTTACTACTTTAAAATAGGTAATAATAAGCTACTGTAACTAATGGAAAAGCTATTATATTATAAATACTATATTTAGCCTAATTTAAACCATAATATATATAATAGTATTAATAAGTTACCAAAACAGCTGGATCTTAATAGTATTTAGGGGTTTAAAAGAGGAGTTAAGCTTTATAAATCCTAAAGAAAAAGGGGTAGCCAATCTATTATAGTTAAATTTAAAATACTAAATAGCTTATTCGATATAGGCCATTTAATTAACCTATAAAAGGTAACGTACCCTATTGTAGTAGATCTTAACCCTTAAAAAGTAACGGGTAGGGCCTAGATCCTTTATATTGTATATTTAATTAAATTAAACCTTTAGTACCTTAATTTTAATTACAAAAGGCCTAATAAAAAATAATTATTAACGTAAGTAATTACTATAATTTTATAAATTGTATTATAATAAGTAGCTACGTTACTAGTAAAATAGCTATAATCTAACGTTTTTAGTAACTTTGCAACCTTTTATTACTAAAAATAGGAAACCTACTTTAGGTTATAAAATCCCTTACCTAGTAATATAATTTAATTTTTAATAAGGTTCTAACTATATTGCTTCAAAAGGTTTAGTACCTTAAAATTACTAAGATTAAACTTGTATAAGTTTTTAAAAACCTTAATATAAAGCTTTATATCTAACTTATTATTTAAAAAGGCTCCTATAAAATCCATTTATTTAATTTTCCAATTCTTAATAATAATTAGTACTAGTATAATTTACTAGGTTGATAATATTGTAATAGTTGTAAAAATCTCCCTAAAGTCAATTTTAGGGGTTTATTAGAACCCTTTAGCTACTAACCGGACCTTAAACTTAATAACCCTACCCTAAGCATTCTTTTTTAATTTAATAACCAATTTAGTAATAATAAGTAGTTTTTTGGCTTTAAATTACTTAATAAAATAAAAGGTTTTAATAGTTAATAGTTATTATATCTTCTTAAAATATATTACTAATTATTAATTTTTTAAAAAATATTTTAGAATTTGCTTAAAGGATTTAGATTTTAAATCTTTAGTAAGTTTAAAGGGGTTATAGTAGCTATTAAATTTAACTTATTTAGTAATTTTATTAATAAGGTAATTAATTAGATTTACCGTAATATCTATAGGTTTAACTTCTACTTATTTAAATTCCTCTTACTAAATTTTAATAACCTGTAAAATTGGGATTTCTACTATAATAGACCTGAGTTTATCTCTTATAGAGGACTTGGAGGGCTTAGGAGTCGCTACGGGTAATTAAATTAATTTACGTAATAATATTACTAGTAGGGCAAATTTAATAGGCGCTTTAAAGGGAGAGCTATTGTAATTAGGGTACTAATCCTTCGTATCTTTAGTAGTATCTAGGAGGTCCAGGGCGTTAATTGGGCCTCGGGGCTTCTATAAGTAGGTAGAAGGGTTTTTATATAATTTGATAAAGCTGGTTTAAATAACCTTCCGTTAACCAAGTTAAATTAGATAAATCTAGGTACTTAATATAGTTAGTAACCTATTTTAAATACCCCTGGGGGTAAGCTTTTAAAATTAGATATATTTTTTAAGAGGGACTAATATTATATAATTGGTGCTTATAACCTTATAATTAAAAAGATCCGGGATATAAGGGGCCTATAAGGGTATTAATTTATCGAAAAAGAACTAATATAAAGTAAGCTTTTTAGTAGTATTTACTATTCTATTAACCAGTTTAATTACAGGGTTTATAACGTATCCCTATAGGGAAGATGGAAGCCTTAAAGTAACTATTATAGCCCTAAGGTGTTCTAAAACCACCCGTATAGTATATTTAGCTAAGTTATTTTAATTATACACGTAGGGGTTAGACTCCAAGAAAACAATACCCTTTTTACGTAAATAAAACCTAAACCTACTAATTTCCTTACCTTTATTATAATATAAGTATATTAGGTATTGCTTAAAGGTATTATTAATCTCCTTTATAGCAACCTTTACTTCTATAATAATTTTATTTTTGGATTTTAAAAACCTAATAATTTTAAAACAAATCTTCCAATTTATTAAAATAAGCTTATAGGGTTTATTATTCAAAGGCATAAAGCGGATTATAAATATATCCCCCTTTATCCACCCTAATACGTTAAAAAAATTAATAATAATTTTAAAAAAGGGTTAATATAGTAATTTAACAATATTATAGCTTTTGCAAATTATATATTTAAAGCGTATACTACTAAAATTGGGTACCCCTTTAGTAATTAAAATAGTTTTCCTTAAAAGGTTTAGCTTTATATAACCTAAATAAACGTACTAAAATCTAACTACCTTGATTATTATTGCTAAAAAACCCCTTTAGGCCCTATTATAATATACTAAGAAGGGGGTTACCCCTTTTATAATAAGTAGTATTATAGTAGGGGTTTTAAATCAATTTCCGGATAAGTAGTAATATTAGGTGCTTTTATAATCTTATTAAGTATAATTGGTTTTAGGGGGTCGTAACCCCTGTAACTAGATATAAAAGCCTAAACCTTTAAAATTTAATAAGGTAATAAGCTTCCTAAAGGCGCTATAAAGTTTATTTTTAATAAGCATACCCCCTGAATTATAAAGGTAGTAATTATTAATAATATTAACGGGGAAGGTTGGAATATAAAGGTACTCCTTTAGTATAATAATACTATATTAAGGCCTACCCCTAATAATATTAATATAAAGCTTAAATTTAATTATTCTAATACCTTAAAACTATACTAGGCTACTTCCAATACGTATTATAACCAATTTTCCAATACGTAACTCTGTAAATAAGGCTATATTAGTATAAATATATATTATAAAATTGGTATTAAAAAGCTACTATTTAATAAAATTACCCCTTGTAAAAAGGTTAACCGTAAGGGGTTTAGGGGGGTTATTAATAGGGGGTTTAGGGTCTATTAAGGTATCCGATTTACTAAAGGTATTGTTAAAATTAGTAGGTTTAGCGCTAAGTATAGTACCTTGGTTAAGGTTATAGTAGATGGGGAAGACCTTTTTTATAGTAATTAACTCCCCCTAATTATTAAAAATAATACTGGTTTTATAGGTTTTATTAATACCTTTAAAAGTATCTTCCGTATTAAAAGTATTATTATTATACGCCCTTTTATTACTAGAATTGCCTTGTTTCTTTAAATTCCTAACTTCTTTAAGCCTGAAATTACCTTATAAGGTTCCTAACTTGCCCTATTATTAGCTTTTACCTTTTCCGAAACCTTATTTAGGCTCCCTAACCCTCTTTTAATTAGTTTATAATATAATTAAAATATATATTAAAAAGGTATTAAGGTTCTAGGTTTTAATAAGTAGGTTCTTTTAAAAATATAGGAAGGTAAAGGTATTAAATAGCTTTTAAAACCTAATATTAGCGTTTGCAATCTACTGATTTCGTTATAGTAATATCCTAAAACGCTTAACCTATTATAGAAATTAGGGTTCTAAAACGTTAAAATAGTAATTAACTTAATCCTATTCCGTAATTATAACTCCCTAAATACTAAAATAACCTACTAAAATATTAAAAATAACGTTAAAATCTACTATAATAGTACTACTATTAAAGGTTAGGGAATAATATTAATAGTAGAGTTCGTTACGGAGATTAACTTAAATTAGAGCGTATTATTAGCGGAGCCGATTAAAGGTAAATCCAGGGTTCTTTTTATAAGCTATAGTAGTAAAAGGGCCTTTTTTTAATATATTTTAAAAAATTAATAAAAAGGTAACTTTTTAAAAGTTACTAAGGTATTTTATAATTGTTTATAAGTTATAAAGGAAATTAAGGATTTAAAGGGCCTTATATTAAATCGATAATACCTAAAATTACTATTAATAATTCTTAAATTTTAACAAACGCTATTTTTTAGGTAAGGAAAAAGACTATTTAGTAAGCTTTTTAACTATAAAAACGCTAAACTTGTCTTTAACAACTAAAATTACTAAAGGATAAGTAGTTCCAGGGGCTCTAGTAGTTACTGTTAAATTATTACTCCCCTTCTGAAAAGCCCCGGAAGTACTTATATCTAATATATTCCAGGCCTATTACTATTATTTTAATATTACTAATAGCCTATTAAAACGCTAAGTAAACTCGGAAACTTATTATACCAGGCCCTAAATAAGCGGGATTTTTTTAAATTGCTAACCTTAACTTATAAAGGCTATATCTAAATCGTTATTAGCCATTATATCGTATTTAATTTCCAATTGGAATTCTAATTACGTAACGGAACTACCTTTCCCGTACATACTACTACAACTAGGTTAATAAGTTCTTAAAGGAGCTGGGGAATCGCAAATAGGTAACTGGAAATATACTATACGTTGAGGTCAACCTACTGTATAAATGGTATATTTAATAATAACGACTACTATAGGGAGTTAAATTTCAGTAGGTGTAAGTATTCTTCAAGGAGTGGTTCTCCTAAATACGTTTGGAATTAGGGGGTAATAATTACATACGGGAGGTTAAAATACAGTAGTATATAGTAGTAATACTATTTATAATAGCTTAGGGGGCAATACTTCTATTAATAATGGAAATTAAGGGGTATTATTCCCCTAAAAAATCAAAATATAGTAATCTTACAGGGACCTAACCTACTAAGTATAATAAGTAGTATTAATAACGTAAATAAAGGGTTAGTAATTAATACGAAAATTATAATACTACTTATAAGGGCAACTCTAACCAGTATAAAAGCTTTTTAAAAGGGTAAATAACTAATATAGGGGTTATAATACCACCTATAAGGGTAATTATAACCAGCGTAAGGGCTTTTTAAAAGGGTTAGTAACTAATATAGGGGTTATAGTACCACCTATAGGGGCAATTATAACCAATATATAGGCTTTTCCGGAAAATAGATAATATAACCTACGGAGGGCGTAAAAATGCTATAGGGGTGGTTATTAATTATAGGCAATAAGGCGAAATCGGCTAAGGGTTATAAAATCCGGGTTTATAACCTATTAAATTATATAACCTGATTAATCTTAGTAAAATCTAGTATAAGAAATTACAAAAGGTAAATCCCCTATAATAAACGTAGCGGAAGGCTTTAAGGGTACAATAACTGCCCGAAACGGGGTTAAAAAAGCTAAGATTAGTAAATTAACCTATTATAATAAGTAAAGATATAAAAGTTTATACCCTGTAATAGGGTAATTATAATAGGCTTTACACAGAGATTACGAAAGTCAAAAGGTTACCTTAAGGTTATATATAAACTATTTTATTTAAGGTAAAAGAAAGGAAAAGAATCAGATACTAAAAATACAAAAGGGGAGATGGTTCTTTATAAAGCCCTTAGTAGGTATAAATCAACCTTACAGGGGGTAAGGGCTCTAAAATATAAAAGGAAAGCCTATACTATAAAGGGAAAAGTACTTATATTAACGCTAGAATCCAAAGGATTCCAGGGCAACAAATTAGCTATACTAACGTAACAGTGATAATAGGTCTACCCCTGTAGGCCAAACCTACAGGTAATGGGTCCTCGGAACTCCCCATCGGTTCTAGTAGGTTCCAGTGGGTCCAGGGGGCTTAGCAGCCCCCCTAAACCACAACACCAACTCCCCGTGGTTGTGGTGACTGCACTTTGCCATAGTACAGTCAGCAGCACTCCCAGGGTAGTAGATCAACTAGGCTACAGCACCCAAGGGTGCTGTAGCTACAGGGCAACTGGGCTGTAATTTCAACAAATTCTAATCTTTTTTAATAAAAATTAGGGTATTACTACTTTTCGTATTTATTATAAACTCAGCTTATATATAATTACAATATAACCCTTTTAAGTTACGGTTACGTTTAGGTTAAATACCCTTTTTACCCAGCTTATAGTAATTTTTGCAATTTTACAAACCTCCTTAATATTAAATATAATCTTCTAATTACTATTAAGTAGGTACCGTACGGTACACGTTTGAATTAAAGCCGGATTATTATCGCTATATTTTATACCTAAAGTTCTATTAATTATATCTACTACCTAATCATTACTTTTACAATTATTATCTTTCTTTTAACCCGTTAATATTATTACCTTTAACGTATACGCCTTAAAAACGTATTTTGCTAATACTAAGGTAGCAACCTACGCTTAAAACTTACTAATCTTTAGTAATAATATAACTTCAATATAAACGCTAACCTTATTCTTTATAGCTTTAAGTCTCTTAAGGACTTTTTTTATCGTTAGGTCAGATTTAACAGTAGATTTTTCAACAAGTAAAAGGTTAATAATAATAGCCATTTACTTAACCAAGCAGGTAATAACCTTATATACCTCTAAATTATTATATTTGCTATAATTATAAATAAAAGTTATTACTTTACATAAAAATACAGAAATAATAACTATCTATTCCTTAATCGTAATAAATATAATATCGTTAAATATATCATTATTATCGTCGTTTTAAATCGTTTTAAATCTACTCTCGCTAAAAAATTGCTCCGTACGTAAGGCGATCTCTCCATTACTATTAGCTAACATAAAACAGTAAGGGAGTTCTACTGGCTCCACCTTATAAGAAATCTCGGGGGCGGTTAAAGTAATCACCCAGTTTCTCTTAAACATCCTCGCTACACTAACGCCATATATACGCTTCTTTTTCGACCCCATAGGGGCTAAAGGGTAGTTGTTATCTTTTGATTCCAGGTGTTTGCTGCGTTTTTGGCGGTGTGCGCGAGCAGATGCGCCGGTCCTAGGTTCTCACGAAGTTTTAGCTTTTATTAATTTTTTAAAATTTTATTAAAGTAATTAGATTTAGAATTATTAACAAGGTAATTAGCAATAAAAAGTAAGGCGATGAAAATTACGTAATAAATTACTTGCGAAACAAAATAGGGTAATACTAAAAAAATCACATTATATTAAAACTTAGTAAAATTAAACTAAAGCAGCCTTTAAAGCTAAGAATAGCTTTGGGAAAAAAGGGGATAATTATAATATAACCTGCAAAACCCCGCCGTAGCACCTACGTAATACTAGGGGTAGTAGTAACGCAATAAATTAGTATCCGTATAAAAGCTATTATAGGTAGTTAGCGTTTGCAAGGGGTTTTTCCCTTCTACAAGAATCAGTCACTGTATTGGAATAAAATCTACTTTATCAACTTATCATTAGTAAATCACCTATATATCGTAGTAGCATCAGGCTCTTCCTTGATCACCCTAGTAGCTTATTACATCTACCTATTAATTTTCTGGTATTTGCGGCGTAAGATTAATAATAATAATAATAATTTTCTGGTAATTAATTTTTTAGTAATTAACTGGCTTATTAGATAGTTATTGTAAGTAGTATAATTAGTAGTAATAAAAAGGGCGTAAAATAAGATTTAAATCTTAAGTAAGTATATAGAAATTGCACTTCTTCTTTAATCTCTTTTTCAACCTTTTCTTTTTACTTAATATTAACATTTAATATTGGAAAATCAACTATTTCTTCTTTTAAAGCTATAGATTTAGGCACTTTTTATTGAGAATAAACACACTGTACAGCACGTATGCTGTACAGCAGCATAAAAATGCTGTGCAGCAGCATAATAATGCTGTGCAGCCCGTTGCACAGCACAACAAGGCCCTGCAATAAAACCTCGTATTTTACCACACTAAGAACGCCACAGCGCTTTAGCGCCTCGGCACCTCAGCCTTCAGCCTCTGCCAGAGGCCGATAAGCCGAGGGTCACAACTATAATAACCACGGCTTGCTCTCTTTTAGATAGAAGAATTAAACACTCATTTATCTTTTTCTTTATAACTTGCCTTTTGTAATAAGTGACTAGGGTGATCAAGGAAGAGCCCAATGCTGCCGTAATATATAGGTGATTTACTAGTGATAAGTTGATAAAGTAGATTTTATTTTAATATAGTGACTGATTTTTGTAAAAGGGAAAAACCCCCTGTAAGCGTTAATTACCTATAGCGGCTTTTATACGTATACTGATTTATTACGTTACTATTACTCCCGGCGTTACGTAGGCGTTACGGCGGGGTTTTATAGGTTATATTATAATTATCCCCCTTCTTCCCAAAGCTGTCTTTAGCTTTAAAAGCTACTTTAGTTTAATTTTGCTAAATCCTAGTATAATGTAATTACTTTAATACTACCCTATTTTGTTTCGTAAGCAATTTGTTGCGTAATTTTCGTTACTTTACTTTCTATTATTAATTACCCTGTTAATAATCTTAAATTTAATTACCTTATTAAAATTCTAAGGTCAGATTACCCCGCTTATAATAATTTTAAAATTAAATTACTTTACTAAATTTAATTATTTTACTTTTTTTTACGTAATTTTTCCTTTTCTTTCTATTATTACGTTTACTTTTGCTTTTTTTTTTCTTTATTTCACCTTTTCCTTACCTATAATTCAGAATAGCAGTTTCCTTTATCAATTTTACTACCTTTAAGGCAAAATAAATAGCTATGAATAATTTATATATATATTATATTTATTTCGTAATAACTTGTAATTAGTTTACGAAAAAATACCTTTTTTTTATTAGTAAGATCTTTTTACTTAATTATATTATATATATATATTGTCTTACTCCGTGTGTAGGGTGGATGCCACCCACCAGCCCTAATGGCCAAGCGGAACTTCTAATCGATACTATTTAGGTGGAAAACGTTGCGCCTGCGTTGCAAGGTATCCAATCAACTGGTACTACGTATAAAAACCTCCCTAATCCTAATTAGACCTAAGCCCCCCTCCCTTACGGGGAGGGGGGGTCCAGTCATCAGCCTTCTATTTAGATACATCTATTCTGCCAATTGGTAAGGTCCCCCTGCAAGGGCGGTACGCCCTTACTAGTATTTATTTCTAAGGGTTAGTCGTTATTTAAAACCATTGTATTATTAATTAACTAATTTATCGCTGCAATTATTTAGGAAATGTTTTTAAAGCCGTAATTAGGTTATATTAGTATTAAAAAAGCTAGGGGGCGATTTTAATAACGTATAGGGTGGTTTGCTTCATCTGGTTCAGCTTATCTTTTCCTTATAACGTTACCGTTATAAAGCCCAACTGTAACTAGGTTAGTTATTATTATTACATTTTTTTATATTATTTTCTTTAAATAATCTAGTAAAATAAAATACCGGAGCCTATTAGCCTATTTCTCCTTTACCTAAATAATTTACTTTATCTATATAAAGTATTACTTAAACTATATTAGGTATTTCTTAATATAATTAACGTATTATATTTAAATTATATACGTATTATTAAATATCGTATCCTTTAAATTATCTTTTTTTACCTAATACTCTATCTCCCTATATATAAAATTATAATACTTATAATAAACCGCCCTTATAATATATATTTTTGCTATATAGCTAAAGCTATAGTATTAATAATACTACTTAAGCGTAGTATTATTAATAAATAGCTTATACGGATACTAAATACCTTTAACTATTATATTTCAGGTATACTGGGGCGAGGACCAGAGGTCCTCTGCGGTGTAAGATTAATAATAATAATATATTTCGGGTATAAAGGGCGTTTATATTATTTATAATATTAATTATAAAAAAAAACTTCGTGAGAACCCAGGACCGGCGCATCTGCTCGCGCACACGGCCAAAAACGCAGCAAACACCTGGAATCAAAAGATAACAACTACCCTTTGGCCCCTATAGGGTCGAAAAAGAAGCGTACACGTGGCGTTAGCGTAGCGAGGACGCTTGAGGGAAACCGGGCGATTGCCTTAACCGCCCCCAAGATTTCTCGTAGGGTGGAGCCGGCAGAATTCCCTTACCGCTTTACATTAGCTAATAGTAGTAGAGAGATCGCCTCGTATACAAAGCGATTTTTTAGCGAAAGCAAATTCAAGGCGATTTAAAATAACGATAATAATAATATACTTAATAACGCCGTACCTATTACAACTGAGGAATAGATAATTATTACTTCTATACTTTTGCGTAAAGTAATGGCTTTTATTCGTAGTTGTAGCAAACGCAACGACCTAAAGGCGCGTGAGGTTATTACCTGCTTAGCTGAGTAAGTGGTTATCGCTATTGACCTTCTATTTGCTAAAAAACCTATTATTGGACCTAACCCGACGATAAAGAAAGTCCTTAAGAGACTTAAAGCTATAGAGAATAAGGTTAGCGTTTATACTAAAATTATACCGTTACTGAAGGTTGGTAAGTTTTGGGTATAGGTTGCTACCTCAGTACTAGCAAAATACGTCCCTAGGGCGTATATATTGGAGGTAATAATATAAATAGGCTAAAAGAAGGATAATAATCGTAGAAGTAATAATTAAGTGGTGGATATGGTTAATAGGACCTTAGGTATAGGACGTAGCGATAACAATCCAGCCTCAACTAAAACGCGCGCCATACAATACCTACCTAGCAGCGATTGGAAGATTATATTTAATATTAAGGAGGTTTATAAAATCGCGGAGATTATTACGGGTTAGGTAAAGAGGGTGTTTAACCCAAACGTAACCGTAACTTGGAAGGGCTATATTGTAATTATATACGGGTTGAGCTCGTAGTAAGTACGGGGAGTAATAATACCTTAATTTTTACTGGAAAAGATTAAAGTAGAAAATAACGTTAAGGTGGTTAGGGTAGTTGTACTTAAAACCGTTAAAAAGAAAATAAAAACGTTACTTTACGTTACGATTAATACTATAAACGATACAAACACCCTTTATACTTGGGGTATAGTGGTTAAAGGTACCTGGTATTTATATAAGCTGTTTACCAACAGCGTTGTATTTAGGTAATATTATTAATGCTACAGTTTCGGCTATATAGTAAAAATATGTACTACGAGGGCAATTTACTATAGGTATTACAATTCTATATATAGGGAGACGGAGTATTAGGTAAAGAAAGACGACTTAGAGGATACAATGCTTAACGGTACATATACGGCCCAAACGTAATGCGTTAATTATGCTGAGAAATACTTAGTATAGTCCAAGTAATACTTTGTACGGGTAAAGTAAATTGTTTAGGTAAAGGAGAGATAGGCTAATAGGCCCCGGTATTTTATTTCACCAGATTATTTAAAGAAAATAATATAAAAAAACGCGATAATAGCAGCTAACCTAGTTACGGTTGGGCTTCGTAATGGTAACGTTACGAGGAAGAGACGAGTTGAATTAGACGAAGTAAGCCGCCCCGTACGCTATTAGGGTCGCCCCCCGGCTTTTTTGGTATTAGTATAGCCCGACTACGGCTTTAGGGATATCTCCCAGATAATTGCGGCGATAAGTTAGTTGGTTAATAATATAATGGTTCTAAATAACAATTAGTTTTTAGAAATAAATACTAGCGAGGGCGTATTGCCCTCGTAGGGGGACTTTACTAATTGGCAAAATAAACGTATCCAAATAAAAGGCCGATAATTGGACCCCCCCTTCCTATAGGGGAGGGGGGCTTAGGTCTAATTAGGATTAGGGAGGTTTTTATACGTAGTATCGGTTAATTAGATACCTTGTAACGTAGGCGTAGCGTTTTCCACCTAAATAGTATCGATTAGAAGTTCCGCTTGGCCATTAGGGCCGGTGGGTGGCACCTACCCTACGCACGGAGTAAGACAATATATATATATATATAATATTAATTATAATATAAAGTAGCGTTTTTATTTTCTTTTTAGCGGTTTTAAATATAATTACCCTAATTACCTTAATATTATTTTTAACTTTAATCTTTTTTAGTAAAAATTAAAATATTATTACTTCCCGTACTTATTATAAGTTTAACTTATATATAATTATAATATAACCCTTTCGGGTTATAATTATATTTGGGTTAAACGCCTTTTTTACCCAACCTGTAATAATCTTTACGATTTTACAAGCCTTTTTAATATTAAATATAATTTTTTAATTACTATTAGGTAGGTATCGTATAATATACGTTTTAGCCAAAACCGGATCGTTATTATTACGTTTTATACTTAAGGTCCTATTAACTATATCCACCACCTATTTATTACTTTTATAATTATTATCCTTCTTTTTACCTATTTATACTATTACTTTTAATATATACGTTTTAAAAACGTATTTTATTAATATTAAAATAGCAATTTATACTTAAAATTTATCAGCCTTTAGCAACAGTATAATTTTAATACAGGTGTTAACCTTATTCTTTATAGCTTTAAATCTCTTAAGGACTTTTTTTATTATTGGGTTAAATTTAATGGTAGATTTCTTAATAAGTAAAAGGTTAATAGCGATAGCTACTTATTTAACTAAATAGGTAATAACCTTGCGCGCCTTCGGGTTATTATATTTATTATAATTACGAATAAAAACTATTACTTTACGTAAAAGTATAAAAGTAATAGTTATTTATTTCTTAATTATAATAGGTATAGCGTTATTAAATATATTATCGATATTATCGTTTTAAATCGCTTTAAATCTATTTTTACTAAGAAATTATTTTATACGCAAGGTAATCTCTTTACTATTATTAGCTAATGTAGGGTAGTAAGGGAGTTTTACTAGCTTTACCCTACAAGAAATCTTAGGGGCGGTTAAGGTAATCGCCCGGTTTCCTTTAAGCGTCCTCGTTGTGCTAACGCCGCGCGTGCGCTTCTTTTTCGACCCTATGGGGGCCGAAGAGTAGTTGTTATCTTTTGATTCTAGGTGTTTGCTCCGTTTTTGGCCGTGTGCGCGAGCAGATGCGCCGGTCCTGGGTTCTCACAAAGTTTTTTTATATCACTAGTAACTAAGGCCTATAATATATTTTTATAAGGAAGATAGAAGCTTTAAAGCAACTATTATAGCTTTAAGGCGTTTTAAAACCACTTATATAATATATTTAGCTAAACTATTTTAATTATATATTTAGCTAAACTATTTTAATTATATACGTAAAAACTACATTCTAAGAAAATAATACCCTTTTTATATAAGTAAGGCTTAAACCTATTAATTTCCTTACCTTTATTATAATATAAATATATTAAATACTATTTAAAAGTAATATTAAAACCCCTTCGGGAAGCCTTGGTCCCAATGGGAGAAACAAAGCAAATATAACAAGACATCATTCAAAACCTCTTACAGAACATTATTCAAAACATCCTACGGGAGATTACTACAGGCTTCCCAATAATTTGGTACCATTTATCTAAAATTACTTTACGAAGTATATTATTATGGTCAGCCTACGCCAAAATACTCGCCAGGCTCTGCTAAAATCACTTCGTATAAAGCGTATATTTCGTAAACGGCGAGTAAAACGTAACTTACACCCGACTTTATACTGAGAAGACGCTATAAATTTCCTAATAATAAATAAATTACAACCTAATAAAAACCCTAATATTATAAGAGGTATTCAAGGCTAGCTTATTACTATTATTTATAATATAAAACGAAGAAAAATACCCGTCCAATTTTATTATTCCTAATTCCTCTTTTCTATACGCGTAAATTCTACTATTATTATTAAGGCCAGATCCCTTATAAAGCGAATAAAAAACCGTACCATTATAAAACCAAAAAGAGACCTTTATTCCGAGTAATAAAACTAGCGTATTAGGTAATAACGTATATTTAAAAGAAATCTTACTAACATACGGTAAATTTTAACTTTTGGTAAAATTAATAATACTTAGAGGTCGTGACCCCCAAACCGGACGACCCACATTCCGGACGCCTTTTCTCACCAAAACTTACACTTTTCAAATCTCAATAATTCTGCAACCACAACTTTAAAAATTCTGCCAAAAATATATAAATTGTAAAATTGAAGGTAAAATATATAAATAGTCATTTCTAGGCTTTGCACTTAGTCTAGCTGGAAGAATAAAATTTGGAAAAAGTAATAAATTAAAGAGTTTGAAAATATAGTTATTATAAAAGAATAACTTAATACAAACTTTATACAAAACTATTTATAGTATTTAGATTTATATACATATAATATAAAGGTATTTAAGGTTAAAATATTAATAATTAATTTAAATATAAATTTATGAACTAATATTTTTATTAATTTTTAAATTATTAAATTTTACTTTAACAACTTTACAAAATAATAAATCCTTTTGGTAATACTTTCTAATAGCCTAATAAAGGGTTATTGTATACTTTATTACTAAATGAAATACTATTTTCCTATTATTATTTAATGATGTCCATTTTTTGGTATAAAATTTAGCGCCTCTTAGTTTTTTTATATTTTATATAAGGAAATGATACATTTAAGTATTACTATATTAAAATTAGGCGCTTATCTTTTATACTTATGGAACTAATGTTATTGTTATAGTTAATAAAAGTATAAATAATTTTATATACTTTTATTCTTTAGTTTGCATGTAATATCAACAATAATTAAGTTTTAAAGATATTTTTTATGCTGTCAGCTATATATTATGATCTCTCCGTTTTATTAAACCATATAAGTGGGCTTATGTGGTTATATGCTTTGTTTATAGTTAAATATAAGTTAGTATAAATTTTTTAGAATTTTGATACTTTTTCAACACTTTAATTTAGGTGACCCTTTTTAAGAATAGTATATTTAAGTTATATTATATATTTGCCTATCATTATACTAGCTTACATTATTTTTATAAAATTATTAGAATTGTGGTTGTAGAAAAATCAAGGTTCGAAAAGTGTGAGTTTTGGTGTAAAAAGCGTCCGGAATGTGGGTCGTCCGGTTTGGGGGTCGCGACCTCTA
>Ga0247763_1000745_pt1 | contig 19526 bp, 18 predicted proteins | sample UWRJL141409B4_FD_179926 | JGI IMG/M metagenome (GOLD analysis project Ga0247763, IMG submission 179926) | Plant litter microbial communities from Arlington Agricultural Research Station in Wisconsin, United States - UWRJ-L141-409B-4 | ecosystem: Environmental > Terrestrial > Plant litter >...
AACCCTCACAAAAGCTCCACAGGCCGACCTGATAAAAGTCGTGGAGGCCAATGGATTGGGCTATTGAGTTAATTAGGCTGGCGTTTGGGACCGACGTAGGGATGATGTCGGCGAGATTCAGCTTGAAAAAGTATATATCGGAGACCACAGCTTTGGGGTAGGTATTTCCGATGAGAACCTAACTGGGTGAGTAACCAGTCGAGTTTGGCAGATCTGGAGCTTGAACGTACAAGAACCAGGAAAATAAAAGAAAGCATGTAAGCAACGGAGGCACTGATAGCAAAATTCCTCCGCACTCTGGTCGCTCTTCTGATCTCACTACTGCCCACAGTTGGGCTCGGGAGGCTGGTGAGGGTGTCGGTGTCGGTTGGGGATGCCGAGGACCGCTCGGCCTTTGACGATGGGCGAGTCGAAAGGGATGGTGTTTTCAACCCCTTTTCCACCGCTGTTTCTGCCAGAGTCCGTCTCCGGATTTTGAGGATCGACGGTAGCGCCATTGGAATTATTTTGTAGAGCAATAAAAGAGACAAGCTGAAGACGAGGTATAGAGTTGGAGCTTGCTTCGGCTCCTCGTTGAGGGTTTTGTGAGGGGTATACCTGAATTAACCCTGAAGATCCAGTCGAAGCAACAACTCGAATGTTGTGGAAAGGGATGAAGGCGCAATGAAAATGGGAATATCCGAGCCTGCGGATTGGGTCTAGAAAAATGCAGTCGATGCAAAGAAAAACATTCAGAGACTGATGACATCGACAATGCGGACAGTCGAGGTTTGATCTGGGTTGTAGTGTGGGCCTTGTGGGCTCAACCCGTGGGCATCGGGTCGTCTTGGAAGCGTCCGTTGATTGCACATCGATTGGCTTGGGACCGCCCAGTACTCCTCGTGGTGGACCCTTTGAGCGCTGGTGGCTGCGGCTGTTTATCCGCGGACCACCCTCTGCGCTTGTCAGTTGACCTCTTGCAAATGCAGGCCGGCCTGTCCGGCCATCACTTCCACTTGTAGGTGATAAAGCGCTGGTTAGCCGCCCGAGAATTCCAGCCGAACCCAGATGTCGACATTGACATTTGCCGTACTCGACCGTGCCGCGTTAAAAACGCACTGTACCTTACCTACCTTGATTTTGCTCTAGCCGTTGATCGGCGTCTTGGCAGCATTGGCTGGTGCCGGAATGCTGTGCATGCAAGACGTCATCCCTCGACCGTGGCATGCAAACCATTAGTTTCGAGATTGTTGTCAATCACTTCAGTCTATCAATAGCTCTTGTGCTCTTCAAATCGGTGGTCAGAGGAATCGAGACATGCATGTCCGTGGGATCTCCTGAAAGCAACCTGAGAGCGGTTGGATAGGTCACGGCAGGGTAATGGGCGCGTCAGGTGTCGGGAGCCAATCCTGAAGGCAGGAATCACGCCTACCAGGGGCGTTAAGAGACTCTCCACCGCTGACCAGGCAGTGCTTCTCCATGCTCGCGTCTACAGTGGGCCGCGAAGCCGCTGGTTGAGGTCCGCTGGTTTTAAACTTCTGAAAGGGCGATCCACTCCCAATACCCAAACCTCGTGTTCTTCGTTTTTCTCTCCTGGGAAATATGAAATTCTTTTAGTTCCATGCGTTGGTGCGCTTCTCTTCTTCCCAAGCCTCTTGCTCCTGGTTTTGAGCACCATGATTTCTCTCAGGCGACTCCGCCCGTTGATATGGGTTACCGCTCTCTGCGCTGGTCCAGTATTTTGCGATGACATCTCTATATCGACCAACGAGCCCGCCCTGACCGTTCTTACGGGAACCAAAACACCTGGCGGCGCTGCAGGAACGCCTACATACCAGGTATTCGGCTCTACAGTTACACTAGCGACAACGACCCTGCCATCAGGGTTCAGTTCCATGTCGCCTAATTCCACGGACTCGAGCACGGTCGAGACAGTTACCTTCCTGACAGGCTCAGCGGCCACAACGACGACCGGAAACACAACGTCGAGTTCAAGCGCAGCCGTGCCAGCCCCTACAAATACAAGACCATGCAACAATTACCCAGAGTTCTGCGACCGTAAATACAGTAACATCACAGTTGTTGGATGCCACAACAGCCCCTTCGTCCGTGCCGGCAGCGCCGCGGCGAACCAGCAACTAGGTGTTATTGACCAGCTAAATGATGGGATACGGCTCCTGCAGGCCCAAATGCAATTCCCCACCGACAAAAATGTCCCCCATTTTTGTCACACGAGCTGCGACCTCCTTGATGCCGGTCCCATAACCGAATGGCTCACGATGGTCAAGGACTGGGTGGCCGCTCATCCCTACGATGTGGTGACCATCCTGCTGGGAAATGGCAACTACTCGAAGCCTGAGCTATATGTTCCACATATTGAAAAGACGGGCATTCTCCAATATGTCTACACACCACCAGTTGTTCCCATGTCTCGCAATGATTGGCCAACGCTGGCGCAGATGATTCTTACAGGGCAACGGGTGGTCATGTTTCTCGACTACGAAGCGAACCAGACGGCGTACCCTTGGTTGATGGACGAATTCAGCCAGATGTGGGAGACACCATTTGACCCGCTCGACACAAAATTCCCCTGCACTGTCCAACGACCGCCAAACCTGAGCCCAGAGGACGCTAAGAAACGACTCTATCTTATGAACCATAACCTCAACGTCGAAGTGTCACTCCTCGGACAAAGCATTCTCGTTCCTGCGGTGTCTCAGCTCAATATCACCAACAATGCCACAGGCCCGGGAAGCTTGGGCATGGCAGCAACTAATTGCAGGGCTGACTGGGGACTCCCCCCCACAGTGCTGAACGTTGACTACTACAACTATGGAGGATATCAGGGAAGCGTTTTCGAGGCTGCTGCTATGATGAATAATGTCACATACAACCGACCGTGTTGCGGAAGTGCGGCGAGCGCAGCGGGAAAAACCGTGATGGCGCCACTGAGGGATTTGACCATTCTGTTGATGATATGGGCAACAGTTTGGCTAATAGGGCAATGAGTGTTTATGCTTCTGTAACCCTTACGCATGATTCTCTGGGTCTCTATTATAACGCCGGACACACTTGTAGGTTTGCCGAAGTGGCTTTTTACAAATATACCCTTGAGCATAGATGATCATGGTCTCTGGACAGTGTAGCTGGATACGATCTTCGAGTGCGACGTTTCTGAGTGCGGATGTTATTTGTATTAGAAAATTTACCCTTGAATGTCATTATCGGGTTCTTGACAATCCTCTATATTGTGTATGAGCCGGTATGACCTAACTGACCGGCCCCAGCAAACTCAAATTTGGGGATGGTGTAACGCTTTATCAGTCCTTTTGTCTGCCCTGTCTTCTTACAGCAGGAGTAGTATGACATATTACTTCGTACATAGTGATCCTTTAGTGTTGAGAAGCAGAAGAGGTTACTTCGTGTAGGTGCTTGATAGGTACCTAGCACGTGTTTAGGTAGCTATGTCGATGATTCGTCACTTTCCTCGAGCAGAAACCATGCTATGAGGTGTGTATCATGGACCAGCCACCATTGGATTGTGATTCATCGTCAAAATAAGAAAGCATAGAAGCAGAATCCCATCTCCCCCATTCCTCGCAAACAAAACCCCTGGATGTCAACACGCCAAGCCTCAAGCCCCCAATGACGTCTGCGGGGTTCAATCCATCACCCCCCCCCCTGGCTTGGTCAGCTGCGCCATACTACACTAGCTAGTTGGCTCCCACGATCAGCCGATGCCGAGGTTCAGTCGCTGCGGAGCGACCCCAGACTCTTAACCCAGGCCGTAGACTCCAACAGTCCCACAGCACCAGTCAGCGACGTTAGATTTCCAATATTATTTGACCGCTATTCATTCTTTTCCCTTTTTTTTTTGGAGGACTTATCCGAGCTTCGACTGTACTTCCCCAACTCAGCCAGCAGTTCCGTAGATCTCAAGTTCATCTATCAATTGAAAAGGAATCCGTACCCTGCCGCTACCAACCGAACCTTATCTTACCACCACCCCTAGACACCATGTCCAAGACCTTCACCAAAGCCGACGTCGCCACCCACCAGGACGAGGCATCAGGCATGTACATTATCGTCGACGACGGCGTCTATGACATTTCCGGTACACTTCCTGGCCCTCTTCCTTCCCGCCCTCTTAACTAGTCTGGCTCTTTATTAACGAACAGCAAGGCTTCCTCGAAGAACACCCCGGCGGCGCCAAGATCCTCAAGCGTATGGCGGGCAAGGACGCAACCAAACAGTTCTGGAAGTACCACGGCAAGTCTGTGCTGGAAAAGTACGGCGGCAAACTCAAGGTTGGCACCCTGGCTGAGACGGCCAACCTTTGAGATGTTCGGGGGGATGTATCAAATGTAGTGGGGATGGCGTTTGGCCTTCGGGCTTGCTTTTGAGGGTTTCTTTCTCTTTTTTTTTTTTCCAGCAAGGGGAGCAAGGAGGGCTGATGGGCTGCTTTTGACATTGTGCTAGCAAATTGGATACCATATCGGCGGAGGGGAGCGGGGAGGGGGGGGGCGGAACATGGTATACAAGTGACTAAGTCGTGATGTAATAGATATGTCTACACTCACTCACTGCCTTGTATGCTATGTATGCGGAGATCGAATATCGCGGGGATGAATACCCTTTGCGTTTTGAGACTATCTAGATTTCATTCGACTGGCAAATTCATGAGAGTTAGCCAGCTTCATAACAGCATAATAGCCGTGGGACACCTAGGTATGAGCTTTAGTCCTAACTAAGCTATTGGCGTCCATTGTATGCTCCAAGACGTATGAAAATCACCACATGACCGTTCCTTACCAGATAAAAAAGAATCCCAAAAGAACTGCCCAAACCATCGGGGTATCATTACCGTGTCTTATCTCCTGATCGTAAATCCATGTGTCCTCGTACTCCTGAACCCTTGTACCACGTGAATGCTGTCTTTGATGCCAGAACCGTTGGTCCGCATGAGACCAAAATCAAACTCCCCAAGTATTGCCGAATGTCCAAATATACCAGCTCTAATTGTCGAAAAATCTGCTATCCTTACTTGCTGCCGTCGTGCCCACCACTCGCCGCTGCGCTCAATCCTGCTCGATTGAGCGTCTCAGCACCTCAATGCAGCGAATCTTTCTTGACGACTCGGATGAGGCGTCTGAAACGGGCGAAGTCACGTCCGGTGTGGGCGATGGCGACAACTTGGTCTTCACTTTGATGATATACCGAGACAAGGGCGGCAGAGCGATATCGGGCGTCTTTCGCGGCACCTTGATTTTGATGATGCGACGACCAGTCGAAGGGGAGGTTGATGCTGATGAGCGAGACTCGGGTGTCACAGCTCTTGAGCTCTGAGCGCTACTCCGCATGCTCTCGGGCACTTTAATCTTGATGATACGGGTCGCCCCCCCCGAAGAGCTGCTGCTGGTGTTCTTGCTGCCTGGAGACCTTGGCGGCTGGCGAGTCGAAGCCAGGGAGGCAAACGGGTCTGGACCAATATCCTCTGGATTGAGCCAACTGACAAGCTCACGTCGCTTCATGTCGAAGGAAGCAAGGAGAGCTGGAGGGTGGTGGTAGTGGATTCGCAGCTTATTGGCTACGCCCTGCTCCTCACTGTCGTTATCTTCTAAGCCCGACATATGCTTAGCCTTGCGTTTCTTGATGTTGACACGAAGGCTGGCTGTTGTGGATGTCGAGGCGTCGGTCTCGTTTCCGGAGTCACCGCCCTCGTCGTCGGCATCACAGTTCTCTCTGCTAACCGAGACAGCCTCGTTGTCACACTCCTGGTCGGATTCGTCACCGGGGAGCTTGAAAGGGCGACCACCAGGAAGAATTATTCGGCGTGCATGACGGCGCTTCTGCGTCTCAACCAGGCCGGCATAGACATTCATCTCAATGTGGGGCTGTTGTTCGGCAGACTCATCATCGAGCTCAAAGCCGGCACCCTCTTGGCTGTTGGCTAGACGGGTCTCCATCTCAAGGTTGGTTCTTGCTAGCTGGCCAAGAAACTCGGGGAGCGAATTCATTAGTCCGGAGTCACGGAGCATAGCGGCGTCAACTCGCATGGTTGGCTTGGCCTTGCGGCCGTATGGGGTTTGGCGAGGCCGAAAGTCAATAATTTGATTCATGTCGGCGTCTGATGCGAGGAGGGGCTCCGAGAATTGCGGGAAGGGTTCGACGTCGCTAGCAAGCTTGCGCTCGGCGCGTTGGTGATCACGAAGGCCAGAGCCTTCAGCTTCTGGGTGTGTGATCTTGGGCGTCATTCCGGCTGGCGAGAGACGCAAAGGAGCCTCGATTCTCAGGTTGAAGAGGTCGGGGAAGGTCTTGAGGAGGCCTGTTGCTCCACGAGTAGCGTACTGGTATCCGCGGTAGTATTTGTCGGCCCAGGTTCTTGCTTCTATCGTCAGAGATGAAAGCTCTTCACTTGTGGCGGAGTTGAAGTAGGCTAAGGCGATGTCAATTCCTTGGCGGAGGAGAACGAGGTCGGAACGCTTGCTTCGCGGAAGCTGAGGTAAACTTTTGCGAGTGCGACCAGTGAGGGTGGAAGGTGTATGACGTGAAGAAAGCGTAATCGCCATGACAGCAATCGTAAAGAGAGGAAGAGGGTGGAATATGTAGAGAGAGTTGCAAGCAATTCCTGTACAATTTGCTTGTGTCGGGTCTCGAGTGAATGTGATTTGGATATGGACTGCATGAGAAAACAAGTCCGGGAGGGAAAGAGCGATGGTCTTTATCAAAGTGAATTTTGTACGTACCAAAGTGGTGGCTTGCAAAGCCTACTCGGTCAATAGAGTTTACACAATAGGAAACCAGGGGGGGTGCTGCCCAATGCCAGGTGGCAGGCGTTGAGAACGAAGTTGGTCGTGGACGTGGCTATTGTCGCATGGAGCCAAAGAATAGGGCAGCCGCGCCTCTTTCGAGGCTGTCTCGTTGGGTAGTTGAGTGAATAGCCTTTGAGCTTTGAAACGACGCCCTATAGCCATGAAAGCGGCGCATTCGAAGCACACCCGTGATATCGAACAATATGGTTGTCGCCAGGAGCACAGAGACGTCGCAAGAACTTCATGGAGCAGGTCACTAAAATTCGAGTTGCAGCCACCACCCAAGCCCATCATGGTCATCCATATCGAGAAGCCTTCAGACTAAAACGTTTCTTTTCACCTGACTGACTCCTCTCCGAAGGAAAAAGAGGCAACCCAAACAAGCCGTCTCCTGCTGCTGAATAATAAAGAGCTTGCTGAGGAGACGAGCCATGGCCGCCCGGTGTCGAGGGTCTGGATGGAAGGGTCACCGAGTTGGCGACAGTCTCGCCTCATTTCTTCGTCACCTCAGGTCCAGGCAGGGGACAGCTGATAGTGAATTGGCCGGTCATGTTGAAGAAAGCCAATATTGAATTTTGACTCAAAACAAGGAGCTGGCACGGCAGGAGAACTTACCAGATGATGAGTTGCCCGACAACACCTGCCCAAAGACCGCCATGAATTGAGGTTCCGTTAGTTGCATGACCACGTCTGCTTCGCTAAGGTGATCAGAAGACCACAGCTGTCGAACAGGGATCTGCTGGAAGCAACAAGGGTCCCCGCTCTCAGCGCAGCCTTGCTACCCCTCAAACCCCAAGCCCCTCCTCCCCCCATGATCAGCTCCTTCTTGACTTACTATTGATTTTGACATCATTTCATTGCCTGTCACTGTTGCCCAGTTCATAACCTTGCAATTTCGTATCAAATCTGAAATGAAGCTGACGGCTGTGAAGGAAATGATGAAAAGCAGTGTCATAAGCTCCAAGTGGTTTGTCCCACCGCCGCCAACTCGATCAAGTTGAAACATGAGGGGCTCTCCTTAGGGAAAGAGCCCCCAGTCCAGCATCGGGTCTTTTTTGTTTCAGCTTTTGGGCCCCCATGCTGCTCAGCAAAGACACGCGGCGACGAGCTCCACGTCGTCATGGCATTTCTGTCTTGCTGCCGCCAATTTTCGCCAATAAGAAAGAATACCCCCTTGGATTCCCACTTGGCCCTTGGCCGTCCAAGTCTGCCCCACCTTTGTGCAGCTCTTGCCCTTGGGTCGTAATCTGTTCTCGACAGCAAACCGGACGCTAGCTGGCGTCGACAGAATGTGCTCGTGACATTGTTCCAGGCCCGTCCCATCTAAAGTTACGGATCCCTCTTCGAAACCCCTAAGCTCTGTGGGTTGTTTGTTGGCGAAACGAAACGACAGCCTTGGGCCGATCATACCCTGGACGCGCAGCCAATCCGCTGTCGCGGGCGGCTAACCCCTCGTTTGCCGTCAGACCGGTTTTCATCTCCTTTGTCCGTTCACCGTCTACTGTCCTGTCCACCTTGGGTGTTGCCAATCTACCTTGTGCTACTACCCCTTTTCCGATAGTCAAACGGTGCAAATTTAAAATTTGGGCATCCCCTCCTGCTCTTGCACCTTCCAATCGCCATTTCCTGACGGCATTCGGAGATTGGAGAAGCACAAATAGTCATGTCGATGCGGCCATCCCTCTTCACGCGCGGCCTCTCTGGGCTGTCGCAGAGCTCCGACCCCAACTCGCCCAACGTGGCTAGCCCAGCTGAGCAGCGCGACGATGCGAAGCGCAACTTTCTTAAGGCCATGCGACCACTGCCGACACAACACTACTGGAACGTGTGGTTCGACCGGCAACCTACTAAAGACCACGCGCAGCAGCAAGCGGCGTCGGGGGACGGAGCCTACCAGGCGCAGCTCGAACAGCTCGGGTCGCAGATCGAGAGCGTGCAGGACTTCTGGCGCTACAACAATAACACCCCCGTGGACCAGATCAAGATGCGCGAGTCCATTTACCTGTTCAAGGCCGGCTTCAAGCCTATCTGGGAAGACCGCCGCAACATCCTAGGCGGCAGCTGGACCTTCCGCGTGCCCAAGAGCATCGGCCCCGACTTTTGGACCCGTGTGCAGCTGCTAGCCATCGGCGAGAAGCTACAGAGTGTGCTAGAAGAGGGTATATATCCTCACTTGAGTTCCATTAGTCCTTGATAGCTACGAGAGGGGACCCGCTAACACATAACTCTGTGATTCAGGTGACCAGATCTGCGGTGTCGGCCTCTCGGTACGCTTCAACTCCCACCTCATCTCGATCTGGCACCGTGACTCGTCCAAGCAAAAGTCAATTGATGCCCTGCTCGCCTGCGTGCTTGAGGAGCTTCCTGCCGAGTTGCGTCCCAAGGCCGACAACTTCTTTTATAAGCGCCACGCCGATCACGCTGGTTTCAAGGCCCCGCCTGAGTTGCAGGCCGTGCTCGACTCGCAAAAGGCCCGCGAGGCCAAGGCGGCTGTCTCTGCTGTCACTGCCGCGAAGCAAGAGACTGGCCTCGAGGTGGTAGGAACCACAGGCCAAACATAGGGGTTAATCGGTAAAGAATGGACATGACAGGAGGTTCGAATGGAATGGACTCTGGGAGAGAGCTGTTTGGTGCCATATGAAGCAGGCCAAAACATCTACGCTATATCACGGGGCGGCATCTAGTGATCATTAGGTTTGCATTGGTTTCTGGCGTTTTTGTGTTTTGTAACGGCCAAACGGCCGCCGCCACCTCCGTTGATTCTCTCCACCGCTTTCGTGAATTTGCGGGGAGGCGTATCTGGTAGTAATCGCATCTTATTGGCCACGAGAGTTTCCAAGGTTCTGCTGACCGTTGTGGCCCCGTACCATTGGGGGGGCTACCTTCCACGAGGTTGTCTGGCAAAGTTGTCAGCCACTTATCCCAGCAAGCTGGTGCCCGTACATGTGACAAACCGACTAGATGTGGCAGTCACCTATATAGAACCGCCCCGCCCCAATTTGTCGGACGGCCCGTGATGCCCGCGACGCCCCTTGACGGACTGAAACCTCGTCCCTAAACTCCTACCTCCCGCTGTGCTGTTTCCTCAGCCCATTCATTACATGGTCGTAACATGTCATATCCTTCATATCGCGGTCGTCCCCCCATGTGTTCTCACCTCCACACCCCTGCCCGCTTCATCACCCCGTCAAACTCATCCCTGCGCACGCCGTGAACGACCCCCGCGCCGCCATTAGCCTCGAGGATCATATCGCGAAGTAGTTCATCGGAGACGTCCTCCTCTCGAAGCAACGTCGCCACCCGCCGGAGGTGCGCCAGCGTGATCACCGCCTGCGGCCCTCCAGTCTGTCCCTGTGCAGCAGTAAATAACCCAAACGCCTCATCTATCTCAGCCTCGTGCGCCTCGTCTGTCTGCTCCTCCCGCGCGCGCAGCTTGAGCGCGCAGATGGCAACAAAGGATGGGTAGCTGGCGAAGCCTTCATCGTCGGGGTCGAGGATCGAGACGAACTCGGCCAGCTCAGATTTGTCTTGAGGGGGGATGCCGAGAGCGCTGTTGCCAATGTGATATCGTCAATGGCTGTTCGCGGGAAAGGGGTTGGAAGAATGAGGATGTCATACATCATTGCCCGCCGCACATCGCCTATGGGAATTACACCCTCGCGCTCACCATCCATGGGCTCTGAAAACAGGCTAAAAGCCTCTTTAATTTCGGCCTCCTCCTGAGTCGAGATGTTGTGCTCTCTGGCGAGCTTCGATTGTCGCGCTTTGGGCACTTCGGAGACTGTTGTGCTTGTTGCAGGTGGGCGACGTTTAGGAGGCTGTGGTGAGCAAAGGCGTAATTAGTTTCTTTTTTCCTCTTATTTTGTTTCTTCGCCAATAGTTCGTGGTGGGACGGTTGGTAGTGGAACACATACCATTGCTGTTGATGCTGCTGATGCTGCCGCTGCTGATATTACAGCGTTGCCGTCGCGAATGCTTCACCCTATGCAATTGTCCTGCTGTATTGTTCACTGGCTGACATTGAGCCCAGTTTCCTGCGACCTCAGCTGTCAGCGTCCTTGGATTGGCGCAGCTCTGGCTTCGCGCAAGGTTGGTGAATTGCGACTGTGGGGTTTCCCCCTGTCCCGGCCAACCGACACATCGCCAACTCAGCACCATCTCACGTGACCAGTGGGCCAATCAGTGGCTTTAAAACTCAACTTCTGTGACGAAATTCTCTGCTCTGCAAGACTGCTTTTTGAGAAAATGTTCGTCGGTCCAAAACGACGCTCTGCCTCTGCCACTGCTTCTGGACTGCATGGTGGGCAACAGCGGCATCATCCATTGAATGTGCAGCCAGTTTGTAATGGCTCTGCAAACAATGGCGAATCATTTATGATGTGCAGCAAATTCGAAGCGCGAAACGGTAATCAACGGCGTTCGACTCTACGAGGAAAACATATTCAACAGCCCGTACTCGCTCTTCCCATCTCTTCCTCTCCTTACTATGCTTGATCATTTTCGATCTCCTCTTTTCCTCCAGCTTCAAAATTTGCTAGAGCTTGTCGCCTCCAATGATCCAGGGCGCTACAGGTGTGGACAGTGAAGCAAGATGAACAAAAATGCTCCTACGCTCAGTCGAGACGTACGAGTCCGCCCAGTCACAGATTTATCAAATTGACTCCTGGAGAGTCTTGGTGGCCGTGACTTGCGGAGACATATCAATTGAGGGCACCGAGAGCCCGAGGTCCAGAACTGATACCAAGAAATAACCAATACTTCTACATAGCAATTATACAGGTCAATAATCCCTCACTTCTCAGACTTTTTAAATGCCTTCTGTTTGGACCGCGAGTTCCAGGCCAGCTTCGCACTGATGCTATTAATCCAGTCCTCACTCCTGCGGTTGTGCAGCTGCACCGATGCAAAGGGATATCTGCTCGCACTGACCGTGACATAATCGCCAGGCCTGAGCTCGACACGTTCCCTCCCGTCGAAACTCGCCCAAGAACTTGTCCTAGCGTCGTAGGGCACACCTAGACGCAAGACGATGGTGTCAGGCAGGATGATGGGCCGGAAGGACAAGGTATGGGGCGAGATAGCTGTCAGCAACATCACGGGGTTTTCAGGGTGGCAGAGGGATCCTCCGGCCGCCAGGTTGTAGGCAGTTGACCCTGTGGGCGTGGACACGCAAACGCCGTCGGCCATAACAGTGGTGAAGTGCTCATCGTCGCCAAAGATCTCGAGCTCGGACATGGCTGCCAGCGAGGGAGGTTAGGGACACACCACGAAGTGAAATGATAGAGTGCTCACTTACTTGCATTCGGCCCTCGATCCACCACCACCTCGTTCAACACTTCGTATGTTCCATTTGGTCGGTGCGTCCGCTCGTCGTCCTTCTCTTCGCCGATTAGCTCGTTGATCAGGTCTCGGTTTCTTTGGACCTCGACATCATCACTATCTGCCGCATCAGGTCCCATGACCGGAATCACCCGTCGATGACAGCTGCGCATAACGGTGCCCTCGAAGCGCAGCCGCAAGCTCACACTGACGCCCTGGTTGAAAGCTCCATCAAGCGTCTTTTGGTAGTCTCCAAAGTCGAACTTGGTCAGAAATCCCAGGCTGCCCAAAGCGAAGCTCAAGACAGGCGGCACGATGCGCTGGAACAACCAACTTGCGTACAGAACGGTGCCGTCGCCGCCCAGCGTGATGACAAAGTCAAAGGTTTGCGGCCTCGCCCGACACATACGCTCGTCCCATACCTTCACTCGCTTAGCCACCTCGCGTTTCCGCCCCTCTTCTAACCCTTCAGCCTCGCTCGGTGACTTGGCTCCAGCCTGCCTGGCGGCGACCTCACCAACCAGCCTGTCTAGATCAAACGCACGACTTGCCTTTAGCCCCTCCTCTACATACACTGTATAAGTAGTCGCGCGCGCACCCTCGTCCAACAGCCACGCGACCAATTCTCGCGCGTTGACCATCACATCAGCGTCGTAAATCTTGACTAACAAGAAGATATTCCTGACCCTAAACCGTAACCGTATTGTCCCCAACCGACGACTCAGCTCACGCACCCCCCACGCCATCTCGCTCAGCTGTTTCTTAGTCAACAGCCTGCTGTGCGTGGCCTCCCCGTGTCCGTCACTCTCGGACGTATTCTTTCTCTGCGCCGCCGTGACCCCAACTGTGGTCATCCCATCCCTCCACTCTAGCTCGTCCACCTGCCCGGCATCTGATACGTCACTCCCATCCGGGTCCGACATTACCGAACACCGCGGCCGGGCCCTTACCGAATTCCCGCTGCTACCAGTTCGAGATAGCGTGTCAGATGGTCTTCTCGCCTTCACACCCTTAGGATCCTGCGGTCTATTGACTCCGGGCTCCTTCGCCCCACCCAGCAAATGTAGTGCTGTATGTGTTTCATATTCATGGTGCTCGTGGTTATGATGCGGGCGATGGGAGTGTTGAGAAGCACCGTCCTGGTAGTGGTGGTGCTGTTGTTGCATAGATGGAGTCTTCTGTCCCTCAAGGAACTGATGGACTAGACATTCCGTCTTGCGCAAATGGGGAGGGACGTCGTCTTTCACGAGCGAACTTTTGCGACGGTAGGGGTTACTTTCGATGAATGATACCTGTGAGAAAGGAAAGCTGTGGGTTAACTTGACTGGAGAGGCTGGTGTGTCAGGAGAGAGGTAGGTAGGGCGTACCTCGACAGCATTCCTGTCGTCGTCGCTTGCGCTCGAGAGTCCGTCTTCCTGGGCGTTCGCCATGGCGCCAACGGCAGTTGTGCGTTCGACTATGTCGGCCGGCCTGATTCTTCGTCAATCTGTTACTGGGCTTATTGTTCCCCCCCCCGCTTCTTGATTTCTGACCAGGTTGGTGGCGTGCAGGTAATGCAGGTAATGTGGGAACTCCTCTCGTGAATTGGTGCCGCAATTCCCAAGTAAATGCCCTTTCAGTATGAGGAAGGTATTGTGTCGCACTTTAGGTTGGAGGTGGACCAACCGACCGGACAGGCATTGGGAAGCAAGTTATCGACGGTGAATACAATTGATCTCCCAATCTCAATTGCCCAGACCACCAGTTTCCGCTCATCCCTTCTTCCCCCGAGTTGCTGATTCATGCCGTCATAGCGGGGTAGCTGCTTTGCATTGACTCCCAACCGATGAGGGGCTACGAACATCGAGGGGACGAGAACCCCGCCTCAGGGTGGTCATTTTCATGAACGATTATGAGATGGACTGAGAACAGGAATTGCTTGTGACTGTCTAGGTTCGAAAGCGAAAGCAAAAAAGAAACCCACAGCGCTGGGGATTCTGAACCGTGAAATCTGACATCGGGGTGACTGGGGTCTCATATGCTCTAGTCCACCGAGAGCGGAGCGGAAGGTGCTCGATATAGTTACCATTGGCGCTAATAGCAACATTCCCCAGCTATCTTCACACATGTATGCAGGTCCCAACCTTTCACCCGTGTATTCCCCAGTGCAGAGCCAGCAAGTCTATCACCAAAAACTGCTACCGCTTGACCGAAGGAATCTGGGATTCAGTAGCGAAGACTTGATTAGTTGTCGACAACACAGCTCGACCTACAAACCAGACAAGATGAAGCACCTGGTGCTTGTTGGTGCTTGCTACCTCGACACAATCCTCACGTGCGTTCTCAATACCGTTGACACCGACTGACCGATACGCCGCCTAAGATGTTCACACCCTTGATTCATGATAGCGTTCCCCATTTTCCCCAAGAGGATTCCAAATTGCGTGCGACGGAGCTCCAAGTTCGCCGGGGAGGGAACTGCCCCAATACACTCGAGGTGCTCGTCCAGCTTCTTGCCTCTACAGGTACTGGCGCGGCTCTTCAGCCACACCTGGTGTCCTGCCTGCCTGACGCCCGGTCGGCCGCAAACCGCAACATCCTCTCGTCGTTTGGGTCTAACGCGGCCGTGGCGATCGCCGACTTTTCTCACTGTCTTTACCGTTCGGGGTGCGACGCCCCCGCCAGCAGCTACATTATCCGCAGTAGCGAGACAGGGAGCCGTACCATTGTCAACTACAACGACCTTCCCGAGATGACAACGGATGAGTTCGCGAGCATTGTCGACAGCATCGCGCGCGAGCACGGAGAGGACGAGTTCTGGTGGCACTTCGAGGTACGTCTATCTGTCTATCCGTACGCCTGTCCGTCTGTTTATCCGTCGCTCTGTTGCGGCTGTCATGATCCGCTTGCCTGAGGCACGTAAGTCGTGGGACCAAGAGACATCTGAACGCGAGTAGGGCCGGATCCCGGAGACAACATTGCGGTGCATCCGCTACCTCCGTCAACTCTCGCCACAGAGTACCGTCAGTGTCGAGGTTGAGAAACCCAATCGTGAAGGTCTTGTTGCACTCGCTGCTGAGGCCGATGTCGTCTTCTACTCACGGAGCTGGGCCGAAGTAAGCTCCACCGTCAGGCCACATTGGAGAAGGAGCCCAAAATCCTTACCATTCCACCTACCGTTTAGAGTCGCGGCTACCACGATTCGGAGGCATGCCTGAGGGGCGAGGCGCCCTCGGCCAAAGCGTGAGTAGACGCTGGAGGACAAACTGGGACCCGAGCTTGTCTGACGCTGCAAACACAGAGCCACCCTTCTATGCTGTACGTGGGGAGCGCATGGCGCAAGCACACTTGCGCTCCCGGATGAGCGATTCTCCCATCGCCCTGCGAATTTCTCTGCCGTCGCCATCTCAGTGGTCGAGTAAGTGTCCGCCTGGCTTGCTGCTGTGCGATGACATCTGAGATCGACGGCATGCTGCCGCCCAGTGATTGGATGCAGGTAGAATGATAGCTCGCTCCCTTCTACCTGCGGCTTTTGTGGTTCGCGCTTGTATCAGCCCGTTCTTTTTTCCCTTGCTCTTTTTGCTTGACACATCCACAGGCAGACACGGAGGTCCAGATCCGTTAGGCTGACACGAACTTGCATATCGCAGCACAGTTGGGGCTGGTGATACATTTATTGCCGGGATGCTGTATGGCTTGATCTTGCATGCTGATGACTGGGGCCAAGAAACCAAACTGGCTTATGCTGTGGATCTGGCCACCAAGAAGGTCCAGCAGGAAGGCTTTGCCGGACTGGCTGATACCTGATATAGCGGCTTCCGGCGAGGGTAACCTCAGGGCTAGGAAAAGTGGTGAGCGACGAGTAGGCAGTCAATGTAATGTGCGTTCTCGTAGATGGGGGACGGGTGGCCGGCTACACAGGGCTGCCACCTCTGACTCGAACACTGGCATGACATTGACATGTACCGCCGGCCATGGTTAAGCTGGAAGTCGAGGCCGACGACGCTACTGCTTTGTGGGAAAGAAAACTGGTTGGCAGGCAGTTTCCCCACCATCAACGGGTCTACCCCCACGGTAACATGTAGGAGAGAGGCTGCGGAATTGACCCGAGCGAAAGCCGCCCAAAAACACGCTAGGGCAGGAGAGTTGAGTAGACCGTGAGGAGATACAGCAGGCGGGGGAGCTAGCAAAGCGTAACAAGGAGCGGTGAATGTGAGGCGACCCGCAGAGGGGGGGCATCGGCTTGCATCAGCGTGAAGATTGCTCTTCCAGCGGCCTAACGGATGACTGGTACGTCTGCAGGACGAGTCAACGTGTCCGATGCAGAAGCTCTCCGTTAAGCATGAGGTTCAGTTTGCTGGAATCGACAAGATCAAGACATGGCCAGTTGCCAGGGAAGTCGATCGAAGCTGGGCGATGCAGGGCTGAACTATAAGAATCACAGTGCGTAGTCTCACTGTGTCTCAGCCGATCTGGAGAGTGGCATGAATTGTGTGAAAGCGGGCCCATCAATTGTCTCCCTATCTCTCTCACTTTCACGCAGCATCTTGTACCGGTCAGGCTCTGACGGAAACCCGAGGAGATAACGCGTGGCTGGCCGGACTGGGCCCGGAGCAATGAGGCGGTGCCAATCTGAAAAAAAAATGATGATAGAAATAACCAGTCGTCGAAAACTCGCAACGTGTCGGGGGAGACGGGATCAGGGGCGGGCCAGCTTCGGCCATGGCAAGGGACAAGCGTTGTAGGCTGGAGCAGCATTTGCCGGGTTGCCACAATGTCCGTCATGAAAGGATTTCTGACACGTCTCCTCCAAGTTCTCGGAGAAAGAAGCGTCGGGCTTCGGCGCATGAGTGGTACTCTCGGTGTCTTCTGTGCTACCGCGCACAAATGCACGAGAGATGTGCGAGAAACCCTTCGCACGGGGAAACGCAGCCAGGTGGGATGGGATGAGAAGTGACGTACGTGCGCCCGGCATCAAGCTCTTGGAGAACAAGCGTTGCAGCCGAACTACCAGTCAAAGAGGGCGCAGAGCGAGCTTCCGTCTTGCTGTCAAAGTGTAGGCATGGAAGGTGAGCGAGCGGTTGCAGTCGGGGAGTATCGAATAAGCTGATGTTTCGATGACCAGGCGGAGAAACTAGCATCGGCCCACCCTCACTTCCAGCAGCCGATAGGCAGATAAAGGGGGTTTCATCAGCAGCGCAATGTACAACGAGCCTGAACCGAAGAGCAGAAGCATGACCTGGGCACCGGCGTGATATCAGTTTTTAGGAAGGCCGCTCCAACATCGGTTCTAAATGAGCGGCCCAGCTTGGAAACGTGCGTGCAGCAAGGAAACAGGACTCGTTTGGGTTGGTTGGCAGCGGCTCGCAAACCATTGTCATAGCGACCTAGGCTCAGCGGCCATCTCTCCACCTAACCGACAGCTGACTCCGATCAGGCGCGGTGTTGCCGAAAAACGTTACGCGGACCCTAATCTAGTGTAGGAATTGTAGGTGTACTTAGGCCTGTGCCGGCTTGCTGCACTGTACGCCATGTATCATTGTACCATGTGCTCGAGAGCCCTGCCGAGAAGGGGAAGGAAGCTTCCCTTTTTCGTTGCTGCATTGCGGCGAGCCGATGACTGGGGAGTCCGCAATTTCAGTCTGTCGTGGGCGCGACCTTCCAAGGTCTAAGATCCAAGATGCACAAGTATTAGGAAATTTGAGGGGTTTTTCCTGCCTGCCGCGAGTGCAAAAGGAAGAGAGTCCAGTCAACCCCACCAAGGGGTTTCCGGTTCTCACCGGTTCTAGACTCTTGGGGGTGGCGCCTCTGGAAGAATTTCAAGTTGACTCCTTTGGATTCGCCGTTCCTCCAAATAGACTTGCATTGAAGATGCCCGATTCCATCAAACCAAACCATGACTCGAACGACCATTCAACCCTTACATTGGATTCAGTCGCGTCGGCATACTAGACTCCTTACACCGCCAGTGTTCTTTTTTTCCCACGATACTAAAAGAGAGCGTCCGGGTGGCAGTCGTCCTGGACCCCTCACTGCGGAGCAATTTATGCTTCGCAAGAGTCAAAACCTGATAAAAAAAAGCCCGCGACCACTCGCTCCTCAGCTGCCTAAACAATCTAGTGCAGTCCAAAGTTGCTTGTTTGTGCGTGTGGCCCATGCGGGCCGGACGATACTTCGGCGTTCGGGCCTGGCTGGGATGGAGCTGTTGCTGCACAGGTTCGAGTGTAAAATCAGCGCTTGCGCGGCGCCCGCAGCCCATTGTGTGGGTAGGTTTTCGCTGAATGGCAACCAGACATGGGGGTACATGGTACTTTGAGGTAAGTGGTTGTTGAGACTAGTATTCAAGTGACCCAAGGGCAGATTGGGATGCTTGGGCGGCGAGGCACTGAAAATCATGGCGGCTAAGAAGGTCTATTTTGTCAATTTTCTTGCTCAGCCTCCACCTCATTTGTTAATGGGGGGAGGATTTTGGCGACGATCTGGTAAGGGGCGGATCGGCCTTTCCTGATCAACGTGGGCCGGCAGCCCGATGCAGGCGCTTTATTTTTTGATTCTTGTGAACGGCTTGCGAACTTGGGCTTTGCTGGCGACGAAGCTCGCCAAGATTTTGCCTCGACTCGTGCAACAAGACACCATCCATGCAACGAGCGAGCGAGCTGACCAGGCACCTTGCAGGTCTTAGGTATGCGTGCTTGCAAAGTCACTAGTGAACAGCACGAGCAAAATTGCGCTCATGTATCCTTCATGGATGTGTGCGTATGCTCGAGACAACAATACCTCTCCAAAACGGACACGGGGCGCAACTTGGGCGTCGGGCGCGCAGGGTGGTCAATCAAATTGGTGGGACGAGTCAGGGCGGTTGCTGATGACACCCGCCTATCCTCTCCACCCGTTCCTTGGTTTGTTGGCTCGCTGATGAGTGTGCAGCAGGTGGATTGCCATCCTGTGGTTGCTTTTTCAACGGAAGCTGTTGTTCCAGGTCGTGCATCACCCTGTGCCGCTGCGTCCGGGGTCGGAGGAGAAAAGGACATCTGACCAGTGACCTTCAGCCCAATCTGCCAGCCTCAGCTGTTCAGGAGGAGGTGGGTGAGAATCAGAAAAGGGACAGCAGGGCATGGTGGCGTTGAAACAGCATCTCGCGGAGAGCGGTGGACGTGCATGCGCGGCTGTTCAAGGGCTGCATGGGGACGGACGAGGGTTAACGCCAACAGGGCATTCTTTCCCTTTCGTTGGTGGATGAGCGGGATCCAGGTGTGTGACTGACGATGGATGACAGGATGCAAGCAAAGAAGAAAGGAAAAGAAACGAGAAACTGAACTTTTCGGTATTGCCCCCACCCAATCACACGCTGGCCGCCGCTGGCCCCTACCGTCTATACAGGGATTATGGAAAATTCAAAAAAAAAAAAAAAAAAAACCCCACATCACAGGGCCCCAC
>Ga0247763_1000746_pt1 | contig 19488 bp, 22 predicted proteins | sample UWRJL141409B4_FD_179926 | JGI IMG/M metagenome (GOLD analysis project Ga0247763, IMG submission 179926) | Plant litter microbial communities from Arlington Agricultural Research Station in Wisconsin, United States - UWRJ-L141-409B-4 | ecosystem: Environmental > Terrestrial > Plant litter >...
GTATCGTTGTCATCGTCGACACGTTGATCTTCCCAGATTTCAGTTGTTGAATTCGGGGTACAGCGGTTTCTGTGAATGTACCTGGATGTTGTCAGCCTCGGCACACGACAGACACACCGCTCAGGGGCGTACTCATTAACGGGGCGCTGGAGGCATTGGTCTCGCTTTCCAGAAGGGGTGAGCATCCAGCACGCCCTGCTCCGTGTTTGGAAACGTCCTCGGACTCATTGGGAATCATGTAAGAGGCAAGAAGTTCGGGAGTCTTTTCGGTCCTTTCAACAATAAGGCTGGGGGCCAGGTCAGTCAATTTCTCAGAGTTGGCCGGCGAAAGAACACACCTGCCAAGACCTCTTGGGTGAGATAGGATCCACGAGGCATATGTTTCCTTGGAAATGTCCTCGGAGGAACACCTTTGCGAGTCGGATTTAGATTCGAGCCTCTCGATGAAGGAACAGACCGTCTGCGCCGCTTCATCCCGACCCGGTCCGTCCGGATAGTTTGCGATCCAAGCATTCGCGCAGCACCTGAACACTGCGAATGTCTCCTCTTTGCGCGGTGAAGACTTCCTCAAAGCACGCCCCAGTTCTGACTTTAGCTCCTCCCAGATCTGTCCAACGTCTTCGAGTGTCGCTCTTGCAAGGGTTGTCTCTGCGATTACCCATAGCGAAGTATATGCAGAAGCAGAGAGGTCTCTAGTCGTGGCCCGGGCCAAAAGCGCGTTTTTGTAGATTCTTAAGTTGGCAGCATCGATGTACTCCTCGTGCTTTAGACCTGCCGATAACGCCCGGAGAATATGGAGTCTACCCACACTCGTGGATTCTCCATTTTGTTCTGAAAGCCAACTGAGAACTTCCAAAAGTTGTGCAGTGCTCAGAGATTGCTCAAGTATATCTGCCACCTTCTCTAAGAGTTTTTTCTGGGTCCACAGCCCCTTTTCATTGCTATCCTGTTCAGCCGCAGACAGATACTTTAGCCAGACTTTGATGAACCCTGACAGGTCTCTGGCTTTCGCATACCCATCTGCCAGATGGACAATGAATTTGGAGGCATATTTGATGTTGCAACTCAGTGGTTCTGGCTTGATTGTCACGCTGAGTATTCGATCGAGAAGCTTTCGACCATCGGCTGATACCAAGAAGGTGTCTGGATTAATTCTGATAACAGAAAGAAGCATACCCCAATTCGGTTCATCCCTCTTCAAGGCAAAATCCTTGCAGACGAACTGAAGGTTGTTGATGGACAATGAAACATTCCGTTCCGCTGCCATTTCCACAACTCGCTCAACCGCTGCTCGTGCCTCGGCCTCCACTCGGGCAATCCCCTGATTCTGATAATGTTCGCAAGCCTCTAAGATGCGATCGACAACGGCCTGCACCCACAATTCGTGGTTCTTCAGCGACATCCTGTCAGTAGGAGGTGACCTGCACAGGAGATCGAAGAGCACGGGGTACGAGTCTGACGCCGTTGGTCTGGATAGTTCCACCATAATCTCAACGTTTTGCTTATTGTTCTCGTTGTTTAGAAATACTGCCTTGGATGGGAGAATAAGATTTTTTGTCAAAAAACGGCCCAGGTCTCGGGCCCACCGTTCCTTGACTGTGAAATCGACGCTGAGGGGACTTGGCCGAGTGATGCTTGTTAATTTTCCAAGAAGACTTATGCCGGCAGCGGATAGATGAATAGCGACATCAGACACATCGCCAACACTTTGAATATGGAGATCCCACAGGGCCGTGAGGGTAGATATCCAGGTCGGCTGCTCATGGAATGACTGTTGGCCAGGCTGAGTTGCCGCAATACTGCAGAGACAGAGCATGGGGACAAGGATAGCCATCATTTCCGATGCTGAAGTCGATAGTAACGCCTTGATATGCTCTGCGCCCATTCTGTGGTTCGGGGACCTATCCAGCAATCTCGACTCGCACCTAGACAGTAAAATCCTGATGCTCTCAAAAACTGCCTCGGCCGACAGGAGACATCCCTCTACCTTTTTTTGATGCGTGAGATCAAAGGAACTAGGTGTTGGTCGTTTCCGTTTTCGCGGGTTCGACGCCGCCTCTGGAGCCGGAGCATCTGTCATCTCGACATCGGAATCGGCGCCGTTCGTCTGTGTGACTTGCTGTGGCTGGGATATTTCTTTCAGCGTCTGCTGCAACGTTGCGACGAACTTCCGATCAGCTAGCGACTTTGCAAGAGAAAAGAGAGGAATGCGAGCGAAGAGTATCGCCATCATATCCCAGGCAAGTGGGAATCGTCGAATTCGTTCTGCACTGGCGGTGTTCCCCGTCATGTTCTTAAGTAGCCAGCGCAATAGCATTTCCTCGGCTGCGTGGAAATAGCCAGGCGGGTGGGAGAGCAGCCCAGCCCTCAGATCTTCGAGATTGTCGGGAATGGCATCGAAATTTTTGTGGTCCAGAGCGCGAACCGCCCGGCTGAGGGTCGCTTCCCCATCCTGAGCAAGAAAACTGTCAGCTAGGTCGTCGGAAAGTAGTCGAAACGATGATCCTTGCCTTCCCCGCGCTGCCCATTGTAATCAAGTCGATTGTTATTCCTGCGCGTCGACAGCGATAGTGACAGCGATAACTCCCAGAACCTAGCTCTAAAGTTTTGCTTCCCCCTCCCCCAAATTCTGCCGGCAAAATTGTCAGCCCCCTGTAAGCCCGCCCAGACCGCCTTTCAGGGACAGCCGACCTGCGCATAACGTTACCGCAGGCTGAACAACCCTCCCCACCCCCTGTCAAGAAGCCGCGCCGCCGACTGAACGACACCAATCTAAGCTTTTGGTTTTGTTCGGATTGCAAGGCAAAGCTGTCCCCGAGGCCAATTGAGCCGAATTCTACTGCACCAACCGTAAGCTTCACCTACCTCCTTAACAAATCAACCACCTCTCCCAATCTATCGAGCTGTTTTTTTCTCCCTCTTATTCAATTGGCAGTACAGCCTCCCCCCAACGGCAACAAAAACAGCTCGCGCTGAGCACCACACCACCACCATGCCCGAATCCTCGACGACACCACCCCCGCCGTCGCGGGCGGTTTCGCGCCCCGTCAGCGAGGCCCTTCTGAACGAGAAGGTCAGTTAAAGCCCGAACACCTGCCTTACACTACCCCCGGACCCATAACTCGATGACGAAGTTGATTGACACAAACCGTCGGGGGCAACAGTGGGATTTCTGCCTATCCAACGCGCTTATCAAGTCGACGCTTGGCCTGGGCTTCGGCGTGGTGTTCTCTGTGCTGCTGTTCAAGCGGCGAGCGTGGCCGGCGTTTGTGGGCGTCGGGTTCGGCGCGGGGCGGGCGTATGAAGAGTGCAACTCGAGCTTGAAGCAGGCGTCGAGGGAGATCAAGAGACAGGTGTGAGTTCTAGGAGTGGTAATACCAGTTTGCAAGGCGGGAAGTGATTGAATTGCGAATGACTATTATTCGGTCCGAAAAGCACTGCGCCAAAACAAATGGACACCGACGCCGTCACTGTACTATCCTATTTCGAATCAACTTAGAGAGGTATTAGACGGAAGGCTACTTGGACGGTTCGTAAATACAATATCAAACCTATCGCCAAGTTCGGGCACATCTCAGGTTCAAAATCGGTATTGGCCTGGTCCGTTCTACTCACTTATCCTTGGTACGCATTAGGTTTAATGCAAACAAACTCCGATTCTCCCTCAGTCTTAAACCATCACGGTCTCTTTATCATCATGCTGGCGCATGAAACCCGGGCTCCGCTGTATACAGGACTCAAGTACATCAGCTCCCGTCCGCAAAACATCCACCAAACTGTCCGCTCTCTCCCTCATCGTCCCGGGACTCGGGCTCGGATACGAAGAAATGCTCGCCCCACTCGTGATTCCTACCTCGACATCCCTCATAGAGGGATCTATCTCCGTGTTGGAGCTCACCCGCCGGCGAATCTCCATCAGTTCGTGGTGCATCGCCGCCGCTACTACCTCGCTCTTCTTGCGTAGCCTCTGCACAAGTGTGGCCTCTTCGACGTCGTCGACAGATGCTGCCTGCCCTCCGTCAAGGACAAGACCATGCTCGCGCTGATCGGGGAAGACATCTCGCCACAGACATGAATCTGAGCTTCGGCGATGATGTGGGGCGAGTGAAAGGGGGCGCTGTTTCGACTCGCGGTGATGGATACCAACGCAGAGCAGGATGCTCAGCTGTACTACCAGGAGGAGAATACCAAGGGCCAGAATGGCAATTTCGAGCCGACTGGCTTCGGTGTCATGAGGGCGAAAGTCGAAGTATTCGGACATGCTGGCTGCGAAAGCTTCCGCTGGGGGTTGGTTGGGTGTGGTGGTTTGGTCAAGATGGATAGGGATGAGTGGTTCTAGGCTCCTTCGCGACAGTGGCCGTGACAGCTTGTGTGAGGTAGGTTCGTATTGGCGAGAATATTTGAGGACTATGCACATGAAAAGGGTCTGAATAACCGTGGAAGCGGTGTAGTTTTGAAGGCTCGAGGGCGAAAGAACTCACCCAGGCTGGTGGAAGGCGATGTGGTTAAACTTACTTAGGTCCTGTATGGTGGTAGACCGGCTATCTGGGCTCGAAACACATGCTCTAGCGGCAGAATCAACGGTTGCTGTGGTTATACACCGCTAGGGGGAGAGTACGGGAAACTACACCTGTTTTGTTCTTGCCTGTTGTTAGTGGGCCAGATTTCTATATCCGCCACCGAGGGAAAGAGAAAGGCACGCGGGTTATGAGGCCCACAGGATGACACTGCTGTTGGGTCTCTTCCACTCGTTGCCAGAGAAGCCATGTGTTGTTGAAGTCGTTCGGTCTTGCGGCCAGTCTAGCCATGATACAAATGGGGCGGCGCACGCTGTGCAAAAAGCATTTGAAGGTCACCACAATGCCCGCGAATGGAGCTGACCCGTATCCTGCCTTGTTTAATGGAGGTCAACTAGCTGTCTGAAATGAAGCTCACCACTCTTAAAGTTGGGACTCGTCCGTCACCGAATACGATAATCAAATCTTTAGGACAAACAGAACACCACTGTTAGGGGATACATAGGCAAAGGTGTTGGGAGAGCATGTGGCGAGTTCAAGGGAAAATATTGCATGTGCATCGCGGGAAACTTCGATCTTAGCCCATCCTGTACGCCACTCTCCTACGCTCCTTCCTGATCACATTCCCAAAGAAATGCCGCCTAGAACATCTATTCATGTCAAGCCTTACGGAAAAGATACTCTAGCCGATGCTTTCTGGCAAGGGACCATCCAAGCAGTTCACGGATCCAACATTGTAACTCCGAGACATCATTCGTATATCCAAACCCGAGATGAGTACGCCAGCCAACATGCTACATGATGATGCAACAAGCTTTTTCCAACTTCCTGAAAATCCACCAAACCAAACCCCGGTCTTGCTCCTGCGGTGGTTGGCCTTGATGGGGCTGGTCCCCATTGTGATGAGGCGGCTTCCCGATAGGGGGCGGCGTGGTGATGTTGCCGCCTGTCAGATCTATATAAATCCGACCAGCGTTCTCTTCGGTTGCGAAGTCAAGGCCCATCTCACGGCATACCCGCTCGACACGAGGCTTGAGCTTCTGCACGCCGCCCGTCGAGTGGTTTCCCTTGCCCACAATGACATGTAGGTGCGCCTGCTCACGGGCGCGGGCATCGCGGATACGCGCCTCGAGGATGTCCTCGGCCTCTTCGACAAACTGACCATGCAGGTCGATGGTGTCGGCCGCCACGCGGCCCGGCGCGTTATTCTCCCTAAAGATGAACTCGGACGCCTGCCGGTTGTAGGCATCCTGCTGGCGCTGGTGCCGCTTACCTTCCTCTGACAGGGACTTGGCTTCAGCGCCATCGCCTCGCCTGTACGCTGCCTGGGACTGAGATGGGTGTCAGTAAGAGGCGTTGGGCACGAGCTACCGCCATAATGATTCGGGTGGTGGGATGCTCACGCGGTCGAAGCATGACCGCTTCTTATCTCCCTCTTTTCGCGCTAGATCCCGGAGCCGATCATACTCAGTCTCAGCATCGTTGCTGGCGCTGTGGTTGAAGGCTATTCCATGCGGATGTATCAGTCAGTGTTGGTTCCACTCAAGTCTACCAGGAGAGCTCAGATTTCCATCAGGAGAAGTGTAATGCGCAGCCTAACTTACCGCGAACGCCAACATGCGACAGGGGAATCGCGGAGGATGCCATAATAACGGAGTGGGCGAAAAAAGGCTGACAGCTGCAACCATAGCCCGTAGATTACAACGGTATCAAGGTCGTTTGACACTCATTCACAAAGCCAACAATGCTGGTCAATCTAGTTGTTGTCGCTGCTAGCAGCTACCTCCAGGATTGCTGCGGTGTGTTGCGCCAAGCCAAAACAAGATTCAATGGTTGGATGATCCTGTCCAATCGAGCCTGGGCCAGGGGATGGCGGCTGGGTGGCTTGCAGGAAGTCACTGTGGGGTCGCCCAGATTAGCACTGCAGGGCCTTCCCGTTGACCCCTGTCTGCTTGTTTGCATCTTCAACAAGGGTCCCCTCTCTGGGACATTTCGACTTCTCAGTGCGACGTGGGAAATTGTGTGTTCTGGATTGCGGCAAACCGAGGCCGTAAGTCGATGTGACGCTGCAAAAGAACAATTGAAAATGAACACCCCTTTTCCATGGCGACCACACCACTCACTCGGCGCATATCGCTGCAACGATCTGCGCGCCGGGGTAGAGATCTGCAATCCTCCATACCCCTCATTATCGCTCCGGACATCAAGAGCAGAAGGAGGCCCGAAAAGGTTACGGCTTGAATACACGTGTTGATCGATCAGACCGATCACCTTTGCACTTTTGAATCCTGCTCGACAATGGCGCCAAGTCGGCTAGCCCCTGAAATCAAATCACGTTAGCTACGGGGTCAGCAGGGAACAAATCTCCCATTTCAAGCTAGCGCAGCATACACCATGGACACTGATGGTCGACGCGATCCGTGTCTCCATCCATCCTCGGTTTGTCCACTGTACTCAGCTCTGCCAACCCTCCGAACTGCGAGGTGTCAAAAAATGATCCTCCGGGGATCTGTACAGAAGCGACCTCTTTGCAATATTAAAAGGTTTGGGGGGAAATCGGGAAGGTAAAATGGCATGACGTTCTTGCTGGCGGTTCAAAACAAGCTGTGGTGTGCTGTAAACGAATCTTGCCATCCGTCAAGCCAGGTTTCGAAACATGCATGGACGGCGCGAGCGGCGAGGTTCGATATCGGGACGAAAAAAGATGACGGACCAGGAGCAGCAGAGAGCCCTCGTCAGCTTAAATCAGGCATTCACCACAGGTTTCCTGACGTTGCATGCGACAGCAGGAGCGGGTTGTGGGGGTAGCTTTCGTGCAGTGCCGACATGACGCGCTGCAGAACCGAGACTCCACATGACACCTGCTACGGTGGAAGTCCAGATTCTAGAAGATGCAGTCGATGCGGTGGATAGGGGTTGATCCTTGCCATCGTGCTGCGTGGCCATCACTGGGCTAAAGTTTTTCTTTACGCAGTGTAGTTGTTGTTAGTCCCCTAAATTGAACGTCAGTGAGCCGAAATTTGGGACGAGGACGGCAACGAGAGCGCGACATCATGATGTCCTTTTGTAACCGGGAACCACCATGGTACACTGAACCCAACCCGCAGTGAATCTCGACAGACAGATGGTCATTTGAACTGGGCCCGACCATGCTCCGTAGTTCGTCTGAACTAGAGTGAGGTTTCGATAACACTGGGTCAATGCTGCCGCCGTATCGTCAACAAAACGTCGATCAGCCTCAGTACACAGGTGAGGCGTCAACGTGCGCATACGTCTGTCCGGTACGAATACGGTAGTTTCGACCCTAAGAGTTGCGGAGAAGCGAATTCTCTCCTAAATTCTCCTATTTGTTACCCAGGGGAGACACTGTTGGCGAGGGTGTGCAGCTCGGTAGACGGGTCGCGTTCGCCAAAACGGGACTACAGCCTGGCAGGACATCGAAACACGCCGTCTGGGAGCTAGCGGCGAGACGAGGAAGCCGTGGAAGAGTGTTATTGCACACTGCCGATATTTCGCTCAACGGAAGAAAACCCACACCCAGAGAAAAAAAGACAGATCAGAATTTTACAAATCAAGTGTGCCGCAGTGGCGATGATCTGGCAGGGAAGCATAGAAAGAAGGAACACCGGCTAATTCACACGGTGTTTCAGCACCTGCAATCGATAGCTTTTGTTCTGAACTTTGGTGGTGCACGGACGGCGATCGAGGGCCTGAGTTCCAGAATTTCTGCGAGGTGGAGGTTGGCAGTTGTCAGATGTTGTCGAGTTGCCGTATTTGAATATGCTGTATGCCGCTGTTTGGTGCCCGAGAGCATGAAGACAGGAGAATATCAGGGAGGGTCATAATGGGTTCCGTGTGGTTGCGCTCGCGCTGAGCAGATGCTGAGATTGTTGCTCCCCACTATCCTGGGTGGGGGTTGCAGTGGGAGCGTCAGACGTGATGGTAAACGACCCGGGTGCGGGACTGGGCCGATTTAACATGAAGGTGGGTCCTCAGGCGCTGTGTGCCTGAATATCCCCAGTGTCGAGGAAGGGTCCCCCGAGCAAGTTTGTTGGCATATGTTTGGAGTCTCCACCTGAGGTGTCCACCAGAGACCCGGGAATTGGGAAAAGAAGCAGAGAAGGGGCTCGCGCATTTTGCATGTAACCGAAACAGAATCAGGCTGTCAGCAGCTGGAATCCGGCATCAGACGAGCGGAGCTTCTGCGACAGTGGGTTCCCGGCAAAATGCATCTGGGACCTTGGGGCTCACCGATACCAGGAGAACGCTCTTGACCGTCGCTGCATGGTCTCAGGGCAATTGTTCAATGCGGAGCCGTGTCGGGCCACCCGGAGCGCCCGAACAAACCGGTAGGAGTGGAGCCGGATTCCGAGAGGATGGTGCCGCTCTGTGTTGATCACCACGTCTTCGCTGTATCAACCCGCTAGCCACTTGACTGAGCGATGATGGGAGAGTCAGAACCGTGTTAGCATCTGGCTGCGGTGCGGAGTTCTTGCGAGGGACCAGGATGTCGGCCAGGACAGGGCGCAACTCGACCTGTCGCGTTGCACAGTTTTGCTCAGCAGCTGTGGTGACCGCCTGTTGGGCAGCTAAAAGACCAACCGGAAGACGTAAGCTGCTGCTGCCTCTCCGATTGAACCTTGACAGCGGGTGGGTGTGACAATCAGGCGTTGGCAATGTGTTGTGACAGGTCGATAGCATGTGCAAGGTACCATTGTTCTCTGCGTGTTAGGTTGGACGGTGGTGAGGACGACGAGAAGCGAAAAGAGTGAAAAAAAAGGCGGAAGTGAAATCCAATATTGTAACAGGATGGGCGAAATGGTTGTCGGCACCGAGTGTGAGCTATTGATGATTTCGTCCGATTACCCTCCCCCAGGTTGGTTTCGATTGTCCAATAATTGTTTCCGTTATGGAAGCTTTGCCCAGGAGAAGCCATGGCTGGCTAGCAGAGACATAGAAACGACGGACAGCTGGCAGGGGCATCGAGGTTGGGTTGAGGTGCTCAAATTAGAAGATAGGTACGAGTAGAATCTGAAACTTGCGGCCCTCTATCCAACCTTCCACCGGCCTTGCTGCACCGGGGCCTTACCTGTTCATGGCGTGCTGGGATGCCATTCTCTGTAATCGATACCGAACTCAGCGACAGGTGAGAAGGGTAGTGAAGTTGATCAAGGTAGTGCTGAATGAAAAGAACTTTTTGCGTCCAGGTTCTGCGGGAACAGGACATGGTCGGCCCCTGGTCGCCCAGGGATGTTGGGCCCACTTATGTGCAAGCTTCGCGCGCTGTGATTAGCCAGTCCACCATGCGCTGCTGGGACCGCTTCTGCCCCCCGAAATTCAGCGGTGCATGGCTCCGCATTTCCTCACATTAACAGAACCAGCCCTCCCACTTCCTCCTTTCCCTCGACATCTGGTTCGCACCTCCCGCAGCCGAGAGAAGCAGCGAGCCAAAATCTTTCTGTTTCCCACGGTCTTCCAGACCAACTGTTGCGGTTGTAGCGCCTTTTTATATCGCGACACATTTCGCTGTTTTTTTCCCCCGGTCGCTTCAGTCCGTAACAGCTTGGTTTGACGGTCAATTGAGGGTCGGAAAAACACAATACCCAGTAAGTCTATTCAAAGCCACATTTGGGGCAGACCCGCCTGCGCCATCAACATTTTGAACCTCCCGACTTCACGAGGTTACGCGGTAAACGAGCGACATCTCATCTTGATGCACCCTCTACGGGGTCGGGGGAGAATCAATGTCGTATGTGAAGTCGGGCGCCCTCGGGCCGATGGTCGCTCGACCGGAAGTTTTCGCCGAGCGACCGACAACCACCAGTCTCCTCAGAATTACGATGCACAACACGCCACTTGCAAGCTTTGCTAACCGGTCTCTCGCTGCAGAAGTGTTCATTAACGTCTGCCGATTGAAACAACCGTCGTTTGTTGTAATTGCCGACGATACATCAAAATGGGTTGCGGGATGAGCACGGAGGAGAAGGAGGGCAAGGCCCGGAACGAGGAGATTGAGAACCAGCTGAAGCGGGATCGCATGCAACAACGCAACGAGATCAAGATGCTACTTCTGGGTTCGTACGCGAAGCGCGATACTGGCGCGTCAACTATCGATTGAACAGACGCTGACAATTGCGCAGGTGCTGGTGAATCTGGGAAGTCGACCATCTTGAAGCAGATGAAGCTGATCCACGAGGGCGGGTACTCACGCGATGAACGGGAATCGTTCAAGGAAATCATCTTCAGCAACACAGTCCAGTCCATGCGTGTCATTCTCGAGGCAATGGAGTCGCTCGAGCTGCCTTTGTCGGACGCGAGAATGGAGTACCACGTTCAGACCATCTTCATGCAACCCGCTCAAATCGAAGGCGACGTTCTGCCGCCGGAGGTCGGTAATGCTATTGAAGCTCTCTGGCGTGATGGCGGTGTTCAGAGCTGCTTCAAGCGCTCTCGGGAATACCAATTGAACGACTCCGCACGATAGTAAGTTCTGTCTGAGCTTAGTCCAAACCCCCGCTGACCCCCTGAAGCTACTTTGACAACATCGCACGTATCGCCGCCCCCGACTATATGCCCAACGACCAAGATGTCCTTCGATCTCGCGTCAAGACTACGGGTATCACCGAGACGACGTTCATCATCGGCGATCTCACATATCGTATGTTCGATGTCGGCGGTCAGCGGTCCGAGAGAAAGAAGTGGATTCACTGTTTCGAGAACGTCACGACAATTCTTTTCCTCGTTGCCATTTCCGAGTACGATCAGCTGCTCTTTGAGGACGAGACGGTCAACCGCATGCAAGAAGCTCTCACCCTATTCGATTCGATCTGCAACTCGAGGTGGTTCATCAAGACATCAATCATCCTGTTCCTCAACAAGATTGATCGCTTCAAGGAGAAGCTCCCAGTGAGCCCGATGAAGAATTACTTCCCAGACTATGAGGGTGGTGACGACTACGCTGCGGCGTGTGACTACATCTTAAACCGCTTTGTCAGCCTCAACCAGCACGAGACCAAGCAGATATACACACATTTTACATGCGCGACCGACACAACACAAATCCGCTTCGTCATGGCTGCTGTGAACGGTAAGCACTATGGAGATAGATCCGGAACTGCAAGACGGGCTAACACGTATTCTAGATATCATCATCCAGGAGAACCTGCGTCTTTGCGGCCTGATCTGATGGGTCCCAACTGTCACTGATATGGATGCGGGGTGATTGGTTGGGCGGGGTCTCATGGTAATGGGTGATGAATGTTTACTAGGACTCGCGATTTCGGAACAGTACGGTTGCACTTCACCTCTTTTCGCGATTGGTCCCGACCACCTTGGTCGAGTATCCGCCAGAAGAGGAAGGAACGAAGTACGACTTCTTCAATGATTTTAGGGGTGTCGAAGACCCGGCAGCACCTGGAGGGAACATTGCATCTCGATGATATCGGGAAGGGAGTTACATATCTTGTTTAATTATGAGTTTTTCTGTCACTGGCTTATTTTTGTTCTTCGTCCTGTATGAGTTTCCTTCCTCCTTTCTTTTTTTTTTCTCTCAAGCGGTATGCAAGGCGCTACCCCCCGTGCTGGGACGAACTGGTGGGCGCGAAGAGCGGCTTTGGTGCTATGGGTCGAGGAAAGCAAGGGGGGTTGTGGCAGGTGGAGGGAGGCCAGGCCTTCACGGAGGAGACGAAAGCGAAGGAGATTCTTTTGAATCTATGGACTCTGGGGAAACATAACACCAGTTTGAGGATCTCTCTTTTCTCTTGTCATTTTCACTGTGTAGGAGCAACGGCGGTCCAATGGTCCATTTCCAAACGGGTTGGATTTGTCTACAGTAACAATACCTGAAAACAATCTCCTTTGACTTTTTGCCTCAAGCCTTATAACAGCGTGATGGGAAGATGCACGAACGTGGAAAAATGATCGGCCTCATCCCCGCTGTTTCCGCCCTGTGGTTCTGGGTGGGGTGATGATCGTGATCGGCCGGCCTGCCGCCCAAGCGCACAATACTTCCCAAAACTTGGCCCCGGATTGGGCGCCACTTGTGCCTTTGTGGAGATCCTGGGTCCTTGACCATTTGAACTTCCAGTGCCCAAATTGGCCGTGGTGTCAGGCGATGGAGAAATCTGTTCGCAAGGCAAGACCTGTGCCTTTTCACCATGTTGCTTGGCAGACAGGATGAAGCGGTGTACGAAACGGGCAGGTGACGTTTGCAAGTGTATCAAAGCCATGTCCATCCAAACAATTCCCGTCCTAGCGCTGGCTCATGTCACGGCTCTTGTTCCAACTCCCGGATTGAACTGGTCTGAGCTACTCATGCAGATTGAGTACACGGTACCAAATACAGTACAGTACAGGGTAGCTGTTGTGTCATAGATTATCCTTTGCATACCTATCCACTACCTATCCTGATTGCTAGAGGGAACCCCGTGCATAGGCACCCGCTAGGTTAGGTTGTGGAGTACAATGCACTACTGCAGTGTCAGTGTAGAGTAGGAGTACTACGAGGGGAAACATCTCATACGTCCCATGATGAACGAACGGATGGACTTGACGCAGGCGTCATATACGTACACCAAAGGGAGTGAATCAAATCCTGGACGTAAACTTCACTACTATGAAGAGGCAGATCCGCTCCATTTTTTTTTACTGATCTCCTCCTTGATCCGAGGTTACTCGGGAGGAATCTGGGAGTTGCGCAACCTGGCAAGTTTGAGCGAGCTCGGGCAATGTGCTGTTTCAGGGTCGTTTTGGTACCAGATTCTGTCTTCTCCTCCTCCGTTTCTTTTCGGGACTTGCACCCTTCTTGAAAGCTTAGTGTAGTATTGTGGAGAAAGGTAGCTTCGGGTTTCAAAACACTAGTGAGAAGAGCGGCCGTTGCGAAGCGGGGTTATATGTGTGCATATATATACCGTGGGTAGTCAACTCTACACTGTACCATTCCCCGGGTTTTCTACTTTGTCCGGCACTTACCAGTGCCCCAGGTAATGCACTCCATGTGCTCAGCTTGACGGTGAACAGCCCCTGTAATTGTTTTCTTTTGCTCCTGCGGTCGAACAAGTTGTAAGTCCCAAACTGGCCTCTGTCAAGTAGACTATTGTCTTCAAACCTGTAGAATGGTGTACGAGGCCTCTGGAGACTGTTGTCGAACGACAGTAAGCAAAGCAGGGGAATGCTCAATTATGAATACTTGGTGGACTATCACTAACAGGCTAACCTTCCCATGATTGCACTCCTGCAATACGTACCCATTATCCATGCCAGAACCCGGTGGTGTTCACGCTTGGCCAAAGGCCTGAGCGTGGAGGACAGACATATACCAGACAGACAAGAAAAGAAAGACATGAGACACAAACAAGAGACGTACACAGTGGCGTGGCCATGTTGGTAATGAGTTCTCTCATCAGTAACATTATCCTTATCCATCCCTACAGTATGCAATTTCTCCATCTTTCTCATTTTCAACCTTCCCATTCGCTTCTTTTCGTTTCGGGTCCGGGAACATCGGACCTAATGTGGTATCATTCTGGCGAGGAGCAGTGCAGAGGCGGCGAGTTTTGCCACCACAAAGGCGCTCCAGAGAAAAAGTCATGAGGGGGTATCGCTGTGCATGTCCATGCTGGTAAATTGTAAAAACGACAAGAAAGAAGGGGGAAAAAAGGAAGAAGAAAAAGGAACAACTCAAGAAGAGAAGGGGGGACCGAAAAAATGGGGCTGTCCGCCATCCTCCAGCCTCAGCTTAGAGTATCCGAGTGATGGACATCTCCTGTCCGTGTAATATCGCTCACCCAGCGAGAGATATTGACCGAGTTGCTAGGAGTCGAAGCCAGCGTAGGGTTCAAGTATGCGTCACCGTTCATAATTCTACCGCGCGGGAGGGTAACGAGAAGTCGACCCGACTGCATAGCCCTGGGTAGTAAACGCTTGACGGGTTAAATATCAGACCTGACCTCTTATCAAGCTCCAGACTCGTCTCCCATGCCCTGATGACCCTGACCTTGGGCCTGGCCATGGCCATGGCCCTGGGCGGCTTGGGCTGCCTGAGCTTGCTCCTGGGCAGCAACCAATTCTTCGTACTCGGCGGTGAATATGGCCAGCTGTTTCGTCGTGATTTCGATTTGCATCAGTTTACGGGTTATCAGATCGGCGTTTCGCACCTCATCGAAGATCCGGACAAACATCTGTTGGATGGCGGGGCTGGCCATAGGCAATCCAAACGCCGCTGGTAGGGTTGGCGCCGGGGCGGGTGGAAGCAGATGCGGGGCACCAAAGGCGTGGTATGAGTTGTCCCCGGGCAGACCGCTCGGGCCAGGCATGGCAGGTTGGTGCGGAGGTTGATGCTGAGGTTGGTGCTGAGGTTGCGGCTGGTGCTGATGCTGGACTTGGGTTTGAGCCTGCGCCTGGGGTTGATGCTGAGACTGGGGCTGGCGGGCCTCTAGGAGAGCGTCCCTTGTTAGCAACCGTGTGCGGAGTGGAGGAGGGCTTGCTCACCATGGAAGCTGCAGCGTGCTCCACTGGCATTGAACCAACAGTTGGCGCAGCTGCCGCACATTTGGCCGTCGATGACAACGCAGCTGGTCCATGGCCCGTGACCCTTGTGGCAATTTTTGCAATTGACACGCGAGGCTGAGCCGGCGATGTGAGCGAAGAGGGCCTCTACGTTACTCCGCCGCGACAGGTTGAGATTCTGGTCGGGGCGACGTTGCTGCGCATGGCGGAGGCCAGGCTCGCGCGCTAGTCTCTTGGCGAGAGCGCTCTCAACGAGCAGGTCGTGGTAGCCAGACTCGGCGGCGAGCTGTTCGGTGGTCTTGACCACGTTCGGGTCCATGGCCGACTGGCTTGAAGCCGAGATGGCCGCGAGATTTAGCTGGGCCGTCAGCGGCTGCGGGCCCGGGTCCGATCCAGCCAGGGCCTGGGGCAGGATCGGAGCCATTCCCTGGGGAAGCAGCTGCGGGAGGCTTTGCTGCAGGGCGCGGTGCGGACCGTCAACGGGCTGGTGCTCGCTGTTTGCCAGCAGGCTGGCCGTCGCGGCGAGGGCGAGGTGCGAAACCGATGAAGCGGCTGCAGCCGTTGAGGTGGGGTCATCGTCGTCCTCCATGTCAGCATCGGCCTCCGCATCACCGTGCGTCATGTCGGCCTCCATGACGGCGGCGGCCGTTGCAAACTGTTCGGGCATTCTGGAAACGGCATCTTCAAAGACGGTTCCGACGCCATCGTCGCTTTCCTGCCCCGATTTGACTTGATCAGAAATTGAGTCTTGCACCGCCAGCTGCCCGCCGGCTTGATGACGGCCAGGCCGTCCTCGCGCTGTCGGGGCTGAGGGCTTCATCACCCTCCCGCCGCGCGTCGAGCGCATCCCCTTCATACTATCTCCGCACCGTCAGTTGGCTCCAGTTCCAAAGTTCAAGGGTTCAGTGCGCGCTTCGCAGTTCGCGGCGATCAAGTCGTGAATGATAGCCGGAGGATGGCTGAAGGGCAGCTGTCGTCAGCTGGTGGCTTGACGCACGTTCGGGATGCGAAAGTTGGCGAAGAGTTTTTCAAAGCAAGGCGTTTGCTGGGTTGGCCAATAAGCACTCAGGCCTGGAGCGAGCCATTTCCCCATCCGTCTGTGGCCTGTGCGCCCGTTTTACCCCTCTTCCCTCCCCGCTTGACCTCCCGATAGTACGGAGTAAACCCCCCCACTTACTTTTCACGGCCCCAAGATCTTCTTATCAGCAAGTTGTAGATCGTCTCATCAGCACTATTCTGAGGCACCTGTCCGAAGCCAAACTCGATCATCAGATTATGGGATCCCAAGATGCACCCATAAGGATCTCGATCATTGGGAGCACCTTTGGTGTCGTTGGGCCACTCCGTGCTGCTTCCTGACCCATGTCTTGGGCGGTGGGACCCTTTTTTTGTGATGCGCTGTTGGTTATACGCGTGTAGTCAAACTACCATTATTGCTGGATTGGCGCGACTTACCGATTGGATGGCCTCCCGCTACGTACTGGATGCCTCTTCCGCAGGATGGCTCCGTTGGCCGATCAGTCTAAGGGCGTGTGCTGCCGATCCGCCATCGAACTCGACAAAGGTCGACCCGAGAGTGCGAGGAGTGGAATTCCCTACGCGGTACACCCCGCGAGCCTTCGGTGATTGATAGGGCTTAGTGCGTTTCTTGGGTTTCCGCCCCTCTCCTGCATCGGCACTGGGGGGCGATGGTGGTAAAGGGGGAGGAATATAACCCACCCTACATATTGTTGGTTTCTCATTTCTTCCTCTCATAATCTTCTCGCCATCATCATCGTCTGCGCCATCTCCCTCGCGGCTCAACGGCTCCCGAAGCCCGTACGACCTGATCAGATGTGACAGACCTCTCGGGACCTGACTCTTTTGCCAAGACATTGACAGAGTGGTCGAGTTGGGTATTTGTCACGGTGGACAAAATGCCCACCGTTCACCCCTCAACACACGCTGCCGAGAGCTGGGGCAAACGGCGCGTGGCCAGGGACCGTTACACCCAGGCCACGGCGCCTGAGCATATTGTCTCCGCCATCACCACTGACGATGGTAAGACAACACCATCGCCGCGCCTTGTGCAGAGCTCCTTCGCCGGCCTTGACCAGACCTCGACAATATATGCCACCAAGAACGGCTTTGTACATGCCTGTCTCGAGGCATACAACGAGCACCACAACCTCGTCTTGCGTCCTGAAGATGTCTGGTTCGCCGTCCTGACCCAGCTGAGCTGTTATATCAACGCCAATGCTGAAGAGCTTCGGTCTCGCTTCGTTGCCCATGAGGGTCAAGCGGAGCTGCATATTGAGATCGAACTCACGCCGGGCCTCGACCACGGTGCCATGGCCTACGAGATGACGAAGCTCATGGGCGCCAACATCAAGGACCCGTCGCTGCGGGACTGGGTCCTTCCAGCATTCAGCACGACGGAAAAAACGGATCAGGCTGTTGCCAGCATTATCTTCATGGGGACTATGCAAAAGTACTTCACCTACAGTTGGGGCACTCGCTGTGGGATCCCGGAGGTGACTCTCCTAGGCGACGAGGATGACTGGGTCGAGATTGCGGAGCGGTGCGCCACCCGTCTCGGGACAGGTGCGTTTGGTCCGGAAGCCATCGAGTGGTACCGTTTGCTGCGGCCTGTTCTGGCCGGCTTTGTCGAGACGTTTCAGAACCCAGATGGCGCCGCGGCCAAACGCTTCTGGCAAGGTATTGTCGACGAGCACAAGCCCAACCGTAGCGGGGGGGTGACATACTCGGGGTGGATCACCGCATTCTGTTACTGGGACGAGAAGGGTAACTGCCTACACCAGTCCCCGTCCCAGTTTACGCCGCCGTGGGGAGCTGGAAGTAGCGCCGTCAACCCGGTGAGGTTGTCGAGGAGTGAGATCCCCATGGGCTTCGCCAAGGTGCCTGTGACGTTGCTTGATCATGGGGTTCCGATACCTACTGAAATGGTTGCCGGATCGGTTGGGTTTCGGGTCAGAAAACCCGTCGACAGCAAAAATGCTGATGACAAATGCAACCAAAGACAGAGTCCTGCCTCCGACATGTCTGGATCCATGCACCGACAAAGATTTGATGGCTATGATACGTTACAACCAGAGTCGGGTTGGTTAATGATGCTCGTCCCGACCTGAACCGATTTGTTGGTTGGGGAGGGGGAAGTTTAATGACAATTCTTCTACTCTTCTCTCATTCTCATCCCCCGACTCTCGATGCCCTGCTGTAGAGAATCCCGATGCGTCAGTGTACTGCCTACATAGGTAGGCGGGGAGGTATTTCTATACTTGGTCATATGTTCCCTCAGGTCCATTCCCATTAGCCTTTGATTATCACCACCAATATGAATACAAATGCAGCTTTACACTAGCTTTAAGTGTAGAATGTCCCCTTCTCGAAGAGAAAATAAATAACTCATGACTTAGCCGGGCCGGACCCCGTCGCTGGATGCCCATATTTTCTCGCCCAGGAAATAACCGACGAGTTCATGCTCCTTAACACAAAGAAATAAATAATCGGTACCAGCCACCCCAACAATGTGTCAGTGATCCAGTTATTCCTCTCAGACCCGCCAAGCGCACCACACCTCATTAGATTACCCAGGAACGACACCGTCACAAAGTAATCCCCGCGCTCCAGACCCGCAATCGACCGGCGAGCCACCGTGTCGGGCGTCTCAGGCGGCTCTTCTTTCTCCAGCTCCGCTGTGATGGCCGGCTTAGTCTGGTTCTCGCGCGCAAACCCAGGACTGGTAATCGTAGCCGGGAACACCACATGCACTTTAACAGGCGTATCCGGATACAAAATCAGCTCCATAGCCAGCGTGTCCGCCAATCCTCGAATAGCCCATTTCGAGGGCGAGTAAGGGCCATAGCCGACAATGGCAAACAGCGCCAGCACCGACGACGTGAACACCAGATGCTTGGGCTCCGCGAACCGATTCCCGGGGGCGAGCCACTCACGCAGAATCGCATGCGCCATCTCGGCCGCGCCAAAATAGTTAACGTCCATGTTGCGACGCGCCGCCACCAGACTTGCCTCGTCAGCCCACAAAAGCGGCGTCGACATGCCTGCCACGCACCACACAATGTCGGGCGCGGCTCCGCCGTTCCAGGCGATGACCTCGGCAATCACCCGCGAGGCATACCCCGGCTCGGCCACGTCGGCGGAGATGTACGTGAACCGCTGGGTCGAGGATTTGGCAGCGCTACGGACAGTGATGAGCGCCTCTTCGAGGCGGCCTACGTTGCGCGACACGAGGATGACGTGTGCGCCTTTGGCGGCGAGCTGAGTTGCTGCGCTAAGGCCCATGCCCTCGGAGGCGCCGGTCAGGAGGATGGTCTGGGTTTGGTGTGTTAGTATCTTTTAAGAAGGTGCCAATGAGGAAGTTTGTTCACTGACCTTGCCCTCAACAGGCAAGTGGTTTTTGTGTCGACTCAAGAGGCCCATCGCGGCAAGGACAGAGAATAATCCA
>Ga0247763_1000748_pt1 | contig 19453 bp, 21 predicted proteins | sample UWRJL141409B4_FD_179926 | JGI IMG/M metagenome (GOLD analysis project Ga0247763, IMG submission 179926) | Plant litter microbial communities from Arlington Agricultural Research Station in Wisconsin, United States - UWRJ-L141-409B-4 | ecosystem: Environmental > Terrestrial > Plant litter >...
ATTTCTAACTTTTACGTTTAGGAGCACTAATTGGCAGTATCGTTGACAACTTCACCATGCCGCTCGGTGGCAAGAAATCGTACATCATACCCCTTGGAATCACATTGATCATGCCTGGTGTCATATCTATCGGCCTTCTCTTTGTCCCCGAGTCTCCCAGGTGGTTGTTGCAAATGAAGAGAGAAGAAGAGGCCCGGGTTGCGTTGCAGCTTCTTTGTCCTCGTCCAGAGCTTGCTGATGAAGAACTGGCCAAGATCAAATTGGCTATTGATACGGAGGCTACACTTGCACAGGGTACAGAGATTATTGATCTCTGGCGAAATCCAGTGGATCGTCGACGCGCTCTTCTTGCAATTGGAGTCATATGCGTTCAGGGAGCTTCGGGAGCGACTTATATCATTGGTAAGTGAGATCTCAATATTTCGTGCGAGTGTGTGCTAATGACAGTAGGTTACAGCACTTACTTCTTCGCGATGGCTGGTGTTGATGCTCCGTTCCAAAACACCTGTATTATGTCAGGCGTCTCCGCTTTTGTTCTGATAGTGAATGGTCTGGTAATCACGAAGTATGGATTCCGCAGGGTATTTCTCACCTGGGGAATGGTTTTATGTGGAGTATCGCAGCTAGTTATGGCTGCTGTCTACACCACTCATCCAGGGACAACCCTGACTGGAAAAGTGAAGTTTTATCCTTGAAATCTAAGACACTAAAATTCTAATCATTTCATTAGGTTATTGTCGGTTGCAGTATTTTCAATCTCATAAGCTACACCGGATTAATATCAACCTACGCCCCACTTTGTGCCGGAGAGTTTCCCTCTCAGCGCTTGCGCTCTTATACTCTTGGAATCGCAACGGCAGTGGGTAGTGTTCTCGGATGGCTTATCGCATTTACCGCTCCTTATTTCATCAATCCATCCTCTTTAAACTGGGGTAAGTTGTTCTTTCGAAACACCTCATGACAATACTAAGTCCGCATAGGCCCCAAGTATGGATACATATGGGCAGGAGGCTGTTTGATAGGTGGAGTATGGGTCTGGATGTTCTTACCGGAAGTCAAAGATAGAACTTTTGAGGAAATTAACGAGATGGCAAGTTTCTCCATTTTCTGTTTCCTGCTTTATACTAACCAAAGGAATTTAGTTCGATGCTCGTCTTCCAGCTCGAAAGTTTCAAGGGTATACGTGTCAAGGACTAGCTCCCCCCACGGGAACAGGAGAGAGATCAGATGTTGAGAAAGGTGGCAACTAATTTGTTTGTGGCGATCGAAGGAAACTTTTGCTGTGATGGGAAATTCTGTGGGCTAGAAAGCCCGAAGCAAGGATAGAGCGTGATGCACTGGGACTTACCAGGTTAAATTGACTAGAGACGCTAAGGCAGGTGCTAGGCGTTAGGACTGCGCAGGGCTAGGGATCCTGCCACCATTATATACATAACATACCAGTATATGATGTGCTAGCCTAGAGTATAATGGTTCAGAACATACCAGCTCAGAATACACTAGTCATAACATCCTAGTTGTAATGCTAGGAGCGCTATGAAAGAGCAAGGAGTCATGGACAAAGATGCAAAATAATAGGTCTATAAGTGTGTGGGTATTGAAGCCTGGTCCCTCTCTTAGATCGGCCTAGGCTGTGCTCCTGAAGGGCTCTGGTTGCCGATCGGCGTATCGGATCAATGAAACCCCATCTTGGTCATCTTTGTATACGGGGCCAATTCTGGGCCTACTTAGCTAGATTGACATATTACGCGTCATATGCTCTCCATTGATAGGAAAATTTAGCCGGGGGACTGAAATGCGGCCTCCGAGGCTGTGCGGCGGCGGCGAATGGGATCACCCCTAGCTCAAGGAAGAATCAGGGGAAGCTCAAGACAAATCAGCCACAGCTCACCCCTGCTCACCCCAGCTCAGGACGACGAACGAAAAAGGAAATTTCGTGTGCCTAGATTCGTCGTAGACAACCAGGTTGAAGTAACGCGAAGAAAGTGAAACGAACATTCAAGGCTCTCACATACATATCGGGACACGGCCAGATTCCAATCTCCATCAGAATAGTTGACGGTACAACCCTTTTTTTTTCTCTGAACTCTTTGCGTTTTAACCGTTAGGCATCAAGTGACAGTCGGACGTCAATCACATAGTCACAATCAATATCTTCCTGACGCGTATACTGTGAATAACCCCCCTGCTAAGCACCCACGACTAATACCCGTAAATCCAAGTCCTCCGCTGATCACCTCTCCGCTCCGCACTATTCATCTCCTCTTCAAACCTATCCTCATCCCACGTCGCAATTTCCTTTCTCCTCTTCTTGTTTTCAAGTAGATACATGAGACGAATGAAAATGAAGCCGACAATTCCAACCGCACTCATGATCATGGTCACAATCAACGGATACGAATAACTGGGCCGGTACTTGCTCTTGTATAGCTGTCCCGCAATGACGCCCGCGAGATTTGCATATCCGTTGAGACCGAGGATCAAAGACCGAGCGCCTTTCCAGGGCGTGTTTCCCGCTAACCAAACCGCAACGAGCGGTCCACCGACAAACACACCAGCCAGACAAACATGTGCGAACCCATAGCGCAGCTGGGGATCCGATGAAGCGGCCATGACGGCACAGCCAATGACGCCGAGAATCATGCCAAATACTGTGTGCAGAGACCGCTCGTGGAAATGATCTGATGACAAAACGATGATGATCAAACCGACGGTGCCGACGATGAATGGTGGAACCGACATTAATGTGGCGTCGATGCCTTGGTATCCCATTCCCTGAACGATGAGGGGGAGGAACGTCGTGAATGCGGTGACGGGCTGTCAGGTTGATTCGATGTAAGTAGAGTACGGGGGGTGGGGAGGGCAGTGGAGAAGGGGGAAACAAGAAAGCAAAAGCGGAGGGGTAAAAGGGGGGAAAGGAAGGAAGAAGAAGGAAAAATGAAGTAGTAGAGAAGGATTATAGAAAGGAAAAGAGAAAACTCACAACAACCGCCGTGATGTTGCACACAATGGTCAGCAACTTCTTCCAATCCCTGAACACATCCCTCATATCCTTTTTCACTTCCACCCACCTACTTTCCCCGATATCATCCTCATTCCCATCTGCTAGATCTCTCCCCATTCGATTCACCGCATGGTTTCTCTCTTGCTCATTTAAAAACCACGCCGTCCCCAGTTCCGCGGGGAACACAAAATATCCCACCACACCCATCAGCACGGTAACGCCCCCTTCGACTAAAAATACCACCTGCCAACCATGTAATTTTTCCGTCTCCAACTTAAGTAATCCATACGCGATTAATCCGGCAAACGCCCCGGCGATGGAATACATTCCGCTGAACATGCCCATGCGGAACCCAAGAGAGAATTTGGGATACATGGTACTCATGTAATAGAATGCCGTTTGGGTGAACCCGGATTCTGCAGCCCCGAGAAGCAAACGGAGGGCAACGAGAGTCGCGGAATTGGAAATCGCAGCGTGAGCCATGGATAGGATCCCCCATGATAAAAGCGACAAGGCAAGCCAGATGCGTGGACCGATGCGGCGGCCGAGAAGAACCATGAGCGGTTGGAGGGGGACATAGGTAGCTGAGAACTGGTCACATCATCAGACAAAAAATGTTAGCACGCGCGACTGCGACTGTGAGGACTAGGAACTGGGAAGGAGAGGAGGAAATACCAGAGACAATGAGTTGGGAATATCATCCGGTGTAAGATTCGCATCCTTAATAAACGTGCTCGTAGCCACAAACCCGACATTCGTCTTGTCAATTCCGCAGAGAATAAACCCAATAGCAAGAACGAGAAGGACGGTAAAGTCGAGTTTCCGATTAATCCGTTTGTCGAGCGCTTTTTCTTCCTCGGTGACGGGCTTGTAGTGCGCTACGCTGGGGGGAGAGGGTGCAGGTTTCTTTGCATCTTCGACTTCTATCTCGCCGCCTTTGCGGAAGGGTTCGATTTCGTTGCCCATTTTTTCTAGTTTAAGTTGCCGTTAATAATGGGTAGAGTTGGGTCAGGTCACTACCCCAAGTGGACTGGACGTAAAGGCAATAGGATGACAACGGCGGAGTCGAGTTTAATCTCACACCAGACGATTCAATAGAATAGGCCTGATACATGCACCCTGTACATGCACCACCGGATAGTGGAGCCGTAGCCTAACATCTCCATCTCGCGCGTATAGTTGATAGTATCGTTACCTGTGTGGGTGAATCCGCCGGATAAGCATGGCGCAAGAGAAATTGATTGGGGCGGATCCAATGCATGTGGGCAACACCATTTGTCCGAGATACTTCACCCCCATCAATTACGAAGCGGCCCCATCATGTCTTTTGACGCGTGGGCTGCACAGGGTTCCCCGCCAGTAAAGTCGACAACCGGATATCAGATCGGCTTTTGGAGATTTGGGGACGTTGCTTCCACCAATTATGGACAATACCGACCGTGTGCAGGACAGTTCGTCCGGCGACCGGGTATGCTTGCCTACCTGACCTAGATCGATAGCAGTGATGCGCGATAATATGAGGATAATACGACGCACGATAAAACTTTTTGCGATGATGACTTTCTTGTGCTACACACACTTTTTAAGAAACTCTAGCTGTCGTGATAGACTTTTCAAGCTGTTTTGTTAGGTCGGTCCTGTTCAATAGGCTTTTTGCTGTCCTATCCCAGCCCTTGAGCCGTCAAGTCTACTTGCCGCAGCACCACTCAACTTGTCCCCTTATCTACCAGCCGGTACACAATGTCAACCTGCCCCTTCGCCTCCGGTCCCAAAACCCACCCTGACATCCTAAACAACGAATCTCCAGATGGCAACAATGGCAACATCTTTACTCAGGAACGAATCGACGCTTCCGCCGCCATCACCTCGGACAACCCCGACCTTATCCACGCCGAATATGACCTCCTCCGCGACGCCTGTCCGCTAGCCTACACGACGAATTATTCAGGGTACTACCTCTTAACCCGCTATTCCGATATAAAATCCGCGGCGCTCGATTCTTCGAATTTCATATCCTCCGTTTGTGCTGTAATCCCGTCTGATCCGCGCGGACTACGTCGGCCCCCGCTGAACTTTGATGCCCCGAGACATACACCGTACCGAACGGCGTTGGATCGAACGCTTAAACCGACACGAGTCAAAAGACTTGCGGAACCCCTGGAAAAACATGCAGAGAGAATACTTTGTCCCCTCCTACAAGAGGGAAAAGGGAATATCTGCACGGAATTTGCAGCCCAGTATGCCGCGTGGGTAGAAACGGAATGGCTGAACCTGGAACCGGATACTGCGCCTTTACTTGCAAAAACGGCTTCAGCATGGGTAGATGCGTGGAGGAGAATGGATGGGGAAGAAACTACGAGACAGAGTGGACGGCTATATGATATTGCGAGAGAAGTTTTGGCGGATCGGCGGGAGAGAGCAAGAGACCCCGAGGAGGATCCGGCGAGCAGTTTGCTGTTGGAGCGGGGTGGGGATGGCCAGCCTTTGGAGGAGGTGCATTTAGTGTGAGTGTTCCAAAATCAACCTGGCGTGTTCGCTTAGGTTGTGATTGTGGCGGGTGCTGACGAGAAAAGAGGCTGCATTCGACAAAGTCTTGTCGTCGGCATGGTGGCACCACCCCTAATGCTCGGCGGGATATGCAACTACCTCTCCGAGCATCCAGATATACAACAGCAATTGAGAGACGACTTGAGTCTTATCCCCGCGGCCATTGAGGAGTTTGTCCGGTTGTTCAGTCCATATCGAGGATTTGCCCGGACCGTGGCCAACGACACGGTCATCCATGGACATACCGTCAAGCCGGGGATTCCAATATCCATGACTTATAGCGCAGCAAACCGGGATCCAGAGATATTTGAAGACCCGCACAGGTTTATTCTGAATCGGCCAAATATCACCATGCACATGGGTTTTGGCAGGGGAAGACACCGCTGTGTGGGACAGCCCCTTGCCAAGCTGTGAGTGCGCAATCTTTGAAACTTGAAGATTTGTAACTGACTCATGGTTGACAGGGCATTGCAAATTGCGCTGAGGACATTACTGACGAAAACAAAATCGTTCAAAGTCTGCGGCGAGCTGCAGTATGCGCGGATGCCGGAAGTGGGCATTATCAGTTGTCCGTTGGTTTTTAAAGTCTGAGGCCATCGCTAGAAAAGAGAGTCTTTGGATGTAACACTAGAGTGGTGATCTGTCCTGATATACAAAGGCCATGCCGTCTAGCCATCTGCCACTGCTGCTCTGCCCCAAATACAAACCCATGACTTTTTCATGTAGGTAGACTATCACAGCTCCTCCCTCTCGGCAATTCTCACACGCATCTCCCCCTGCTGCCAGAAAATCGCCGAATCTTCTGTCCACGGCCGTCCTGCATCTACAAACTGCATGTCAAACGACCTCATCAACTCAAAGATGACTTTATAGACTTGCATAAACGCCACTTGTTTTCCTGCGCACATCCAGCGGCCACTCCCAAAGACTAATTCTACCATTCTTTTCATCTCTGCTTTGTCGTTCGGTGTGCATTCGAGAAATCGTTCTGGACGAAAAATCTCGGCGTCAGACCCAAAGATGTCAGTTGACATCATTAGTCCAAACAGGTTGTGGCCCACGGCAGTACCTTCCGGCAGGAAAACGCCGTGGATGGTATCCCCTCCGGCCGGAACGGTTTTGAAATGGCCATACAATGCGGATGGGCGGAAGCGTAGGGCTTCGTAGATTATGGCGTCGAGATAGGGGAGTTTCTTGGCAGTTTCGTAGGTTATAGGCTCCGAGGGGGAAACGAGACCGTTGGTGATGGCGGAGCGGACTTCATCCATGAAACGGTTGTGAATCCGGGGAGTGCTTAGGAGGAAGAGCAGAGCGGTCTGGATGGTGGTGCCGGTGGTGCCGGTGCCAGCGATGATTTGGACTACGCATTCGGATTCGCATTGAGCTTGGGTAAGGCCGTGACGCATGAAGGAGCCCTGTGTATGTTAGTAAATGTCTCTCTTGTAACCTCTGGACGTAGGGTGGGGTGAGGTCACTTACAACCATGTCTCTCGAGTCGGTAGCCCCAGTAGCAAAATGCTTTGCAACCAACTCCTGTCCCAGCCTTTACCACCAAAACATGTCAGCCAGTCCCATCCCAAAACGGGCTTACAGAGGGACAACTCACGCAATCAGCCTCCCCATGCCCTTCTCATCCGTGACTTTGGGCATAACATGCGGCGCCAACGGAGAATTGACAAAGTTCCGCAAAACAGGCGTATCCACCATGACGGCCATGGGTTTGGTCATTTGTTGCACCTGCTCGTTATACCCGAATAGATCTGTATTGGCGTCAAGATAACCAAAGGGCTCACCGTAGGCAAGGGCGGTGATGAGATCTAACGTGAAGAAGCGAATGATCCAGACGAGATCGGCAGTTTTCCGTGCATGTGTCGAGGAAGAGGATGCAGGCGCAGAAAGATAGTGTTTTCGGATTAAGGCCTTTAGCTTGGAAATCTGAGTGTCGATCCCGCCTTGGATGTCGACCTGGTCTCGTCCGTTGTATCCATTGGCCGTCTGGGCCTTGAGTTTATCATGGACGACGGTATCCATGGTGGTGAGCAGGTTATCCTGACGCGGGTCGATGCGCAACGCCGTCCACCATGGGTCGCGGTAATATTCGCTTCTCGGGCCGGAGATGCGACGTAGCGCGACGGGGTCATCGGTGAGGACATAGTTGGGAGCGATACGCACGACCGAGCCATACTTTTTGAGCTGGACAAGCTTGATGCTGGAGATGCCGAGAAAGTTATTTCGCATGAGCCAGAGGTAGGAAAAGGAGGCGAGAAACGGGCCGGGGACATGTCGTAGTCGGTACCATGTCGCGATGGATGAGGTGATGTAGTAGAGGGCGAATGCGCCCGCGCTGAGGGGGAGGAGGTTGGTGTGGATGAGATCGAGAGACAACATCTTTAATATTTCATAAATGCAACCGTGGTATTTGAACAGAGATGGAATAGAAGAAGAATCTATGGTGGGGAGAGCAGTATTTGTGCAGTTGCTAGCCTCGATCTGGCCAATCAGCTTGCGGAAATGTCTTTACGACGCAGCCAATCATCACTTGTCGTGTGACGAGAACAACTCGGGACGTGAAAATTCTCGGGACTCGCCGTGGGTCTCCATCCGCTGTTAGTTCCTTAACGGCTTGGCATCTTGGCATATTTGAATCACGGCGAAAAAGAGTAGTTGAATGTTATCTGCATGAGTGGATCTGTTGACCAGGCCTCAGGAAAGAAATGTCAATTTGGCCACAACCCGGCCGCGCTAAAGTGGTCGTTTTTCAATTCCCACATGCCGATATTGGACAAGCAGCATGCACTCATGGATCTCCAACCCAGACTGAGAGCTATCGCGACCATAGCACCAGCAACCGGCGTGGTGCGCGAATCCCCCAAGAAGAGAAGCCGGGCTAGCAAACCCAAGGTCCGCACTGGCTGCAAAACGTGCAAAATCCGCCACGTCAAATGCGATGAAGCCAAGCCCATTTGTCAGGCGTGTCAGAGGGCGCGCATCGTCTGTGATGGGTACAGTCTGTTGGCAGTAGGAAGGAATCGCCCAAGCTCAGCTCCCCCGTCCGGAATATTTACCACTCAACAAGTTCCCTATGTCGACTTCTTCCGCCACGCTCTGGTTGTCGATTTTACCGGATACAGCAGCTCCGATTTTTGGTCCCGGGTTGTACTCTGTGCCGCCATGACCGACGATTGTGTCCGCCATGCCGTTCTCGCTATCGCCGCTCTCTCGGCTGCTATATCCGACTCGATCCGGCCCACCTCAACACCAAGAAGCAAACCCTCGGCCTTGGCTCCATGGACGGCAAGATCTGTCATCAGCAGCAAACACCGTCTCGCTCTGCGGTATTATGTTGAGTCTCTTTCCCTGCTCCAGACGCGAATCGAAGCCGGCCTCGCAACTCGCTCACCCCGATCTGTTTTGATCATGTCGCTCCTACTCATCACATTCGAGTTGCTTCAAGGGAACATGGAGGGAGTTGATCGTCTAATGACGACTTCTATCCATCTTCTCAGGCCTTCTCTTACACAGTATCACCGACATGACGTGAGGGGGAAGCACGCAGAAGACGACGTCGCTGATATTGAGCACATGCTCCCCTTTCTCTCCATCATGGGCGGATGGACGCCCTTCCTGCCCATGCAGCGGACAAATCTTGCCCTCTGGGACGTCTCCCCCGGTGCAGGCCCCTCGGAAGTCTTAGCTTGCAAAGCGAATGCCGTACAAATCCAGACGGAATGGTCTCGATTTTTCTCGCGAGCTTGTGCTTTTACCAGTCAAGCCTTTACCACCATCATGCAGACGCACCCTCCGTCGGTCCCGCAGACTCTTGTCGCTCAACAGCAGGCTTACCTCGTTCATCTCGCGGAGTGGAAAACCATTCTTTCCACGGCTCTACTGCGGACCTCGAATAACAGCATCAAAGCGCAGAACTCCATCCAACTCATGCAACTGCACTGTCTCGTGGCCACAGTCGGAATCAACTGCTGTCTCGACACTACCGACACAGCCTGGGATGCTTACGACGCGGATTTTCAGTCCATTATTGATGGAGTCTTGTCTCTTGCGAAGTCTACATTCACACCCATGTCTACACCCAACATAAAAGCCCAAAACATGAACATGTATCAAGCAAACTTCACTCTGTCCATGGGAATACTCTCCACTCTTGGTCCCCCCATCGCTAAATGCCGAGACCACAACATCCGCATGCGCGCTTTGGAAATCGCAAGACGGATGCCCTGGCGAGAGGGGGCGTGGGATGCGCAAGCGGAGCTGTATGGAAAGTTGGGAGGTGTGCTTTTGGAAGAACGGGCGAGGAAAGGGAAATTCAAAAAAGTCGTGGATGGGGACTGGGTTAGTCCTAGTTCTAGTTCTACTGATATTGGCCCCGAGGATCGGTGGACTTGGATCGAGGGAACATGGGATGTCAACTCCCAAGCGAGAGGAAAAAAGATGGTGGGGGTTTATGCTAGGAGTTTACCAGGTCAACATGGAGAGTTGGTCATTCAAGAGTTGGAGCTGGGCTTGGATGCCTGGGTGGATATTTGCGGCGAGGTTGGCTGTGCGGTAGACCATGCCGAGGGGTTAGAGTGGTTGGGGTGAGAGATGTTTATTTCAATGATATTGAAAGCATAGGAACTTTGGGAGGCAGGTCTGGTCAACTGGGTCTTTGACATAGTATAAAACGCCCTGTGTTTATATGAGGATATAGAGGTCGCGACCCCCAAACCGGACGACCCACTTTCCGGACATTCCCCGCACACCACCAAGGGGCACAACAAATGCAGCATTCCTCGCATTTCCTAGTAATTTATATACAAAAAAAAGGTCTACAGCATCTCCTGAGCCCCCTGAAGCTGATCCAACCCATAAATAATTTCTTCTTAAGCCTGTTCAACCGCTAGTATGGCTTCTTGTTAGGTCACCCTCTTCCAGCGGGTGGGGGGTTCCCGACTAGCCTCCTCAGCCTGTGCGATATCTTCTATCCTAGCAAACTTATCATTAGGCGCCTCTCTGACCCTCTTTTGTGTGTAAGGCCTAGCTATCCGAAAATCCTCTTCCAAACGGTTAATTTCAACTTCCAAACCTACTTTCTCTACATTAGCCAAATCTAAGGCTTTCCTAACCTTATTTAATAGATACTTAATTATACGGTAATTAGGTAATACCCTCCCTTTAAGGCTATTTACAACCTAACAAACATCCTAAGCCTTCTTCAGGGTCTTTACAAGCTATAATTTAGCTATAGAAACTATTTCTAACGTAGAAGTACGTAGTCTAGGAGGGGGGTATCTCCGATAAGTACCTCGCGGTTATCCAATATTGTAAATAGGTTAAATAACTATATCCCAGTTTTTTTAAAACTACTACGTATATTAGAAACGTTACAACTCTAACGTAAGGTATCTTTATAATAAAAAAGAAACCTTTATTTATTAGCCGGTACCAAATTATAATAATAAGCCAAAACCTTGGTGTTTTACTGGAAATAGTTCTTAAAAGGGCTAAAAACGTTACGATTAAAAGGCTAGGTTTTATAGGATATATAAGTAGGTAAAAAGAGTAATTAAACGCAATTATTATAGTAAATCCATATAAATTTTTCCGTATCGTAACTACTTACCTTATTAAGAATTAATAAGCGTTATTCTATTAGGTATTTTAGCTTTATTTCCGGTAAATAAATCTCTTTAAGCCACCTAATAGCTATTTTTAAGTTGCTTTAACCCGTAATAAAATAATTATATCGCTAATTACAAATATCTTTTTAATCTTTAACCTAACGTAGATACTATTAGCCTTATAGCGAAGCCCTCGTAAAGACAATCGCAAACGTTAATCTACGTCCCTTAACGGTAATAATTTCAATTACAAAAACCTAGGGAACACGGTCTAAAGACGTAATAAGGAAATAATTAGTAAAAGAATCGCCTATAACAGTTCCTGCAATTATCTCAACCTTTTGCATGCTATATTCGTCTATATTAATAATATTCCGGGAAAGGATGCGTTTGGACCGTAATTAAAAGTCTAAACAATTATAGAAATCTTTATACGTAACCTTAGTAAAACCGCGCGTTCTTAATCTTTTTAACAATACGCTTTTTTTAATCTTTATACATTTATAACGTTTAAGAAAGCAATTAACCCAATAATAACCAAAAGGGGTAAAATCACCACCTTGCCTTAATACTTTTTAAACCATCCTTGTAATCTAAGCCTTGGTTGGAACGCGCCTTATAGCTTCCTCGTTAAAAGCCCAATTAATTAAGAACCTCTCCTAAACTAGTAATAGTTTTCTAACTTTTATTTGGCCCGCTGGCCTATTGGTTGCCCCGCGGAGGCGGTCGCTTAATGTTGACCGCGGCACGTTGAACTGTTGGGCGGCATAGCGTAACGTTGCGCCATTTTAAACCGCATCAATCGCAGACTGAATATTCTACTCACGCATTAAATCCATTGCAAATTTGGTAGGATTTGGGCCAAAAACCTGGGTATAGTGATGAAAAGAAATGTGGTGGTTGTCTTTTAGGTCTACAGATCGCAATGTCCGGAAAGTGGGTCGTCCGGTTTGGGGGTCGCGACCTCTATACGATATGGGTTTTTTTTTCACCTCTTCTATGAACATCTTCGTAAACATCGGGCTGGACCACGTGCCCAAGATGAGACCTGCCCATGATGGAGACCTGAGCGAGACCCAGCCCGAGTGACTCATTACCCCGCACTCACACATGATAAATTGCAGCTTGTTCAACGTCTGCACTTTTTATTCTTCCAGGACTTTTCTGAGCCTGCGACTGCGATTGACACAAACTTGCTTCCTCCCGAAACCTGTTCCACTCTCGTCTGCAGTTACGTCCTTAAAACCACTCGCATTGACTTCACAGGGGGGGAAATGAAAAAGGTCGTACAAAAAGTCATTGCCTTTATCATTCGTGATGGCGCCCTCGCTGTATTTCGCCAAGACGACCCGGGCGCCGGAATACAGGTTCCCGCGGGAACACTACGCGCAGGTGAAGACCCCGAGGCCGGGGCGCTTCGGGAAGCCGAAGAAGAGAGCGGACTGAGCGGATTACGGGTGATACGTTTTCTTGGTCGCTATCAATGGGATATCTCTCCCATCCGAGAAGAGATTCAAGATCGTCATGTTTATCTGCTTGCGGTGGATGGTCCGGTGTCTGAGCGGTGGGAAGGTTGTGAGAATCACGACGGCGAACGAGACCCGACGCCATTCCACTTTTACTGGCTGCCCCTAGGCAGTTCGGAGCTAGATGAGCTAGCTATTGGTCAGGGCACGTTTTTGGACCTTGTAGGGGATTTCTCGGGCTAGCTTAGAGTCCTTTGTGGAGTCAATGGGTGGTGTTGAGCAGGCTGCCTCTCATCTTTGCTCCGTTAGGTAATGTCGCCGGACAAGGGGGGTGTGCGAACTCACTAGCCAGATTCTTAACTGCGGTCTGGGTTGCCGTAGCTAAAATGAGGATTTTTAGGCGAACATAGTGGTTGATGAGGCCGTGTTGTGGGCAGAAAAAGAAGTGCTTCGCCCAGAGGCAGGCACTGAAGAACACCTCGCCATTCCAGTTGAGGACAGTGATGGGCGGCGATGAGGTGAGAGATGATGTAGTAGCAGAGCGGAGCAAGGAGGGCGACGAGAATCATCTTGGCGCGTGATGGTCTCGTGTCTTTTCCTGACATGCTGCTGATAGGATGGGTGGCGCGAAGATCAGCGCTGAGATGGAAGTCCAATGTGAGCCATCAGATTGCGGGCCTTCTGTGAGTGAATGGACAAGAGTCAGCCTAGCATTCTGCACGGGCCTACTGGGCGCCATAAAGCCTGAGTTGGAAGGCGGCTCGGCTGCGCCCATCACGACGATTCTTTCTACTACTACTACTACTACTACTACTACTACTACTACTACTACTACTACTACTACTACTACTACTACTACTACTACTACTACTACTACTACTACTACTACTGCTGCTGCTGCTGCTGCTGCTGCTGCTGGTTACGGGATGTTCGGGGCAACAAGGTCAGAGGTGCGATCCGAGCCACTCTCTTGGCTGGGAAATTGGTCCAAAACACCACGCAACACGAGTTCAACACCCCCACCCAAAGCAAAGTCCTCCTCCTCGCTATCCTCAATATCATCTTCCTCTTCCTCTCCGGAGCCCCAAAATGCTCATTCCTCGGCTCCATCGCCTCCCCAAACACCAAATCGTCCTCTTTCCTCCTCTGATACAACGCTTTCAGTCCACCTTGCCGCCTCACCTTACACTCCCAGTACTCAACCCCAAACACACTCGTTCCCATGGCAGTCCCGCTGAACCCTGTAGCGCGCTGCCGAGTCTTACTTCTTTCCGCATCCCCAATCACCGTCCCAGCGGCCGGAGCAGCCGGCGTACCCGAAACTTCCATCGGAACAGCTGCACGAACTCCAGCCTTGGTGTCAGCCACATCATCCCCGCCCGTCTCCATCTTGGCACTCAGAGCAAGCAGCATTCCCCTAACAAGATACACCGTCTTCACCTTCTTATTCTCCTTCAGCAACTCCCGCAGCTCCCCCATCACTCCCCCCATCAGCCACCAACGCCTTAAACGCCCCACGAATATCATTAATCCTCTGACTCCTAATCAAGTCGGAAGAAAGCGTCAAATCGCCCGTGTTATTCCTACTCCGATTAAGCGTCACAGCATCTCGCACGGCGACTTGGAGATTGGAATCGCGTAGGCTGTGGATGTAGATCTCGGCGTCGATGAAGGATTTGTCCGAGTCGAAGAAGGAGGCGGGGATGTTGCTGGACGGGGAGAGAGGGGCGGAGCCGAAGGAGAGGGGGTCGTGCGGGTTGATGACGAAGCGGCCGAGGAGGTTGGAGGCTGCTGTTTCGCTGGGCTGGTTGATGGCGTTGAGGATGAGGTAGCCCATTGTGGGTCTTTTTGGTGTCTACGCCGTGCGACGGTTGTGGTTGTGATGATGTTGGGGTCCGGCTTGTCTGTGGTGTTGTCGCAATAACGTTAGGGGAAGGGTGCGTATATTGTGAGGAAGGAAGGGGGGGGGTGGCTTGAGAGGCTTTTTGGGTCTTGCGCGGGGAGGGGATGCATTGCTTAAGCTGAGGCTGAGGGAGCCAATATTTGCTGCAAGTCGTCCCGTGCTACCCCTATCTTCTCTCCCATTTGCCAGGCAGGCTACCTAGCCAATTGGCCGGCGTATCGCACCACTCCGCCTGCTACCAGTGCCCTTTCCTCTCCTCCTTCTTCTCTTCATCGCAGCGCAAAAATCTTCTCTTCAACGGCCGCCCGCCTTTCCCGCTCGTTGGCGACACGTGTGACACTTTACGAAAATGATTTCGGAAATGGCCGTCAACAAGACTCCAAGACCCATCATTTCCATCGCGGTGTCTACACAGGCTTGGAGATCGCCGCTGGCGAGTCCGGGCTTCAACGAAAAATGACAACGACTCGACTGCCTTTCCATCTATCGAGTTTGAACTTGGAGATCCACTTCGCAACTCTGACGAAGACGGAAAATTTCGCTGGCTTCTAGAAGAATACGCGAATGAGCCATTTTCCAGCCCACGGCTTAAGGCCGATCGCCAGCTTTTCGCGTTGTACAGGGCATCGCTCGAGGAGCAGCTGGAGCCGCTGCTGGAGATGATCGACGACGCGGCGGGTCCCATCACACTCCGCATCCTTTTCTCCACCAAGGAAGCGGGCATCGACAGGCTTCATTGGGAGATACTCGACGGCGGTCGCGGCGAGGACGGAACCCCCGCGCTGGAATTGCCGCCTCTGGAAGTCCAGAGGGTGCTTGAGGTCCCTTCACCGCGACAACCAGCAATCGCACAGATTCCTCGGCCGCAAGGACCTTACCGGATCTTAGCTGTTGAGGCGCGGTCTTACACAGAGCCCGACGTTCAACCCCGGTTGTCTACGCTCCCTTCGGTCCAAACAATTGATGCCATCCCTCCTCAATCAGGGCCGGATCAGATCCATGTCGACTACATCCGACCTGGGACGTTTGAGGAGTTCACCCGTGTTCTATCGCAACACACTGGGGAAATCGACCTGGTTCATTTCGATCTTCACGGAAACAGCACTGAAAAGGGCGGTACTTTGCGCGTGTAAGACGGCGACCTCGACCGGACTGATGGCAAACAATTTGGCCGCCCAGCTTCTGCGCTGCGGACTTCGAGGCGTCGTCGCCATGTGCTACGAACTCAAGTCAGCAGGGGCGAAGGTTTTTGCGGCAGCATTTTACGACGCACTTTGTGCCCGTGGCCTCCCGTTTGTGCAATCCACTGCAGAGGCCAGACGTGCTATGGAGAGAGACGGCAAGCGCGCAGCCCAGCATCAAGAAATGGTTGAAATTCCCGACTACATCGTTCCGGCGGTCTACATGGCCAATGGTCTTGTTGACTGGGACGTTCCTCTATTTCCTCAACCCACGATCCCGTCTCTGATTGGGCGCCATCCGAGAGGAGCAGCCCGACAGCTTGTTGGGCGTGAGGCTGAGATTCGTCTTATCGAAAAAGCAATACTCGCAGACTCAACATCTATTGCTGTTTCTGGCGCTCTCGGGACAGGCAAATCCTGCCTACTAAAATATCTGGCTTGGTGGTGGAAAGCAACACGCTTCTTCCAAAGAGTCGTTCCGGTGAAGCCGAAGCGGGGAGGTGTGTACGGCATACATCGACTTGCGCGATGCAGTCTCGGGACAGGAGACTCCTATTTCGACTTCAGCGTCTCCAATGGAGACGATCAGGGACACATTGTACGATTTGAAGAACTCTACACACCGACCTGTGCATCAGCGGACACGATACGTGACTGGCAGAATTTGTTTCGCTTGGTCCGCCTGCTATCCCGCAACTGCTGTCCTGTCGTTGTAGCCCTCACGGATACTAGCTGGGCTTTCCCACCTGGCACGACAGACAGCATTCACATCATCAGACTCTCACGTTTCAGTGTCCAGGATTCACGCATATTACTTGCTGGATATGGTGTCAGCACCAATATAGATCGAAGCCAGGCAGAGCCCGAGGTTTTCCTGGCTAACGTCTGCGAGGCCCTTGATTACAACCCTGCTGCCATCCTGCGCCACGGCAGCAGGATCAAAGACCCCTCTGCGGGCATTTCAAACATCTTGGCATGGAAGCAGAACTGGACAACTGAAACGGATCAAGAAATCAGAGAGAGTGGGAAGTATGACGGCGTCATATACTCTATTCTTGCTCTCTTTGAAAGGGCGGGCTGGAAGCTCGAAGCCGCCCTCCTTCGACTGATGGGCGTCTTCACCCATGTGGTGCCGGATCTCGAGAGTCTGCAGCCTTTCCTCGCGGCCGTCTCCGACACCCTCCTCGACGATTCTAAGCGACTTCGGCTGATGCCAGCGAGTTATGGGCTGGGACCCGATTCGGAGTCGACCGTCTCTTTTACAGCTCGGCAATATTTCCATTCTCTCGGGCCGCCGACGGGTGACGTCAAGGTTGCCGCATCAAGGTGCATACAGCAGCTATTGGCCCTGTCTCTGCTCTGGAAAGATGCTGTCAGAGTTGCTGGCAATAAGAAAGGGCACCATATCCACGCTCTGGCTACCCTGTCGCTTCGCAACATGTTCAATGCATCCTTCGAGTCCACTGCCCGTGTGTCAATCTGCGAAGCCTTCAAGGCGTTCTACGAAGACCGCGCCATGTCGATGCTTGCAGATAAGCTCGGCATGTCTCGATACGAACTGCCCACCCGGGTATTCGTTCGTTCGGAAAAATGGAACGTGGTCGCCGCCATCGCCCAACCCCTCCCAGCAAGAGAGAAAGATGCCCAGTACTTTGACGACTTTTCTTTTGTGTGCTTTGCTGCTATCAAAACATTTGCAGCGACGGACACGTCCTACAGCAGTGAGTTTCTTTGGCACTGCATGGTTCGGAACTATCTCCAAGAGCTATACGTTGCGGTCCAACAACAACAACAACAACAACAACAACAACAACAACAATAACAACAATAACAACAACAACAAGCTCACTTGCCAATGGTTGTTGAGAAAACACGCATCATGATCATCATCAACTGGATTTCATCCAGCGGCGGCGGCAGAAAAGGACGAGCCCTGGCGGCTCCATCTACGTCTTTCTATCATGGACGGCGAGGTAGCGGCAGATCCAACGGGCAAGATCTCGGGCGTCCATCAACAAGCACTCCTCAGCAACGTAACCGCAGCGATCCGAAACGGTGATACCACGATGCAAAAGTCGGCCATTCGGCGCGCCAAAGCCGCCCGCGACGCTGACCCGGAAGGATGGGGCGAAGAGGGAAAAGGTGCTGGACTGCCTGATTGCCGCCTCGCAACTCTCCGACTTCAGTATATCCAATCCCAACGCTTCCGTAGAAGAGATCCGAAACTCCCTATCCAACATGAGGGGCCTTGGCTCAAGATCCCACTGCCCCTACCCCAGCCATGTCCCGCACCCTCCTCGTTCAACTCAACGCCGTTGATCAACACCTCACCGCCTCTGCCAGCCTGGATCCCGACCCTCTAGGTGATGCCACACACCTCGTCACCCACCACAACTATAATAGGAGCTCTCTGGCTCTGCCAGAGAGCACAACAACAAGCAATTCAATCACTCTAAGCCCATTCAATCCAAGGTGCCGTGCTTCTGACAGTCTACAGCTTTCTGGAAGTTGCGCTGTAGATCCGTTCTTGGAAGGCACGGCAATAACCCAAGCGATGGTCATAACCCTGGCCAGCCCCTTGCCAAACCCCCTGCAAATTCACCGCGCTAACAATTGTAATCCCTGCAGAGGTGTAGGACATTTTTGTTCCGTGGAAAAAGGTCGAGGCCCATGACTCGGGGTTTTGGTTCCAAAAAAGTTGGTTGGGCAGGCTGCTAACATTGTCATGCACTGTTCCAGAAAAAAGAAAAGAAAAATAGCAGTCGACCCTCTGAGATCCTCCAAATCCACGGTGGCGTCATCACCGCCATCCTCCGTCTTTTCCTCGTCCCCTTCCTCGGCCGCCTCTGTTGCTGCTCGGGATACATTACCTACATTCCGACACCGCTTCATTTGCCCCTTCGCCCCCCCTCACGCCACCAGTCCCAGCGACTGGTTGCAACAGGTTTCAAATTTGATGCGCACCGGTGTGGCGGGCGCAACCCTTCGGAGTTGGGCCAAGCTTTTTCGGGGCTGCTTGATCCATGTCCGTGGGACCGAGCACAGCTCAAGCCACACTGTTGCATTTGATGCAAAACCGCTGCCCGCCGTTGTTTGCCGCGTCCGTCGAACAATGGACATGCACTAGACGTGATGCAGAAAGCTCGCCACTCTAGACCATGGACGAGTCGGCGGCGACAAGCTACACGGCAGCCGTCTTTTCGCTCGTGGGCGTGTCGGGGCTCTGCGTCGCCCTGCGATTGCTCGCACGCCGCAGAAAGGGCACCCCGCTGTGGTGGGACGACCTTCTGATGGTTGTGTCGTGGCTTTGTCTCGTCGTCGGGGCGGTCTCCATCCAGTTGTCCGTCGCCAACGGCCTCGGCCACCATGTTGCCGACATTCGCATGGAGCATCTCGAGATCATTCTATTCTACGGCACCGTCATCGCTCCTGCCGTGACCATCGCCGCGTCGGTCGCATCCAAGATCTCGTTTGCTCTCACGCTGTTGAGAATCTGCTCGACTGGATGTACCGAGAAGATCAAGCGGGTTATTTGGGGGGTGATTATCAGTCTGTTGGCCCTGCTTCTGGTTGCGATTGTCATGCTGCTGGCAACGTGCAGTCCCATTGAGAAGAACTGGCGGCCGTACATCGAGGGTCATTGTCTCGGTCAAGCGTCAAGCCTCCACGGCGCGCTAATCGTTGCCGGTTTGTTGGCCCCTTCCTGTTTTTTGCCGACCCTGAGCCGCTGATAGTTT
>Ga0247763_1000749_pt1 | contig 19448 bp, 9 predicted proteins | sample UWRJL141409B4_FD_179926 | JGI IMG/M metagenome (GOLD analysis project Ga0247763, IMG submission 179926) | Plant litter microbial communities from Arlington Agricultural Research Station in Wisconsin, United States - UWRJ-L141-409B-4 | ecosystem: Environmental > Terrestrial > Plant litter >...
AGAGGGTGAGGAGAAAAGGAGGAAGAGGAAGTGGGAAGAAATAACTCACATTTAGTCACATGAACTGCGTGTCGCGCAAACGGAGCGCGCTTCCATACCAACGACCCTTCCTTGGGAAGCAGACCAGGAACTTCACGGCTAACAAGCTTATAGCTGATGGGCTTCTTGCTGTAAGGGTTAAGCTTGTTGGTGTTGGCAATCTCCCAGCACCGCGAGGTTGCGCCGTTGTAATCGGTCTTGGACTCGGCTTCGGTAGCGAGCTTGGTGCGGCGGCAGTAGAAGGCGTTTCCGTAAAAATTCTCGGGACTGCCGACGGGCGCGTCAGAAGGGACCGCGTCGTTGACGAAGATGGTGTTGTTGGGCCCGTCAATGTTGGCGTCAACACGCAGGCAGAATAGGTGCTGGTGGTTGTGGGCGTTGACGCCAGGGAATACCTGCGTGCCCCAGCCGTGCGTGTCCTCGTCGGGGAGCATGGCATACGTATTGAGGATGCCGGTGAGCTTGATCTCAGGCTGTATGGTGCCGTCTTGGTGGAAGATCCACGCGACCACGTACTCGTAGTTGGCGGCCGTGAAGATCTGCTGGATGATGAGCTTGCGTCCGCGAGTTACGATGACGGAGTCGTCGCGGAAGTCGCTGTGCTTGAAGAGAATGCCGTTGTCCTCCTCGTGGATGCAGATAGCGTTCTTGATGGTGCGTGACCCGCCGGCGCGTGTTGGGAAGTGGGCGTCGAGGTAGTGGATGGACCCCTTGCAGTCGCATCCCAGCGACAGGCTGTTGGCCATGTAGCCAGCGCCGTACTCGCCCTGGTCGAGGGCGTGCTTGCGCTGGTGCGGGTGCTCGGGGTTACCGTAAGGGACGACCATCTCGGCGATGGAGAGACGGTAGAAGAGGGGTCGGACGGTGTCCTGGTCGGTGTAGGTGATGTTGTTGAAGACGAGACCCTCGCGGTAGTTGAAGCCGATGTGGAAGTTCCAGTTCTGCCACGAGATCTCACGACCCTTGATGGTGAAGGACACACCGTCGGGCTGTGTGATGTTGATGGGCTTGAGGTCGGTGCGGTAGCCGCCGCGGGCCTCGACAGCGGCCGGGTGGTAATCGACGGGCGCGACCTTGCTCAACGGTCGACGTAGCTTGGGGATGTCGATAGCAATGATCTTTTCCTGGTCGGCATCGTAGATGGGGCAGAAGTCCAGTGGGTACTGGTACTGGCATACGTCGATGTCGGGGCGGTAATACATGAGGGCCTGCTGGAGGCGAACCGAGTTGCCAAAGCGCTCGTCGTAGCCAATGGTCCAGGGGTCGCAGTACACATTGTGCATCTCATCGGCTGGGACACCACTGAGAATACACTGCTCGATGACAGCTGGGTCCTTACGGACAATATGCTCAACGAGCTGGAGTTCTTCCATGGTGATCTGCCACGATTAGGTTAGTCTCAACTTCAAGCTGGCTGGGTGGGCTCCGATGGCTGGTAATGCCTACAATGGGCTGCTCGCCCTCGAGGAGCTTCCACTCGAGGATCTTGGTCTCAGCCAAGTTGACGAGGGCATCATAGACCTTGTTGCCGGGGGCGATGACGACAACATCGGCAATACGCTTTGGTCGAGGAGCCGTCTCGAGACTGGCAAGCCAAGCCGTCATCTCGGCCTTGCGAGGCTCGTGCAGGGACACAACATTGAAGTACAGGTTATCGCCATGGGACTTTTTGATGACGCCAATGGCTGTCTCGATTTCGGCGAGGTTGAGGGGGTCAAAGGGGTGGGGGGGCTCAATGGAGCCCATTTTGACTTGATGATTTGGTTCAAAAGGGGGTATCACTGATAGAGAAGACGAAAAGATGAAGAGCTTGAGAAAAAAAAACCAAATGAAGACAGGACATGTAAAGGCCTGTCCCCCTTTCCTCTTAAGTATTACCGTCTCCCATTCTCATCTTTCCACCAAGGCCGCGATGGTCTCCCTTACCCCACCCACGTCTCCCCAAGCCCAAGCATCTTGATAAGGGACCCGATAACTTACAGGCTGCCTGCCCCTCCCTTCTCCCATTTGTCAATTCCCACACCACACCACACCACCACCTTACCCCATATCCGTTCTTGCGGGCGTGCGATATGACAGGTCAGGTGCGATAAGCAATGGAGGAGAGGAGGAGGTGGCTTGGCTTTTCGCTTATCGTCAACCCTTCTTTTCTCCAAAAACGATACGTCAGGCCAGTGACAAAATATTGTAAACCTGCCCCGCACTCGTCGCACAGAGACAGAGGGGAGGAAGGGGAAAAGAGAGTGGAGAGGGTGAGTAGTTTCCGAAATCCCGGACACACTCCGCGATGCATTTCCATTTTGGGGAAACGAACTAGGAGGGAGGCAAAAGAGATGATTTGCTAGGGAGGTTTGCATTTCTCATTGGTCATGTTTCCCCCCCTCGTCCACTTGACAGTGGAGGGCATCAAGACTCTGCTATGCCGCATCAGGCTTCAGTATGACATGTCGTGCATCTTGACGCATCCATCCATCACATCGTCTGCTGGGACATGGCTGCTGTGCTGTATCATAAACGGTTTAGGCTTCACCGACCAGCGCACCGGGCCCTCATCATCGTCATAGTGGCCGCTTCCGGGTGTCCGCCGGGGTGGAACCCCGATGACAACCCCAACCACAACGCTTTGAGAGTACGTATGTAGGGAGGTAGTGTAGCGCCAAGCTTGCTAGACTGCGGTTATATCGCGCCGGCTTTACGAATACAAAAAGTCTTGACCAATGGATTGGTGTCACAGATCATGTGTGTTGATGTTGTTAGTGCTAACAGAAGCTTGGCCCACTGGGGTTGATCAGGAACGCATTCTATTACTCAATCGTCGGCGCCCTGGCTAGTCTGAGGTGTCTTTGATCTGATGGGTGTGGTTTGGGGGACCGGGGAGTTCCTTGTTTCCGTGGACATCTGGCCTGATTCCCTTCTGCGCGGATTTTGGGGCAAGTCTAGATAAGTCTTGGATTCTTGGATGTCTGGGTGTTGTGATGCTGTCGGTGCAGGGCAGGACGGTGTTGAAGTGGTCGGGTGTCCAGTGCTTTTGGCGGGGTCTCATGGTGTTCAGATTATTCGAGGTAATGAATATATACTCCACTTGCCCTCTTGTACAATATCTTTACTTATAAGCTGTCATTAGTAAATTCCCTGCTATTTAAAGGCGGGGTTTTGCGCCTCCAGATCTCATCTGACTTTGCTGTTCAAAGACCCCTGCAGAGACTGCCGTGACCCCTGCCCCGCGCCTGCAGCCACCCGGACGAGAACCCAAGGGTCCTGAAACATTTGACACTCGGGCCTCTTTTCGTAGCTTCTGTGTTGTGCATTCCCCAGATTTTGGCGCTCTCTTTTCTCCTCGTCAATTCTTCAACATCGCGTCATCATTAAAGTCATCTAAACTACCTTCACCAATGCGCAATAAAACATATGTGAAAACCCCCACATTGCCGTTCCTGAAAATACATCTGCCCCTCTGCGGTGTAACCCATCCTCCTTTGAGACCCACCAGCTGAAAAGTTGAATGAAGATTGTGTCGATCATCCTTTGGCTGAAGCCCACCCCTCCTCATCTACCAAATCTCGACCAGGGCTGTGTGCCGCAAAATACGACGTTAGGCTGCAGTGGCTGCGACACAAACCGTTGGCTGAGCGGCCCTCATTGGGGCGAACGTGGCTAGCAGACTGCCAGGATGCGAGGCTATGAGGCTCGGCGGTCATTTTTGCGGCTTGACATTGGGCCGTCAATTATGGACAGGGTCAGATGGTGAACGGCCGTTGTGGTGCATCCCTGGCACGCATTGGTTGGTGCACGGCGGGGGACGACCATGGATCGGTGAAAATGTGCGTGTTTCTCTTTCTCTTGTGGCTTTCCCCGTTCCCTCATCACACATCTGCTTTTTTTTCTCTAGTTTGGGAGTTTTTTTTTCCCTGTCAAATTGTTTTTTTTCGTTCGTTGTTGTTAACCATGCACGAAGGCTATTACATCGGGAGCGTGGTGCTCTATGGGCTATGGGTGACGCCCCTCATTATTCTCTGGGCCATGAGCCTTTGTCTGGCGCGAGGAAAGGGAGATCCAGCGCGGACGGGCTTCGCGTGGATGAAGGCCGTGTTCCCCATTTACATCGTGTCGCTCATCTTCCTCACTGTCGGCCAAATCATCATTGTCTATCTCATATATGGTGATAGTAGCATCGGCTCGACACTCTTTCGCGATCTAGACAACGCCGGGAACCACCTTCAGTCCGTCGGCAGCTTCCTCTTGTCCGTTGCCGACATCCTGCTCCTCGTCACTTTCGCCGAGCTCGCCAGCGGCTTCCTTCTGTGCGTCAAGGGCAAACCCTTGGCCAAGCCAGCACGTATCTCCATCCTCGCCTCGGCTGGACTCTTGTTCATCTTGTCGATTGTCATGGTCGGTCTCTCGTCCAAGGCCATTACAGCCAGTTATGACTACCTCAAGACCTCATCAAGAAATCGTACGTCGGCCATGAGAGCTGCCAGGGACCGGGACATTCTCAACGCAAACCGCATGATTGGCGCCTTTGCTGTTCTCCTCTGGATTGCCAGTCTGCCCATCCTCGGCCTGATCTCATGGGTTGTACACGAAGTCCGAAATGCAAGGCACCTTCGCAACGTAAGGCCCCATTTTCCCCCTTTGATACCAACACCCTGTTCTAACATCAAACGCAGTCCATCGGCCTTCTCCTCGCGTGCGGCATTCTCAACTTCATCCGCATGACTACAGAACTCGCTCTCGCCGCCACCTACCCACTCTCCACTAACCCACCCGTTTTGGAGGACTGGGTCTACACCATCCTTGTGCCCATCCTCAACTTCATCCCCATGTTCGTCATCCTCGTCATGCTCTTCACCATGGGTATCCGCAAGACAAAGGGTCTCTGGTCCACTGGGATTCACAGTGTATCTCCCCCTCCTCCGACGGGAGCTTTGCCGGGTGTTGCGCCATACCCATACCCCGCACCCGTCTGGCAAGGGCCTCCGCCCCAGGGGCTTCCCCAAGGCTACTATGGTGCTCCCGCACCAATGGCAATGGCTCCTGGACAAGGAGGAGGACCCGCTCCGGCATACGGGTATCCATTCACCCCGGCGTACGGTGGTAACCCTGGTGCCCCACAGCAGCCCGGGCAAGAAGGACAGCAGCCCCAGCAGGGACAGGCCGTGCCGCCGCAGGCAGGTCAGTTGCCTCATGGGTATTACCCGCCGCAGGCTCCTAGTCCGCAACAGCAGCAGCAACAGGCCGTGCCACCTTCACAGGGACAGAATGGACAACTACATGGCGCGCAGGAGTTGAAGTCGGAGCCGGCGCGTGGAACTTGATGTTGCCTCTGGGTATTTGGTGGAGCGAAGGATATTTAGTAATGGTGGTAGCGTTTTCTGGCGCGTTGCTGTTGGGATGTGTTGTATGTTGTAAAAAGATACCCGTTAATCTTGATCAAAGACTTGAAACAGAAACAGAGAGAAGAAATTGTTAAGCAGATAAAGAGAATCTGAACCCTAAAAGATGTCAACGTGGGCGTAATGGTGATGGGTGTGCGTATCAGCATAGCGACTTGTAATTTGTTTGAACAGCTGGGGGGGTGACTGTTTTGAGGATGTTAACAAAAAGGGGGGGTTGTTTGGGTCTCTAACTTCCACATCGAGTGTGCCCTGATACCTAGGTACCATTGTGAATTAGTCTCTGGGCTGTTTGGGGGGCTCCTTGGACTGCCCAAGCGGTATTCGAACGCAATGTCCAGACCATGTCAACACTCTGTCAGGGATTGGGCTCTTAAAGAGCCCTGCAAAACAAGTATCCTTCCAAAAAAATAACAAGACGCAAACTTCGCTATTTGTCGCTACGTGTAGATGTCGCTAGACTCGACCATTGCAATATGCCAATATACCAATTACTTACTTTACCATCACTCTTTTTTTCGCTTCTCAAGGCTTCCACCGGAAAGCCGGGTGTTTCCAATCCAAATCCTCCACTTCATCCTGGCTCAGCCCCGCCAGTTCTTCCTCAACACTGTGAGCCTCGCGCTTCTTATTATCCATCTTCATCCAGAATAGCGTCAACGTCGAAATGATCAACACGCCACCCGTGACGGCAAGATTTAGGCCATTCCCAATGGGATAGTTGGGTGCATCCTTGGGGGTGAAACTCCATGTGGAGACGAGGCCTCCGACATTGCCCATCATGACGTTGAGGCCGATAGCGCTGCTCCGGGCCGTGTCGGTGACGACATTGGCGCTGACTTGGCCGTTGGTGATAGCGCCGAGGGAGAAGAGCGAGCTGGCGATGAGGAAGGTGGCAGCGTACCGAGCGTCAGTGTTGGTAGTACCGAGGAAAATGGCAAAGCCGACCATGGTCAAGGGGGCGGATAGGATCATGAAGATTTGACGCCGGTCGAGCTTCCATGAGATGAGCGGGAAGAGAAGAGTGAAGAACGCGCCGACAATGTAGGGGGGCACGGTGAAAAGTTGCTGGGTGACAGTGGATTTGTCAGGGTAGATGGTGCGGACAATAGTGGGGGCGAAAAAGGCGAGACCTTGGACGGTGACGTTGTTAAGCATAAAGACAAGGGAGGTGGAGGCGGCAACGGGGTTGCTGATGCCCATCCAGAGCTTCTTCATGTCCATCTTGTCGAGGACACGAGTGGCGCCAACACGCTCAGCCTTGACACGGGCAATGGCCATGTCTTTTTCTTCCTCGGTGAGCCAGCGGGCAGAGGCGGGACGGTCCGTGAGGGTGAAGAAGGAGATGATGGCGAGGCCGCAGGTGATGACACCTTCGACAATGAAGATCATGCGCCATGTCTTGAGCGAGCCGACGCTGTCGAGCTGGAGAATTCCCGAGGCGAGGAGACCACCAAATGCGCCAGCCAGGGGTGCCATGACAATGTAGAGCGAGAGACGGAACGTCAGCTCGGAGCGGCGGTACCAGCGGGAGAGGTAGTAGGCGATGCCGGGCATCATGCCAGCCTCAAAGACACCGAGGAGGAAGCGCACGCCGGCGGCCTGTGCGAAGTTGTCGACAAATGCGGTACCCAGGGAGCAGATGCCAAAGCCAAGGGAGATGACCGGGATGAACCAGCCGGGACCCATCCATTTGCACACAATGTTTGAGGGGATCTCGAAGATGATGTAAGAGATATAGAAGATGGAGAGGAGGGCATTGTAGTCGTATCCTTGAAGTTTGAGGTCCTTTTCGAGACCAGCAATCCTTGCGTTGCCTGGATTGTGTTAGAGAGAGAGAGAGAGATGGCAAAGGGTGTGTTTGGGGGAACAAACATACCGATATTGGCTCTGTCAATAAAGCAAAAGAGATACAGGAGGGACACAGTTGGCACAATCATCAGATCGATCTTCAACCGCAACCTGGCCTCGACCTTGGGGTCGATGTGGAAGAGGGCGTTGCCATATCTGTGAACTTGTTAGTGGTTGCGTCGCCGTGAAGGTGAGTAAAGTCTGGTCGTACTGATCTGTGGCAACGTGACCCCGTTCAGCAGCAAAGTGCGCTGTCTCGCCGTCGTGGGCAGTCTCGACCTTTTCAGCGTCGGACGATGCCCTCTTCTCCGGAGTAGACATATTTGGCCGGCGGGATGGCGGGACTGACAGGGTCAGGGGGTCGACTGGGGAGTGGGCCGTGGAACTGTCTGTCGCTTCTCTCAACTCGACTTGACCTCGGCGTGAAAGACACAGGGAAAAAGTAAAGCCTGGTCATGGTGCGCAACGTCGACTTTTTATCTATGGGTAGATTTGCTGGATCACACGTTGTCATCGTTGGGTTCGGGGATCCGTTCGTCCACGATGCCAAAGTCAATTGGCACATGGACATTGAGGCTCGGGAAGCTAACGAAAATGCCCCAGCGACAGGGGGGTGCAACGGCAATGAGCATCGGCATCAGTTGAGCCTCCTCCCTAGACCGACCGGCGCCGTTGAAGTTGCTGCGTGATTGGCCTGCGGGATGTGATGGCCAGCGCGGAATGGAGCCGGAACAGGCAGCGCGTTCGCATTTCGCACTTTGCGACTTCCATCGCAGAGGTTCTCGCGGGGTAGCACAGACTGGGATCCACTGGTCCTCCAATCAGCCAGAATCTAGCAACGGCCATGTTTCTGGTTTGCGGTTAGCATTTGACCGGCTCTTGACTCGAGAGGGGAAAGATGCCTCGGGTTCCAATGGACTCTGGAGTCTTTCTTGCTGGGCATTTGTAGCGCAGGTGCGCTTCCCCATGGGGCGAAATTGAACTGATCCACAATTCTATCCTCGCGCACAGCCGGGGATAACCCGGATAAGCATCTTTACGTATCTTGGCGGCAAAACGCAGGTCCATTCTCACTCCACGCACTCCATTCTCCCCAGAAAATGAGCCCTTTTTTTTTCTTTTTCAGCATGGGTGGTATCCTGGTGATTCCGCAATTGTGTTCTACTCCCCAGTTTTTGCGGGGATGGGGGAAACCAGAGCTGCAAAGAGCTGCGAAAAGCGTGGCGAGTCAGGGGCCGAGTTTGACGTCGTCGCCTCCACACCACCTAACTCTCCGCACCTCTCGCTGGATGAGGTGCGCTCGTCCGAGGGAGGGTGTCTTGGCATGCCTTCACTGAGGAGCCACTTCCCCAACCTTTACCAGGCATTTGGTACATTCGTTCACACAATTACATATCGAGGGCAGCCCCGATGCCCCCCACATCGGGAAGGAACTTGCCATGTGGCCTCTGGTTGGATTTCCATCATCCATGACATCTGCTTACACTAGCTGTAGGGTGACGCCGCCAAAGACAGCCCGTCCACCTTTGTGCGTACCCAAGACACTGGGTCGCTCGCTTCTGGAACTGCCGGTGGTGTTCCCGAACGTCAAACGTCCCCCCACTAAAATATTCAAGGGTCTGTGTGTTGTTCGCGGTGTAGTATGAAAACAGAGGTGTAAATCGTTAGCCGTCTCGAGTCTATTTCCGCAGGGGAGTGCTGTTCGGCAAGAGACTGATTGGTGTTAACGTATGATCTTAAAAGATGGTGTCTCCCTTCCTGCTAATGATGTATGGTGGGAAAGACTGGAAGTTTGTGATGGCTGGCTGTCATACAGCCAAGTTATGGAAGACTCGGAGGTTTCCAGTACTGTGTGGCGGCCGAGAGTCGTTTGCTCGAACTGGAATCGGGGCAATCCCTCACGACTTCCGAGGATTGAATTTGCGAAGCTGATTGCCGTGAAAAAGCTATCTGAGTCTCTGATCTCGCGCCTACTCGTTTGGTAATGGCGAGCAAGCAACCAACATGTATATATGTGACAGGGGTCAGAGATTCTAGGACCAAGGCTCGGAAATGTTGGAAAGGCAGCTAAGAGACAACGTCGCTTAGAGATGCCAATCCCACATAATGATCATCGACGATGTAACAGTCTCTTCTCAACTCATAACTTTATTGTCACATCTTCAGCGTATGCACTGCGCGAGGATTCAATTTTCCCTCAGTGTAGCAACATCGCCCTCCTTGCTTGTGTAGGTACTGTCTGGTGTCACTCAGCATCTTGCCACCTGCCTGCTCGATGATGGAGTCGGTCTCGTCAAGGTCCTCGACGAGTTGGTAAGAAGAATTCCGCGTGGCTTGACACAAGGTTTCTCTGTGGACTCCATCAATTATGGACACGGGCTGACGTAGCGTTCCGACCTACCTTCAGACTAGGTTTTTATACTTTACTAAGTCACACCCAAATACGCGGGTGTGGTGTAGCTGGTAACACGGCTTACTTCCAAAGTGAAAAGTCCAGGGTCCGATTCCATCTGGAGTCAGATTCCTGGGCGCGATGGTCGCATTTTTAGCCTACGGGCTGGAAACGTCGGCCAGCGTTGGGGCCCTTCGGGATCACTCGACAGAGGGGGTAATCCGGGGTTCAATTCCCTGCACCCGCTCTTTTTTTTGCCCTTTTTTTTTAATGTATTTCTAAGATGCATCACAGACGACAGAGTCATCATGGATTCCGATGTCGACGACAGCTTGACGTAGGATCGAATTCGCGCTCCAGCATGTCGTTTGCGTCCTCATCTTTAGCCTCGATGTATTTGAACCGCTAGTTGAAGACTGTCACATAGGGGTTTTGAGCTGGCAGTCGGAGCGTCAGTGGAATTTGCCAATCGGCCGTGAGGTTCAGGAGAGAGAGTGGGAAACGAACTCACCCTTGCCGAGGTCGTTGGAGAATATGTCCATTTAGAAAGGAGATCCGAGTCTCGGCAGCCAGTCAAAGGAATTTTCCACTTCCATAGTGGTTATCTTGTTCCCCCAGCAACAAAAACAACTCCTTTCAACGATAACAAAGAGACCTCGTCAACAAGCTCTCCCGTTCCATCCGCGAAGTTGGGCATTGTTTTCGTGATGCGCCTTGCATTGGTGGCGCGCAATCTCATGTCTGGCACGCGAATCGAGCTCGCCGCCTCTCTACATGCCGACGCGAACCTAGCGCGTTTCCACGTGACTTGATGAGACGACCTCAAACAGACCATCAAGGGAACCCAACCGCTGGAGGTGCTCGACATGGGCAATTTAGATCATGTAGCGGTGATTGACATTCTAAGGTATTAGGCTGGCACAGGCGTCCCTGTCACCGGAGCAGGATAGCACGCAGAGGGCAGAGAAATGGGAATTGACTGGATCGAGGCCATGTTCAAGGTTTAATTTGGCTCCCACGCAGAGCAAGAGACTCGAAGACCTCAATGAATGTAATCAATTCGTCCAGTCTGTAGCCCAAGCGTAGTAGTTCAATGTTGAAAGTCCATGATCATTTGAAGGGCTACACTGGGGACCAAGCTGAGGAGAAATCACCTGGAGCTACCTGGGCCTTTGTGAAGCGTGCTGGGTCAGGTCACGATAAGCTTGGATCTGGTCCCAGTTTCGGCGCCCTCCCCAGGGCAACCCGGGTACGTACCCAAGGTACACTGACCATCTTCCACTGGAACTGCGAATTCAATTCACGCCGTCCACCACAATAGGAAGGCACGTCTGAATAGGCAAGAACCTCAATAGAAAAATTGCAATCGCCCCACTCTCCCATTTTCAACTATAAATTCTCCCACCCGGTCTGCCCTCAACTTCTCCCTCTTCTCTTTTTTTTTTCCAGCCAGCTCGCCCTTCCTCAAGCCAGCTTTCTTTTGCCTCCTTCTCTCGCCGCCCCTCGACTCTCTTCTCCGGGCTGATTTGCTCCCATCTGCGCCTGAAGACCACCTGGCCAGTAAGTTCTATTTCCTCATTTTCATTCTTCTTGACTCGATCCCACGAGACGGCAAGTCGGGCGTTGGGCACTCGCAGACACCTCCACCGAGCACCTCTGCCCGCACTTTTCTGCAATTCACCTTGGCTCCTCTTCGCCTTTCCGCAGCACTCCCCCATCCAGCGGGGTGCCTCAGGCAGAGACCCTGATTGTCCACCAAATTCCCTGCCCACCTTTTCATACAATTTTCTCTACCCTCAATACTAATTCAACCCTTCTCTTCCAGCAAACAACCTTCCTTCTCTTTGCCTTCACTTACCGACACCTACTTGTCCACCAATTCTCGCGCGCCATCTCCTCGCAATCTTGGTAAGTCTTCTCCAGGAAATGCCATCATGTGGATTTGTCACAGGCGGATCACACTTCAATTCTCAGTCATTTCCCTGCCTTCTCATCACTCGACAATTGCTGACATTCGGATTTCGCAGAAATCACACAAATGGCCGACAACGCCGACCGCGCGGCTGGCTCTGCCAGCAACATGGCCGAGTTCGGCACAAACGTAAGTCACTCGCAGTTCACTTCTGTCAATCTTTTTCTCACTTCCTTCCCTCCCCCACCTCTCACTTCCTTGGATTGATCGCCCACGAAGAGGTCTCCTCGGATCCTCGGACCCCGCTCTTTCGTGATGGCTTCTGGGCAAAATCAACCCAGGCGATCAATTCCATGTGACACACACCCCGCTCCTCGAGAGCATAGACAGTATTCAGATCTCTGGAGCCGGCCAGGATTGACTTTGGGCCCTTGGCTTAAAGTTCAAAAGTCTGGTCCGCCAATACCGGATAGGATTCAGGATACTACCACGCCCCCGATTGCTACTTGCTAGGCTACTACGAGGCGCTTCTACGAGGCAAATCTAGTAGCTGCTACCGGGACCTACGGGGACTTAGGGGCAGGTCGTCGGAGACTTCAAAAGCTCTCGCCTAGGCTATTCGGGAGCCCAACCTGCTGGATCACTACCGATAGTCGTACTCGGAACTTGGCTGGTCCGGGTGGGATGATACTTAGAAGTTGTGGGAGAGAATGTTTCCGCGCATCGGGGCCATTGGGTGGGAGCCCACGAAAATGGTACCTTTTACACGCTGTCTTTGTTGTGTCGCCTGCTTGCGGCTTACTCAGCATCTTGACCCATTTTGCTGACGAGTGACAGATATCTTTGAACGGCAATACCTTTGCCGACGAAGGCTTCGGCCTGGTCGTCGGCACCCACCACGCCCCGACTGCCGCCTCTCCAGCTGGCCCCTCGGCGTCCCAGCCGACCCCGACGCCGCCATGGTCAACTTCGCGGTCGATGGCGACAACACCAACGGGCTAGCCGCCCTCACTGTCGGTCGCCAGCTCCCCAGCCGGCCCTTTGCCCTTCCCGCCGTCCACGATGCTGCCACGGATGACTTCTCGGTTGCTGGAGGCAACAACACCACCATGGTTGCCCACCTGGACGCCGACGTCGGTAACCTCGTCCCCACCGCCCCAACCGACCCTACGGTTGCGGGAGCCATGGCCACGGCCGCTCAGGTGCAAGCCGAGCAGCTCGCGGCCATGGAGCGGGCCATCTGGGCAAGGATGGGCCAGGCGCTCAACGCGCGGATTGAGCAGGCCGTCACTGCACAGATGGAACCAGTCCAGCAGGAGCTGGTACTGGTGCGAGGCGAAAACGTATGGTTAAAGAACGAGGTGGCGTCCCTGGATCGAACCATCCAGAACCAATTCATCTCGATGGACAGCCTCGGTGGCCAGGCTTCCAGTGCCGAGAAGGAGGCCAAGAAGTGCAAGGAGGAGCTGCAGCAGGCTAAGCTCCAGGTTTCGGGCCTGGAGAGGCAAGTGTCAGGGATGGCCGACAAGATCGCCGACCTCGAAGACCAGCTTTCCAAGGCCGAGGCACAGGGGCGTGAATATAGGAAACTTCTCGGTATCAACAAGACACATGGGAAGATGCCCGTCACTGCCCCAATTTTCGACAAGCTTAGAAACAGCCAGAACAAGCAGGATAGGAAGCTGCAAGAGCAGGACCAAAAGATCGACAATCAGGGTCAGATACTCGAAGACCAGACCCGAAAGATCAACCTCGTAAGTCCATTTGCTATCCATGATAATGATCTTGATGCTGACCATATGTGATGCTTCAGCTGATGCATTGTTTGAGAAACGTGCACATTTCTGATGAAGCCGCCGAGAAGGACCTTCAGAAGCAGTTTGAGCAATTCTTCCTGGGTGACGAGTCGGCAATGGAGGAGGCGACGGGAGCTACGAACATAGAGCAGCAGGAGACGGATGACCAGGAAGAACTTTGATGTTGTAGAACTTTGATGTTGTGTCAGAACACATATGTACGAACAGGGATCATAGAACCATTATGGCTGGAGTTTAGGTTTCGGGTGAATAGGGGTCACAGCACCATCGTGGGACCATCATGGGAGGAGTTTATGTTTTGGGTTATGGGACAAGGGAGACTTCCTTTGGATGGGTGACAATAGAATTTAATTGTCAGATGGACAAAGTCTGCTCCCACATGAGGATTGTGACGTCGATTTGCGATTCTGTTTGTCCATGCCTCAAGCCTAGGCAGAGATGATTTAGGACAATGGCCCGACATACACCTTGGAAGACCTGTCCTTGAGGATGTCTAATTTGAGTCGCGAGGCCTGACAAGCAGGGATATCTACCTGTTTCCTCTAAGCTGATTTTCCGAAGCGCAGTAAAAATGTCTCTGGCATTCAGTCTTGTCTAGTTCCAGAAATAGGGACAGAGCTATCAATGTCACTCCTTTAGTCTCCTAATATCACTTTTTAGTCTAGAATAAACTCTACTTAAACTCCGCCTTGAGCACCTCCAGTCGATATGGTTATTATTCGTCCACGACATGACAAAACTCTTTCCAGTCCCGACGGATCTGAATACGGATGCGACACTCCAGCATATTAGATACTAGTCCGTAAAGCGAGGTGCTAGTACATGTATCATCTATCCCGTATTGTTGTCAAGGCGGTGATTTTACAGCGCTTTCCCCCCGGTGCTTTCTCTGTCGGAACCTGCGAAAGATGCGACGCACCGTGGCTCATTACCTAAAGGGAACTAGGTACTTAGGTGCCTAGGCGAAGTTTCGACATGCATTTTAGGCGCTTGGTAACTCGAGAGGGGAATGACAATGTCGACCCTCTGGTTGACGAGTGCCAAGGCCCCTGGACGGCGACAGGATGCCAAGACCTCTGGAGATGGTACATGTGAAGAGAGTTCATCGCCTCACCATGACCACCTCACCCCGAACCCACCTGAATCTGTACTACTTACGTATGCAGACTGCTTACTTCGAAAACGGGAATATCATACACTATTATTTGTCTCGGACAAACCGACCCCTGATAGAACTCGCAACTTGAGCGAACAGAAAGAAAAGTGGGCCGACGACTTGACTCCGATAAGATAACAGATAAGATCCATCTTATCGGACCTCATCCAGTCCCGAGTTGCACACACCCTCCTCACTCCTTGAAAGACAAGACAAGACCAGATCAACATGGAATACAAACCGCCACCACGCATTCCGATAGTAAAGCCAAGAGTGATCATCCACGGCGGGGCCGGGAACATCACGCCCACCTCTCTATCTCCAGCGCGGTACAAACAATTCCGGGACACGCTCCTCACCATTGTGAGATCCGCTTGACTGCTTCGCTTCCCCACACGATAACCCAAATGAGTTCTAACACTGCGCCAGGTCTCCAAAACCCGCGCCTACCTTAACGCCCAAGGACCTCCACCCTCAGCGCTAGATACCGCCGCGTATGCCGTCACTCTCTTGGAAGATTCGCCACTCTTCAACAGCGGCCATGGCGCCGTCTTCACGCGCGATGGCATCAACGAGCTTGAAGCCAGCGTAATGGTGTCGCGAGGATTTGCCAAGCGCGCCGTGGCGGTTTCGGGTCTGCGGCGGGTTCGCAACCCGATTCTACTTGCCAAGGCGATGCTTGAGCACGGGGAGGATGATCTGCTAGGGCACCGGTACCGGCAGGTACATGTAGGACTGGATGTGCCCTCGGCGCAGGGGCATACGTTGCTGCATGGGGAAACAGCCGAGGTATTGGCAGAGCGGTATGGGCTGGAGTTGGTTGATCCGAAATACTTCTTCACCCAGCAGCGGTGGGACGAGCATGTGCGGGGCCTCGAACGAGAGCGGTCAGGGCTTGGCGTGGCATCGTGGTCGGATGTTGAATACCTCCCACAAGGGACGGTCGGAGCGGTTGTGCTGGATGCGGATGGCGTGGTCTGCTGTGCGACCAGCACGGGAGGGTTGACAAACAAGCTGACAGGGCGGATTGGAGATACACCGACTGTGGGCGCAGGGTTCTGGGCTGAGGAGTGGATTGAACAAGGGCACAGGCTTGCAACAGCGCCGGCTGTTGGGCTGTCAGATGGCCTGGCTGGGCTACTTGCTGACTGCTTGCCGTCACTGTCCCTGCAGACTTATTCGCCGATACCATCAGAATCTGGGTTGGCAACAACTCGGAGCGTCGCAGTGTCCGGGACAGGGAATGGTGATTCGTTCCTCCGAACAGCTGCGGCGCGAACAGTCGGGTCCATTGCCCGATTTGCTGGCCTACCATCGGCCGTGGCGTTGACAAGAGTGACGGGACCGGATGGCGAGCTGCAGAGAAGTGCTGGTGACCGCTGGGGCAAGACCGGGGAGGGCGAGGGCGGCATAATCGGGATTGAATGCATCGTTGTCAGTGACCCCAACGGAAATGTTGTCGAGACGAGATCCGAGATTATCCAGGACTACAATTGCGGCGGCATGTTTCGAGCTTGGATCGACGAAAAGGGTTCTGCTTGGGCGAGGGTTTGGCGGGCAGATGGAGCGGTTCCCTGTCAATATGTCGGCGAAGACAAACCGGAAGATCCACGAATATGGTGTAGTGAGAAATTGGGTGGGTTCCTGGCGAGTTAGTTCACGGCAACATACCAACAGAGACAAGATATAGACATATTATTGTGAATGGAGTCGTCCTCGCTAAACTGGGCATCCCCGCCCAGCCACTTGTGGCGAGCGTAACCAACCTATAATCTATGATACAAGGAACGCCGCCCCCGTAATGCTGACCGTCGTGAATGCATACAAAAAAATACACGCGCCGGCTCTCTGGCCGGGCAAGTGGTGGAGTCGGGAGATGTTGTGCCCTTCGGCATCCATATCCGGGAATATTATCCTGGCTCAATCTCGGAGAGAGCCCCAATTTATGCGAGAACCTTTTCGTTGGATGGAGGTGGAGGGGGAAGCTACAAGTGTTGTTAGCACGAATACAATGACGACGGAGCAGACAAAACAAGGTCCCCTTACCTCAAGCTTTTGGCTCCCAGCAAGCATTCTTTGAAAGCCCATGCCTACGCCCTCAATGACGGCCAATAGCACAGCACAGCCTATCGCACCATTCCTAATCTGCTTGTATCCACCACGGACCGCCAACGAGCCGCCCGTGAAGAAGCCAGCGATGATGGCATTCCACGGGTCCTCCTTCTTCCTGACGCCCTTGACTGCGCAGTCAAATGTGCTGAAGAGGCCGCCCCATACGCCGAAGTTACCGCCCAGGACAGGCGCGCGCATCTTGATCGCCGTGATGGCACCGATCCGCCGTTCGCCATACGGGCTGTTGCGGAAACCCTTGATGCCGTGCCATATTGTCCCACCGACAGCCTATAGCAAGGGGTTATTAGTTGGTTATAACATTGTGGCAAAACCATCGGGATACATACACCCATGGCAAAGGCACCACCAAAGTCATTGAGGATTACCCAGGGGCAAGGGTCGCGTGTGTGATCCATTGTGAACGGCGTGGGCTTCTGGGTTTGGCAAATACGGTCGCTCTCGCTCCTGCGCGGATCGCTAAGGGGGAATGTCGTCGAGGATAAATGAGTGACAATGGAAGTGATATAGCACTTTGGTCCCGGGCAGTTACGAAGGCGACTCTTGAACGCGGTGGTTGTGGAGGATGCGGGCTGGTGAGTAGCTTGGACGATGATCTCAGGATCAAAAATTATTGCTGCGTTAGCCCGCAAACTTCGGCGTGCACGGACCATGACGGCAGGCTCCGCGACGTGCCGCGACCCACTTTCGCGACCTTTTTCTCCAAGGTCGCTTTTGTACCTCAATAGGGGTTCTGTCGGCTGACATTCACATTGGCCTTTGAGTCTCTGCTTGTCACCTGCTCTCTCTCGTGCGTCCCCAGAATCCGGGCAGTCTGCACGCCAGTTACACAAAATGGGTAATTCCGCACGCGTGGAAATCCTTACAACAAAACTCACCCCACGAACCGAGCCTGTTACTTGTCTCTTGGTTGGGGACGGCATGGTCTGACGGTTGCAACGGCAGCTGAAAAGACAGCGTTGATTGAGATGGTTCCTGAACATCCCTTTTCTTGGCTTGATATCAGACAATTGCGTCGAAGAATGCGCTCATTGTCAATCTGTCCGCTCCCGATGTCGCTGGAAACCCGTGGAACCGTACTTTACACTAGGCCCCGTAACTAGCTATGCAGAACAAAGACCATAAAATGCGGTGAGAATTTCGTCCAGGGATCGGTGTATTCCCTATCCGCGTTCGCAATTGCCTTTGCAAAACGTCTCACGGAAAGGAGCTAATGTAAGCTTGGCCCGAGAAGCCAGGAAAGACGGGTGAAAACCAAAGAGGGCTTTCTTTTTTGTGGTTGGCCTGTCACAGTTGAGCATCGTGGCGTTGGGACCCTGTCGCCGGTTTGGACCGTTCCTCCAATCGTGGTATATGAAGTGAGCCAGTCGCTACCCTCGTGCACGCCAACGCTGCACCAATCCATTCGTCCATTCCCTGCCCGTCTTTGTGTCTCAATTCCTTCCCTCTTGGATTTATACGGCGGTGAGATGCTCCAGAGCTTCTTCTTCCGCCCAGTTCGTGCTGGTTTATGAGGAGTCTGCAACGAACGGCACAGCACCGCCTGCTTGGCTCTCTTCCCAATGGCGCAGTCCACCCCTGATCTCGCGTCATTCGACGAAGCCGGTCCGTCCCTGCAAGAGATGGAAGAACCCGGAACTTGCGGTGAACCACTCGGCGAGTTGGTTCAAAGAGAGACGGTGTCCTCTCCTTCCAATACCACACGGTCAATACCACGAGACTTTGTCTGGCGACTGCACGGAGGACGACGCAGCAGCTCGACAAGTCCGACGGAGTCCAACACTGAGCCAACCGATATGACTGTAGCCGTTGAGGTGCCCGCCCTGCGTCATTCGTTTGATCCGTGGGGTGCACTCGGAGAGGAGGAAGAAGATGGTCGCTGCAAGGGCTGCATCAAGATTCTCAAGGCCAGGGCCGCCGCCGCCGCCGCGGCGGCGGTTGTGCCAACACCCCACGGTGAGTGATTCGACTTCAGTTCCCCATGTGCGGATGGTGGCCTTTTATGCTGTGAACCCCCACGTCCTCGGCAATCCCGCCAACCAATTCCGCCCACCAACTCTGTCAACAGCTCGTTCCCACGTTCCCAGCAAGACCGCCAGCGACTCCGAACAGCCCCAGTTGAGCCGCCTTGTCCCACCGTGGGGTGCGTTGTTCCCATGTGCCAATCAACCATTTCGAGGTGCATCTGGGATCCGCGCTGGCGTCTGGACCTTACAGTGGTGGGGTGTTCCCGGGAGGGCATCCCTGCTGGGGACCTGAGCTGAGCACTGGCGCGGGGCAGTTCCCCGCCTGGGTTCTGGACCGTAGCTTAAGCCAGGGCAAAGTTAGCGACGGCAACTCTGGCCCGCGAAAAGACAAGAATCCTCCAATCCTGGAATTGAGCCGACGTCGGACCCGACTCTGCAGAAAGGCCAGACCTGCATCCCCCAGTGGTCTTTCATTGCAGGGGAACGCAATTGGGGTATTGGATGAATTGAATCTGTCGCTGACCCTCTCTTCCCCACGCTAGAACCGCATGACACGATGCCGGATCTGCAACCTCGCGAGCAGGACGACGGCTGCCCCGACAGCGCCCCCAAGCAGCTTCAGGAGCTCCAGCACAATGGCTCCGTCTTGTCCATCGCCGTTTCCGACGAGTACATCTTTGCGGGCACGAGCAAGGGCGAGATCGTCATCTGGTCTCTTGGCTCGTACCAGTTGGTTCAAACGATTCAAGCCCACAAGCGCTCCGTCCTCTGTCTCTTCCTGACCGACGACT
>Ga0247763_1000750_pt1 | contig 19444 bp, 14 predicted proteins | sample UWRJL141409B4_FD_179926 | JGI IMG/M metagenome (GOLD analysis project Ga0247763, IMG submission 179926) | Plant litter microbial communities from Arlington Agricultural Research Station in Wisconsin, United States - UWRJ-L141-409B-4 | ecosystem: Environmental > Terrestrial > Plant litter >...
AATCCGTCCGGCATTGCGGAGCGAGGTGCGGTAGCCGCCGATCCTGCCGCATCCCAGCCCGCCCCGGAGCCGCCCTCCTCCCCCCAACCGCCCGAGCACGACCCGCCCTTGCCGCCTGGGGATGACGAACGCCCGCTCCCCGAGGGGCTCGAGCCCGCGCCTCAGCGAGCCTGGCTGTGGCTGCCGCGTGTCGTCCTGTTTCCCCTGTATGCGGCGAGCGAGTTCCTCGTGCGGCGCCCGCTCGGGCTGCTCGTCACGTTCGAGGAGAAGTATCACTGGCATGAGCGCTACCACGACCTGCTGACCTTCGGCTCCCGGCAGCAGATAGGCATCTTTCCTACGGTCCGGCTCGATGTCGGCCAGCGCTTCGCCCTCGGCGCGTTCGCGTACTGGAACGACGTCGTCGGTCCGAGCGACCTGCGCCTGCGCGGTGTAACTGGCGGTGAGCGCTCGTGGAACATCACGGGCTCCTGGAGGTATCGTTGGCCTGCCGGCGCTCGCCTCGCGGCGGCAGCGACCGTCTCCAAGCTGCCCGATCGCCCCTTCTACGGCTTCGGCCCCTCATCGTCCAGCTCGGGGTGGGTGTACGAAGAGTCCGCCGTCGACCTGCGCAGCACGTTCTATGCCCCACTCGCGCCGCGCGTCGAGTGGAGGGCGTTTGCGGGACATCAGTGGAAGGCCTACCAGCCGCGGCTCGCGAGCGTCGGCAAGCCTGCGCTGAGCGACGCAATCGCGTCAGGGCAGCTCGATGCACCTCCAGCACTCGACGGGGGCTTCTCGACGCTCTATGCGGGGATTGGCGTCGCACTCGATAACCGCGGCCGGCGGCTGATGCCAGCGCCGCACGAGCCGAGCGACTTCGAGCACCGGAGCGGTACCGGCGTCGCGCTGGACGCGCGAGTGCGGTTCAACGAGGGGCTGCGCTCGACCCGAGCCGCCGAAGGAGACCCGCGGGAGACACCCCGCTGGCTCGCGTACGGAGGTTCGCTGGAAGGCACCGTCGATCTGACGGGGACGCAGCGCCGGCTCGAGGCAGCGCTGCACGTCGCCTTCGCCGATGCGCTGCCTGGGGCCGGGCCCGTTCCGTTCAGCGAGCTCGTCTGGCTCGGCGGCTCCCATCCGCTGCGCGGCTTCCGCGACCATCGTCTGATCGACCGCAGCGCGACCGTGGCCACGCTGACGTATCGCTGGCCCATCTGGGTGTACCTCGATGGCGATCTCCACTACGCGGTCGGCAACGTATTTGGCGAGCACCTCGCGGGCCTGGAGCCCGAGTTGCTGCGTAGCTCGTTCGGAATCGGGGCGAGCACGGCGAGCTCGTCCGACAACCCCTTCGAGGCGCTCCTGGCCTTCGGCACACGCCCGTTCCAGGACGGCGGCGGCGTGGAGAGCGTGCGCATCGTGCTCGGCGCCAGCGCCGACCTTTAGAAGAGCCGGCGGCCTCCAAGGATTCAAGCGGCGCCGCCCACCGACGTCACTCCACGCTACATGGCACCGCACGCCTTGCCCGAATGGCCTTGACGGGCTCGTGGCTGCGTCGACGGGCGCACTCGGGCCTCGCCAACCAGCGCTCATACCAGCCGAGCGCCGATCGAGACAAGCAGGCGGAAGGGCGCTCGGTTTTGACGACCCCTCGAGGACTCGACGGCGGCGATTGCCTCAGCGTGCGGGGTGCCGTGGGCGCTCGATGCCGGCGATGAGCGCGTGCTCACCGTCGAGATAAAGGTGGAGTCGCAGCGGTGCCGGAAGCGAGGCCTCGCTGCGTTCGGCGCTCGGCACGACGCCAACCTCGATGACGGTGGCCAGAGGCCGTCCCGAGCTCGCCGCAGCTGCGGCCGGCAGCGCGACGCAGGGCTCCCCCGGAGCATCGAGCGTTACTGGCACCGACGAGAGCGGCTGATCCGTCCCTGGCTGCCGCACCCGGGCCCAGTACGTTCGGGTGGCCGAAGCCACGGAAGCGGTGACAGCCAGGTCGTGTGCGCAGACCAGCAACTGCTTCCCGACGCTCCGGATGAGGGGATCGGCCAGCGGCGACAGGCGCGTCAGATAGCGCTCGAGGATTTTCTGCCGGCGGCCCGCCAGCGTCGCGAGCAAGGCATCGCTCAGCGCGCTGTCGACCTCTGCCATGGCCACGATCGCGGCCAGCTGCGCTTCGTCGAAGCGCGCGATGATGCGCGCGAGCCAGGCACCGTCGCGCTCCGTCATGCGCCCGAAGGCGGGGTTCGGGTAGCCCGGACGCCACGCCTCGGGATTGAAGCCGTCCACCCCATAATACCCGAACACAGACCCTAGCGAGCCGAGGCGCGCGTGATCCCAGGGCTGTTCGCGCACGCCGAGGGTGGCGAAATCGCCGAGCAGCTGCCAGGGATCGAAGAAGTAGACGTGCTCGCGACGCCAGGCGAGCTCTGCTGGCCCGACCCAGAAGTGTCCGAAGCAATCGCCAAAGTCGAGCAGGTGATGGCGGACAAAGCCCATTCCGGGCGACGTCTCGATCCACATCGAGAGTGTGTTGCCCTCGCGCTGATCCGAGTGATCCGTCCAGGCGGCGAGCAAGCGCGAGGCCCGCAGCTCGCGCCGGTCTTCGTGCGGAATGATGTCGTTGCGATCGCCGTCGCGCGTGCCGTGATAACGCCAGGGGCCGAGCGGGCGGCCTTCGAGGTACAGGCTGGCGACGCTCCGAAAGCGACCGTCGGGCAGACGTATCGCTCGGCTCAGCGCGGCATCGACGCCCGTCCAGCTCAGTGGCACATGCTCGCCGTAGGCGTTCTTGCCGTGGGCGTGGGGCCCCAGCGCGAGGATCGACCGGTCGAAGTAGACGATGTTGTAGCAAGGGACATCGAAGCCCGCCGCCCAGTAGAGCCGCGAAGCGACGACATCCGCGAGCGTCGCGCGCGGGCCCTGCCCATCATCGAACTTGATCAGATAGCGCTCACCGCCTGGGGCCTCGATGACGAAACCCGCGGTCGCTCCCTCCACCTTGGCCGAGACGATCGTCCAGGGGCCCGATCCATCGAGCAGCCGCAGCTCACACGGCCCCAGAGCGGCGGCGTCTGCTGTGAGCGGGTCGCGCCCGATGCGGTTCTGAAACCAGCTCGAGTCGGGCACCTCGTCCCACGCATTCACGTTGCGGGCTTCGCCGCCCGGGTTCACGGCTAGAAACTGCGAGACCGGCCGCGTCACGCTCTGGTCGAGTGCCGACCAGCGAACGGGCGACTCGTATTCGGTCAGCGACGCCGAGAACGGGGCCCGGTCGGGGTCGCGCCAGAGAGGGGAGTGCGGCGGAAAGCGCTCGGCGTCCGCTGCACAGCCGGCGGCGATGCTGCCGACCAGAGCGCACAGGGCCGCTCGGCGCGGCCGCGTTCGAGAGTCATTCATCATGCAGGCGCGTGGAGCTGGCCTCGCCCCCGGGGGCGAGCGGCCTCATCCATGCCAGTAGCACGCCTCGTGCCACGCAGCCGCCCGGCGCCCCGGAGCGCCGTCGTGGGGCGTGTGATCAACGACGTGCAAGCGTTTCGTGCCCGCTGCGCTCGACGCAGCCGTTGCGCTCGAGTCGCGTCTCGAGGGCTGGCGACGTGGCCCATCGAGGCCACCGAGCGCTGGCACGCCGTCTGCTCGTATTCAGTGACGCGGCCGGCACCGACCCGGGCCGCCTCTGACCTGGAGTCGAGTCTGCATGCTGGCAAAGCCCGTCGATGAGCGCGCCGTCGAGCGTTACGCAGCCGCGCGTCGTGCCCTGCGCTACGGGCGTTCCCGCCGGCTCGGCGCGCTCGCCGCCTGGCTCGTCCTCGCGAACTCACCGCCAGCGGAGCCCATGAACGCCCGCGCCGTCGAGGCCGCATCCGTTCCGCCTTCCGGAGCCGAGGCGCGCAGCCCTGGGCGCGGGACAGCCCCACGATCGCGCGTCAATGCCAGAGCCGGAATCCCTCGAACAGCAGCGGGCCGAGCTCCTCGAGACGCTGCGCCGCGCGCACGACGTCGAGCCCGACCTTCACGGTAACGTCGCCGAGCACATGAACCTGCCGATGCGTCCGAACCAGATGGGCAGCGTCGGTGGGCACGGCTTCACCGAGATGAAGGGCAGCTGGTTCATCTTCGCCACCACCGAGGCCCACCCCGACGACTGCCGATGGCGCGCCCCCGACTGGCATGGCAGCGCCGTACTCAGCCCCCGAAGCCACTCGAACTACCACCTCGGCTTTCGTTGCTGTCGCGACCTGACCGACGAGCGACAGGAGCGACCCAGGCCCTGAGGGAGCGCGGCGCCCGAGGTCACTGGGGCGCAGCCGGCGGCGCCGCGCTAGCGGGAGGCAGCACCAACGAGGCGGGCGCGTCGGGCCGCGCCAGCGTTGCGGCGAGCTGGCAGACAGGCGCGCCCCGGGCGAAGCGCGGGAGCATCGAGCGCAGAAGCCACCCTCTCCCCTCCTCGCCGTTGGGTGCGATCTCGGTCTCCCCACGATTGCACAGCCTCGCAGCTTTGAACCGCCATCAGACTCGAGATCTGACGCGAACGGTGCGCCGAACAGCGCTACGGCGCAAAGCGTGCGCCCGTCAATCCCGATGCACCGGCTCGAGCGACGCGATGCCTCTCGCGAGCTCGTGTCGAGGCGAGGGCTCCGATGTAGCGGTACACCCCTTGCACTCGGGCCAGGGCAAACGACGATGAGCTCGCCGATCGTCTGACCGTCAAAGCACGGTACGCCCTTCAGAAGATCTACCGGAAGGGCAAGCGAGGACAGGAGCACTCCCATGAAAGCCAACGTGTTTCGAGGCCTGAACCAGTTTGGGATTGAAGAGGTCCCTCGGCCCCGTCCGGGCGCCGGCGAGGCGGTCATCCGCGTCTCGCTCACGACGATTTGCGGCACGGACCTGCACATCGTACGCGGTGAGTATCCCGTCGCGGCCGGGCGCATCATCGGGCACGAACCCGTCGGAGTGATCGAAGAGCTCGGGCCCGGGCTCTCGGGCTACGCCGTGGGCGATCGCGTGCTCGTGGGCGCCATCACACCCTGTGGGCAGTGCAACGCCTGCCTGTGCGGGCACCTCTCCCAATGTGGCCACGGGAGCGGACACGAGGCGCTCGGCGGCTGGCGGCTCGGCAACACGATGCAGGGTTCGCAAGCGGAATACCTGCTCGTGCCGAGCGCTCAGGCCAATCTGGCCAAGATCCCGGATGCGCTGAGTGACGAGCAGGTCGTGCTCCTCGCCGACATCGCCTCGACGGGCATCTCGGGCGCCGAATCCGGTCAAGTGCGCATCGGCGACGCCGTGGTGGTGCTCGCCCAGGGGCCGATCGGTCTCTGCGCCACGGCTGGCGCCAAGCTCATGGGCGCATCGCTCGTGATCGGGGTGGATAGCGACCACAACCGTCTGCGCTTCGCCAGGAGAATGGGCGCAGATGCCGTGATCGACTACCGGGAGCAAGATGTCGCCGCGGAGGTCAAGCGATTGACGGGCGGCGGCGCGGACGTCGCGATCGAGGCCCTCGGCACGCAGGAGACCTTCGAGACGGCGCTCCGCTGCCTGCGCCCGGGCGGCACGCTGTCGAGCCTCGGCGTGTACTCGGGAAAGCTCGGGATACCTTATGACGCCTTCAACGCCGGCCTCGGCGATCACCGCATCGTCACAACGCTCTGCCCGGGCGGCAAAGAGCGGATGCGCCGCCTGATGGCGATGGTGCAGTCAGGTCGGCTCGATCTCACGCCGATGCTCACGCACGCCTATCCCCTCGACCAAATCGAGGAGGCATATGCGCTCTTCGGGGATCGCCGGGACGGCGTGATCAAGGTCGCCATCCGCCCGTGAGGGCTCGACGAAGGTGCGGAACGCTCATCTATGATAGATTTTGAAGCTCTCGTGATCGGCGGCGGTCCGGTAGGTCAGGTTGCGGCGCTCTGTCTGCAGGAACACGGCGTGTCCGTGCAGTTACTCGACTCGGGTGGGACGCGCGCCGTGCGCGGATACGCCTGCGGCCTGCACCCGGAGACGCTGAGAATCCTCGACTCGCTCGGCGTGATCTCCGCGGTGCTCGACACGGCCCACCGCATCGATCGCATCTCCGTTCGTGCCGGCTCCGGCCGTCGCGTCGCCGCCGAGCTCGGCGCGATCGACGGTCAGTATCCATACGCTCTCGCCCTGCGACAGTTTGATCTGGAAGAAATTCTCCAGCAGGCGCTCGACCGCCGGGGCGTCGAGGTGCGGCGTCAACACGCCGTGGGGCAGCTCTATCGCCGGAGCGGCTTCGTCAACGTCACCGGAAGCGTGCGGCCTCAGCCCTCGCCGACCTCGGGCTCCGGCACGCCTCCTCCGGAACACTTCGAGCGCAAAGCTCACTACGTGATCGGCGCGGACGGCTACTTCTCCGTCTGCCGCCGCGCGCTCGGGACCGAACTGACGAAGGTGCGCCCGACTCGCGCGTTTGTCGTCTGCGAGTTCAACGCCGACCTGCGCGGCTGGGAGCGCGAAGCCTGCCTCGCGCTCACCCCCGAGGCCGCGATGGCGTTCTGGCCGCTGGGGCCGGAGCTCGGTCGATTCACGATTCAGGTCTTCCACAGCCTGGACGAGACGGTCAGCCTCGACAGGCTGCGCGAGCTGATCCGCGAGAATGCGCCGTGGTTCTCGCCTCGCCCCGAGCAGCTGTGCTGGGGCGCCGTCGCCCCCTTCGAGCACGCCATCACGCAGCGCTTTGGCGAGGGTCGCATCTGGCTGGCGGGCGACGCAGCGCACTCGACGTCACCCATCGGCTTTCAGAGCATGAACCGCGGTTTCTGCGAGGTGCGGGCGCTCGCGAACGCGATCGCCGGCGAGCTCTTCAATCGCCGCGCCGGGCCGGAACCCTTCGCGCAGTTCGAGCAGGAACAGCAGGCCGAGTGGGTGCGTCTGTTCGGGCTCTGGCCGCGCAAGGCGCCGACGCAATGGCACGTGAGCGAGCTGGCGCCCTGCCTGCCGGCGTCGGGCGAGGATTTCGAGGTGATGCTCGATCAGCTGGGTGCTGCAGAGATCTCCCAGCCGATCTTCTGATGATCACGGCCGCACCGCCCCCTGAGCTCAGTGGGCATGCAGTTCGCGTTGGCCCGCGCGAAAGCTCGTGACGCCAAACGCGCTATACAGGGGGCCCCCGTGATCAAGGGGACCATCCTGCCTTGAACTTGTGGCTGTCGCCTGCCCAACCTGGCGCGCGACGTGACTGTCGAGCACGTCCTGCATTGGGTGTTCCGAGGCTCCGAGCGCCGCCGTTCGCGAGTTCTGCCTCTGAACGCAAAGCGGGGCGCACTTGCTGCGTTCCCACGGCAGCAGATGCACTTTGCGCGCCCCTCGGACCACCGGCGCCGGCGAGCGAGCCAGGCCGGCATCGAAACGCGACCGATCGACGCCTGGCATGCGGAGTGCACTATCTGCCGCAGAGCAAGGCACCTGGAAGCCAGCATCCAGACGCGCGCTCGATGGAGCGCTTCACGCCTGACCCCCTGCGCGACAACGCGCGGCTCCCTCCCTCCCTTCCTCCATTCCATCCCACCGTGATGACCTTCGACGAGTTCCACGTCGGCGTGCCGCGTGCAGCGCTCGGTGCCCTCGCGCTCTTCTTCAGCCTGAGCCTCGGCGGCGGCGCAGGCGCGACCGAAACCTCCCCCGAGGGCGCACCGGACCGCGCAGATTCGCCGGCGTCGGCGCCGAACGCCTCGCCGCTGGCCCCAAGGCTGGCGCCGGTGCCTTACCAGTTTCAGCCCGGCGTGATCTGTCCGCTCTGCGACATCACCCCGCAGTTTCCCCTCGGCCACAGCGGGCTGCACTGGCACGATCACTGGCGTCAGGCCGGCGTGCGCGAGTACGTGACGATCTCCGCGCTCACCGCCGGCACGCTCGCGGTCCGCTTCCTGGTGCCGCCGGCAAAGAGCCCTGCCTGGAGCGGGCCCGTGTTGTTCGATTCCGCAGTTCGGGACGCGCTGAGGATCAATAGTGCGTCGGGCCGCAACGCGGCGGCCACGGTGAGCGATGGGCTGTTCGCCTGGGAAATACTGCACCCCGCCGTCATCGACCCCCTGCTCTTCGCGTGGTGGCAGCGGGAGTCGCCTTTCGTCGCCTGGCAGATGCTGGTGATCGACGCACAGGCGTATGCCTTCACCTACCTGATGAGCGATATCGTCAAGCGTGTGTCGGCGCGCCAGCGGCCCTGGGTCACCACCGACGACTGCGCCCGGGACCCCAGCGGCAAGGAGTGCGGTTCGGGCGGGCGCTACATGTCGTTCTACAGCGGGCATGCGGCGGCCACCGCCACCGGAGCCGGACTGATCTGCGCGCACCACACCCAGCTCGCCCTCTACCAGAACGACCTGCTCGACCAGGGAACCTGCGCGCTCGCCGTGCTCGGCACCGCCGTGACGGGTGCGATGCGCATCGCCTCCGACAATCACTGGGCGAGCGACGTCATCATCGGGCACCTCATGGGCTATACGTCGGGTTACCTGCTCCCGACGGTGCTCTATTACAAGGAGTTTCGCGCGGAGCCGCACGAGCACCCGACCGCTCCCACGTATGCGACGCTGCCGATGATTACGCCGGAGTCCATCGGCATCAGCGTGCTCGGAGCGTTCTGAGGCGATCAGCCACCGACGTCACAGGCGACGCTGACCCCGCGTGCGCGAACGGATGCGTCGCGCAGCGGTACGATCAACACATCGCCGGTTGCAGCCCGAGTCGCGGCCTCGGCCACGCTTCCTGCCCAGGCACGGGCCACGCCTGAGCCGGCGTGGGAGCCCACAACTGTCAGACATGAACCGCAGCGCATCGATTCCACTTCGATGATGTAACGCGGCTCATCCCGTAGGATCTTCGTATCCCAGTGAACGTCGAAGGCACTGAGGGATTTCTCGAGCTCGAGCATTTGAGCGAGAGCCTTAAGCAGCTCGCTGCTCGGGGTATTGCCCGTGCTGATGCGACCGCAGCCCGAGGCTGACTCGACCCAACCAGCGCATGGGTTGCGATGGCGCACCGCTCACCGCAAATGCTGCGGCGGCCTCCGGTGTCGACGCTCGCCTTCGTCGCGCGAGTCGCTGCCGACGCGGCGCCACCGCGGCTTTTTCCGATGTGCCGCGCGCGGCGCGGAGGTGCGAGCCCACGGCATGGCGCTTGCTCTCTGCGGGGCGTCGCACGCCGCAACCTCGCGGCTCGAATGTCTTCAACAAGGGCAGAGGTCCACGTGGCTGATCCGCAATCACTCGATGATGAAGCACGCACCTGGGCGGGATATACAGGCGAGAGCCACGCTGGAAGCCGCGGGCTGCGGCCCCGGCTGGTCGTTTCGAATCGCTATCGCGTCGGTTCGCTGCTCGGCGCCGGGGGCATGGGGCTCGTCTATGAGGCTGAGCATCTGGGCCTCGGTCTGCCGGTTGCCATCAAAGTGCTGCGTCCCGAGTTGATCGAGCGACACGAAATAGTGGCGCGCTTCAACCAGGAGGCGCGCTGCACGGCGAAGCTGCGTGGTGAGCACGTGGTGCGCGTGCTCGACGAGGGCCGACTGGAGACGGGGCTACCCTACTTCGTGATGGAACGCCTGCAAGGCCTCGACTTGCGCGCCGTGCTGCAGGCCTGCACCCTCCTGCCCACCGTATTGGCGGTCGACTACGCGCGGCAAGCCTGCTCGGCGCTGGCCGAGGCACACGCCGCCGGCATCATCCATCGCGACGTCAAGCCGTCCAACCTGTTCGTTACGTCGCAGGCGGCCGGACACAGCCGGGTCAAGCTGCTGGACTTCGGTATCGCACAGCAGGGCGCGCTCGACGACGACCGTGAGCACCTCGGGACGAGTTCGTACGCGTCGCCCGAACAACTCGACGCTGCCGATCCGATCGATGAGCGAAGCGACCTGTGGTCACTGGGTGTCGTCATCTTCGAAGCGCTGACGGGCCGCCTGCCCCTCGTGGATGGCTGGTTCGGTCGGCGCCGGCTCGACCTGCGGCCGCTCGACCGTCGTCCTGACCTGCCCGATGAGCTTCGGTCTATCGTTCGCCGTTGTCTGGCGGAGGACAGGGCCGCCCGCTTCGAATCGGCTGCCGAGATGGCGAGCGCGCTGGAGCCCTTCGCCATCCACCGTCGCGCATCGGCGGTGGCGCGAAGCGCGCGGCGCACCGCTAACGAGAGCCGCTACCGTCGCAACGGACTGGCGGCACCCACCAAGCTCTGGGGCGACTTTCAGGCGATGCGATCGTTTTCGTCTCCGAGGCGCACGCCGGTGCGACCCCGGCCGACCCTCCACGGCTCGTTTCACCGTGCATGACCGTGCCGAGCGAGCCTAGCATGAAAGCGCCCTGGCACACCGATGGTCGCGCCCGCCACGACACCATCGTCGCAGGGCGCTCCGCCATCGCGGCGTGTATCTGGACAGCGCCCCATCCGTCGAGGTGATTGAAACGCACCGAGCGTGGGTGTTTCTGACGAGCGGCACGCCGACGAGCTGGCCAGGCGAGCGCTACCCACCGCCATGACGCTGCGTCGATCGAGCAGCGCCAGTGCGCGCTGTGGCGGACGCGCGGCGAACAGTACGTTCGGCTCGGCCTCGATAGTCTGGCCGTGCCGCGCGAGTCGAGTCGAGTCGAGTCGAGTCGAGTCGAGTCGAGTCGAGTCGAAGAGATTGTGCGGGGTCACACAGGTGATGCTCCCCCGCGAGCATGACCCCTACCGTTGCGCGTGGCGAAAAGCTTGCAGCAGATGTCGGCGCCTGCGCACGCTCTGCAGTCCCGCATCCGCTCTCCGCAGCGCTCACTCTCCGTGAAGACGCGCGATCCTCGTAGCTGACTGGCTCCCCCGTGGTGAGCGGCGCTGGCACGTTTACTGCTCTTGCCTGACTTGCCTCCGAGAGGGGGCGTCACGGGCGGCGCCACACGGCGCGTGCCCTCCCAAACGGCGCGTCGCCGGCAACAAGGAGAATGAACATGAGCATCGTTCGTTGGGACCCGTTCCGCGAGTTGGAAGACATGAACGACCGGCTGAACCGAATGTTTGGCCGCAGCAACCTGGCCGCCCCATCCAAGAGCAACGACGGCTTCTTCTCGTTCGATTGGACCCCATCGGTCGACATCGCCGAGACGGTCGAAGCTTTCGAGATCAAAGCCGAGCTGCCCGACGTCAAGAAGGAAGATGTCAAGGTCACCGTCGAAGACGGCGAGCTTCGCATCTCCGGCGAGCGCAAGCAGGAGAAGGAAGAGAAGGGCAAGAGATTCCACCGGGTCGAGCGCAGCTACGGATCGTTCATGCGCAGCTTCACGCTGCCCGAGAACGTCGACGAATCGAAGCTCACCGCCGACTACAAGGACGGCTTGTTGAACGTGCGCCTGCCCAAGACCGAGAAGGCGAAGCCGAAGGCCATCGCGGTCAAGGTCGGCTGAATCCCGAGCGCGAACCCGCTGGCACGGGCGGTTCTCCCGTGCCGGCAGGGCTCGCGAACACGTCATCGCTTCGGCGGTGATTTGGTCTGCGCGTTGGACCCGCCGGCGCGGCCACGGCGTCGTGTAGGCCTACCGATGCGTCATCGGCCGTCGACCGCATCTCGCTCGAACAGCGATTCGCAGGCCTGGATGAAGTCGTCGACGTTCACGGGCTTCGTGAGGTAGCGGTAGAACCCTTCCTGGATTCCGCGTTGCCGGTCACGCTCCGTGGCTGCGGCGGTGAGCGCGATCACCGGAATCGCGGCCGTCTCGGGCGTTGACCGTAGCTGGCGGAGTGCTTCGATGCCGCTCATGCCCGGGAGATTGATATCCATCACGATCAAGTCCGGTCGCCGCTGGCGCGCTACATCGAGCGCCTGCTCCGCCATCGTCACCGCGATGAGATCGGTGTCGTCGAAGGTGCCGATCAGGTCACGCATGAACATGACATTCGCGGCGTTGTCCTCGACATAGAGCACCAGTCGCAGGCCGCGGGGGGTGCTGCCCGGCGCGCGCGCGCCGCTGTGTGGTGCGCCACTGTCTGCCGTTCGATCGGGCTCGCCGACGGGAATGTCGACCCAGAACCGCGACCCTTCACCGGCAGAGCTCTCGAAGCCGATATCGCCCCCCATCAGGCGTGCGAGGCGCTGAGTCACGACGAGACCGATCCCGGTGCCCTCGATCGGCCCCGTCTCCTGCCCGGCACGCTGAAAGGGCTGAAAGATCAGGTGCTGCTTGTCTCGTGGAATGCCGTGACCGTTGTCCTCCACACACAGCCGCAGGAATGGCCCTTCCGATGCGGCTATCGTGAACTTCACCCATCCCCCCCGCCGATTGTATTTGACGGCGTTGGAGCCCAGGTTCAACAGAATCTGGGCGAGCCGGGTCGAGTCGGCGGTGACGGGTCGTACGGGGCTCGACGGCCGCTGAATGGTCAACGTGACCTCCTCGCGGCCGGCCATCGGCGTCAGCGTCTGCTCGATCTTTTCGAGCAGCGCGACCACGTCGACCGACTCCGTGACGATAGACACCTTGCCAGCTTCGATGCGCGCCAGATTGAGCACGTCATCGATCAAGTGCAGCAGGTGCTCGCCGCCCTGAAGGACCTGCTGCACACGCGCGCGGTGGCGCTGCGAGAGCGGCTCCTTCGAATCCCGAGCGAGCAACTGCGCAAAACCGAGGATGGCGTTGAGCGGCGTGCGCAGCTCGTGGCTCATCGACGACAGGAACTCACTCTTCGCTCGGCTGGCCTTCTCGGCGGCGGCCCGCGCCAGCCGCAGCTCCTCCGCACTGCGCTCGTCATCCGTCAAATCCCAGATCGTCTTCACCACGCCCCCTTCCGGCGTGCGACGATCGCTCACGCGCAACTTGCGCCCGTCGCGCAGCCGTATCTCGAAGGTGGCGGTCGCGTCGTGACGACGCGTGGAGAGTCGCTGCTCCCGGAAGTGAGCTCGTGCGCTCGCGTCGGTGAAGTCGACGCCTCGCAGCCAGGCCTCGAGCAGCTGCTCGTACGACATCCCGATGAGAACCCCCGGCACGTACTCGTTGATTAGCCGGCGATACACGCTGTTGCAGAGTATGAGCCGGTCTTCCCCGTCGAACAGCGCGAAAGCATCCTGGATGCTCTCGACCGCGCTCGCCAGGCGATCGGCGGTGACGCGCGCCGCATCGACGAGCCGTTTCCGCTCAGTGATGTCGCGGATCGACGCCGAGACGCTGGTGCCTCCAGGCCCCGCGTGGGGACTGAGGCTCACTTCGATGGGCAGCTCGCTGCCGTCTTTTCGGCGAGCGAACAGCTCGAGCCGCGAACCCATGGGGCGCGCGAGGGGGGCGGCCAGGTAGCGGCTGACATGCGCGCCGTGAGCCGCGCGAAAACGCTCCGGTATCAGGATGTCGAGCCGCTCTCCGACGAGCTCTGAACGATCGTAGCCAAAGAGTGACTCTGCTTGATGATTGACGAGCTCGATACGCATCACGGGGCCGACGATGACCATGGCATCCGGCGCGCTGTCGACGAGCTGCTGGTAGCGATCGGACCTCGTCCGTGCTGCCTCGAGCTGAGTGTCTTGCTCGAACCTTTCACGCTCCAGGCGGACGATCTTCGTCACGTCTTCGACCTGATGGACGATGTAGGCGACGCGACCGTCATCGCCGAAGATCGGACTGTTGACGGGGCTCCAGTATCGCTCTTCGTAATCGCCGCCGAGCGTCTCCGGGCGCCGAATCGGGTAGTGCTGAATCGGCATCACGTCGCGCCGCTTGTGCAGGAGCACGCGCTGAAGAGACGCCCGCAAGTTCTTCACCGTCAGCGCCGCTGCGTCGCTCTCGTTACCAGGAAACACCTGGAACAGAGGCCGCCCCAGGATGGCGTCACGTTCCGTCATCGTGGCAGCGAGGTACTCGTCGCTGACGGCGGCGATCGAGAACTCCGGCGTGAGCACCAAATTGCAGCCGGGGGTGGCTTCGAAGAGCTGGCGAAAGTCGACCATCGGACCCGATGGTCGCAGAACATCAATTTCGAGGCGCGTCAAACCCATTCCGCGCGCCTACCAGCGCGGGTTCCGCCGTCGCCCTCCTGGCCGGATCCAGAAGTCCGTGCCAGCGTGCAGGGTCGCCAGCTCGAGGAGTGCCCCGCGGGCGAGGCGAGCGCCAGGTCTTCGCGTGCCGCCGAAGTCGCCAGAAGAGCCCGCGATCCGATCGCGGGCCCTCGAGCGGTCTCAATCACTCATTTCGCGAGCCGTGTGCGCAGCAGCTGCGCTAGCGCCTGGCAGGCGTCAACCGTGGTGAAGATGCCGACGACCTTCTGATTCTGCATCACCACGGCAGAACCATACTTTTTGGCGGCCATCGTCTCGACCACCTCGTCGAGCGCCGCCTCCGGGTTCACGCTGTAGGGCTGCTCCGTCATCGCCTCTTCGACCCGGATCCTGGTCGGGTCGACGTCGCGAAACGTCTCGATGAGCTTGATGTCGCGATCGGTCAGGATGCCGAGCAACCGCCCGCCGTGGAGCACGGGCAGGTGTCGGATGTGATGGTCGTTCATCATCAGAGCGGCCGTCGCGATCGTCTGATCGTTGCCGATCGAGTGGGGGGCAGCGGTCATGTACTTCTGAATGGTGGGGATTGGCTTGGTCATGTTTCTTACGACGCTCATCTCTCGTCAAACGATGCGTCCGTCCACTAGCAACCGATGTGCCATCCTGTCGTGCCGCGGCTCGACCGCTCCACAACGCCAACCGCATCGGACGGACGCGCAAAATCTGCCGGTTTCGAAGCCGCGCGCAGGGCATGCGCGGCGCGCCCTACGCCGGCGTCTGAGAGCGCACTCGAGCGCCTCGATTTGGCGCTCGTCCGGCGTGTGCTCCTGGTATCGCCCTTGCAGAAGGGTGCTGCGAGGCCCCGGCGAACCGCTGCTCCGAGCGCCCCCCCCACGCCGGCGCGCCATCGAGGAGACCACCCATGACCGCCACTTCGAGCGTCGCGAGCCTGTTCCTGTTCGCGATCGCGCTCGGCCCTTGCTCCGACCCTCAGCCGCTCACGTCGCTCGTGGGCACCGATGCCCCGGCGCCCGCCCCCCAATCCGCGGGTGAGGCACCGCGCGAGCTCCCGAAGCAGCAGACGCAGACCGCTCATGCTTTCATGCGCGACCACGCGAACGTGGCCGACGAGCTGCGCCACGCCGTCATCGCCGGGCGTTTCGATCTCATCCACCGCACCGCGGCCGTCATGGCGAGCGACGCCTGGTCCGCGAACCTTCGACCGGACTACCTCCCGCATGTCGCGGCCGTACGCCACGCAGCGACCGCTGCGCTCGAGGCCCGGTCGATGTCGGCCGCCGGAGCCGCGCTCGGTGAGCTCGGCGCCGCCTGCGCGAGCTGTCACCGCGAGCAGGGCGGCCCGCCGCAGCCGAAGAGCGAGCCGCTCGCGGACGGGGTCGGAACCATGGCCATCCACGCGGCGGCGGAGCAGGCCTTGTGGGATCCCTCCGCGGCAGCGTGGAAGCAGGGCGCCGAGCGACTGGCAGAGGCACCGGAGCTCGCCAGTGACGTCGACGACGTCGACGCGCTCGGGCGCGAGCTGCGCGACCTCGCGATCGAAGCCAAGGCCGGCGGCCCGCCGCGCGCCGACCTCTACGGCGGCATCATGGCGACGTGCTCGACGTGCCATCGCCGCCTGAACGTCGAGCCGCGCTGATGTATCTCGAGTTCCACGGCGCCGCCGACGAGGTCACGGGCTCGCTGCACCGGCTACACGTCGGGGGAGTCGACATCGCGCTCGACTGCGGGCTGTTCCAGGGCCATCGCGCCGAGGCCAACCGCAACAATCGCGAGGTGCCGGCCTGGGCGCTCTCAGCGCATGCCCTCGTGCTGAGCCACGCCCACCTCGACCACAGCGGCAACGTCCCGACGCTCGTTCGGCGCGGCTTTCGCGGCAACATCTTCTGCACGCCGGCCACGCGCGACCTGTGCAGCGTGATGCTGCGCGACGCCGCCATGCTGCAAGACCAGGACGCTCGCTACATCAACGCGCACAACCAGCGCGACGGCTCGCCGGAACGCGTGGCGCCGCTGTACGGCGTGGAGGACGCGGAGCAGGCCGTCTCACAGATGATCTGCGTTCCCCTGCACCGCCCGTTCGCGATCGCTCCCTCCGTGACGCTGACCTTCCATGACGCCGGTCACGTCCTCGGTTCGGCGCTGGTGGCGCTCGACGTCGAGGAGGAGGGCGATCGCCGGCGGCTGCTGTTCACCGGCGATCTCGGTCGAGCCGAGCTCCCGCTCCTCGACTCGCCCGAGGTCGTGTCCGGAGTGCAGGCGCTGATCATGGAGAGCACCTATGGCGATCGCGACCATCCGAGCGTCGACGAGCTGGACGCCGAGCTCGGGCGCATCGTCCAGAGCACGATCGCTCGCGGCGGGCGCGTCTACATCCCGACGTTCGCGCTCGAGCGAGCCCAGGAGGTGTTGTTCTCGCTCGAGCGCCTGCACGAGCGAGGGCTCGTCCCCCGCGTGCCCATCTACATCGACAGCCCGCTCGCCATCGCCATCACCGAGATCTACAAGTTGCACCCGGAGGGCCTGGCGCCCGACGTGCGCCAGCGCATCCGCGAGCGCGACGATCCCTTCTCTCCGCCAGGCCTGCGCTACGTCGCCCCGATCGCCGACTCGCGGCGCCTTCAGGCAAGCGCCGAGCCGTGCATCATCATCGCTGGATCCGGCATGTGCGAAGGCGGGCGCATCCTGCACCACTTCACCCACGCGCTCGGGCAAGAGAAGAACAGCGTCGTGATCGTCGGGTTCATGGCGCAGCACACGCTCGGCCGCCGCCTGCTGGAGGGGCGCGCGCGGGTGAAGGTCTTCGGCGTCGAGCGAGACGTGCGAGCCTCGATCCACGCCCTCGGCGGCCTCTCGGCGCATGCCGGGCAGCGCGAGCTCACCTCGTTCGCCGAGGCGACGGCGCGCACGGGCGCCCTCGGGCAGGTATTGCTCGTGCACGGCGAGCCCGCAGCCCGAGCGAGCCTCGCGGCGCGCCTCGGCGAGCGCCTTCAGGTGCCCATCATCCGCCCCGTCAGGGGGCAGCGGGTTCCGCTCTGAGCACCCGGCCTGCCGCCTCCCTCTCAGCCCGAAAAGGAACGCCATGACCAATCCGAGCATCGATCACTGCATGACCCATGACCCCATCACCATCGAGCGCGGCCAGCCCATCAACATCGCGCGGCGCCTGATGGAAACCCACCGCATTCGTCACCTGCCCGTCGTCCACGCGGGCAGGCTCGTGGGCATCGTCTCCCAGCGCGACTTGCTTCGCGTCGACCACCTCGTCGATCTCGACACGAGCCGGGTCCCCATCGGAGAAGCGATGACGAAACCGGTGTATTCCGTGCGCCGAGACGCATCGTTGCGCGAGGTTGCAGACCAGCTGGCGTCGCGCCATTGCGGCTCCGTCGTCGTCGTCGACGACGAGCAGCGGGTCGTCGGCCTGCTCACGGCGGGCGACGGGCTTCGGGCGCTGTCGCGCCTCGACGGCGCCCCTCGCTGACCGCGAACCCGGGGCGACTACCCTCGGCCGGCGGTTCTCGGTATGCTGCCAGACCAAAGCGCATGGAACCCTCGAAAGCCAGAATCCTCGTCGTCGACGACAACGCTCAGAACCGCGATCTGGCGCAAATGACGCTGGAGGATGAAGGCTACGAGGTGCTGCTGGCCAGCGGTGGTGAGGAAGGCATTCGATTGGTCGAATCGCAGCATCCCGACTGCGTGCTGCTCGACGTTCGCATGCCCGGGACGGATGGGTTTGCCGTGTGCTCGCGGATTCGTGCGTTGCCCGAAGCGCGCGACACGCCCGTCGTGTTCCTGACGGCTCTGCGCGACGTCGACACCTTCGACCAGGCGCTGCGGGCCGGCGGCGACGACTTCTTGACCAAGCCCGTGCGCCCGACGGAGCTCGTGTTGCGCGTCGCTGCCGCGCTGAAGCTGCGCCGCATGAACGCCGAGCTGCGCGAGCACTATGATCTCGTGCGGCGCCAGCGCGACGACCTGATGCGCCTGCAGCTGCAGAAGGAGCGGCTCTCGTCCTTCGTCGTGCACGATCTGAAGAACCCGGTCAACAGCCTGGACTTGCACGCGCAACTCCTGCTGCGGCAGCCCGACTTGCCCCCTCGCGCGCGCGATTCGGTCTTGCACATCCGCGCCGAAGCGCGCTCGCTGCTGCGGCTGATCCTGAACCTGCTCGACATCAGCAAGAGCGAAGAGGGTCGCCTCACGGTCCGCCTTACACCCGTCGCGCTGGAGCCACTCAGCGCTGAGATCGCGGACGCCTTCACCATCCGAGCGGCGGCGGCCGGGGTGACCTTGAAGCGCGACCTCTCCGTGGACAGCATCGTCGCCGATGGAGATCTGCTACGGCGCGTGCTCGAGAATCTGATCGACAACGGTCTGCGCCACGCGCCACCGGGCTCCACGCTCACGCTCTCGGCAACACGTCGGGACGGGAGCGTCGAGCTGCGCGTGGCAGACCAGGGCCGCGGAGTTCCTCCGGAGCAGCGCGAGAAGGTCTTCGAAGCGTTCGTACAGGGCAGCAGGGAAGAGCTGCTGACCCGCAGCGGCCGAGGCCTGGGCTTGACCTTCTGTCGGTTGGCGGTGCAGGCGCACGGAGGCACCATCACGGTCGAAGACGCAAACCCCGGCGCCGTCTTCTGCGTGTCACTGCCGAGTGCGGCCCCATCCACCGCGTCGGGGTGAGCATCGGCCCAATGGCCCACACCTCGCTGTCTGCGAGGTTTCGCTAGTGGAACAAGCCGATGCCTCGAACTTCACGCACGGAGTGGGGCAAAATGTAGCATGCTGGCCCGTCTGAGGCATTCGATGAGCTCCGAACCACGCGCCAACGCCGACGACTTGCTGCACAGCCAGCTGCTCGACACGGCGCCCGACGCGATGGTCGTCGTCGGGCCGGACGGCACCATTCGCTTCGTGAACGTGCAGACCGAAAAACTGTTTGGTTACGCGCGCGACGAGCTGATCGGACGACACCTCGAGTTTTTGATCCCGGAGCGCTTTCGCTCCACGCACGGCAAACACCTCGATCGCTTCTTCGCGAACCCCACGTCGCGTCCGATGGGCTCTGGCCTCGAGCTGTTTGGTCGCCGCAAGGGAGGCGCCGAGCTGCCGATCGAGGTCAGCCTCAGTCCGCTGCAAAGTGTTCGCGGTATGACGGTGTCGGCGTCGATCCGCGACATCACCGAGCGCAAGCGGCTCGAGGCGGAGCTGAAGAGCGAAGACGAGCGCCGCGCGGGCGAGCTGCGCGAGGCGCGCCTGGCGGCCGAGGCTGCGAGTGCCGCGAAGAGCGAGTTTCTGTCTTCGATGAGCCACGAGCTGCGCACGCCGCTCAACGCCATCCTCGGCTTCGCGCAGCTCCTCGTGCGCGACACACGCGAGCCCCTCTCCGCGCGCCACAAGCAGCGCGTCGAGCACATCCTCAAGGGAGGCGAGCACCTGCTGCGGCTGATCAACGATATCCTCGACCTC
>Ga0247763_1000752_pt1 | contig 19427 bp, 21 predicted proteins | sample UWRJL141409B4_FD_179926 | JGI IMG/M metagenome (GOLD analysis project Ga0247763, IMG submission 179926) | Plant litter microbial communities from Arlington Agricultural Research Station in Wisconsin, United States - UWRJ-L141-409B-4 | ecosystem: Environmental > Terrestrial > Plant litter >...
TGCCGGCCTCGTCGAGGCCCTCGAGTGGACGATCGACACCGAGTTCGGGGCGACATCCGAGCTCGCGGCGGCGTCCGCCGCAGCGCTGCCGCCCTGGGTCGAGCCCCTGCTCGATCACTACGCGGCGGAGGGCGCGCTCTATGGCCACGGCGTGCACTTCTCCCCGCTATCGGCGCAATTCGAAGCGCGCCAGCAGCGCTGGCTCGCACAGGCGCGCCGGGCGCTCGAGCGGCGGCCCTATCGACACCTGAGCGAGCACTTCGGCTTCTCGACGGTGCCGGGCCTGGCCCAGGGGGCCCCCTTGCCGCTGCCGTTCGACTCGGGTGCCGTCGCGCTCGGGCGCGAGCGTCTGCGCATGCTGGAAGACGCCGCGAGCGCGCCCGTGGGGCTCGAGAACCTGGCGCTGGCGATGAGCCGCGATGACGTGCTGCTGCACGGCGAGTTCCTCGACGCGCTGCTCGACCCGACCGGCGGCTTCCTGCTGCTCGACCTGCACAACCTGTACTGCCAGGCCGTGAACTTCGACGTGCCGCCCGAAGATCTCCTGCTGGCGATGCCCCTCGAGCGCGTGCGCGAGGTGCACCTCTCCGGCGGGCGCTGGGCGACGGTGGCGACCCCCGAGGGTCCCGGCCGCTTCCGGCGCGATACACACGATGGTGCGATCCCCGAGGAGGTGCTCGCCCTGCTCGAGCTCGCGCTGCGGCGCTGCCCTCGGCTCGAAGCGGTGTTCGTCGAGCGCCTGAGCGGCACGCTCGGCTCGGCGCACGAGGTCGAGCGCTATCGCGACGACTATCGGCGCGTGTTCGAGCTCACCGCAGAGCGCGGCGCAGCCGCCGAGCCTTCGCTGTCAGCTTCGAGCCCCGGCGTGTCCGCCGCCCGCGGCGCCCGCGCCCTGCCAGAAACAGCCATGGACGACGTCGAGCTGGCCGCGTTGCAGCTGGCCTTCAGCGAGAGCTTGCGACAGACCGCGTCGCCCGAAGAGGCCCGCGCTCGGCTCGAGCGCTCGAACCTCCCCGAGCCGGCGCGCCGCTGGCTCGCCCGCTGCGACCCACGCTCGCTCCAGACGGCCATCGAAATCGCCGCGCGCTGGAGCCAGCTCGACACCGCCGCTGCAGCAGCAGGAGCCACGGCCGCCGCGACACCGGACGCCGGGTAGCGCTCGCCGCCGCGCCATCATCACGACTGTTCGACGAGCGCGGCGAGCTTGCCGAGCGAGATGCTCCAGCCGAGCTCGTTGTCTGCGGGAGGCACGCCCGGGGGCAAGCCATCGTGCACGGCGACGAGTTCGGTGCCGCCGTCCTTGTCGCTGAGCGTGACGGTGACGGTCATCTCGCCGCGCATCGCCGGATTATCGGTCTCGAACTCGATGGCTTGCACCACGCGGCGGCCCGGTGAGAGCTCGACGAAGCGGCCATGGTAGGTGTCGGTCTGTGCGCTCGTCTTGCCGGTGCCCGTCGGCGCGTCATAGGTGAGCGAGACGCGGAAGCGGCCACCCACTCGCCCCTCGAACTCGTGAACCCTGCTGGTCATCCCGGTGGGGACCATCCAGTCGGCGATGGCCTTGGCGTCGACGAACGCGGCGTACACTCGCTCGCGCGGAGCGCGAATGTGGCGGCTGACGCGTGACGAGCTCATCAGCTGCAAGCTATCAGAGCGACCCAGAGCCGGCTACAGCACGAGCGCCGCGCGCAGCCCTCCCGGCCGCGCCAGCCGGTTGCTCGCGACCTCGCAACGCCGCCACGGGCGTAGCAAACCTGCGCGCACTCGGCGATCGGGCCAGCGTTCAGGGTGCAGATCGCGGTGCATGGCATGAAGGTTGCGGAGTGTTACGGCGATTGGGCCGGCGAGGCCGCGAAGGACACGACTCATGACAAAGCTCTTCGATGCGATGCGCGCGAAACGGCTCGAGCTGCCAGCGACCTTCGAGCGTCAGGCCCTCTTGCTGCGCCTGCGCGCGTTCATCGGGGCGCTGTGGAGCCCGCGCCGCGGGACCGACCATGCGCTGCCCCACTGGGTGCACCTGATGGTCGGAGTGAGCGACGACGGAATTCGCATTCCGGGCACGCGCGTGCGCCTCGGCCTCGACGCGCTGCTGGGGGCGCTCTTGCCGGGCGCGGGCGATGCGCTCGGCGGCGTCACGTCCGCGACGCTCATGTACGTGGCGTGGCGGCGGGGCGCCCCGCGCGACCTGCTGGTCAAAATGCTGGGCAACGCGGCGATGGATATCGGCCTCGGCAGCATCCCCGTGGTCGGTGACCTCTTCGACGTCGGCTTCCACGCCAACCGCCGCAACCTCACGCTGCTCGAAGACTTCCTGCGCTCTCGCTCGCGCCGCGCTGCTGCGAGCAAGGCCAGCGCTTTCCTCATCTTTGGACTGCTCGGTCTGATGATGGCCCTCGCCATCGCCGGCATGGTCGGGCTCGCCATCTGGCTCTGGCGCGAGTTCAGTCAGAGCTGATCGCCGTCGCGCCAGAACAGCGCTCGAGCGTCCGCCGGCACGAGGCGCCCCAGCCACAGGCGCAACACCGCCGGCAGCGCGGGGCGGTCGCTCGGCGACACCTCGCGAGGCGACACCTCGCGAGGCGACACCTCGCGAGGCGATAGCACCCGCTGCGCCGCGTCCTCGCGCGGCACGCACTCCAGCTGCGCCGCAGCCAGGACCCGCTCGGTCACCACGCGATCGAGCCAGGCCTCGGGCGCCGCATTCATCGATCGCCGCAGCAGGTCATCGTCACCGGTCAAGCACGCTCCTTCTTCGCGCCGAACCACCCGCGGCGGATCTGCGCGCGCTCTTTCTCCAGCGCCGACTCGAGCCGCCGGCGGGCACGCACCAACCGCTGGCGCAGCGCGGGCTCGGTCACGCCGAGCACGCTCGCGGCCTGCCGCAACGACAGCCCGTCGACGCTCGTCGCGAGCAACACCTCGCGATCGGCGTCCGACAGCCGGCGCAGCGCGGCGTTCACCTCGATCAGCCGCGGATCTTGCTCCGTCGGGTCCGGCGCTGGCTCGCGCCCGAGCGCCAGCACGCGCGACAGGTCGAGCAGCTGCGCGCGCCGATAGCTCAGGTATTCGTGCCGCGCCACCGTGCACAGCCACGCCCGGAGCTCCGTGTCGGGGCGCAGCCGCTGGCGGTGCCGGGCCAGCTTGATCCACACGTTCTGGAACAGGTCGGAGGCGGTGTCGGCGTCACCCGCGAGCCGCAGCAGAAAGCCGAACACCACCCCCCGATGCGCCGAGTAGGCGGCGTGAAAGGCGCGCTCGAACGTGGGCCCGTCGGCGGCGGCGAGCGCCGCGATCAGCTCCGTCCCGGAATGGGGAGTCGAAGCAGGGGATGCGTCAGCGGAGTCAGACAAGAGGTCCTCACATGGAAACGCGCGGGCGCCGAGGGCTGTGACACCTCGTTCGAGCACCGCTCGCGACTTGGGCCCAGTGGTCGGTGGGCGCACTCCGGGGAGCGCTCCCATCAACATGTCCGGCGCCGGAGGCATTCGACGCGGCGCCAGCGTCCCCCATCGCTCCCGCCCGCGGCCGCCCGACGAGCCGGCGCCTCTGCCCGCTTCGGAGCAGAGCGCCCTGCAGCTCGGAGCCGCCGCCCCGAAAAATGCCCGTCACCAAAACTGCGCGAGCCGCGTTCCGAGAGCGCGAAACGGCTGGAGCATGGAGCCCCAGCCGACACCACGCGGAGGTTCATTCGTGCAGAGGCTTTGGCATCACTTTCAGGAAGGGGGCTGGACCATGTATCTCGTGTTCGCCCTCGGGCTCATCGCCGTGGGAGCGGCCGCGCGCTTCGCGCTGCGAGGCGAGCACCAGCTGCTCGCCTTCATCCGCTGGACGCTCGCCGCGCTGCTGCTCACGGGCGCGTTCGGCTTCACCGTCGGCATGATGATGACGCTGCACGCCGCACAGGGCCCCAGCGATCCGCTGAACGCAGCGCGCATCGTCATGGAGGGCACCACCGAGTCTTCCAACAACCTGTCGGCGTCGCTCATGTTCGCCATCTTCACCTGCATCTGCAGCGCCGTCGGGCACCGCCGCTTCCCGCAGCCAAACCCGAGCGCGCTCGCCCGCTGACGTGCTCGCGCAGCCGTGTCAGCGCCGTCGATTCAGCGCCGTCAAATCAGCGCCGTCAAATCAGCGGAGCGGCGGCCGCACCGTCACCTCGACCGTCTCCATGCCCACCATGTAGTCGGGCAGCTCGATCACATGGCGCTGCTCGGAGGCGAACGGCTCGGGCGAGAAGCTGTAGTTCTCCTGGCGGATGGAGTCGACGGCGCCGGGCGGCAAGCGCTCGGCGACGCGCCCTTCGAACGCGACGCCGCTGCCCGAGCGATACGACACCACGACCGAGCGCGGCGGATACGTCGGGTTCTCCAGGTTGTGGATGAAGTCGTCGAGGCTCTCCGGGTTGGCCTTCTCGCGCGGCACCGCGTGCCCCGGACGGATCGCGAGCTTCACCGTGGAGCCGGCGAGGTGGCGCGGCATCGGGATCGTCAGCGTGCGCACGAAGGGCGGGCCCGCGTACGGCACGAGCGTGAGCGCGACGTGCAGGGGCTCGCCCGCGTCGAGCTCCGGCTCCACGGCGCGGGCCTCGCGCAGGCGCACGATCTCGCGCGCGTAGCTCAGCTCGATGCGCGTGCTCACGCTCTCCACGAACGCCTCTTGCCAGGGGTTGTTCAAGACGCCGCCGACCGCGCCAATCAGCTCCGAGTTCGAGAGCTCGCGCGGGTCGGGCAGGCCGCCGGTGGCCACGCCGAAGTCCTCCACGCGCACGCTGCCGTGATCGCGGATCTTCAGTATGCTCTCGGCGCGCCACGTCACGTCTTGCCGCTCGGCGCCCGTCGCCTCCAGCGCGTTGGCGATCGCCATCGCGAGCAACGACGGCGTCATGAAGCGCTCGTGCGCGAGCGAGAACGACCAGTCGCGCCGCGTGGCGCCCGGCACCCCCTCGATGTGCACCGTCACCGGCACCGTGGGCGCCTTCGCCGACTCGCTCACCACCACCGAGGCCTGCCGATCGCTCACCAGCGCGCCGAGCGGGCGCACCGCCAGGCCGAATTTCATCGACGTCTCTTCGCTCGCGAGCACCCACACCACGCGCCCCACCGCCGTTGGCAGCGCCGTCACGCCCGCCGACATCATCGGGTGACCGAAGGCCACCAGGCGGTCGCCCTCCACCCGCGTCACCGTGCCGAGCGGCGTGGCGTTGATATCGCCCCTCACCAGCTCCACGCCGATCGCTCCGCCATCCACGAAATGCTGCGGCGAACCCGCCTCCACCACGCCGCCACCGCCGCCGGCCTCGAGCGGCGTGAGGCCGAGCGGGCCGAACCAGTCGCGCGCCATCTGCGTGGCCATCCGCCCCATTCCCCCCAGCAAGAGCGGCGTCGAAAGCGCCCGCGCGTGCAGTTTCTCCGTCGCGCCGCTGGCGGGATGATTCGCGGCCAGCTGCGCCGCGTGCTGGTCGAGCCGATACTCGCCTGGCGCCCCCTCGAAGCGGTTGGCGCGCGACAGCGGACGCGGCCCTTCCGGCGCCTTCGGCGCTGCAGCGGGCGGCTGCCGCGGCCGCGTGCGTGACGCCGGCAACAGCTCGAGGGGCCAGCCGAAGATAGCGCGCGGCAGCGGCCGATCCAGATCGTCGAGCATGTTCTCGATCGGCGTCACGCCCGCCACGGGCTCGCTGCCGAACTTCCAGCCATAGGCGTACGCCCCGATCATCTTGCCGTTGATGAAGATCGGGCTGCCGCTCATGCCCGCCACCGTCTTGGCCACCTCCAGCCGCGGATGCTCGGTCTTGATCAAGATCAAGTCCTGCGCGGGCAGGTAGTTCTTCAGCACGTCGATCACCTCGACGCCGAAGCGCTCCGGCGTCGTCCCCTCGAACACCGTCAGGCCGTAGCCCTTCATTCCCCGCCGCACCTGATCGACCGACATCGTGTCGGGCCGAACGTTCTTCGCGGTCGCCCGGGCCACGGGCAAATCGACCGGTGCTCCTGCCAGCAGCGCGCCGAGCGCCGCCGCCACCAAAAACGGAAAACCACGCATCACTGGATGCTATCAGGCGCCGCCCCACCGGTCACGCAAACGCCCTGCTGCCTTTCGACCCTGAAAGCCTGCGCCGTGCGCTAAACTGCCTTCCAAGCGCGGCCGGTACTCGCCCGCAGCGCCCAAAGGAAACAACTCATGGCGAACCTCACCTCCGTCGTGTCCACGCGAGCCGCGGCGGCCTCCCTCGACGAACTCTTCTCCCCCCGCGTGATCGCCAGCGTCGACGACACCTATCTGAAGGTGGTCCGCTTCCACGGCTCCCTCGCATGGCACACCCACCGCGATGAAGACGAGGCTTTCCTCGTCCTCAAGGGCCACCTCTCCATCGAAATGGATGACCGCACCGTCGAGCTCGACGAGGGCGACCTCTTCGTCGTGAAGAAAGGCGTCCGCCACAACCCCGTCGCCCGCGACGAGTGCCACCTCCTCCTCATCGAACGCAGCACCACCCAGCACACGGGCGACATCATCACGGAGAAGACGCGATCCATCGCCGACCAGCTCCGCCCCCTCGAGCCCCGGTAGCTCGCCCCGCGCTCGGCGCCCCCCTCACGCCCGCCCCTCGAGCCTGAGCGCGACCGCGCGTGAACACGGTCGCCTGCGCGTGAGCACGATCGTCCTGGCGCGTGAGCACGGTCGCCCTGCGTGCGCCCGCGGGCGGCGCGTCCGGCCCCGACTCGAAGCCTCACACTTTCCGCCCCGGAGCCTTGACGCAGGCCCATCTGCATGCAATGAACATGTTCACTGAACGTGTTCATTTAATCGATGGTCGGCGGTGGGACGGCGATCCAGTACAAGGCCGGTGTGGCCGACGGCCGATCCGCACAGAAGGAGGCAACGAAGTCTCGGATTCTAGAAGCTGCTCGGCACCACTTCGAGCGCGACGGGTTCGCGGGGGCGAGCATTCGCGACATCGCCGAGGCGGCGGGCGTCGCGGCGGGCACCGTGCTGCTCCACTTCGCAGACAAGGCCAGCCTGTTGCACGCGGCGCTGCACGACGACCTGGAGGAGGCCATCGCGCGCAGCCTCGCTGCGCCGAGCGAAGGGCCCCTGCTGCGCCGGCTGTGTGGCGTGGTGCGGCCCTTCTATGCCTACTACGAGGCGCGCCCGCGCCTGTCGAAGGTGCTGCTGCGCGAGTCGCTCCTGGCCGAGTCGCCCTGGAAAGAGCGGTTCGGCGAGCAGGCCATGCGCGTCGCGCTCCACGTGGCCGGGCTCGTCGAGCAAGCGCGGGCGAGCGGCGAGCTCGACCCGAAGGTGAGCCCCGAGCTGATGGCCACCGCCTTTGCATCATTCTACTACTTCGTCCTGATCGGCTGGGTCCAGCAGGGCATCGCGGCGCCGCTGCCGGTGTTCGAGGCGCTGATGGCCCAGCAGCTCGCGCCCTACACGGCGGCCTCGCCCGCCAAACCACCCGCGCCGGCGAACACCGAACGCCGGCGCCGCAAGTGAACGCGCGCCGTTAGCTCGACCGATCGCGATCGGCTCGCAGCGAGCCCGATCTCGGCGGAGGGGAGCTATCATCCATGCGTCCAACCAACGTCACGAACCGACATCCCGCGGCCTATCTCCAGGTCGCACCGGCGCTGCTGTGCTGCGCCTTCAACCTGATCCTGCTGGCCGTGCCCCTGGTGGGGCTGATGTTCTTGCCGAGCCTCTTCGGCGCCGTATGCTGGGCCAGCGCCGCACTGAAAGACGCCGAGCTCATCGATTGAGCGCCTCCGGGTACGGCCTCGGGGTACGGCTCGGGGTACGGCCTCGTGGCGCGCGGCCGCCCCTGTGGCGCGCGCAGCTCGCGCGCAGGCCGCGCCGGGGGAGCGTCTGGCGTCTGAGGGTGCCGCGGCCGAGCACGAGCGAGCGACCGCTGCACTCATGCCTTTCAATCCGAGGCCGGGTTCGCCGCGCTCCCGTATTTCGCGAGAAATTCGGGCTTGATCTGTGGACCGTCGTTCAGGTTACATTAAGCGCTCGACCGCCGGCGGTCGGCGGTCGCCCCCCTCGAAAACGTGGAGAGAGACATGCAGAAGCTCGTTCGTGGCGTGGACAAGTTCAAGCGCGAGGTCTACGTGCGCAACAAGGAGTTGTTCGATCGCCTCGCGGAAGGCCAGTCGCCGAGCGCCCTGTTCATCACCTGCTCTGACTCACGCATCAACCCGAACCTGCTCACGCAGACGGAGCCGGGTGAGGTGTTCATCCTGCGTAACGCGGGCAACCTCGTGCCCGCCCACGGCTCCTGTGCCGGCGGCGAGGCGGCGACGATCGAGTACGCGGTCTCCGCGCTGGGCGTGACAGACATCGTCATCTGCGGGCACTCGTTCTGCGGCGCGATGAAGGGATTGCTCGACCCGAGCTCGCTCGACTCGTTGCCCGCGGTCAAGAGCTGGCTCTCGCACGCCGAGAGCACGCGCGCCATCCTGCGCGCCAACTACGCCGATCGCGAGGGAGATGCGCTGCTGAACGTGGCGATTCAGGAGAACGTGCTGGTGCAGCTCCAGAACCTGCGCACATTGCCCTCAGTGGCGGCGCGCCTGGCGAGCGGCAATCTCGATCTGCACGGCTGGGTGTACAAGCTCGAGACGGGCGATGTGTTCGCGTACGACGGGGAGACGAGGCAATTCGGGCGGGTCGCCGAGCGCAGCGTCGCCCTGCGCGGAGTGCGGCGCCAGCTCGCCTGAACCGAGCCAGCGCGGTGCCGCTCCAGCACGGCCGGGGCAGCTCGAGCCCCGCGCCGCTGCCGTTGCGATGAGAGGAGCGGCCAGATATCCATCCTCATGGCGACCAGCGGCGTTCGGGGCAGCTGCCTGTGCGGCGGCGTTCGTTACGAGGTAGATGCAGGCGCTCTCGGCAGGGTGGTGCATTGCCACTGCTCGATGTGCAGGAAGGCGACGGGTGCGGCCTTTCGCACGCGCGTGGCGGTGCACCCGCCGGCAGCGTTTCGCTGGGTGGCGGGGGAAGAGCTGGTGTCTCGCTATGCGTCTTCGCCCAATGAGGAGCGGTCGTTCTGTCGAGTGTGCGGGAGCACCCTGCCGACCTTCTTTCGGGATGGCTCCGGGCTCGGGTTGCCGCTCGGCACGCTCGACGACGACCCGGGGGTGCGTCCCTCGGCGCACGTCTGGGTAGACTCGAAGGCGCCCTGGTGGACGATCGACGATGGGCTTCCGCAATACTCCGAGGGCCCGGGCCCCGGCAAACAGCCGAAGCCGGCGGCGGGCTGAGCTCGCGCTCCCCTCGCCGCCGGGATCGAGGCGTCGAAGCTCAGCGCTTCACGGTGATCTGGTACGACTCGCGCTTCTGGAAGTCGGCGAGCCAGGCCTTCACGTGCGCGTGGGCGTCGACGGGGTGGCCCACGAAGACGCCGTAACCGACGACGGAGGCGACGATCAGGTCAGCGAGCGAGTACCTGGCGCCGAGGATGTATTTGTTCTTGGCGAGGCGGCCGTCGAGCACCGAGAGCAAGCCGTTGAGGAGCGTGCGGGCGTGTTCGGCCTGCGCGGGGTTGTGCAGCTCCTTGGGCACGAACTCGCTGGTGGCCACGGCGAGCAAGCCGAGAGCCTGGGCATAGGAGACGTACGACCACGCGCTCCACGACGCGGCCTGCAGGCGCTCGGGCGTGCCGGCCTCGGGCCAGAGCTTCTTGGGGACGCCGTAGGTCTCCCCCAGCCAGGTGAGGATGGCGAGCGCCTCGAACATCGGCGCGCCGTCGACGGTGAGGGTGGGCACCTTGCCGTTGGGGTTGATGGCTAGGAAGTCAGCCTTCTTGTGGTCGGTCTTGTTCTTGATGTCGAAGGTGACGGTCTCGTGCGAGACGCCGAGCTCGTGCAGGGCGCTGGCGACGGGTGAGGCACTCGACCACGGGGCGGTATAGAAGACGATGGACATGATGACCTCCAGGATTGGGGTTCGGGTTTCGTTCGTCGTTACCCGGACAACCTAATCCGGATTGCGGACAGGTTCTGTCCGCGATACGCGCCAGGCTGTCGGTTCATGCTCCCCACTTCGGCCCGCCTGCTGCGTCTGCTCTCGCTTCTACAAGCGCGTCGATATTGGTCCGGGGCAGATCTCGCCGAGCGACTGGAGGTGACGGATCGCACGCTGCGGCGCGATGTGGATCGGCTGCGCGCGCTCGGATATCCGGTGCACTCGACGAGCGGCGTGGCGGGGGGCTATCAGCTGGGCGCGGGCGCTGCGCTGCCGCCGCTGCAGCTCGACGATGACGAGGCGCTGGCAGTGTCGATCGGGCTCGGCACGGTGCGCACGGGCGGGGTGAGCGACATCGACGAGGCCGCCGTGCGAGCGCTGGTGAAGCTGGAGCAGGTGTTGCCGTCGCGCTTGCGAGAGCGGGCCGACGCGCTGCGCGCGGCGATCGTGCCGCTGCAACACAGCGCGCGCACGGGGGTGAGCGCGCGCTTGCTCTCGGCGCTGGCGGGGGCCTGTCGCGATCACGTGGAGCTGCGCTTCCGCTATGCGGATCGGAGCGGGCAGGCGAGCGAGCGGCACGTGGAGCCGCTCGGGCTCGTGAACGCGGGCTACCGCTGGTATTTCGTGGCGTGGGACGTGGGGCGCGCCGACTTTCGCACGTTCCGCGTGGATCGCGTGGAGGGGGAGCTCGAGCGGGGAACGCGCTTCGTGCCGCGGCCGCTACCGGACGACGGCGACCTGCGCGCGTTCGTGTCGCGCTCGCTGTCGACGGCGGTGTATCCGGTGCAGGCGGTCGTGCTGGTGCACGCGCCGCTACAGAGGGTCGCCGAGCGGGTGCCGCCCTCGGCGGTGTCGCTCGAGCGCATCGATGATCGGCGCTGCCGGATGCGCGGGGGCGCCCACTCGGTGGCGGTCATGGCGGCCTGGCTGGTGATGCTGGATGTGGACTTCGAGGTCGAGTCGCCGCCGGAGTTGATCGAGTACCTGGCGCTGTTGCGCGCGCGGCTCGATCGATCGCTCGCGCCGAGGCCCGCGCCGGCGAAAGGCTCGCGCGCTCGACGGCGGCGCAGCTGAGCGTGCGTGCGCCGCCTCTGAACCGTCGATGGCACGGCGTTCCACGCGCGGCGTAACCTTCCATGCGTGAGCTCCAGAGCTTGCCAGTGAGCGCTGTCTCACCACCGATGGTGCTTCGGATCGACACTCGAATATCGCGAGCTGGAAGAAGAAACGCCGGGCTCGGCGGCGCAGCTCGAGCCGGGTGCTAAAAACCTCTCATGTGAACACTCATGGGGATATGCCTTTGAGACATCCGATTGCGATCCAGGTGGCGGCGCTCATGCTCGCGTGTGGGTGCGGCGCTGGAGACATCGACGGCCCATCGCCCGTGGAGGGTGGGGCCGGTGCGGGCGGGGCCGGTCGCGGCAACGACGGCGGCGGTGGCGACGCGGGCGACGGCGCTGGGCCCGGAGGCGAAGCGGGCTCGGGCCAGGTTGTGCCTAGCAACGATCCGCCGCTGTTTGACGACGACCCTTCGGCGATGGCCGAGCCGCGCCGCTGCTCCAAGGTCGACTTCTTGTATGTGGTCGACAACTCGGCGTCGATGGTCGACAAGCAGGAGAACCTGGCGCGCAGCTTCCAGGGTTTCAGCCGCATCGTGACGGAGACGCTCGGCACCAGCGACCATCACATCATGGTGGTCGACACCGACGGGATCAACGCGGGTGACCGGTTGAGCGGCGTCGACTCGACGGGCAATGGCGATCAGTGTGGCGGCACGCTCGGGGCGGGCCGCCGCATCGGCGGCGAGGGGGAAGACTGCGGGGTCGCGGGCAACCAGCGTTACTTGCTCGACGACCAGGGCAACCTGCCCGGCACGTTCGCGTGTCTGGCCAAGGTCGGCATCTTCGGCAACGTCGGCGAGCAACCGGTCGACGCGCTGCTGACCGCGACGGGCGCCATCTCGGCCGAGGTCGATGACTGCAACGAGGGCTTCGTGCGAGATGACGCGGTGCTGGTGGTCACGATCATCACCGACGAGGAAGACGAGTACTCGCGGGGCGACCCCGGCTTCTGGCGGCAGCGGCTCCTGAGCGTGAAGGGCGGCAACGAAGAGGCCCTGGTGGTCCTGGGGCTCATCGCCGACAACCACATCGCCGGCGGGCTGCCGGGCGGGCCGTGCGACGAGTTCAGCGGCTCGCCGGCGCCGCGGCTCGAGCGGTTCGTGCGCAGCTTCGGTCTGTCATCGATCGGCAGCGTCTGCGCGCCCGACTACTCCAGCTTCTTCGCCGAAGCGGTGAGCCAGATCGACACGGCCTGCGAAGACTTCGTGCCCGTCGTTCGTTGATGAGGTGCGCTGAGCCGAGGCACGCGCCTCGCGACCACTTCCTGGAGAACCAGCCTCGTGGAGGGCGGTGCGAGAGGGCACGTGCCCCGGCTCACGGCAGCGAGAGACACTGCCTTTGAAGAGAGCGTCAGCCCGGCGGGGCTCGACGGAGCTCAGAAGTAAGTGACGCCGAGGAGCACGCCGATCGAGGCGGTGGAGAGTTGCTCGCCGTCGCCGCGGACGTTGTGGATCTCGACGCGGCCGCCCAGGTCGAGCCCCCAGCTGTCGCCGATCGGCCACTCGTAGCCGATATCGCCGCTGAAGCCGATGCCGTTCAGCGTGTCGTATTCGACGCCGTCGAGCTCGAACGCGGCGCGCGAGAGGCCGAGCACGCCGGTGAGGTAGAGATTGGAAGGAAGGTAATAAGTGAGCCCCGCGCCGATCAGCGTGAAGCGAAGCGAGGTGTCGTCGAGCTCGCCGAAATCTTCTCCGTCGCTCGACGAGAGGTTCGGCTCGAACACGGTGTTCATCGACAGGCGACCGTGCAGCGCCAGATTGGGCTGCAGGCTGCCGCCCAGATCGACCGAGAGCAAACCCGAGCCGCCGCTCAGCGTCGCGTCGTTCAGGTCGTCATCGGCGGCGAGACCGCCCGCACCGGCGTTGATACGGGCGAAGATACCGCGCCGATATTCGCGGCCATAGTCGTCGTCGTAACGATCTCGATCGTCGCGATCTACGCGGTAGTAACGCCGCTCTTGCGCCTGGGCGAGAGCCGGCACGGCCAAGAGACTCACGAGCAACCCGAGTGTAATAGGCAAGCGCATGTCGACGGACACTGCACGCTCCGCGCCAAACCTCGGCGACGCCGGCGCGTGGCGGCCCGCCGCAGCGGCAGGCTAGCGGGGCGAGCCCTGCTGGGTGTTCCGGAGGGGCAGGCGTTTTCGCCAGTTGAGCACTCGTCCTGGCGCGAAGCCCCGGGGCGACGTGGCGGAAGGCAGCCGGCTCGGCTCGAGCCAAACCGCCGCGCGTGGGTCACCGCTGCTGCCGCGAGGCGGCGCTCGCGCGCGCCATTGCGCTGTGAGCGTATCGGCTTGGCGGAGGCAGCCGGTGACCAGCACAACCGTTCGGCCGTTGAATGTGGGTCGCGATGCGCCAATACAATGGGCTCATGGCCAAGACCGACTTTCAAAGCGTCGACGAATACATCGCGGCGCAGCCCGAGGCATCGCGCGCCGCGCTCGAGGGCGTGCGGCGCGCCATCCGGAAGGCCCTACCGAAGGCGGAAGAGCGCATCAGCTATCAGATCGCCGCCTATCGCACCGAGGCGGGCAACGTGATCTTCTTCGCGGGCTGGAAGAAGCACTACTCGGTCTACCCCGTGAGCCCCGCGCTCGCGGCTCGCTTCGGCGCCGAGCTCGAGCCATACCAGGCGCAGAAAGATACGCTGCGATTCTCGCTGGCGGAGCCGGTGCCGGCGAAGCTGATCGAGCGCGTGGCGCGGGCACGCGCGGCGGAGGCCGAGGCGTATGTCTCCGCGAAGCGGGCAGCGAAGGGGAAGCGTCCGGCGACGAAGCAACCAGTGACGAAGCGGCCAGTGACGAAGCGGCCAGCGACGAAGCGGCCAGCGACGAAGCGGCCAGTGACGAAGCGCGCAGCCCAGCGCGGCGCGAAGCGGAAGGCGCCGGCGCGCGGGGGGCGTGCTGCGAAGGCATAGTTTCCTCGCAGCACGCCGGGGGCGCGTTCAAATGGTTTGTTCGCTCGCCTGATCGGGCCTACTCCGGGATGAAGGTCGCGTCGTCGAGGCAGAAGTCCACGCCGGGTGGGGCTCCTTCGACGTACACGACAGATTCCTGCAGGTCGTCGTCCGGGCAAACGTGCCCAACGAACTCCCCCGTGAGCTGCGTCCATTCGCCTCCAATTTGGAGGGTGCCCAGCGGCGTGTACGAGCCCGCGCCGTCGATCGAGGCGCAGAGGCGTTTCTGCGTGAGGTTGAAGGTCACCGGCTCGATCGGTGGCGCCGCCCCGCCATCGGCGGCAGCAGCGGGAGCCTCGACGCGGACCCAAACGGAGATGGCGTAGCGCCTCCCCGGTTCGCCCCGGGTCAGCATGTTGATGCTGGGGCCGTTCCAGTTGCTGCTCCGGTTCGTCGTCAGCAAGCACCGCGTGCTATCGGGGAGCGGCTCCGGGCTGGAGTCCTCGACCACGGTGAGCGTGCAGGGGCCGATGGGCGTCCACTCGAGCGAGCCCGACTCGAAGCCGGGGTTGTTGAGTAGGTTCACGCCCGCGGGCGCTCCGGTGCCGCCCGCGCCGCCCGAACCTCCGCTGCCGGCGTCACCCCCCGCGCCGCCCGTACCCGCCGTTCCAGCGGTGCCGGCTGTTCCCGCTGTTCCAGCGGAGCCCGCCCGCCCGCCGCCGCCGCCGACGTTCTGATCCCGGCCACCAGCGCCGAGCGAGTCGAAATCACCAAGTGAACAGGCCGAGGGGAGCAGCGCCAGCGCGCACACACCCGTCCAGCCAAGGAGTGAAGAGAAACGTATCCAGGGAGCCATTTCTCTTTTCAGAACGGCGTGAAAAGGCGGCGCATGAAGGAACACGAGGTGCGCTGAGATCGCAGCGCCTCGGGCGCTCGACCGTGGCGGTCGTCGGCACCCGCGCTCAGCGGCGTAAGTGTGGATTGTTCCTCAACATCAACGCGCGGAGCGACTCTCGCGTGACCCCCAGGCGCTCGGCGACGCGGTGCGCGAGCGAGGTGCGCGCCACGCCGTCGACGAAGCGATACGTCGGTTGTTCGTGGGCATCGAGCTCCGCCTGGAGGAAGCGGTGCTCTCGTGTGTGTGCTTGAAGGCGCGCCGCGAACTCGAGGAAGTGGGTGGAGATGAACGCCTGTGGCCCGAGCTGGTACAGCGCCTCGAGCACGAGCTGCATCAGGCCTTCGCCCTCGCTCGGGTTGGTGCCGGAGCAGAGCTCGTCCATCACCACCAGGCTGCCCGCGCGCAGGTGCTCGAAGATGCGGCGAATGCGCAGGAGCTCGGTACCGAGGCGCCCTTCGACCTGGTCGGCCTGGGTGTGCTCCATCAGCGACACGAACAGCCCGTTCGCCCAGCGCAGCTCGGCGCGCGCGGCGGGCACGAACAGGCCCGACTGCGCGAGCAGCTGGCACAGGCAGAGCGACTGGAGCAGGCGCGTCTTGCCGCCCGAGTTGGGGCCCGTGATGAAGACCAGGTGCTCGCGTTCGCCGAGCTCGAGATCGCAAGGCCTCACGGGGCGGCCCTCGGCCACCAGCCACGGGTTGAACAGGCCCCCCAGCGAGCGCGGCCCCGTGTCGGAGAGCTCGGGCAAGCACACGGCGTGGCCCGCCTGCTCGGCGAGGCGGCGAAAGCCGAGGGCACCGAGGTAGACCTCCATGTCGCCGATCAGCTGGAAGAAGAACAGCACCTCGCCCTCCAGGTCGGTGAACACGCCGTCGATGAGGCGGCTCAAGATCTCGCCCGAGCTCACGTGGTAGCCGTCAAAGAGGAGCGACAGCCGCGTCCACAGCCGCCCGAGCGGGGTCGCGTAGAAGGCGTTCGAGCGGTTCTCGCGGCGCTCGATGGTCTGGAACGAGCGGATGCGACCGTCGAAGCCGACGCCGACGCGCAGGTCGAGCTCGGCGCGCTTCTCCTCGTAGTCGAGCAGCTCACACAGGCGACGATAGCCCGCGGTGGCCTGCATCGACTGCCCGAACTGGTGCAGGCGCTCGAGGCCCGAGGTGGTGCCGGCGAAGTCCGCTGCCAGCGAGTCGATCACGAGGCGCACGGCGGAGAGGATGCCGAGCCGCCGCTCGATGCCATCGCGCGTCCCCACGCTCGCGCGCCCGATGCGATCGCGGAACAGGCGCAGCCGCACGTACAGCTCCTCGAAGCGCCCAACGAGCTGCGGCGAGCTCGCCAGCTCGGCGCAGATGTTCTGCCGGAACTCGACGTGCGCGCGCTCGACCGGCGGCGACGCCAGCACGCGCAGCAGGTAGTTGCCGCTCGCCGCGCGCCGGTGACCCACGGCCATCAGCGGCATGCAACGGTCGACGAACGCCTCGAGCTCCAGGTCGCGCGCGAAGTCGTCGGCGTCGAACGCCGAAGGGGCTACCGGCGTATGATCGAGCAGGCGCGTGAACACGTCACCATCGCCGCTGGCGAACGCAAACGTGAGCGCCTCTCGCGCCGCGAGCGCATCGAGTCGCCCGATCGGCACCTCGTGGAGCAGGTCGCACGGCGAGCCGTCGCCGCCGACGGGCACGAACAGGAGCGGCGAGGTCGCGTCGCGCCGGGCTCCGCCCAGTGGCCGAGCGAGGCGCCGGAGGCCGTTGCTGCGGCGTTCGAGGGTGGTCATGCAGCGGAAATGTCCGACCACCCCCCGGGCTCGACGCGCCTCGAGCGAGCCGAGCGATTTTTCCTGCGTCGAGCCGCTGGGAGCCCGGACATGCAGGAGGGCCCGACGCCGCGCCCCAATCGCGACGCCCTTGTTACTCACCCCCCAGCCCCGCCCGACCTAAGTTCGACGTGAGCCGAAGAGCTCGGAAGGAGCACTGACCATGACCACGCACGAAATCACAGACCGCCCCTCGTGGCTGAGCCGACGCTTGCAGCTGCTCGAACGCGAGAAGGCCTTCATGCGAGCCAAGGACGAGCTGGCGCGCGAGCGGCGTGCCCTGCCGTGGGTGCGGCTCGACAAGGAGTATGTCTTCCAGGGCCCCGACGGCCCGCGATCGCTGGCGGAGGCGTTTGGAGCGCACTCGCAGCTGCTCGTGTACCACCTCATGTTCGCCCCCGGTTGGGAGGCGGCCTGCAAGAGTTGCTCGTTCTGGGCCGATCATTTCGACGCTTGCCTGCCGCACCTGTCCCAGCGTGACGCCTCGTTCGTCGCCATCTCGCGGGCGCCGCTGCCGAAGCTGCAGGCTTACGCGAAGCGGCTGGGCTGGAAGTTCGAGTGGCTATCCTCGGGTGAGGCAGACTTCAACTACGACTTCGGCGTGTCGTTCCGCGATGAAGACCGAGCCGCTGGGCGGGCGATCTACAACTACGCGCCGGCCGACTCCGACGAATCGGACTCGCCTGGCTTCAGCGCCTTCTATAAGGACTCGGACGGCGCCATCTTTCACACCTACTCGACGTACGGTCGCGGCATCGAGCTCGCGAACGCCACCTACCAGCTCCTCGATCTGCTCCCCAAGGGTCGCGACGAGGAGGCCCTTCGGTTCACCATGGGCTGGGTTCGACGCCATGATGAGTATCCTCGAGGCGCCTGAACGACTCGGGGTTCGGTCGATGTGGCGGCGCGCCGGCGCCCGTCGAGCCGCCACCTCGATCGGAGGGTTGATCGCCCTCGCCGTCCTGCCCAAGTGCCCCCTCTGCGTGGCGGCCTACCTGACGGCGCTCGGCCTGAGCGCGAGCATCGCGGCCCTGCTGGCTCCGTTCCTGCGGCTCGGTGCGCTGCTGGTCGTCGTCCTGGCGCTGCTGGCTGGCCTGTTCGCGCTGTGGCGCACCCGCGAACGCCAGGCCGCCCCGGCGTGCTGCCCCGGCTCGACGCACCCCGCACGACGCGAGCCGACTTTTTGCGCGTCGAGCCGCGCGGGGAGCGGACATGAAGAGGGGAGGCGGCCCGCGCATCCTCGCGGGAGCCGGCGTATCCTGGAGTAAGGAGCCTCTACCTGTCCGCCATCGTTCCAAATTGGCCCGCGCTGGCCACGTCGGCGGGGCCCGGCCGCCCGGGTGCCGGCTCCGCTGGCGCCGACGACGTCGCGGCCGAGGCTCGCGTGGCCCGGGTCGAGCAGATTTTCCATCGCCACCTCGACGCGGTGTGGCGCACCGCGCGCGCCCTGGGCGTGGCCCCGCGCGATCAGGAAGATGTGGCGCAAGAGGTGATGCTGGTGTGCGTGCGCCGTCTGGCAGACATCGAGCTCGATCGCGAGCGCGCCTTCTTGCTCGCCACCACCTCGAAGGTGGTCGCCAACTGGCGCCGCGCGCGCCGCCGGCGCCCGGCAGACCCGACCGACAGCTTCGACGGCCTGGAGAGCCGCGCGCTCGAGCCGCAGGTCACGCGCGACGGCCCGGTCGAGGCGCTCGAGCACAAGCGCGACCTCGAGCGGGTGCAGGCCGCGCTCGAAGAGATGACGGAGCCCCAGCGCGTGGCGTTCACGCTGTTCGAGATCGAAGGCCTGAGCGCGCGCGAGATCGCCGAGCAGCTCGGGCTCACCGAGGCGGTGGTGTTCGCGCGCGTGCAGCGCGCCCGCGCCGTGTTTCAGCGCGCCATCGCACGAACCAACGCCCCGGACCCCCACCGGAGGCCCGCCTAGTCATGTCGAAATATCGCTCCCCCATCGAGCCCGATCGCCCGCGCGACGAGCTCCCATCCGAAGCGCTCGGCGCCGGCGAACGGCAGCTCCTGAATTCGGCGCGCGCCGCCTTGCAAAGAGACGCCGTGCCGGGCCCCGTGCGCCAGCGCCTGTTCGAGCGCGCGCTCGACGAGGCGCGGCGCCCCGGGCCGAGCCACGTTCTACCGGCATCGCCGCTCGTTCCGGTGCGAGCGCGCGGCGTGTGGCTGGTGCTGGGCTCGGCGGCGGCCATGGCCTTTGGCCTGGTGCTGCTGGCCAACGCGCGCCCGCTGCTGCGCTCGCTCGACGACGAGCCGCTCGCGCTCGACGGCCAGCCGCGGCCCGAGCAGCGCCTCGGCGAACGTATCTTCCAGTCGGCGCTGTTTCGAGCGCCAGCGCCGGCGTGGTCGGGCGTGCTGCCGCCCGCCGACCAGAGCTTGTTCAGCGAGAGCCCGTTCTCGGCGCAGAGCCACGCCTGGCAGGTGAAGCGCTGGGACGATCTGGGCAGCCCGCCCGTCGAGCCCGCGAAGTATCACTTCGATCAGGGCGCGCTGTGCGTGTCGCTGCACGCGGGCGAGCGCGTGATCGGCGGCTGGCCGTGGGCCTCGAGCAGCGACGCGGCGGCGGGCGCGAGTTCGGTGTCAGTGGCGCCATCGCCCAGCGCGAGCGCTACACCGGCAGCCGTCGCGCTGAAGGCAGGCAAAGCCTACCGCCTCGTGTTCAAGGCGTGGGCGAGCGATCCGCTGCCTTCGCAGGTCCTCGTCGCGGTCGGTCACTCGCAGCTGCCGTTCTCGGCGG
>Ga0247763_1000753_pt1 | contig 19426 bp, 17 predicted proteins | sample UWRJL141409B4_FD_179926 | JGI IMG/M metagenome (GOLD analysis project Ga0247763, IMG submission 179926) | Plant litter microbial communities from Arlington Agricultural Research Station in Wisconsin, United States - UWRJ-L141-409B-4 | ecosystem: Environmental > Terrestrial > Plant litter >...
TTGCTGTACCCCACTGAGGCGTTCGCCGGGTGTTGTATCGCCAATACCGAGAGTGACAAAAGGGAGTCGGTCGTACAGGCTATGACACTCGGAACGAGGATTGCGGCGAGCCCGGGGCATTAGTAGAAAATAAGGAAATATCTGCTTGTCACCGTTATATCTCCAGTTCTACCGCTTCAGCTTTCTGAACCCCCCGCTACCGTCTCGTTACAACCTCGCGGCCTTTGCAATTCCCATCTCCCTGTATACCAACCATATGATCTTCGCCGTACTCGTAGCTTGAGACGCCTGGTGCGGTTAGTGTTAGTCCGACCGAAGAGAGCTAGAAATGGTTGGTTATCGGATTACGCAGTAGCGTCTCGGCTGCCACAGTAGCTGCTGGCCGAACGGTCCACCCAGCAGGCCGCCGGGTGTCGCCGGTACCAGAACCTGCTTCCCGGTGATACCAAGCTCGCTATCAAGTGGCGAACCAACATGTACGGGACGCACGCTCATTATTCGTGGAAGGACCCTATTCGACAGATCTTGTATTATCCGGCGAGGCTACGCTTACATTATGGCTGGCTTATCACGGATGCCGAACTTTTCGTACTCTGTCTCCGTTGAATTAACAGTCCCGGGACAGGTCATCGACCGACCTCAGCGGCAGCCGCACGTTTCCCAAGGCTACAATCAAATACCCTCTACAGAGACCAACTTATCCCACCTATCAAGTAAGCCTTCCTTTTAATATATCTTAGCGCTATATCGAGAAGGAGGTTGAGTCTCAACGCACAATACACCCATTCAGCTCCTAACAACTCCACAAGCAAAGGTATATTATGAAGATTACCAATATCAACCACTAGTAATGAATATAAGCATCCCAAAGAGAAGAAGGCAGAAGTTATCTATGAAGTTTTGGGTAGTAGTGGTTATTGCGAATCCAATGTCCCAGTTCTGGGCCCCTGCTTACGAGGGACCATTTTTGGGCTCATCGGTTAAAACTGCCCCTTCCCAGCAAGGCAGTACCGCCCAGTGGACGGATATTAGCCGAAGCTGAGCCGGGACTGATCAAAGCTGACGAAAATCCACGTGACTATGAGCATGGGTGGTCGTCGATTTTAGGGTCATATAACGACCAAATCCCGTCTGGAGAACCTCGCATGGCTGTGCCGCAGAAAGTCCCGCTTATACAGACGTGGTAATTGCTACTCTTTAATTCACTGGTTGGAAAAGCTTGGCGGTTGAATATGGGAAGAGCGAACTTGGCAGTTCGTCTTTGTCACATTCCAGAGCTAGCTACACCGACTCCCGACCGTACCTGAGTAGGAATCTAGCCGCGATTCCAAGTTGAGAAACAGCAAACAGACATATTCCGGTCAACTAATGAACTGCACTACTCGTAAGCCCAACTGACCAATCCCCTACGGATCTGGGGGAGGGATGGATCAAGGCTATAATGAACGACCCCTCGCGTCGTGTAACTGATGGGTCGAGTCGAGTCAATTCAACCGTCGATGTTCATTCAGTGTCATAATAAATCATTTTCACCGAATGTCTCTCTCGTAGTATTTAGCGACGTGATAGCAAGCAAGAAACATGTTGTTTCTGTTGCCCTCTCCTCACCACATTTTGTCCACTCTCGTCTTGAATATACAAAATGCACGCCAAAGAAAGAAACTCTTCCTCGCCCATTGCGACTCCCCCTCCTGACGCCGAGTCTGAGACAACCGAATGGCATATCAAAGACCACTGGAAATGCCTCGTGGCATGCAGTCTGGTTTCTCTCTGTCCGTTTCAATATGGTCTCGATTTTGGGTTGATTAGTGGTGTCCAAGCCATGGTTGGGTTTTTGCGCGTTCGTACATCCCTTCCCTTGCCTTTCTTTCCTCCTACTTCCGTCCTGTCTAGTCCAGTATTTCCCTTTATATCAATGATATGCTGACCAGATTACCACAGGTCTTTGGCCATCCTGCTCCCGAACTCCCCGGAGGCTGGAACATATCCACGACGCGCCAACAACTAATCTCCTCGCTCATGAACCTGGGCGCTTTTCTCTCTTCGTCTCTCGTCGGTCCTATCGCGACCATTCTCGGCCGGAAAGCCTCCATCTGGTTGGCCTGCGCCATCTGTTGCATCTCTAACCTCATCATGATGGCCACTACGGAAATCTCGGGTCTCTATGCCGGACGCTTACTCCTCGGTTTGGCCAACGGCATGTTTATGACTTTTGCACAGCTGTATATCCAGGAATGTACCCCGGCTCGATATCGCGGGTTGATGATCTCTTCGTTTCAGGTATGGACTACGATAGGCGGGTTTGTGGGCACCGTGGTGGATAACTTTACGGCAAAAATCGACGGGCGCGAAGCCTATCTCATTCCTATGGGACTGATCTATATCGTTCCCGCCATCTTGTCGGTGGGGTTGTTTTTCATCCCAGAGTCCCCGAGGTGGTTGGTTCAGCGGGGGAGAATGGATCAGGCAAGGAAATCGCTACGGTGGCATCGGCCAGGGAGTGACGAGGCGGTGGGCGAGGAGATCAACGAGATAAAGTTATCTCTGGAAGCTCAGAGACAGGACAAAGCCGGGGTGGCGGTTTGGGATATGTTTCGGAATCCCGTCGACAGGAGGAGGACAATCCTCGCGACCTGTGCGGTTACCGTCCAGGGTGCTTCGGGAGCCATGTATGTGATTGGTAAGTTAAACCCAACCACCAAACAAAATTCTACCCCCCCGAAGATACCTAGACTAACGTGAATACATGTAGCATATGGCACTTATTTCTTCCAAATGGCCGGCATCGGCAACCCCTTTGAGAACACGTGCATCCTCAACGGCGTCGCCATCGTTGCCATTCTCCTCAACTGTGCTCTCATCACCCATTATGGTCGTCGCCGTGTCGTGCTCACCACTGGCCTCGTCTTTTGCGGGATAACGCAACTGCTTATCGCTGCCATTTACAACGCCCGTCCGGGGGAGACATCAACGAGTCAAGCGGTTGTGGCTTTTACGGTTTTATATCTATTTGGATTCAATGTATGCCCTTCCCCTTTCCCTTCCCCCCACTTTCGCAAGTGTTAATCTGACTTTGTATTCCAGGGCATGGTATCGACGTACGCCTGGATTTCCGGAGGAGAATTACCATCCCAGCGTCTCAGGTCATATACCTTTGGCTTCGCCACAGCTGTGGGGTTCTTTGCGGCGTGGCTGGCGACTTTTACGGCACCCTACTTTATCAACCCGGAGAGTCTGAACTGGGGGCCGAAATATGGCTATATCTGGGCTCCTTCGTGTTTTCTGTCTGCGTATGTTCCTGTTTTTTTTTTTTCGGGTGTGTGTGTGTAGGGGTTATTTGTGCTATCGTGTGATGGTTGGATGTGCTAACTCGTGGTGGGCAGTCTCTGGGTTTACCTTTGCCTCCCAGAAGTCAAGGACCGTACGCTCGAGGAGATTGACGAAATGGTGAGTAATCCTGTACCCTCATTTAATTTCTTGTTCTTTGCTTGTTTGTTATGTTTATTAGTGTTTGCTAGCGTGCAAGGTGCTGGTGAGGATGGCACTAACAGATCGCAGTTCGAAGCTCGCCTTCCCGCCAGGAAATTCCGACATCACATTTGCGTTGGCCACAATTCTACGAGGAATACTGGGAATACGGATGTTCTCAATGACAAAAAAGGGACTAAAGTCGTCTGCTCGGAAATGGGTGCCTGAGGTTGACTCACAAAAAAGGTAACTGCCATGATGATGGTGTCGCTGGTGACTAGACAATAGTATTGTTATTTAAAGTCCGCGTTGTAGTTGATGAACCTGACAATGAAGTTGGCGCTCGGATGACCAATCTCTTTATGCGCCGCTGGCAGAGTCGCCACTGTCAGGGCCATTCCAGATCCATTCGGTAATTCCACAAATCAGCTGATCACACTCGCTCCCCAAGTGGAATTTTCACGTAATTTCGTTTGAAACTGTACCAAATTTCCGCCATCCACGTTAGGGTCTTGGCGTGTGAGTCAACACAGTGCCTTTGGGCGCATTTTCTGTAAAAACCGACATTGCATCACCCCGTCCTGGGACCTGCCATACTGACCTGTGAACCTCACCTCTCTCGCCTTTTCTCATCAAAAAGAATCATACCAGACTTTTTACGGCCCAAGAACACAGTAGTCTCATCGGCGGTTGACAAAATGGCGACTGCTACTCCCAAACCGATGACGCTCGAGCAGCTGCCCGTCGACGTCATGTTCGTCTTGATCAGCCACCTCGATCCCGTCTCCCTCATTAGCATATCACAAACCTCGCAGAGTTTCCGAGACCTAATTAATCCGCAACGCTACCATTTTGTTCAACGTCTACTCGCTCTCGAGTTGGATCCTCAAATCGGCGGTATCACGCCCCGCTTCCGCGACGGGGATGACCAGAAACTCACCCCGCCCGCTCACGACGAAGCTTGGAACGACAACCTCTATGCCTGCAGCAATTGCCTAAAGTTGCGTCTTCACACCCTCTTTGATAACAACGCCATTCTCCGTCTGCGATTCCGGAAACCCCCTCGCGGAAGCCACGAATGGAATCGCATGCAGCGAACCGAATGGGCGCCCCTACGCGGTGGCCTCAACTACAAGCACCGGGCGATGCTTTTCCAGGAAGACAAGGAAAAGCGTGAGGCTATTAGGGCGCAATACAACCAAGCGTCTGCCGAGTACTTGCAAGCGCAGAACCAAGCAGGCTTCGACCGTGTCCACCGGGGTCATGTGGATGAACTGGCTGACGAGGTCGAGGGCTATCTGGTAGGCACGGAGCGCCACAAGCGTTTGTGTCTGGATTGCCGCTTTGCCCGCGGTGATTTCAACCGGCCGACCAAGCGTGGTCTGGGTACCCCTGAGCAACCCATTGTGCGATCTCGACTACTGCGCATCCCCACCGACGGCTTCTCCAGACTGTTTCCCGGGTTGTTGCCGCCGCTGGACAAATGGCCCATTGTTTTTCGGGTGTACCACATGAACCGCAGATCCAAAGTCATCCCCATGTATGCCGCGCGCTGCCGGGGCTGTCATACCTGGCAGGATTTTTACTGCGGATTCCGCCAGCGCGTGGAATACCAATGGGAGCCCCGACCGAACTGGGACGATAAAAGATTCCAGAGTGAAAGTGACCCCGAGACTCCTCTCTGCAACGCCTGTATCGTTGGTGGCGGCGAGGAGGAGAGATTTAAAACGGAATTCCGCAACTTCGCAATGGACTACCTTTCCCGATCACTTCGTCAGGAATTCTGGTCTTTAATCTTTGGGTGGCGGATCATCCGTCAGGAATTCGATCTACACTTGAAGAAGAGCTCTTCGCTTCGACCGAAAAGCCTCCTACATGATTACCAAGATGTTGGAAAACAGATTCTGGAAGGACTAAAATGGGAAGAGGACGGCGAAATTGATGTCGGGAATTGCGGAGAAGATTACCGCAACTTTGACGTGACGGATCTGCGGAGGCGGTATGAGCTGTTCCGCACGTTTCTCGAGACGCAAGTACCGCGAAGCGTGGTTCATCAAATTTCCACGGGTTGGTTCCGGCACTGGTATGAGGAATACGAAGTGTACGAGGCATCTTTTCTTCGCTCGAGAGATGCGCTCAAAAAAGCAAAGGGTGATATGCAATGGTTGTGGGATTACGCGTTGGAGCCGGGGCGGTTCCACATGTCGCGTTTTCGGGTGCTTCCGGAGGGTGCGACCTGCAATATTCCGGATCTCCGAGATTCGGATTCGGATTCGGACGCCGAGGATGTTGATGAGGACGCTGAGGACGCCGATGAGGACGCTGAGGACGCCGATGAGGATATTGATGAGGACCTTGATTGGGACGCTGATGAGGAGGATATTGATTGGGAACTTGCTTTGGGCACTGGCGAGGACGTTGAAGGTGAAGCGGACGCTGATTCCGGCTCTGGTTCCGACGCTGAACCGGACGCTGAACCGGACGCTCATTCGGACGTTGAACCAGACGCTCATTTGGACTCTCAACTATAATCTGTAACACTTGAGGGGTAGCCATTGTCCTGCAAATGCAAGATATTAGTGAGCTACAAGCTGAGATGATACATGGACAATAAATTAAAATGACAACAACAACTTGAACATGATGACGCAGTGATACCCACACCGTGACAGCAATAGACTTGGCGGTCCCGATTGAGCCCCGTCTTTGGCTCCAAGAACATCAGCGCCATGCTGCCGTCCATTCTGGAAGAGGTCGTGATCTTCCGCGACATCCTCCTTGCGAAGGCAGGTGAGAACAACAACACCTGGGGTCCCGTGTTCCAGCTCGAAGCTCTCACAACGAACCTCACATTCGACGTCATTGGACGGGCTACTCTGGGCATCCGGCTTGATGAGCAGACACGGGCGGCACCGAGTCTGCTTCGTCGCGCTTTGCTCGACCAGTTGACCCATTGCTTGTTCGATTATAACATCCTCACGCTTGCTAATATTCTCAGCCCCATTCGTCAGTGAAAGATAGCGCGAAACACGCGCATCATGCGCCAATTTCTGCGGCCGCATGTTATTGGTGGTAAGCTACAAGGGAGGCTCAGACTCAGCGCGCACCGCCGGCCGTGACAGCCCACCAGAAGAGAGTGACATAATCGTCGATTTTGCTGTCAAGGAAGGGAACGAGGAAGCCGCCCTTCTTCAACATGAGGGGGGGGCCATATTCTAAGCGGCTCGATGCTGACGAGTTTATCGATACCGTCATCGCTCAGCTGAAGCTCTTCCTGTTTGCCGGGCACGACACGACGGCGACTTCCATCTGCTGGGTCCTCCACTGCCTCGCCAAACATCCCGGTGCGGCCGCATCGGTTCGCGCCGAACACGACGTCGTGCTGGGGGAAGCGGGAACGAATGAGACGATACAACGTCTGCGGGCGTGGCTTGAGTAAAGGAGGCGCTTCGACTATGGCCCTCGGTCGGACCGATACGCGATGGATCGAGCAGCTTCTCGTTCGCCGTGCCGGGCACGAGCGTCCCCTACCCTACGGAGGGTTTCATGATCTGGGACGGCATTCAAGCCGTCATGCGCCGGGAGCGACCGCGGCTCCAACCCCCAACGGCAATGCGCGACTTGTTAACACTGGGGTATTTTCCCGTGGACATTTGTATTGGGGTATTAGACTTAGATAGGTTCGTAAGGGGTAAGAGGCCTTGGGAAGTAAGGATGGTAGGTGATGCAGTGTCCTTTTGTGGGATCGGGGATGGAAAATAAGCTAGCAAGCGGACGCTCATTCGGACGTTGAACCATAATGTGTTTTTGTAACACCTGAGTGGTAATCATGCCTCTTTTCCTTCAAATGCAAGATCTCAGTAGAGATATAAGTGGAGATGACATGTACAATAAACTCAAATGACAACACAGCTTGAACATGATGACGCAGTGATACCCACACCGTGACAGCAACAGACTTGAACAGACTGGACCTGACCTAATTGTCTTCTTATTGTTGTTCCTTTTTTATTTTATTTTTGGCATTCCCTCACCATGGTATCCCCCACGAAAATCTCTTTTCGTGAGCTAGTCGAAACCCCCCACCCCAGCAGCGCAACTGTCAACGTCTCCCTGATCAACACCTCTTCACGGATCCACGGCGTCAAAACTCAAGATTTCTTCGGCCCGCCCATCCCCTCTCACCCCCACAAATGGCTTGCTGTGCCTATCCTCTCTTTTCTCATCCGCCACTCTGCGACCAACAAAACCCTTCTTTTTGACTTGGGAATCCGCAAAGACTGGGAGAAGCTCAGTCCAGGGGTGGTTTCCCAGATTCGAGCCGAAAACTGGACGATTTCCGTGCCGCAGGATGTGGCTACTGTCTTGACACAGTCTGGCGTGGACGTCAAGTCGATAGATACGATCGTCCTAAGCCACGCGCACTTTGACCATATTGGAAATCCGTCTACCTTTCCAAAGTCAACGAGCCTGCTCGTCGGTCCGGGGTTCAAGAAGAATCTCCTACCGGGATATCCTTCCAATTTGTCTTCTACAATCCTCGATGCAGATTATGCAAACAGAAAGATTACAGAGATGGATTTCGACTTTAACAGAGATTTCAACAGAGATTTCAATCTCAACAGAGATGGCGACAGTGATGAGTCCACGGGGAAAGTTATACAATTAGGCAGATTCGCCGCTCTAGACTTTTTTGGCGACGGGTCATTTTATCTACTCAGCGCCCCGGGTCATGCTGTCGGTCATCTTTGTGGTTTGGCTCGCGTTACTTCTTCGGGGAGTGAGGACTCTGGAGGGGAGAAGAGAAAGAAAAATGAGTTTGTCCTCATGGCGGGAGATGCGTTTCATCATGTCGCTGAGCTGAGACCAAGTCCCGAGGTCTCCCTTCCGGTATCTCTACAGGCAACATACTTGCGAAACACAAATAGGGACAAGAATGAGAATGGCCAAGGAGACAGGGATGGAGATGGAGAGGAACGGGGAAGGACAAAACCATTTTACACGCCCCTTTTAAGCCACGGAAACTGGCATCTCAACGCCCTCCAAGCAGAGCAGACGGTAACAAAACTCCAAGAAGCAGATGCGGTGGACGAAATCCTGGTGATAGCCGCACATGACGAGACGGTGTTGGGCGTAGTGGATGAATTTCCTCGGGAGATGGCTGGGTTTGGGAAGAAAGGATGGAAGGAGATGGTGCGGTGGAGGTTTTTGGAGGATTTTAAAGGGGAGGATACCACGGGGTGAAGAATACATGGAACTGGGGTGGGAGTATAAGAACTAAGGGCTTTGCAAGGAGCATAGCAAGGTGAAGCTGTATGAGGTTTGGGTGTCCGCAAGAGACCCTGGTCATGTAGTGTTGCTCTCAGCCCAGGAGCATCCTGAACCAAGGAATCCGCAATGTACACGGCTCGACGGAGACAAGCTTCAACGTCACCACAATGTATTGCCCCCGCCAAAAAAATACACGGAACTAACACATCACCCGCCCAACACTTACCCAAAGCAATTCCGTCCTTCTAGAAGCCGCGATAAGCGGATCAATGTGCCGGGCTTCCGAAACCTCACCCGCCCGCCCGCCCGCCACAACCACTACCAGACTGGATCCGGGAATCCCAATGCCTGTTTGCGTATTGATGTGTATCATGTTTGCGACGATCATTTCCGTTTTTTCTCAACCTATCCCGGACGTCGGCATCGAGATACAGCCATGGGATTACAACCGTGGGATAGGTTACAGCGCATCGACCGGATCAGTCAAGGTCCGAATTTGATCATTGCATCCCAAAAGGGCCAAGGCACCCTTCATGTTTGTCTGTCTGTCTGTCTTTTTATCCGCCCACTATTTCATTCGCTCCCATCTGTGGTGAGTAAAGACATGTCAGGTCATTACGCTGGGACGCGTGTTCATTCATCCAATGGATAAAGTGAGTTCGGCCGTGGGTGTGAACCAACTGCCGCACCGCCCGCATCAGCCGCCTCGCACGGCACGGCATGGGACAAATTAATATTAATCAAGCAAGTTGGTGGGACAAGCCCAACCCCCAAGCTAAGGTAGCCAACCACATGATGGGATTGATATTCGATTTCGTTATCTTGGTGTTATGAGTTCATGTCCCAAGCCCCGGGCTGGTCTGGTCAAAGGCCCTGGTCCAGTCCATTATCAGTGAGTGGGTGGACCTTGGTGACGACAAGGACGTGTAAGTTTCTTGGGAACGACCTGGTTCCAAGACAAGGACCAAGACAAAGTAATATCCAGTTTTTCTCATTCTCACATCATGATCCTGGTCTTGTCCGGGGGGAAGATCCGAAAGTTTTTTTGTTCTTGGGTTCCATGTAAATGTACCGGGAACGTGTCCGCCCAGAAAGAAAAAAAAAGACAGGAATCGAATGGTCCGCAGTAATAATAATAAGACCCAAGACCCAAGACCCGAGCGCGCGTCAGTTCGTACCAGACCTTGGAGACGAACCAAAAACCGGGGGAACTTTCTCTAGACTGCCTACACTAAGCATCTGACAAGACGCGGCACCAACAGGGATTACGCCTCTTGGAATTCCTTGTCTGTACAGTCTAGCTTAATAGGGGAAGCCTTCCACCCGGTTGACTGGTTGGCTAGCTGGCTCTTGTCTGTTTTTTTTTTTTTGTTTTTCGGGTCCTGCAGGTTCAAACCAGGTCCAACCTGGTTTACCAGAAACGATGGGGTTGCTGACGATATTACTTCGTACGGCACTCGCTTCAATATCACTTTCAGTTTCTGAGGTCGCGGGGCAGTTGGTTGAGGAAGGAGAACAAAGACTGGGGGCTTGTCAGTGTTCTGCGGTGGATTATGCGGATGCTGGGTCGTATCTCGTCAACGCGGGGGCAGATGGGAGGTTTACATATGCATCGCGGTTTGAGGGTATTTTCTACGTTCTCGCTCTTGCGAGGGGTAAATACTAACAATGTACAGGAGAATGCGGCGATGGCGACATCACATCCGTCCTGCGAGACCCGGATGGACGACTATACGAATGTTCACCCATGAGGCCGGGGACACCAGGGTCAATACAATTATCGGAATGGTACCTACCTACCTATATACCTTGAGCTTGGTCTCTTTTTTGTGTGCAGATCCATGCTAACTCAAACTAGCGACATCGCATATGAGGAAATGAAGACAGGGACATGGCAGATTGTCATCAACCTCGAAAGCACCGAAGTAAAACGAACATTTACACTAACGGTTGGCGCCCCTGAAACTGTGGTTACGACGGTAGGTTTCTTTTTATAAACTATGGTGAACAGACAGTACTAATCCCCCTGAGATAGATTACACCAACCGTTATCATTGGAACAACCAGCACACCTCCAGCCAGCAGTGAGCACCATTTTACTAGGAGCAACATCCATATCAAGAAGAAACTAACCCTGAGAGAATAGCCGTCATCGCCACTACCTATGAAACCACCACAGTGACGCTCCGTCCCACTACCATAACCACACCATGCACTGCGCCCCGAACTACTCGAAGCACCACCCGCGGACCCCCTACACTCGTAACCTCGACGCACGTTATCGTGATTATTACCACGGACTTGACCGTGACCACTTCGGCTACTACTACTAGCGCTCTACTGGCGTCTTGTCGCTACCCTACTTCTTCTTCATCCGTTCGTTCAACAAGTACTTCTCGGGGTGTATCATCAACTTCAACTACGCGATCAACTTCAACCACCCCATCTCGCCCTACCACTATAACCATCACCGCTGCGCCTTCTTCTGCTGCCGCGGGAGATGGCTACACATTCACCATGTCTGGATCGACCTGTGTCGTCGACTGGGCGAGTGCTCAAGCTGGAGGTGCCGCTGGAGGGTGGGGTCCCCCGTGGCAACGCGGCGGTGGAGGATGGGGAAAAGGAAAAGGTAAATGGGGAGGAGGAGGGGGAAATGGAAGAGGTGGACCGCCGGATTGGGTCACCTCAATGTGGCAGGGGGGATTACCTCCTTGGATCACCGCAGGAGGGACATTACCACCGTGGGTCTCGTGTGCGAGAACAACAGCTACACGGCCAAGGAGGGCGGCGGCAGTGTCAGCTGCTGCGCGGGAAGTGGAAAGGAGGGGAAGAGGAAAGAGCATGGCGGCGTGGACGTCGACGGTGCTGCAGACGACGTTTACCGAGACGAGGGTTACGACGAGCATTTTGCCGGCCGAGACGGTGACGCGGTTTGGTGAGTTTTTCTCTCCCTATTCTTTCTTATGGCACCTAAATAAGAGAGGATAAATACTGACCACGGAGTAAAAAAATAGTCATTGGGACGGCAATACAAACCATGTGGGTTCCTAATTCCATCATCCATAAGATGAGCACTGGGGTCAGACCGGACATGTCACTAACACGATCCAGAACCCCCGCTCCCAGCACACAGTGTGTTATTGCCCCGGACGTCACCGAGATCGTGACAGCTTCCGGACCACTCCTGACGCAAGTTACGCTGGTGACATCAACAAGCCACGTCACGGCAACTGTATTTGTAACGTAAGACCGGTCTCCTTTCGGGTGAGTAGGTGCCGAGAGCAAAACTAACGGTTACTGTTTCCAGAATGACGGTTCTGACTATATCCAACGACATGGCTGCGGCGACATCTTGCTGGCAAAATGGGGGCAACTATGGAGTGAACCAGCCTTAATATTAGCAAACATGTCACAACCCTGTATCTATATTCACAGAATTCAACACCATGTGTACATGAGAGACTTAAAGTACACCTCACCTTCATTTGAGGAGGAACTAGTTTGACGCTGGGGAACTAGATATTAAAGCCCAAAACTCCATTCTCCGGCTCCGAGCAGCAATACCAAGTCCCCCGTCCATACAACCCACAAACAGACAATCAACATCCGACGTTGGGATTATCTCGCTGTCCTCGTTGTTGGAAATGACAATGACATCCTCGCTGGAAGCAGTAAGATAGGGGTCTGAGCACCTGAGACTCTGGTTGAGATATATAACCTTTGGAACCACGGTTCTGCAGTGGCCGTACCAAAGTCTGTATCTCAACAGTTATATATGTCTGTGGCTGCTCTAACGTGAAAATATCACTCTCTCCGGGCATCAGCTTTTCTGACTGCCGTGCTGACCGACAGCGCGTCACAGCCAACGCATGTGTCAATGTGTCGACGAAACGGCAACAACCCGCATTGGGTCAGCCCCAACCAAGCTATTAAGTCGGCAGAGGAAGCTTCGGCGTAATATGGCGCCCCAAAAATTGCTTTGGGTCGCGGTAGGCAGCTCTATGTCGGTCCCCGCTAAGCGTTGTCAGAAGCACTGCACATAGTTGATGAGGTTGCAACTGTTGATTGTATTGCTGTGTAACCGGTGGCCGAGTAGCCGAGGTCTCTGCCCACTACTGCGAGGGCAGACATTACTGCTGGCACCTGACATCTAGTTTTCTCTGAGCAGAGCGGGATTACGCAATATATATATATATATCTGCATGTTAATACGGAGCAACCATCATCGTGTCGCACGGCAAAATAATGCCGATTGCCTTTTGTAGCAACTGTCTTGAACCTTTAAAATCCACAAAATCCAGTATGCAGTGTTTCTAAACACTTCTCTTCTCGGCCCACTTAATAACAGTATCTGCTGAGTTGAATGCCCCTTAATCTGAGTTTTTATATTTTATTTTCACGTATTAACGTGCATGATAAGCGAACGGTACAGACAAGCGAACGGTACACTTTCTTGGCACAACACGACCTTCCCACTTCTTTTACCAATTCTACTACCAATTCACAATGGATTCGCTTCCAAAAGAATCAAGGCTTACTCTTGCAATTAAGGCTCTTAAAAACAATCCAAAGCTTACTCTTTGATACGTAGTTACAATTTACAACGTACCTTTAATAATACTTTCCGCCCGACGCGATGGCCGGCCTGTACGACGCGATATTCCAACTAACTCGCGTAAGTTTACGGATTTAGAAGAGAAAATAATTATTTAATATATTATTAAGCTATATATACGTGTATTTTATCCTCGGCTCTCGTACGTGGAAGATATAACCAACCGATTGCTACGCGAACGCGACGCGCTGCCTATTAGCGTACGATAAGCTTACAACTTCGTTAAGCGCTAACCAGAACTTCGAACGCGATTTATACGTAAATACAATTACTAGAGGGCCAAATGCGAAGATCCAATAGTTATTCGCGAGTAGTTTACACTTATATACAATATTAAGGTTAAATACGGTATTTTCGACGACGATTCGTATAACTTCGATAAAACTGGGTTTATAATAGGCATTATTATTGCCTTTATAGTAGTTACTACCTTAAATAGCCGTAGTAGGGCCAAATAAGCCCAACCTGGTAATTAAAAGTAGGCTACAATTATCCAAGGAGTCAATACCTTAGGCTAGGCCATCCTACTATTTATTATCTTAGCTGGGCAATACTACCTCGCTAATTGGTATCAAGAGTACAACCTTCCGGCCTCCTAGCGTATTATAATAACTAATAACGGGTAAATTACTAATAAGAAAGGTATAAATTGGATTCGGTACTTCGATTTCTATATAACATCTCGTACGAAGGGTAAATATCGGCTACTTATCCTTAACGGCTACGATAGCCACCACTCCGAAGAATTCGAGACTTACTACTAGGAGTACAATATTATTACACTCTATATGCCTCCGTACTCCTCGTACCTACTTTAGCCATTGGATATTAGTTGTTTTGGGCCGTTAAAGAAGGCGTACAGCTGCTAAATTAAGTAGTTAATACGGATGAACATTACATATATTAGCAAGTTGGAATTTCTCTATACGTTTAAAGAGGCGTTTTTTGCTTTGATTACAGAAAAGAATATCCAGAGGGGTTTTACCGGAGCCGGCCTTATACCGTACGACCCAGAGAGGGTAATATCCAAGCTAAATATACGTATTCGGACCCCAATACCCCCAGCCTTAAGCCCAGGTATAGTACTACCTTGGGTCTCCCAAACGCCACATAACCCTCAAGAGGCTACCTCGTAGTTAATATTTATCAAAACTCGAATTTCCAACCATTAGGGTAGCTTTTTAACCTTAATACTAATTGCCGTAAATCGACTGGCTAAAGGTACGATAGCTAATATGCACGAGGTGGCCCTTTTATGTACGGAGGTCTCAGCATTACGAAAGGCCAATAAGGAGCTTAGTAAGCGACGGAGAGCTAAAAAAATACGTATGCGGCTTGGAGGGTCACTTACTGTACAAGAGGTATAGGATCTACTGGATTAGAAGGCTGTGGGTAAGTAGTTAGTCCAGGAAATACGACAAAATGGTGGTGGTGCAGGGGGGTCTCGTACGAAGATTCGGTACTGTGGCGTATACGGCAAGCCTGGCCATAATGTACGTACGTGCAAGGAGGCTGCAAAATCATCTGATTTATCTGTTTCTAATTCAGTTATTGTAATTTCCTAGTATGGTGGTTGTTTAATTGAGGATAGTTCTGGTAGGGTGGTAGAAAGTGTACCGTTCGCTTATCTGTACCGTTCGCTTATCATGCACGTTATCGAAAATGGTAATGGGAAATAAGAGAGCTTGCAGGGGGGTGCAGGTAAGAGAGACTTGGCAGAGGCTAACTCGAGTCTTTAGCACCTAGTCAGGCCAGTGAAATAAAAAAGTAAATGCGAAACCCTTTTTATGTTCAAGTTTGGGGACCGATTTCGGCACCCTCTTCATATATAGGACTAATACTTAGCCCGCTCAGCTAGAGTTGAAGCAATTCAGCATGCTGTGGACACTGAACTGTGCGATCGGGACTGAGAATGCGTTTCTGAAACGGTTGAGCATTCTCTTGAGAAAGTGTCACAAGGAAGAGTCTCCTCTGGACTACGATACAATGATAAAAGGGTTCTGCGCCCCTGAATCTGATATGTTGTAGCACAAAAACCAGGCCATTTACCTTCAAACAACGTAGCCACCATGGACCTTTCTAGAGAAGGCATGGCCGCTCGGTTCCTTCAATGTCCACAGACGAGCATTCATCACTAGTGCGACCGGATTCAGAGACAACGACTTCTACGCTATGCAGGAATTCCCGGGGAAGGACAGGGTTGCGATGATATCCTACACATCTACCTTTGGTGACGGATGAACATGCTCAGGAAAGAATCAGGGAAAGCTCAGAACAAATCAGCCCATACCTCACTCGAGTTCACCCCAGCTCAGTATTACAGACGAAAAATCAAATTTCGTGTGCCCAGATTCATCTTGGATTACTAGGCTGTTAAATACGCATTGAAACACAGCGTAGGTAGTCACTTTTAACAGTGCGGTTCCCCCGAATGACTCGCCATTATTAGGCGAGGGTGATGAGCCTAAACTGAGGGTTTGCCGACACCCATGAGGTTAAACGCAGTGGAAAGACAAACTGCTGAACCCGATAGGCCACGCTGCCGCTCCAGGTGATGGCCATGGCCCACACTTTGGCGTCATACTTGAATCCCTGACCGGTTTCGCCGCCCACCCGCGACAGAAAGATCACGTCAATATCGTCCTCCGTGCGACCGCTGAGCCAGGAGTCATTTAAGATGATGGTAGACACGCTACCTCGATCTTCCTGGCCGGGGACATAGACCGGATACTCGGAGCATGCATCTCCACGGGAGCGCACCGCAGTGCGGCCGATGGTCAAGCGGGCCGTGCTGGTCCAAAATCGCAAGATATGGGACTTGGGGGGGCTTTCATTGGGTTCCTCGCCGTAGCCGACAGGGGGGATGTCCGGAGGAGGGATGTCCGGCCGGGGTCGTGGCGAAGAGGAGTCCACGCCAAAGAACTCGTTCGTATAAGACTCGATCTCCGTGTCGCCAGGGATGAGGCGTACGTGTGCCTGGACGCCCTCCACGTTGGCCAACTTCCACCAGACTATCTTGGAGACGGGCGCCAGACCGCCTTCGTTCATCTCAACGTCGGCGCCACCTCGCCAGCCCGCCCACGACCAGCTCGGAAATGCTTCTTCCCGCCGGCTTGGAAAATGCCCCTCGGTCTGCCAGAGCATGGCCGCGTCAAACGCGAGGGTGGGAAGGCCGTAGTGGTGTCCACCCAGCTCGGAGCGCATCGAGTTCAGCACCCCGGTGAAAGCCTTAACGGCGTCGTCATGCTTGGTGAGACTCCTGGTCACGTAGGATCTCAACAACGACACATATCGAGACAGGGCGCGGCCGGCCGGCGATGGCTTGTATATCCGTCGGAGCTCGGCGGAATCCTCCTCGTAGTGCTCGACGATCCGGTTCAGATCTCGGGCGTCTCGAGAAAGCTCCAGCCGGGTGTCCTCTGCGCATATCGCCTTGTTGCAATGCCAGTATACCTGGCTAGGTGTAAAAATTAAGAGACGCCTGGACAGCGCTTTCTCCTGGAGCGTCCACCCTCGATGATCCCAAACCGAGGCCGAGAATGCTTGCGAAAGCGTCGGGAGGCTGTTGATGAGCTCGAGATTCCCTATCCTACACGTGGCCTGGTTCCGTGTCGTCCTGGGCGAGTGGAGGCCTGGCACTTCTGAATCCGAATCGGTTCCGGTGCTGACAATGGTGAGGTCGGCGAATCCATACACCTTGTCCATCTGCTCGATCTGGTGCGCCTGATCGGCGGCATCATCCTGCTTGATGCAGAGGGCATCCACCCACAGATACTCAAAGCCGAGGTTCTTGGCGATGCACATCGCATCTCGGATCGTCTTGGGGACGTCGTCACGCTCGTTGGAGAGACCGTCGACCGACGTGAGCTGCTGGTAATTTCCAGCCACCAGCTTCAGCTGCTTTGCGGTCCCCCAGACGTAGCTCAGTGCCGCGTACCTCGCGCCGCCATCTGGCGCGTTGACGACGCAGCGGGCGTTCAGGTCGATGAGCCTTAGTCGCAGCCCGGAGGCGTCCTCCATCGTCGTATCTTGGCTGCTGCTGCTGCATGCTATCGCGTGACAGTCCACGCAGTTAGCCAGCCACTTTTGGTACCTACCAAAATCCAGATGGCGGGGAACGCGTCTTCCGCTAAAATATTCTCCTCCATTATCAAGCCTTTGCAAAAGTCTTGCGCTGAAACGCTCTGTCCTCTTGATCCCGGTTTTTGTTGAGGGGCCCTCCAGAAACAGACGCGCGAGGCCTTTGCTGCGCTGGGACGCTATGGTGATGTCCCCTCCAACGGCCTCGGCGTGCTCAAACACTGACACATCCTGCTTGCATACATGCACGAGGAACCGACAATACCTGCAGCTTTCGGCACCTGACAGGAGTTTTTGGACACCCACCGTGTTTCGAACATGAGCCATGCCGTCCTGCGGATGAGACGACAGCATCTGGACGATGCTCTCCATACGGCACGTCTGGCAGGTACTTCCTGGCACTCTTTGGCCTGGGGGCAGGGATGGATGAGTTGCGGCCGGCGGCACCGCCTCGGGAGGAAATTGGATGCCGGACAGGTGCCTCGCGATAATCACCTGCATCCGCTTTGGGTCGACCTGGCCCACTAACTCGCCAATCTTTTCGCCATTTTGAAAGAAAACGACGAGCGGTAGACCAGGGACAGCAAGCCGCTCTGATGCACCTCCCCCGGCGGTTTTCAGGTCTAGCCGGAAGCAGCGGAGGTCGGGGCTGATGTCGGAGATGCTACACAAAATCCAAGTCATGGTTGGTGCCGAGTTACCACAAGGAATTGATACCCGTGTCATACCTCTCTAGCCGTGATTCAAAGTGTTTCGACCCCATACCCGGGAAAAAGACGTGAACGACCAAGACTTTGTCGTTTTTAACATCGAGTACAGTCTCTTCGAATGCCTTGAACCTGCGACAAAAGTCAGCGATGCCCGAGTTGACAGAATGAGTAATGCAGATTGGGTATGTGACGTAGAAATTAAATTGGGTTGATCTTACGATTCCAAGTCTTGGACCGCCATGATATCGAGCATGCAAAACTAACGCTTTATTAGGGATGGAAGCTGACGGGTTTCTAAATGGGTATCACCACCTAAACTAAAAAAAAAAAAGAAGGTCGTTTCGTAATATCAGCTACCATGTATCCGTAGGGTTGTAGAGTCTATCGTATTTCTTCGGGAGGGCGGGGTTAGGCTCTGATCGAGACGTTTGGCGAATTGGCGGCGGTGTGCATGGCTCTTTTCCATTGGCAAAACTTCGTCCAATCATGCCGCGTATCGACCTGCTGGCCGCTTGAGAGGCTGCTTCACTTCCCTGATAGGCCGAGAGCTGCCCTAGCGCCCCCTCCCACAATGATTCGTTGAATAAGACAAGGCGCGAAATTATGGGCAAACGATGTTCCACTAGAGCGCTGAGACGCAGTGCACGAGGTAATCATATTCCGTCGGTGCAATACTGAGATGATGATTTGCAAAGCCACATATCCTAGGTAAGGATGTCAGAAAACAGAAACTTCTGCGTTGGAGAGATTCTTGGGGTTGTATTGTGTGATGGTGTTATATGTCTATTATTCCTGCTCTTCTGGAAGAGCCAGAAACCTCGAGTTTCTAAAGAGGAAAAGCCTATAGTCCAGATTTAGTAACTGGAGATCAGGGCTGGTAGGAGGGAAACCAAGTTCCCTTTTGAACAGCCTCGGCTATGAATACAATAGTCCTTCATTTTTTTTTTAAAAAAAACAGAGGTTGAGTGATGAGAGACATGGCTTATATGCTGTCATGCATTCCTAGACTAGGTATCTTGACAGCCATTCCATACTACGTACCGGTATATTCTGTACCCAAATACTAGACGTATTGAGAACAAAGGGCCGGCGCTATCGGCACCGAGTCGCCGTGAAGGCCGGCAGGAAGGCGGTGCCAACCAGTTGGTCAATAGCAAGTAGTTTGTCCCACCACTTGAAATTGAGCACTCTCCACGGTCTTAGCTTGAGGTGCTTAAGGGTGAGATTTAGCTACTTTCGTGAATGAGGAAACGGGAATGGGGACCTAATGAGGGACGTAAAA
>Ga0247763_1000755_pt1 | contig 19349 bp, 18 predicted proteins | sample UWRJL141409B4_FD_179926 | JGI IMG/M metagenome (GOLD analysis project Ga0247763, IMG submission 179926) | Plant litter microbial communities from Arlington Agricultural Research Station in Wisconsin, United States - UWRJ-L141-409B-4 | ecosystem: Environmental > Terrestrial > Plant litter >...
TTTCTGCTTTTTCCGCTTCTCTTGTTTTTCGCCTCTCTTTTCTTGTTTTTCTCTTTTCTTTCTTTTATTGTCTCCCTTTCTTCTCTGTTTTCTTCCCTTTTTCATAAAAAAAAAAAACTCTTTTCCCACTCTGGCCCGCCTCACTACCTTACTAACTGAAAGACAGTCCAAGCCGATTTTGGCTACTACTTCGTTCCTTCCCCCAAAAGCATGCCTGTCTACGCTGGTCTCGTCCCCCCTTCGGACATGCGTCTTCTCCGCGCCATTAGTCCCGCCGACCTCGCCATGTTTCTTACCACTTTTAGCACCAGCCTTCTCGCCAACACCATGTACGCCCTCCCCTACGACCTCCCTGGCTGTTCCGAAGCCGATTTCTCGGGCTGTCGCTCTGTAATCCTCCCTGGATCCATCGGTATGGCCCGTCAGGTTGGACCTCATCTTAACCTCTCTATCTACTCGACCGACTTTTTCTCTGGAAGCGACACGATCCGCATCGCTCGGGCTCCAGCCATGATAATCCGCTATGACGCCGCCACACCATCCGACCTGACCTTTAATATCTCGTCGGAATGTATTTACGCCGGAGAACCATTCAAGAACGGTCTACAGCTCTGCTTCCGCCAAGCGAGTCCCACGTCCATCATAGCAGGCTGGTCCGGCTGTCCCAAGACCCTGTGGGACACGAACCAATGCAATACCAACACGACGTGGCGGACTCACGAGCCCATTACCTCTGGGTCAGTCATGTCGTTGTTTCAGATCAACGCGACGACATCATATTCCCTGGCTACACAGGCGATTTTGAACATTTCTCCTGTTTCAGACCCAACAAACCAAGAGATAATTCCTGTTCCAGTCCCGATACAAGCAGCCGACTACGCCCGCATTTTCCGCACGGCATTGATCCCCTCCGAGTTTTCGTCTCCCTCTGACCTGGCGAACATTCATCAGTTAATCTATTTCAGCACCTGGGTACACCGAACGTGGGCAAAGACGTTTTCCAAAGATCGCCAGAGCCCCGTGGCCGTGTTGCAGAACCTGTTGGCTGCGCCGGTGCAGTTTGCGGTGACGGCGAATGTTTATGCCAATTATTCTTTTTCTTCTACTTCCTCGGAGAGTAATAAAAATAGTATGAGATTTCCACTCCCACAAGAGATGGAAACGGTCGCGGCCGCCGGAAAAGCCAGCACCATGTTGGAAATCCACACTTGGGCGGCGGGGCTGTTTATGGCGGTGGAGGGAGCGGTCTTGCTGGGTGTTTGGGCGTGGGTTGGGTGGTTTTTACTTTTTCATCCTCTCTCCAACTCACACTCGAGATACAACCATTCACATGAGCATAGCCATAAGCATGGCGGCCACCTTAAGGCAGCAGGAGCAGAAGAAGAAGGTGAAGGGAGCCACCAAAGAAAAGGGGAATGGGAAGAAGAAAAAGATACAGGGGAAGGAGAAGGAGAAATGGAAGTGGGCATAGCCGAGGTAGACGCCATCCGAGCCGCCGCGAGAGTAAGAATCACAGACACGACGGGAGAAGTAGATGTGGATTTGCTCAGTTGGGTTTTGGAAAGAAAAGGAAAAGGGAAAGAAGGGGCGTCGACGTGGGAAATCGCGAGAGAGAATAGGGGATTAAGAGTGCGGGAGGGATACAGACATGAACATGAATGGTGATGTCGAGCACGATCGAGCGAAGCGAGGAGCTCCCCGCAGAGGCCCCACTGGAGGCGCCGCCGGAGGCAAACCCCAAGGAGAAAAAAAAAAGTCTTGTTCAAAAAGTCAGGTAGACTACCTAGGTAGGTAAGGAGGTTATGCCGAGGAGAAAGATCATCCAGTTCACCACCGCTAGAAGAAGAGTAAGTGTTGCCGTGATTGGCAGCTACGCGAATCAATCCCGACCGCCAATGTCAGTGTCAGCCTCAAGTGCAAATCTCAGCAAATCACGCTTCGTCTACTTGCATGCATGCAGTAAGCCAGCCAGCCCGCCAGTCAGCCAGCCTCTTGATTGACCGTGTGGACACTCGTTTATTCAGCTGAAGCCAGGTCTACCCTTTTCGGCGATTGCATACTCTCACGGTTGTAAGATTTAATCACTCTCAACAGACACACACAGACACACAGACACAAGAACCCGCCGACCGACCAGACATCAATACGATCAATCCTGAAGACGGAAGCGAAATCGGATGCATACCCTCACCTCACCTCATCTCATCTTAGTCCAGTCCGCAGTCAGTAGGGTCGGCCCAGCCAGTCGCTGGGTCAGTCGGGTCAGTCGGGTCAGTTGCATCAATCGGCACTGCATCGCATCGCCCAAGGTTTTATCGTAGCACAAAACCATTAAGTGACAGGTATGACAGGTGGTACGGAGTGATAGGCGTGTGGGCGTGACAACGGTCAAGTCAAGTCGACAACGGATTGACAACGGACGGCGGAGTTGAACCTCCGTCTTACCTTGACGTGATTGGTCGACCATGACCACTGCAGAGACAAACGAGACAAAAACGAGGTCAAAATGGTCAGGCGGTCATTGAAGTGGGCCGGCTGCGGCGCCACGGTATGCGGGTGCCAAGCTGAATATTTTTTTCGTATTTGCACAACACCCACATGTGGAGCCATTCATCCCCTAACACTATTGGTCCCTCGCCCCCGGTGCGACTAAAATAATCGACGAGTTCGTATTGGCAACCTTGCTAGCCCCCCCGTTGTCACGGTCGCATGTTTTCAAGTGGACCACGACAACGACACGGTTGAGAATTTAATGGGGCATGATTTTCAGCTTGCTGCACAGTCAGTCACATAGCTCGGGAAACTCGGGCAACTTGGGCAACTTGGGCATCTTGGGCAACTTGGTGGGCAGATCATCACGGCATTGAATTTTATTTCTCTTGTATATAAATAGGCAAGGGAATCGCCCTGTTTTCATTTTCTTTTAAAATCGCAACATCGTTCAACTGAACCTCTTGAATCAATTATCGTCTTCAAGTCCAAGCAAATCAAATCAATTTTTTAAACTTCAGTCAGTCACAATGAAGGCATTTGCCGCACTCTCCGTCCTCGGCCTCGTCGTCGCCACGCCCGCGCCTCTCCAAGAGCGCGACGTGCAGACGGTGCATCTCACCTTCCACGGGGGGCCGGCGTCGTATTCCATGGCCTTTCCTGCCGACGGCAAGGTGTACCAGACGAGTATGTTCTTTTTTCATTCTTCTCTTTCTTTTTCTATCTGTTCCCTTATTCCCTTATCTCTTCTCCCTCTCCCTCTCCCTCTCCCTGTCCCTGTCCCTTGTGTTAACTAATATAATCAGACAACAACATTGCCGTCAACATCATCGACGCACCCGACTACAACGCCATCTCCCAGTGCACATTTTACACTCCCGGCGAAAAAGCGCTGGTCGGGGGCATCGACACCAAGACCGGAGCCGGCCAAGTCATTATTGGTCCCCCGCAGCCCGTGACGGGGGTGAGCTGTGTGGGCATGTGCGTTCCGACTTATAGCGATTGCTATCGGGACGGCCAGTACGTGGGACCTTGCTGTAATGGCTTCTGTGCGGCCAACAAGTGCCGTCCGTGGATCCAGCCTTCTTGATCCTCTGGAAAAAGAAATGAAATGAAAATGAAAATGAACATGCATGGATAGGCTTGGGTACGGTACCTGGCTGGGATAGTTGGGTTTGTTGATAATTCTTTTGGTTGTTGTAATGGATATAAAGCACGGCATAAATACAGCTTGAGCTAGAGTATATGTTCAATTCCATCTCGTATTCTCAACTGTACCTTGACAGAATATCTCAACCACAGCCTGATAAAATGTACTGTCCGTGCAAGTCACCAGCCCAAAGCCTCAATACTTTTTATCCTTTGAAGTCTCGATGCCCATGACCCAGCCCCTTCTCCAAATTCCTCTGCTCCCTCTCCACGCAGGCATCTAGGAATTTCAGTGGGAGATGTTTCAGAGCCTCCGATGCACTCAGAATTTCTACCGCTTTTTTCTCATACTCCTGTCGGAAAATAGACCAGAGTTGCCTGTCCACATTCATTTCCATCAGCGGTAAAGGATAGTAGGGGTCATTCTCAAAGAATGCAAGGACGAGCTGACTGAGAATCTCTTTCTCATGCTCGACGATGAAGGCATCATCCATAGGGAATCTGTTGCAGAGGTTGAAGTCCAGAACCCAGAGACGAACCACCCGTCTCTGGAAGTTCAGACGCTGTAAAACCTCAATATCGGAGTGCTTCGGTAGCTTCTCAAGCTGCTCAACATCCATTCCGAGTGACTGAGCGACGTGGGTGGTGTAAGAAAGCTCAGCATCGCTTCCCAGGACAAACTCAATGTCGAAGCCGTCCATACGAGCATGCCAATGAAGGATAGCAAGACACGCAGCCATTTCTCTTGCATAATCCTGCACCGGAAGTCCGAGTTCGAGCATTTGATCAAGACAGAAGTTGAAGTTTCGTAGAGAGAAGTTGGGCGTAGGTGGAGCGTTAGGGATTCGACGACGACCAAGGTACATGCGAGCCAGGCAGTCATTGTTTAGAGGTGAAGCTTTCGCAGACTCCCGCAATGCCTCTGGACAGAATTGGTCGATCAGGACATGGCGGATGATTTTCGGCAGAGGAAGAATACGTTCTGTGATTAGGGCCTGAGACGGGAGAGGGAAGTCCGAGTTGGGAGGAAGCAATGCGGTATTCGCGTCCCACCATACTGTGTTTTCTTTGTTGATGTATGAGTAGACGCGTGGGATACGGCACTGAGTGTCGCTGTGGAGAGAAAGAGCTTTGAAAAGCCGTAAATGCGAGAGGAAATCCTCCCAAAGTGCATCCGAGAAATAGGGACGAGCGATCTTGACCACATGCGCACTTCCAGGCTTCGTAAAAACCAGCCCACATTGTCCAAATCCAATTCTCTGATACGACATCTCGAGACCTTGCTGGGATTGGTTGAATATAGCGAAAGATGATGCAGTGCTGATAACCGAGCGTAGAGAGAAGAGCCGCGACAAGCTGATGACTTTGTCTGGGGACTCGAGTTCATCGAGGAGGCGGTTATTGTCAATTATGACCTGTTGCATCCCCTCCGAGATGACGGAGTCTTCTGTCTCGTCCAGGTGACGACGCTCGGCTGCGCACATGCTGGGAACGGAAGAGCTCATTCTGAAGGCTATGGTGATTGTAAAGTTTGGAGAGAGATTCGAGAAATTTGATGGTGGGAGAAAAAAAGTTTCTGGTGTTTAAAGTTCAGAGGTGTGTACCTTCCTCGATTGTGCTCGGTCGGCTGCTTGACGGCCCGAACACGATATCCACCTCAACCACCAACGAAGGCGTCATCGTTTACGGTTGCGATATTTCAGCTTAGTCAATAGGTACGTAGTCGCAGCGAGAACCTCAACCACACTCATAAATTGCGAACCCGAAACAAATCAGCTCATTATCCCACATCATTTACCGTGTCGACATAAACACCATTAATCGCGGGCAAGCGTTTGGCAGGCCTAAGATACCGAAGCCCCTTGCCTGGTCAAATAGTATCACATCACAAGACAGCTAGTCAAACACCTCAATACCTTTGGGCGATTACCAGACGCCACTGGACGACGCCCCGTCAGCTACGACCCGGCTGCATTGGCTCTGGACTGGTGTTGGGCGTCTGGATATATTCTATAACCAGACCCGACCGGCCCAGGCCATGGATAGGACGTGCAACAAGTGTTTTTCCTTAAAGCAGGGCCAGCACCATGACAAATGGCGACGTCAGTGGCTCGCTTCAAGAGGTTGGTGGGTTTGATTTTGATTTCAAATGTTGAACCACAAACAAGGGCAACAAGGTGTTGGCACTGGTCTCTGTCCTAGAGTACTCCCTGTAAACCATGCTGGAGATCAATTTTCAAGGATAGTATTCATCCCCCATGGTGGTACCAAGGTTCCCCTTATTTTGCAGCTAACGGGCTGGGCCGCCGGTGACGTGATGTTAGTGCCGATGACTGAACTTCACACCGTCGCATTCCCCGCACTGCAACACTCCGCACCACGCCGCGACGGAGATAAGAGACACCCCGCTGAATAACATACTTGACTCCAACTTTATGTTGAGAACGAACCTACAACAAATCATTTTCCCAACATCACTTACCGCGTCGACATCACTTACGTCACATTATCACTTATGCCCAAAATGGCCTCAGGAGAATCAGATAACACAAACACAGACTATGACCTGTCCACACCGATCGACGCCAACGCCAGGGGCCTGCGACAGAAACTGCCCAGCTACGGCGACGCACACTTCTCCCTATTTATGCGCAAGCTTTTCATCAAAGCCCTCGGGTACAGCGAAGACGCGCTCTCTCGACCGATAATCGGCGTCGTCAACACGTATTCCAGCTTCAACCCATGTCATGCTAACGTTCCGCAATTACTCGACGCCGTGAAGCGCGGGGTGCATTTAAACGGGGGATTGGCTTTGGATTTCCCCACGATCAGCTTGCATGAGTCGTTTTCGTCCCCGACGAGCATGTATCTCCGTAACCTAATGAGTATGGATACCGAAGAGATGATCCTCGCTCAGCCCATCGATGCGGTCGTGCTTATCGGGGGCTGTGACAAGACTGTGCCGGCACAATTGATGGGGGGCATCTCGGCGAATAAACCGCTCATTCATCTCGTTACTGGTCCCATGATGCCGGGAAACTATCGAGGTGTGCGTATCGGCGCGTGTACGGATTGTCGGAGTAACTGGGCAAGGTTCCGGGCGGGAACGCTGGACGTGGAGGATATTGCTGCGCTGAATGAAGAGTTGGCTCCGACGGTATTTCTTTTCTTTTCTTTTCCTGTGTCCTGCTTGTCGCCGCCAAAGTCCCATGGAATTCTCCTTGTCGTTTCCTCATCGAATTTCCTAGGTATTGTGTAGCTGACTTTCTAGGGCGGCACCTGCGGCGTGATGGGCACGGCCAGCACCATGGCATGTCTCCTTGTTGCGCTCGGCGTCATGCCCATCAACGGGGCCACCGCTCCTGCCGTATCCTCCGCACGACTCCGTATCGCCGAGTCGACGGGCGCATATGCCGTCCAGGTCCTTGCCAACCAGCAGAACCAACTCCGTCCGCAAACTCTTTTGACCCGCGAATCCTTCCTCAACGCCGTAACCATCCTCCAAGCCATCGGGGGATCCAGCAACGCCATCGTCCACCTCATGGCCATTGCGGGACGCCATCCCACCGTGGCCGGAACTATCACCCTCTCCACCATTGACGAGATCGGCCGTCGCACCCCTCTGCTTGTGGACCTCAAACCCAGCGGGGATAATTACATGACGGATTTCCATCACGCAGGAGGAATGCTTGCGCTGTTGCATGAGCTTAAACCCCTTCTTTATCTCGATGCGCTTACCGTCACGGGCCGTACCCTCGGTGCGGAACTTGCAGCCTCACCCTTCCACTCTCATTCACTTAGTCCCAACCCTCTTGGTGTCGACTCCAACCCCAGCAGTATCAACAGTATCATCCGCCCGTTGACGTCGCCGCTCTATCCGCGCTCATCCCTAATCATATTCCACCAAGGAAATCTCTGTCCCGGCGGAGCCGTGATGAAAGCCAGTGCTTGCAGGCCGCAATACCGCCATCTTCTCAACCACCGCGGTCGCGCCGTGGTGTTTTCCAACCCCGCCGATCTAGCATGTCGAATTGACGATCCGGATCTCCCCGTCGATGCTTCAAGCGTGTTAGTTCTCCGAGGAATCGGTCCTGTCGGAAGTGAATATCCAGGGATGCCTGAGGCGGGTTTGATTCCTATCCCCAAAAAATTGGCCGCGCAAGGCGTGCATGACATGTTGAGGATTTCCGACGGACGCATGAGCGGAACGGCGGCAGGGACCGTGGTGCTTCATGTTTCTCCCGAAGGGGCGGATCCGAATTCTGTATTTGGAGTGTTGCGTGATGGGGATGTCATTGTTTGTAATGTTGAAAAGCGCGAGTTGCGTGTCGAGTTGAGTGAAGCCGAGATCACAGCAAGACAAACAGAGCGAGTGGAGCAGGCATCCCAGATGATGGCAACAACAGCAGGAACCACGTCATGGGAAACTAGAAGGAGAACCACAAGGGGATATCGTGGACTTTATATGCGCGAGGTGAACCAAGCGGAACATGGAGCGGATTTTACATTTCTCACTGCGGCTGGGCCGGGACCAGGACTGGGGTTGGAACTGGAACTGGAACCAAGAAAAAACAAGTCTGGTTCAAAGGCTGGTAGTAGTAGTAGTGTTGTTTCAGACTGAGTGGTGAGGGGAAGGTAAGGGGGAAGGGAAGGGCTGAGCCTGAACTTGTTTGCTTGCTTGTAATATCACGAACCCCGTCCCTTAGCATAAAAAAAAAAAACATCTGGGTTGATCCTAGATTTTTTTTGTTGCTTTTCGTTGGACATTGGTGTTTTGTGTGAAACATTGCCCGCTCCATATACCCCGTCCAGTCAGCTGCTAGCCATCGTCATGTAATATTGCCACGGCGGGTTGAGCAGCCGCTTCCGCGACTGTTATGCTCGTTTTCCCTAAGCGGGGCCTTGGGCTTGGTATTGTTTCGTCATTATTGACGTGAACCATGTTTACCTCAAGCAAGACCTGTGTCCCTGTATTACGAGTCGCTAGTCTTCTAGAATCCCCAAGCAGGAACTGATCCACTTATCATGTGCTCGTTCCTTCGTCATCATTTGGATTTAGTCAAACCATAATGTAGAACTTATCAAACTTTGCAGCGACGACATACTTACCTAGGAAGTTTGTCCTCTGAGACGGCCTAATACTCATCATCTTGATCTTTGCGTAACTTACTTGTCCACATATAAGTGCATACGAGTGCACTTAAAAGACTATCTCCGCCGCGTTGTACCCATGTTGCAAAAACGAGCACCTGTCTGCAAGCTCCTATGAAAGCACTCTCACGCAGGTGGCTTGTTCAGCTCCTTGGTCTTCAGCCACAAACACTGCGCTGCTATCCGCAGACCCAAGTGCCGTGTTATCCCTCCGAGGCAACGCCGTTGTGTATTTGCAATTCCGTTGGAGGCCTCGGCTGTCATTCGGATCTTTGAATGTCTGGTGTTCACTCAAAAGCCCGCACTGCTGAACTGCCGAACGTAAGACAATATTTGTTGTCTGTTGCTGTGGAGCAACCAAGACCAGGCGCAGCTAACGACAGCGGCCATTTTCTCGATCGTGGACCCTTATTGACGAGCTTGTCTTTGCCGTGGAACCATGCTAGCTGAATGACGGCCATACATCTCGCCGGAGGAAGAGACCCAAGAAATCCGCACCCTTGGCTGTGCCAACCGATCAGGGTGCGGGGGATAGATGCGGCCAGAGATCGACAGGGTCCGAGAGGAGGCCGGTGTAGCACAACATCGTGGGCCATCCACCGTTTCTGTCGGGACCCTGCGTCAAGAGGATCGGAAGATCGGCACCAACGCGGCGGGGGCTTGGGTCCCCGAGAGAGGATAAATACAAACCCATCTTGAAGCAAATATCGCGTGCAGGGGGTAGAAATATCTCCGACCCTCTCCCACGAGGTTGGTCTCCATTTGAGACGTCATAATGGTTTTGTTCGCAGGTCTTGGAATAGTATTGACCTTGTTACCCGGCATTGACCTGGGGCTAGGGTAGGTAGAAGCGAGCTCGACGGAGAAAAGTTCATGTCCAACCTATGCGGCATGCATAGAGCAGAAAATGCCGACATGCCCCTCCGCAAAAACATGTCTCTCAAGGCGTGCGTGCTTGTCGACATGTCTCGGTCAGCGCAGACCCGCCTGTCAAGCTGACAATATACCAACTTGCTGGGACCAGGGAGGTTCCGTTAATGAGCCGCGGGCGCGGCAAGATGCTTGCGGCAGGTAGGTAAATGGCCCAGAGCAGTAAACTCATCGACAAGGACACGATTGGCCAATCAAGCGCAACATCCGCTGAGAGGCAGTGGAGAAGCTGAGTTTTTTCTGCAGACTTCTTAACCAAAGACGCCGTGGATTGGCCCGAGCGGGGTTTCGGGTTGCAGAGGCCGAATCACACGAATCATCCGATCGAAGGAGCCGTAACGTGCAACCTCGAGTCCAACAGTGCGGCTTGGTCTGGTTGTCATTTGAGCGCCGAGAGCAAGTGCAAATGTGAAACTCAAGAGGTTGGCACTGTAGTATCCGATCTCATCTTTTTCGTCTCTAGCCCTTTGCCTTGCCGGGCTGCCGGGGCGCAGGGACTGTCGCATTCAGGATATGGGAGCGTCGTAAGCGGCACGTCGTGTAAAAACTCCGTCAATTAATCCTCACGGTGGCGGGGCGCGACAGATAGGGCGGGAGGAAGCGAGCAGTTTGGTCATTTACATAGATTGCTGTTCGTGCCTTGAGCACGTGCGGGAAATGTTGTCCTCGCGGACGAAATCCGGGTGAGTCGGTTGGAACCATATTTTACTTCTCCCATTTCGGCAGAACCATGGTTTTCTTGACCTAGTCTCGGCGATTTGACCACAAGACGCTCTGCCATTTGGCCGTCCCCAGTTGAGGATGAACTGGTGTAGTGGAGTTAGGGCTGCGAGACGTCTGGCAGTGCCGATATGTTGTGTCCCATTTGCTTGGCTGCAGATTGTTCCAGGATAAGAGAACCGGACTTGCAACGAATCGCCAGCCGGCGTGCCCCTCCATTGCAGTGGCTAATGCAAGGGACCACCGCCGGTTCCCAACGTCAGTGGAAGCGAACACACACTTGTGATAATATACAACACGGCGGCCCGTCAATCGTCTCGCTGCAATGTGCTGTCTGTTGAACGAGTAGGGTGTGCTCTTCATGTATCTGCCACACCCAGCGGTGCATTGGGTCGGGCTCGCCTGGAGGCCATCTGTCGGTCGCCGGCTTGGGCTACGCGAGGGACAGGCGGTTTGTAGACTTGTCCAACATCAGCACTCCCTGCGTCTGCGAACGACGCTGACAGAACCTGCAATCACGTTAGCTGGTGTCATTGTAACGCATTGCCGCACGACGACATTGGCAGACCGGCATTGGTCTGAACGCTGCTTGAGGGCCAAGCAGCGTCCTTGTCGCCATCAGGTCATGAATGCATGTCATTTCGATTTGACACGTTGCAACCCCCATGCGACAGCCGATAGCCGTGCAGCGCCGAAGCTTGTTGCGGCACTCTCCGGTCAGACGCGCCGAAAGTTGGCCAGCAAACTGGAGGATGATGCCCAGCAAGGCCCCACTCCAATAGACGCAGCTCGATATCATATTGCCATGCTGTGCGATCTTAGTTGGAAGATCATCGACCCTCGAACCAGCTCCGGCGTAAGTTGCCATACACTGAGTCTTGCGGCCCTGAAGCAAACCTGGTTTGATGGAGAGGAGTGGGGTAGCGATACCAAATCTTAGGTCACGTCACAGCCACGGACCAAGAGCTGAGTAGATAGGTAGCTAGCTCCAGGTATTCCCAGCGATGACTTTGGTCTGGGAATAGCACAGGGTTGACTGGGGCAAACTCTTCCGCAAAGCTAGTGTAGCAGCACTACGGCCTGCACGCAAGCTGGACGGTCCTTCAAGTCTGAGGTGTGGAATCTGAAGCCCTTGTGGCCTGCGAGACTCGAAACCGAGTGTGCTGTACCCTCAATATCGACCTGCGATGTCAACATGCACCAGACCGGAAATGCACGCCTGTTAAAGCCAATTGCGCAGCGCCGGCAGTTGTTTTTCGATGCTGACCGAATGTTGGGTTGGAGGGGAAAAAACGCCCAATATCATCCGAGCACCGGCTGGGATTTTCCTTGCTGTGCATTCCGGCGCTGCTGATTGGCGGCACAATCACGGGAAGTATAATCGTGAGAATTCAGACTGTGTAAAAAGTTGGGACGTTGGAGGGGCGGCAAGGCGGTCATTGGCTGACCGGGTGGTCTTGGCATACGTTGCTCAGGAATGTCGTGGACTCGTGGGACGGCAGCCGGTCCGGGCCAGTTGCTCCCTGGCACAAGCTCTGTCGAGAGATGGTGGTCGCGTCGCTTGGCAGGCATTGGGAGAGACGCGACGGTCGGAAGGGGTCGAAACGCGCTTATGTAAGGTACGCGAACCACAGCAAATCAGATCGAGAAGATAAATGACCTAGACTCCAATTCCTAGGTGTGAGCTGTCAAACTTTGTCCGCTGCGTCCCCCGAGGACATGCGGCCCACAAGATAGTGAGTAACGAGCGGCGGGTGACTGCACCAGAACGGAGGCTGCTCCCCGGAGGACAGCGGAGGGAAAAAAAGCAGACTCGATCCCACCGTTACCACGACCCGACGCTCCCCAACCACGGATCAAACCTTAACCCCAAGGAACGAGACCCTCCCGTTTCCGCTTACCGACAAGAGTTTTAACCGCTGTCTCCGATGCCAAAAACACGTGTATTGTATTAACGTCCACCGGGATGGACATCTGGAGATGGCCCAGATGGGACACGACGCTTTTGGAGGTTGGGACGCTGCTGTTGCTGTGGAGAGTGTGGACACGCTGAGTGGAATTCGCTCGATAGCTGAATGCTCTGGTCCGGCCGGGAGAAGCCAGTTCGAATGAAGGGGGAGATATGGACAATTGTGAGGTCGGTGTGCGTAAACAGGTGTTGAAAACGGTGGTGATGCTCGTCAAGAGTCGCAAGATGACAGACGCGATTTGTGAGTGCGCGAGGTGAGACGGCCGCGAAAAGGGACAGGACAGGAGATTGGGAGCGTCCCCCTTGGGAGGAGTCAGGGCCGAGCGGCCGTCCAAAATGGTGGCTCGTCGCCGCCAAGATCCCCCCGTTTCCACCAACAGCCACAACCACAATCCACTCCGCATCCAACGGCCACGCAGTCTCCAACCTCAGAATTTTCTCACGGACAAATTGGGCACGATGAAACCACAAGGGACCATGTCAGCCTCTCGCGCCGTTTTTTGTAAACATGGGCGAGACGCTGACTCCGGGGCCGGCCGCCGTGACCTGGCTGACTCCCGCGAGAACCAGGGACGGCGCTCTGAAAGCGCTGCGAAAGCGCTGTGCTTGGCGCTAGCTGACTGTCCCATGTTGAACAAGCAGCTTCCTAGATTGGTCTGGTCGCTCGGCCTTTGTTTACCTCCGATTCTTGACTGTTGACTGGCGTTTGCCCGACTGCCGCCGTATTGCATGGCAGCTCATTGCCCCCGTTCGACCTGCAACTCTTGGCTTGGTAGTCGAATAAACTCAAGATTGCGTTGCGGCCACGGCAGACAATGTCGATGCATGTTCATTGAGGAGAGGAAGCTTGGGGAGGGGTGTGATCATGTCTTTGCTTGGATGTGGGGCCCAGGCGCTGAGCCCGTGAGCTTAACTGGGCCTCCCCGCCACATCTCGACAGCTTCCAACCACAACAAGTCAAAGCTCCTTCTCCCAAAGCAGCGGTCGAAGAAGCGAGCAAAACGAAGAAGAAAAAGAAAAACCATTTTCGCTTCGACGCAGCTACTGCACCAGGAGGCGGGTGCTGTGTGTTGACACCGACCAAACATCGGAGCCGTTGTCGCAACCCCAGACGTTCCCCCACATCATCGTCTGCCCAACAGTTATTCTTCACAAGTCCTCACGTGGTCTGGATGGCCTCAGCCATTGAACATTGACTCACTGGACCCGGCCGGAAAACGGAGCAAGTGTCTGGAAGACATCTCATGGGTGAGAACTGATTGGTGTCGGGCCACCCATCGGCAGAGCGACTGGCCAACCCGAAGGCCGCAAGCTGCAGCTGCTCGCAGCCAGCCATCCGCGTCTGCCAACCCCACGCCCGACGACATCAAAGCTCCAGGCCCGATTACACGTGGTGCCAGTCCAGTGTGACCGATACCTGAGACTCCGGTTTTCGACGACCCACGTACGCACCCGTGTTTCTGAAGCTGCTGAGCGAATTGACAAAGGCCGTCGCATCCCGGCCGGCCACTCACTGCCCGACCGCAGCAGTTCTGTCTGTCTGTTAGCACCGTCGCCGTGTGCAACGCGACCTTTGGCGACGACGGACAGGTGGAGTTGCTCCATATAATCGCCGGCCTGTCCCTGATCACAAAGCAAAAGAAAACAGGAGTCAACAGCGGGTCCAAGCAACTCGCACCAATTTTTTTTTTACCGCGGCTCTCTAGCGTTGGCAGCGGGCGACAAAGCCTCGTGCCGGCACCTGCCCTGCTCGTTGCTCGATCCACTCGCGATCCAACCGTCGCGCCAGCCCTCACCGGTCACTGGGCGTTGCGCTTGCCTGCGCCACATCGGCTAACTGAGCTTGCCCTGGTCCAAGTTTTTTTTCTGCCCTCTCTGGTTGTTGGATGGCCCGGGCGATGCCCCGCAGAGAAAAACGGCCGGGAACCCAATTCGACCCCACCGCTGACGCTCCACCCGCCTGCTTTGCTCGCAACTCGTGCCATCCGAACCCCAAAAAACAAATACCCACGCCCCGCCACCTTCCCGGTTTTCCGGCCACCCCAAAAGCCGCAACCACCGTTCATGACCGCCAACAACCAGCACCTACGACCTCGATCTCGCCTTCGTGGTGCTCAAGGCACCGGCGCGTCAACATGTCGCCCAAGCTAAAGCCCTTGCTGCTCCCGCAGCTGGTGGAAGAGAAGCGCAAGCTTGAGCTCCAGCAAGCTGCGGACGGCGAGCACACATTCATTTACTACACACACAGCTCCTCGTCGTCCGACGTCGCGTCGCCTTCGCCCGCAACACCAAGTTTTCCACGATCCCACTCGAGATTCTCCGGTTCCGCCTCGTCGTTTGCATCGTCATGCTCAGATAGCCCCGCCTCGCCGTCGCAACCCACCCTCGCCGTGACCAAGACCAGCAAGTCGCAACTGCCTGACGTTCAAGAAGACCCGTTGGAGCGAGAGGAGGAAGACAATACTGTTGTACCGGGCTTTTGTGAAGTTGGCACCGGGCTCTACGACTGTCTCTGTACGTTTGTCTAGGCGGTGAGGTGGTTGTCGGTTTGCATGCTGACTCGCGCAAACAGGTGATGATCCCTGCACACACAGGAACGAGCTCATCCACAGCGCTACCATTTACCCTTACACCACAACTGAATTCGACTACGACCTGGGCTTCCTCAGCGACAATGACTTTTCCGGCAGTCCCCGACAGAAGAAGAAGAGGCGACACGGCTCCGATGCGAGCTTCTCAAGCTGGAGCGCGAGGTTAGGGTCCCGTTTACCCAGCTTGCCCCGATGGAGATCCTCGTCGCGACTGAATAACTTTGCATTGTCCCCCGCTTCGGACCCTTCCCTGGACCAGCGACCGAGCTTCTCTCGTGCTACGTCAAGTCGATCCTCTTCTGTCTCTGTTCCGCTACGCATTACGCCCGAGCGCGGATCTGAGCCGCCGCTCCCGGCAACCCCGGCCCTGTCCTTTTACGAGAGCCAAGAGAGCCTGTCCTCGCCGCTCGAAGTTTCGCAGCACCAAGCGGCCGCGGGCAAGACGATCGAGCGTGATCGGGCTTTGGCTACTACCCCGCTATTGCCTCCGCTGATGACCGAGTCTCCATTCGGTCGCTCGCTGCAGCCATCACCGCTCCAATCGCCGGCGGTGGCCCCATCCTCAGCTGTCGAGACGCCAGGCATGGGCCAGACATATCCCACGCCTCCACTGAGTGCCAAGGCTTCAATATCGTCTTTCCGCCGGGGAACCGTGTCGAGCACCTACAGCGAGGTGGCTTCTCCGATCCCGTATCTTTTGGACCACCAAGATGCCTGGTCGGACCGCCTCGGCCACGCCAATTTTACCATTGAGCCACGTCCCCACACACCGGACAGGGCCGATCTCGCCACCCTCCAGGCTTTCCGGGCCGATTGGGACCTCGCGCGAATTAATTATACACGACATCTTGTCCGCACAGGGGAGCACTACGGCACAACGTCCAAGACGTACGCCCTGACAGAGGCCAAGTGGGCCGAGATAGAGGGAGAGTGGCACCGCATCGAGAGCGACCTCATTCAGCGCCTAGACCCGCAGGGCGGCAGTGCGCTCGCAACACTGAACCTCCGGCGGGCGGCAGGAGATGTGCTTCCCGCAGCCATTCCTCGGATGCTTCGTGACGATGCGAAGTTCCCCGAACGTGGTGACGTCGACATTGTCGGACCCATGGTTCGGGACGCTGTCATGATCCGTGAAGGCCACGAGGACCGCAAGCACGCATCATCCGGATGGCTCAAGAACCTTGCCGAGAAGGTCAAGATACGCCGCTGACATTGCACGACGAACGAAACACACCCCATGTACCTACGATATGATTCGACGACGGAGGGGCAGGCAAGGGTGGCAAGGGGCCGCCACCCTTTGACTGCATTGTTATGTTTCTGCATTATTACGATACCCCGGCTCACGAATTGCAACGGTCCTTTCCACTTTGGCCTTGGAGTGGCCCGCATTATTATTTTACACTTAGCTCATGTTGTCTAGTATTATTCTGTGCTCCATGGCCTGGATAGGCTGTGGTGCTGTACATAGTTATCCCGCTCGGGACGGGTTCCCTTTGTATCAAGCAGGTGGCCGATCCTTATCGGGAGGGGTAGGCAGTAATGCCACACCACTGACGACGACTCGAAATAGACTGGAGGCGGGGTTCACGGCTCACGGCAGCTTTTGGTGGGGATGTTTTTTTTTATTCGCCAACATGTGGGAAGTGTCAGTCCAAGCGGGGTGAGAAAAACGGTAGAGGCATGTTGCTGGGCGCGCTAGGATTAGTGCGCTAGTGTTTGTATACCATGTCATGTTATGTCGAGGTGGTGGAAATATTTAGTTTTACTGTGCAGTTTCTCTCGGGTACCCGGGGTGAACAAGACGCAGTCTCCGGCCCCGGATTCTTGTCTGGGGTGTCGAGGAGAAAGAGCGGAAAATTGAAAATTTCCAAGTCACTATGGTGTCATGAGGGAAATGGGGATGTGCAGATGTGCAGTCAGTTAACTCTATCAGTCTCAGTTTCGATCAGTCTCAGCCACTCCCGATGTTGTCCGCGTCTCGGGAAATCTTTTTTTAAAAAGAGAAAAGTGGAAAAATCCCACGAGACATGGCGGGTGCCTTTTCCGAATGACGAAACACGTGGCGTCCAACAGGGCGTAATGCCGGCATCCCCGCACGCATGCCTGCACCGCACCGCGACGTTCTTTGTGGGGGGGCAGCCAGCGCAGCGCAGGTCCTTTCCGGTCCGGTCATCGGTCGTTGGTGTTTGGCCAGCGGCCCGTTACAGGACAGGGTTGGCAGGGTTGGCAGGGTACCTACGATAGGTCTGGTAGGTACCTATGGTAGGCACCTATGTGGTTAGGTCGGCATGCAATGTCTCAGCCTGTGGGTAGGTGGGTAGGTGGGCAAGGTCCGCTTTGATGACTGACTGACTGACTGACTTGGGCATACAATTGAGATCGGTCGGTCGACCAGCTGGCTGACTGGCTGGCTGGCTGGTGATGGTGGCGGTGGCTTTGCCGTCTGGTGTGTTTCACAGGAAGGGTGGAAAAGCGAGACTTGCTCGAATGATTCGGTCAGTACTGGGATAGATGGCACCGGGATGGGACTGCAAGGAAGGGGAAGAGGAAAAGGGGGTAGGGTAGGGCAGAGTACCTCTCTAGGTCCCTTGGCTAAGTACCTACCTATCATAGAAGGGGGGCCTACGGTACCTATGTAGGTAGGGACCTATGGTATACAGGGGACCTATCTGATGTTCTGGATTGAACGAGGTGGAAAGCTGCAGGACTGCATGCCGCACCGACCACCTGCCCACACACCTACCACCCTTTCCTCGTCCAGTCCCTCCCCGGCCCCTCCCCTTTCCCGTAACGAATGAATGAATGATAGGTGTGTTGGTGTGTCAGTGGCTGATCGGTTATGTTCTGTATCGTGTTATGTTGTGGGCGGGAGAGAAGTGGAAGGAGAAGGGGGGTTGCTAAAAATGGGTAATACATTTTACCTACCTACCTACTTACCTACCTATCCACTACATAGAGGAGGACTAGAGTCGAGACTCCCACTTTAGAAACTGGGTTGGGAGTTAGTTGTGTACCTATATTAAGTGGGTAGATTAGTACAATACAAACCTATTTATACATTCCCCTCGTTTTTTTTTATTTTTATTTATTCATTTATTCATTTGCAAGTATAAGTAAAAGCGAGTGAGTAAACGACTTTGTAAACTATTTCTCACAACGAGCGCATTATTGTATACTGATTAAATCGCGTTAACTAATGGACGCTCGTTGTGCGACTAATCAAAATCGCTGGGGTTGGGAAATTGTTAGGGTCTGGCCAATCACATCTGCGGAAAAAAAAAAGCCCCTCCGTTGTCTGTTCCACTTCTACACCTAACAACAATCAGTGCAATGACGCTGCGAAAGCTCAGATCGGATTAAATTCGCTTACGTGTATCGTATCGGCGCGGATACAGTGCCGGACTAAGAATGGAAGTGCCAGCTCGGTTAAGCTCAGTCTGTCCACATGCATCAGCCTATCTTATCTGAAGTTGTATTGACATTGAACGAACTGACGGCGACTTGCATGCATATCTACTCAATTAAATGAGCTGGGAGATTTTTAAATGTGGTAACTAGATAAAGTCCACAACGTTGATGAAAACGTTGTGCTGGTTGTACTGGCAGTTCGCAGACATATACGGGAGAGCATCGACTGGGACAGCACTGCAGTCAGTCAGATGGGGTGGGGAAAAAAAAAAAAGGATCAGGCAATGTGAGGCGAAGGGTAAGGTACCTACCTAGGTAGGTAGGTATGGCCCAGCCCCATCCACTGGACGTCCCCCTCTCGCTCAGACTTGGCAGATACTGTCATGTTGCGCTGCAGCGTGTGTCCTGAGCCACCACATGCAGGTCAATGGAAGGCAAAGTGCAGGCTAGCTACCCTCCGACGCGCACATGAATTTAGGTAGATGGGAAAATAAATTGGAATGCAGATTGGCGAGTTCCAATCATTTTTTTTGGTCATGGCCTTTCTGGGCAACCCCAGCCTGCGATTGATGTGGTGTTTCGTAGCTATGTTGGCTTTGTGGCTCGTCTTGTCTTGGTACCTTAGCTTGTAAACTTGGGAGCGGGAGGGGGAAGCGGGAGGGGAAACGATGGTGTGTGTGTGTTCAATCAGTGTGCCGTCTGGTGGTGGTGCACGGGTCCTCTTGTGTCTCGGTCCAATCGGGGTGGTCATGTTGCAAGAGACCAGGCTGTAAGACGACTAGCATGGACTGGATCTGACATGGATCGGTCCGGAGACGAAACCCCGCTTTACTTCACCTCACCTCACTCCTCACTTACCAGACCACCATGAAAATCTAATCTAACTCCCTTTCAATGAAAAAGCGTGTTTATTTCCTACGGGAATGTAGGAACGCGGA
>Ga0247763_1000756_pt1 | contig 19349 bp, 17 predicted proteins | sample UWRJL141409B4_FD_179926 | JGI IMG/M metagenome (GOLD analysis project Ga0247763, IMG submission 179926) | Plant litter microbial communities from Arlington Agricultural Research Station in Wisconsin, United States - UWRJ-L141-409B-4 | ecosystem: Environmental > Terrestrial > Plant litter >...
GCGTCGGCGAGATGCCGGCGAGCGACCCGCTGCGCGAGCCCTTGCGGCGCTGGGTGTACCGCCTGGCCGAGCAGCGCATCGACCAGGTGACGACCAACGCGCTCGTCCGCGAGCGGGCGAAGGAACATCGCCCCGGCGACGCGCCGGGGCGACACGCGATCAGCTTCGGGCAGATGGTCCAGCGCGCGCTCGGAGACGCGCCGCGACGCGAGAGCTGGAGCCGGCTCGTCATCGAGCATTCGCCGCCGATCTCGGCGCGCGTCGTCGAACTCTGGCAGCGGCGGCGCGAGGTCGCGCGGCGCATGGGGCTCGCGCATCCCGGCGAGATAGAGGCTCCCCTGCCCGACACGGCATCGATCGCCGAGGGTCTGGCGAAGACCACGCGCGACCGGGTGCGCGAGCTCGGGCTGGGCTCGCTGTCGGCTTTCTTCGAGCGTGCGGTCGGCGCCGACGTGCCGGGAGCATGGCCCGCTCGCATCACGCCGCAGCGGATGCTGGACTACTTCCGCGACTCCGATCTCTTGCGGTCGCTCGACCTGAAGGTAGCGCCGCTGCCGCCGTCCATCGGTGCGGCGAGCTTCTGCCGAGCGCTCGGGCTGCTCGGTGCTGCGTGGTTCGAGGCCCTGGCGCCGCACGATCAGCCCTTCGTGGTCGCTCATGATCCGTATGGGCTCGGCCGGCACGAGGCCGCCGCGCTGCTCTCGCTGTTGCCGCTGAACGCGCGCTTCGCCCGGCGATACCTCGAGATCTCGCCGCACGCGCTGCCCGACGTGCAGCGCCGGATCGCACAGCTGTGGCTTCTCGACCTCGCCACGATGGCGCTGCGCGTGCGCTGCCGCGAGGCGGCGCTCACGGGCGAGCGGGCCTTTCGCGAGGCGTTCGCCGAGCTGACCCATGCCGACCTCGGGCTGTCGTTGCCTCTGGACACTGCCGGCGCGCTGCCTTCGCTCGGCATCGAGGACGAGCAAGCCCTGCTCGGCAGGCTCACGGCCGTCAGCCGAGCGGAAGAGCTCGTCGAGGCGCACGACGAGGACTGGTTCCGCAACCCGCGCGCCGCCGAGCAGCTGCGCGCGGAGGCGCACCGGCCCCCGAGCATCGTCGCTGACGCCGCGCGGGTGACGCGCTCGCTCGAGCTGACGAAGAAGCGGCTCGAGCAGCTCTTGCGCTGAGCCCCTTCCGGCGGCGGGCCTGCTGTCGCCGAGCGAGTGCGGTCGCCGGCCGCGGCTGCTCAGAGCAGCGCGAGCAGAGCTGCGGCGCCGACGATGGCGCCGAGGGTAGCCCCGACGCTGGTGGCGAACCCGATGATGAGCACACGGGTGAAGCGGTTTTGCCGCCAGTCGGCGAGAGAGGCGACGTGGCTCAGCGCCTCGCGGTCAGCCACCGTCGGCCGCATCGAGGTGGCCTCGACCCAGGCCGCCAGCACGCCGGCGTCGAAGCGCGGGATGAGACCGGTGAGCGGTGAAGCGAGCGCTGCGACCAGAACGGTGAGCAGCTGAGCGCGAGCCACCAGCGAGAAGATGGCGACGAACCCCGCGTTGGGCACGGCCCAGGCCGTGAGCAGCGACCCCAGTTCGAGCGGGCGCGATCGCTGCGCCACATAGAACATCGCGAGAACGAGCGCGGGCAGCACCCAGGGCGCGAGCCGGCTCAGCCAGCTGCGCGACGGGATCTCGCTGAGCGCACTGCGATCGACGTCGGCATGCAGGTAGCGCACCATGCCCCCGACGTGACCCGCGCCGACCACGCCGACAATGCGCTGGCCGGGGGCCTCGCGGATCGAGCTCATCAGAAAGCGGTCGCGCTCATCGATGAGGGGCCGCTGCAGCCGCGGCATCACCTCGGCGAACTCCCTCACGAGCTCGCCGATGTTATCGCGGTCTTTCAAGGCCTCGACCTGCTCTTTGGTGATCTCGCCCTTGGCGAAGAGCGAGCCCACGAGCGCGCCGCCGAGCTGCAAGCAATCCCACGGGCTGAGCGCCGCCCAGGTCCGCTTCAGCGTGGCTTGAATGTCGCGGTCGGCGAGCACGAGGCGGGCGCCCACTCGCTCCGCGTGCTCGATCGCCGCCAGCATCTCGGCGCCGGGTCTCACCCCGAGCTTCTCGCCGAGCCGGCGCTGATAGCTGCTGAGCGCGAGGCTCGTGAGCATGAACAGCACGCGGCGCTGGCGGATGACGTCGAAGATGTCGAGGTGCCGCCAGCGCTTGGGATCGACCAGGGCCTGGTGGCGAGCGGCGTCGAGCTCGACACAGACGGTGTCGGGACGCAGCTCGTCGATGACGCGGCCCACGTCTTCGACGCTGCGTTGAGACACGTGCGCGGTGCCGACGAGGTAGATCTCGCGGCCCTCGTAGCTGAGGAGGGTCACACACTCGAGCTCGTCGGCGCTCATCCCAGCGCCATGGGGTACTCGCGCGCTTCGAAAGGCGCAAGGGCCGGCGGGCGGCGCGCGAACCCGGCGATCGCGCCGACGGCCTCGAAGGCTGACGAGCCTGCGCCTCGTGAGAACCGCTCGCGCTCACGACCGCGACTTGCCACAGCGGCCGAGCGGCCACGGAGGCTGCGTCTGTGACCGAGACCCGCGGTGAACGACAGCGCGCGGGTTGGGGCTCCCGCGCGCCACGAAAGGCGCGGGTTGGGGCGCCCGCGAACGCCAGAAAAAAGGCCCCGTGATCGATGCGGAGCGCACGCGAACTTCGCTGCGCGCCGCTTGCGTGAGCTCGCGAGCGCGAGGGAGACTCGGCGCCGTGACGTACTCGACTCGCAGCGCGATCGATGATGCACCCAGTGAGCTGGCGAGCACGCTCGAGGCGCTGCGCAGCTCTCAACCCGACCTGATCGACCTCACCGTCTCGAACCCGACGCGCGTCGGTCTCTCTTACGCCGGCTATGGCCTGGAAGGGCTCGCTGCATCCAGCGCCGGCGCCAGCTACTCGCCCGACCCGCTCGGTCTGCTCAGCGCGCGGCAGGCGATCGCGCGGCACTGGCCGGGTCGCGGTGCGCGCCCCGATCCCGAGCACGTGTTGCTGTTGCCGAGCAGCAGCGAGGCCTACCTGTACCTGTTCACGCTGCTCTGCGACGCGGGCGACGACGTGCTCGCACCTGAGCCGAGCTACCCGCTCTTGAGCCATCTCGCGCGCTACGCGGGCGTCTCGCTGGTGCCGTATCGGTTATCGTACGACGGCGCCTGGCACATCGACATGGACTCGGTGCGTCGCGCACGCAGCCGTCGCACGCGAGCCATTTTGCTCGTCAGCCCCAACAACCCGACGGGCTCGTACACGAGCCAGGTCGAGCTCGACGCTCTGGCGCGGCTCGGCATCCCGCTGGTGAGCGACGAGGTGTTCGCCCGCTATGATCTCTCGCCCGAGCGCCCCAAGCTCCAGAGCGCCCACGGAGCCACCTCGGCGCTGACGTTCTGCATCGACGGTCTGTCGAAGTCGGCGGGCTTGCCGCAGGTCAAGCTGAGCTGGCTGGCAGTGGGTGGCCCTGCTGAAGAGGCGCGCGAGGCGATGCGCCGGCTCAGCTGGCTCGGGGATACCTTCCTGTCGGTGGCGACACCGATTCAGGAGGCTCTACCGCGCCTGCTCGACCGCTCTGCCGGGTTCCGGGGTGAGCTCGGCGTGCGGCTCGCAAAGAACCTTCACGGCCTGCGCTCGGCGCTGGCGGGGTCGGCGGCGACGGTGCTCACGTGTCAAGGCGGATGGTACGCCGTGGTGCGCCTGCCCGACGTGGCGAGCGAGGAAGAGTGGGTGGTGGCGCTAGCGACGCGGGCGCGCGTGATGGCGCATCCCGGGCACTTTTACGACTTTCCCGACGGCGCGCCGCACCTGGTGCTGAGCCTGCTCCCGCTGCCGGAGACGTTCGCGCGGGCAGCGGCTGCCATCCGTCGCGAGGTCGACGTTCGGACGTTGGCGCCTTCCGAAATGTAGAAGGAAGGGGCCCTTGGACCCTCTCCGATCTCAATCGAGCGTCTTTTCGACCTTGTCTCCCGCGTTATCCAGCGCCGAGTTCATGCGCTTGCCCAGATCGGAGATCTGCGCGTCGAGGTCGCTCTTGGCTTTCTCGATGTCGGCGCCAGTCTCGGCTTTGAGAGCGCCGAGCTTCGCCTTGGTCGCGTCGAGCTCGGCCTGGAGCTTTTGCCGCGACTCGTCGATGCCGGAGTTGGTCTGCGCCTCGAGCTTGCCGAGCGTGGCGTTCAGGCGCTCGAGCTGCGCGTTGGTCTGCGCCTTGAGGGCCTCCATCCGGGCCTGTACGTCTTGCTTGGCCCGCTCAGCCTGATCGTTGGCGGCGGCGGTCGCGGCATACGTGTCTTGCTTGATGCCGTCGGCCGTTCGCTCGCAGGCCGCTGTCGCGGCGAGCCCCGACGACAGGAGCAACACCGTTACAAACTCGTTGGACAACCGGCGTTTCATGCGCTGCACCTCGCCTCCAACGTAGCAGCCGCGCGGACGGACGGGAACTCGCGCGGACGCTTCGGGCAGCGGCCGTCCGAACGAGCGGCCACGTCTCGATGCGTCGAGCGTGGCGCTCGCGCACGGCTCCGCTCCGAGGCAGCGCGAGGCATCGGGCATCGGGCGAGCGAGTCGGCGCCGTCTCCCAGCGCCGTCTTCCAGCGCCGTGGTCAGCGCGCCGTGGTCAGCGCGCCATCATCAACGCACCGCGAGCATCGAAGCGGCGTAGCCCGCGAGCAGCCCGAGCAGGGCGAGCGCAAGCAACCCCGCGGCGACGAACCAGACCGCGTTCGACGAAGCGGCGCCTGCGAGCTGTTTCATGGTCCGCGACATCGGCACCGGCTCGGCCGCGACGGGAGGCGCAGCCAGCGCGGGCGGCGGCGGCGGTGGCGCGGGGGCTTCGATCACGTGCCGCGTCACCGGCTTCTCGCGCTGCGCGCAGCCCTGCGCAGCGAGGTCGCAGCACGCCTGACGATCCATGAAGCCGATCGCCACGCTCGCGTCGGCCTGGCACGCTGCGTCGACGTCGGGGAGCGTCGGCGGGGGAATGCAGAGAATCTCGACCCGACTGATGCCCTGAACGACCTCGGCGATCTCGTGAGTGTCGGCGAGCCGCTCCACGAGCCGCTCCAGCTCGTGCAGGATCGGGCGGCAGTCCTGCGGGCGATCGCCCGGGTCGGCGCACATGGCCTGCAGCGCGAGCTCGGCGAGGGCCTTGGCCCATTCGCCCTGCGCAGGCAGCGCCAGCGGAGGCGGGATGCGCAGGCGGCTGTGGCTCGCTTTGGGTGAGGGCCGCTCGGGAATCTTGCGCCGAAGCGGCTCACGTTCCTTGGCGCCGCCGAGCGCTGCGGGCAAATCCGAGCTGCTCGCCCCCTCGGGCAACATCGGAACTTGGCTGGGCCAGGCATCGGGGTCGCTGATGCGCTTGCCGGCGAGGGTTTCCCACGCGAGCACTCCGAGGCTGTAGATGTCGGCGCGCAGATCCGCGGTATCCCCAGCGAGCAGCTCGGGCGCGACGTAGTCGGCCTCGGAAGGCTGGCGCTCGGACTCCTGCTTCTTCGCCGCCCGCACGTCGACACGCGCGACGCCGTCGAGCCCGATCACGATGGTGGAGGGCGCGATGACGAGGTGCGGGTGCGCCGCCATCAGCCGTGGGTTGGCGTGCAACCACGCGAGCGACTGGGCGAGATCCGACAGCAATCGGACCCGCACCTCGAGCCGCAGGCGCTCGAGCACGCCGGTATCGTAGAGCGCCGCCAACGTCAGACCGCGGTCCACGTGCCCGCCGAGGGTGGTCTCGCTGGAGGGGGCGCGTCTCTCGGGAACGGCAGGCAGCTTGATCTCTCGGGGAGCACGCGCTGCGACCTGCGTCGCCGTGCTCCGATGAGCGTCACTCACTGCCTTGTGTTGCGCGCTGCTCTTCCTCTGCATCCGTGCGTTTATCGAACGGCTGCGAGAGTACTTTCTGGAATCAATTGTCACTGCACATACCACGCACCGATTCGTGTCGGCTTCTCAGTTTGGCCTGGGTGGCAGCGTCGCGTACGGCTCCCAGCAGCCAGCAGGGTGCAACAGCGCCGCGGCGCTCGAGCGGCAACCTGTCGTGATTGGTGCGATGATTGGCGGATAGTCGCGAACCGCATGAAATCCGGTCGTCAGCGCAGCCGCCGCGAGCTAGCCTTGCCGGCTCTTGACCACCACGGCGCTACCCTCGAAAGAGAAGGTGAGTTCTTCCATGACGCAGGTCGACGCACAGGCTGACGCCACCGAGGGGTCGACCCCCGAGGCCGGCGATGCCCCCTCGCGGTTCAACCGGGAGCAGTTGCTCCGTAAGGGCCATGCCTTCATGAACCGCGTGCTCGATTTCGGGCAGCGCAAATACCATCGCGCTCTGGGGCATGCCGCTGCCGTGATGCCCGAGGGGCCAGTCGGCGGTCTGTGTGGGCTGACCGCGCAGTTCCCTTTCACGTCGGAGCAGATCCTGCTCGGTTACGCGCAGGGCATGTTCCCCATGGACAAGCGCGGCGCCATCCACTGGCACTGCCCCAACCCGCGCTGCGTGCTGCCTCTCGACCAGCTGCACGTGCCGTCGCGCATCAAGACCTACCTGCGCAAGGGCTTGTTCCAGCTCTACTTCGATAAAGATCCGCAGGGTGTGCTGCGCGCCTGTGGGGATCGCAAGGACACGTGGCTCACGCAGCGCGTGCAAGATGCGTATCAGGCTCTGTTCGACCTCGGCGCGATGCACACGGTGGAGGCGTGGAAGGGCGATCGCCTGGTGGGAGGAGCCTTCGGCGTGGCGCTCGGCACGGTGTTCACCGTCGAGAGCATGTTCAGCCATGAAGACCACGCCAGCAAGCTCGCGTTTGCGTTCCTCAGCCAGCACCTGGTGCAGCGCGGCTTCACGCTGGTCGACTGCCAGTACCAGCAAGAGCATTTCCGTCGCTTCGGCGCGATCGAGATGCCGCGAGAAGAGTATCGCAAGCGCATCGCGCTCGGGATGATCAGCCCTCCGACGTTCCAGGCGCCCAAGGGCTGATCCGAAAGCGAGCCGCCGTCAGGTCACTCGACGGCGCGGGTCGGCAGGGCGCCCTTGGCGTCGCCGGACCCGTTGGCGCGCAGCAGCCGGCGGCCGCGCACGAGGCTGAGCGTCTTGCGCGCGGCGCTCCCGACGGGGCCGCGCAGGACGGCATTGAGCACGCGCTGCCAGAGCGCCCACGCGACCATGAGCCGCCGGTGCAACCACTCGCCGGCGCTCTCGGCGGGCGACTGCAGCGAGCGCCGCTCGGACCAGAGCGATCGCATGAAGGTCGCGACCTCGCGCTCGATGCCGCGCTGACGCATCAGCGTGCGGCGGATGAACGCTTCTGCTTCGGCCGCGTCGGCGTAGCGAACCTTCGCGTATTTCGACAAGATCTCGCGCACCTGCCGCTGGGGCAAGCGGCGGATGCGCCGCGCCTCGTTCGCCAGCATCCACAGCGGCAGCTTGATCTTGCCTGCCACGTAGTCGGCGTACAGGAACGTGCGGGCGTTCGGCAGCTGAGGCTTGTACTTCGCGAAGCGCGTGAGCTCGGAGCGGCCGTCGGAGAAGAAGGCGCGATCCCAGTCGATGTTTATCGGCAAGCGCAGCGAGCCGAGCAGCGCGTACTGGCTGGTGTTGGTGTCGAGGTTGTCGAGGAACCACTCCCAGGCGTGGTCGGCCAGCATCACGGCGCGCTGCTCGACGGTCCACGTGGTCGTGTCGGCGGCGAGCTCGTGGCTGATGTTGAAGTCGATGAAGGGCTTGAGCAGACCGGTCAACGTGCCCTCACCCTCGAGCTCGATGGCCATGGCGCGCGCGGGCACCGCGGGTCGCCTACCGAGGCGCCGCAGCTCATAGGCCGCTTCCTCGGCCGCAGCCAGCGGCGCTTCGCACTGCTTGAATGCGTAGCAGGCTCCTGATTCGGAGCAGAGCGCGACGAGCGGCTTCGAGCCGGCGCGCGCCTCAGCTTGGTCGCCACGGCGTAGCGCTTTTGCCTCCTCGGCTTCGAATTGATCGACCTTTAACTCGGTCATGAGGGCCTGGAGGGCCCGCTCGATCCGACCACGAAACGACGCGTTCTCGAGAAAAGTGTGCAACATTTTGGGTTCTGGCTCCGATCGCTGATCGGCCTTCAACATCGATTAAGCAAAGGGCGCGCCGAGGCGGGCGCGGGAATCGAGACGGTCAGATGCGACGCATCGCTCACCTTTCCGACCTCCACTTCGGCACCGAGACGCCAGCGGTCCTCGACCAGCTCGGGCAGAGCGTCCGAGCGTTCGAGCCACACCTCCTGGTGGTGACGGGGGATTTGACGCAGCGAGCCCACGCCAGCCAGTTCCGGAGCGCGCGCCGTTTCCTCGACACGCTGCCGTCACCCCAGCTGATCATTCCGGGCAACCACGACATCGCGCCGCTGTACAAACCCCTGCACCGGATGTTCGCGCCTTACGCGCGCTACCAGCGCTACGTCACTCGCGAGCTCGACGGCGCCTTCTACGACGACGAGCTCCTGGTGCTGGCGCTGTCGAGCGTGCAACCATTCCGCTGGAAGGAGGGTACCATCTCCTACCGGCAGCTCGAATGGATCGCCGAATACGCCCAGCGCTTCCCGAACCAGCTGCGAATGCTCGCCGCGCATCACCCGCTGGTCGAGGCAGAGACGGCGCGGACGCGGCGGCTGCGCCGACACTCGGCCCTGATGCGCGTGCTCGACACCGCCGACATCGCCGTGTGCCTGAGCGGGCACCTGCACACGAGCTTCAGCGGGCTGGCGGTGACGCCGCTCGATGACGCGGGCTCGGTGCTGGCGGTGCATGCCTCGACGGCCACCTCGACGCGCTTGCGCGGCCATGAAAACGCCTACAACCAGCTCACGCTCGAAGGTAGCCGCCTGCGCGTCGACGCCGTCGGGTACGACGGAAAGACGTTCCGAAGGCTGGCGAGCTCCGCCTACGAGCGGCAAGCCGGGGTCTGGCAGCTCCGCACGGGCGACGTAGCGGTGCCGCCGGGGTGAGCTCTCGATGATCATGGGATGACGGGATGACGGATGGGGGAGCCGATCGCTACCTTCCCGCCTTCTCGCCTTCCGGTTCGAGATCCGCCTCGGCGACTCCAGCGCCGTTCGAACGCAGCTCGGCAGCGACGCGCTCGGCGACGTCGCGCGTCGCCCGGGCGAGAGCGTCGGCCATCGCCTTGGCCAGCGCGCGCCCCGCATCGGCATCGGGGCCTGGTCCGAGGTTGACCTCGACCGTGACGGTGCGCTCGAGCAGCGCGCGGCGTTCGTCGCGCAGCGTGATGAGCAGGCTGAGCCGGGCGCGCGGCGTGCCTTGCCGCACCTCCTCGAAGCTCAGCACCTCCACGTCGAGCGTCGGCGCGGTGCCGGAGACCACGCGCTGGAAGCTGCGGGTCTCGAACAGCTCGCCCTCGAGCGCGCGCCGCACGAATTGCTCGGGCGGCTCCGTCCACCGCCGATCTTCGTAATATGCGAGCTCCGACTCGTCGACCCGGTAGGCGATGCGCTCTTCCAGGTGCGCGGCGGGCTCGATGCGGCCGACGCGCAGCTCGAGCGGCGCCGCGATCCGCGCAGGCGATGTGGAGCCCCCCTCGGCCGCAGCGGCGGACGAGAGCGACGGGCTGAAGTAGCGCGGCGTCAGCGCCTCGCCCTTCGACGTGAAGGCGCAGCCGAGCGGCAAGATAGAGACCAGGAGCCATCGCGCTATCTTCATGGCTGCGCACGCCCTTTCAGCAACATGTCGGGGTCGCGCTCGAGCGCGTCGGTGAAGCGCTTGATCGAGCGCGCGGCGCCGCGCACCTCGCGCAGCGTGAGCTCGAGCTCCGGCCCGAGCGAGCTCGAGCCGCGCGCCATCTCCCCCACCAGCGCGAAGCTGCGCTCGGCGCTGGCGAGCACGCCATCCCGATTCTCCAGACGATCGATCAGGCCGTTGATCCGCGCCGTGGTCTGGTCGAACGCGCCGAGGCTCTGCCGCACGGCTGCCGACAGCTCGCCAGCGTCGAGCGCTCCGATCTCGCCGTTCAGGGTCTTCATCGCCTGGTTGACCTGGCCGAGCGCCTCGCCCGCCTGCTCGGGCAACCTCGCGCGCTCGACGGCCGCCATCACCGCGTCGAGGCGCGCCATGGTGCGCCCCAGATCGTCGGCGATCTCCGGGAATCGATCGGCGGTCTTCACGACCGAGCTCTCCAGGCCCTTGAGCGTGCTCGCGGCGGCGGGGATGGTGTTGGGCGGCGCGGCGAACGGCAGCTCGGGCGGCGGATATTCGGCGGCGTCGAAGTAGTCGATCAAGATGAACTTCACGCCGGTGATGCCCGCCTGCGCGAGCTGCGCCCTCAGGTCTGGGTGCACGGTGAACGACTCGCCTGTGCCGCCGAGGTTGAGGCGCTCGAGCTCGGGCACGGTCAGCTCGCTCGTGACCTGCACGTGCCGCTGATCGGGCGCGATGCCGATCGCCGCCACGCGCCCCACCGCGACGCCGCGGAACTTCACGGGCGAGCCGACGTCGAGGCCCTGCACCGACTCGTCGAAGTAGCTGACGTAGCGCACGCTCTCCTCGTTCCAGTTGCTCGCGCCGAGCGTCAGCACGAACGTGAGGCTCAGAGCGAGGCCGAGCAGCACGAACAACCCGAGCTTGTAGTGATTGGTCCCAGTTGCCATGGTCAGGCGGCCTCGCGCCGGAAGAAGCGTCGTACGCGGGGGTCGCGGCTCTCTCGCTCGAGGGCGCGCGGGTCGCCCCGGGCGATGATGCTGCGCGACTCCTTGTCGAGCATGATGCAGTTCTTTCCCACCTTGAAGATGCTCTGCAGCTCGTGCGTCACCATCACGACCGTCAAGCCGAGCGCGCGGTTGAGCACGATGATGAGCTCGTCGAGCTCGGCCGCGCTCACGGGGTCGAGCCCAGCGGACGGCTCGTCCAGGAACAGCAGAGACGGCTCGAACGCCAGCGCGCGAGCGATCGCTGCGCGCTTCTTCATGCCCCCCGAGATCTCCGCGGGCAGCTTGTCTTCGGCGGCCTCGAGCCCCACCAGCGCGAGCTTGGCGCGCACGATGGCGTTGATCGCAGGCTGCGGCAGGTCAGTCCACTCGGAGAGGGCGAAGGCCACGTTCTCGCCCACGGTGAGCGAGCTGAACAGCGCGCCCGACTGGAACATCACCCCATACTCGGGGGCCTCGCCGACCAGTCGCGGGGCGCCGACGCCGGCGATCTCGATCTGGCCGCCGATCGGGCGCTCGAGCCCGATCAGGTGCCTGAGCAGCGTGGATTTCCCGCAGCCGCTGCCGCCCAGGATGACGAACACGTCGCCGCGCGCGACGTCGAAGTCGGCGTTCTCGAGCAACACCCGGTCGGTGTGGCCCAGGGTCAAGCCTCGTACGCGAATCAGGGGATCTGTCATGAGGTGAGCACGCCGAAGAGAACGGTGAAGATGGCGTCGAGCAGGATCAACGAGAACAGGCTGATGACGACGGCGGACGTGGTCTGCCGGCCCACGCCCTCCGCTCCGCCCGCGGTCGCCAGGCCCTGCTGACAAGCGATGATGCCCAGCGTACCGCTGAACACGACGCTCTTGATCAAGCCGGAGGTGACGTCCCACGATGTCATCACCTGTTGCAGCTCAGTGATGAAGGCCGACGGCGTGACGTCGAGCGTGGCCGCCGCGACGAGCACGCCGCCAGCGATGCCGATCGCGTCGGCGAGCAGCGTGAGGGCCGGCGCCACCAGCATCAGCCCCAGCACGCGCGGCAGCACCAGGTAGCGGAGCGGTAAGAGGCCCAGAGTGCGCAGGGCGTCGACCTCTTCGGACACCTTCATGGTGCCGAGCTCCGCAGCAAACGCTGCGCCCGAGCGCCCACACACGATGATGGCCGTCATCAACGGGCCGAGCTCGCGCACCATGGCGAGCCCCACCAGATCGGCCACGAAGATGTTCGCTCCGAAGCGCGCGAGCTGCTCGGCGCTCTGATACGCCATCACGAAGCCCGTAAGAAAGTTGATCAGGAGCACGATCGGCACCGCGTCGGCGCCCGCGCGCTCCATGGTCAGCGTCACATCGCGCAGGTTGAGGCTGCGCGGCCTCTTCAGCGCAGTGGCGGCCGCGACGATCAGCTCACCGAAGAAGTCGAGCACGTGCAGCGTGGCGTGGAACACGTTCACGCTGGCCTGGCCCACCTGCTCCACCGCGTTGCGCGGCCGGCGCCGCGGGCGGCGCTTGAGGCGGCGGCGACCGTGCAGCTCGAGCAGCTTGCGATGCTCTTTGCCGGCGCCGACGAACTCGCACGGCACGCGCCGCTTGCCGAGCTCGGCGCGCAGGTGGACGAGCAGCGCCAGGCACGACCCGTCGAGCGACTCGACCTGGGACAGGTCGATGCTCACGCGCGAGAAGCGGCGCTCGCGCTCGAGCACCTCGGTCACCCGCCTCCAGAGCCCGGCGGCCTCCTCCAGCGTCAGGCTGCCGCCGATGGCGATCGCGAGGCCGCCGCCCTCGCTCTCGACGCGCCAGGTGAAGCCCGGCAGCACGGTGGCGATTCGCTCGATGCGATCGCCAAAGGAGTCGGGCCCTCGATCATCGAAAGCCCGGTCGCTCGCGTCGAGCTCGGAAGCAAAAGGCTGGGTCAACTGTGATAGGCCCCGGGCGAATCCGCTGCCGAGTTAAGCGAATTCCGTACCAGCGCCTTTTGCAGCGCTGGGGCGGGGTTCGCGTCGCCAAGGCGCCACGTCGGACACATTAGCGTCGCAGCTGGGGCGTTTCTGCCAGCTCGAGCGCGACGCGGCGCTCCGAAGCGGCACGTGCGCCGTCGCGAAGCGGCCGCTTCCTGCGAGGGTCGGCCTGCTCAGCGGGCTCGGGCCGACCGGGGAATACTCCGTGGCGAGATGCCCCTAGACGCTCGCTGCGGGCGGGTCGCCGAGGGGGCCAGGCGCTCCGCGCTGACGCGCGACTTCGTACAGTAGGATCGCCGCCGCCGCCGACACGTTCAGGGACGACTGGCGGGCGCTCGTGGGCAGGCGCACGAAGCGATCGCAGGCGTCGCGATAGGCGCGCGACAGCCCCTCGGTCTCGTTGCCGAGGATGATGAGCGTGTTGCCGGTCAGGTCGACGCGATCGATGAGCTCCGTGCCATCCTGACCGGTGCCCACGGCCGTGAGGCGAGACAGCGCCCTCCGCTCATCGAGCCAGGCGAGCAAGCCCGCGTGCGACGGCAGGCGCACCAGCGGCAGATCGAACAGGGTGCCGACGCTGGCGCGCACACAGGCTGGATCGAAGGGATCTGCCGCGTGACCCGTCAGGACCACGGCGGTGGCATCAAACGAGACCGCACTACGGATGATGCTGCCGAGGTTGCCCGGGCTCTTCGGGCGATCCACCGCGACCACGAGCCAGGGCTCGCGCAGCTCCTTCAGCTCGCCGAGCTCGAGCTCGCGCATGCGCGCCACGGCCAGCAACTCGGCTCCCTCGTGGCGCTCGGTGAGCTCGCCGAGGAGCTCGGCGTCGATCTCGACGTTCCGCTGCGCGACGCCGCTCTGGAGATGAGCCTCGGCCCAAGGCGAGAGCCTGCGCCCCGACGGATGCAGCAAGGCGTCGAGCTCCCAGCCATGCGTGACGGCGCTGTCGATGGCGGTCGTGCCCTCAACCAGGAACTGCTGCGTGCGGTGACGCTTCTGGCGGTTGGTCTTGAGCGCCAGCCACTCCTGGAACAGCGAGTTCTTCTTCGACACGCGCAGCGTACCGCGGGGCCGCCGCTGCCCCGTGCTCGGGTGGCTTGGCGCCTTGCTCGCCGGGCGCTCAGCCTCGGCCAACGAACGGCATCTTGGTGGCGAGCACCGTCATGAACAGCACGTTGGCGTCGAGCGGCAGGCCCGCCATGAACAGCACCGCCTTGACGACGTTGTCCACGGCCATCATCGGCTCGCTCATGATCGCGCCGTGCGCCTGCAGCACACCGGCCTTCATGCGGGAGGCCGTCTCCGTCTCGGCGTTGCCGATGTCGATCTGGCCGCAGGCGATGTCGAAGGCACGTCCGTCGAGCGCGGTGCTCTTGGTCAAGCCGCTGAGCGCGTGCTTCGTCGCCGTGTAGGGCGCCGAAAACGGGCGCGGCACCTCGGCGGAGATCGAGCCGTTGTTGATGATGCGGCCGCCGCGCGGCGACTGCGCCTTCATCAGCTTGAACGCCTGCTGCGTACAGAAGAACGTCCCGCTCAGGTTCACGTCGACCACGCTGCGCCACTCGCTCGGCTCGAGCTCTTCGAGCGGCACCGGGCGCGCGCCGAAGCCCGCGTTGTTGAACAGCAGATCGAGCCGCCCAAACTTCTCCCGGGTCGCCTCGAACAGCTGGGCGACGGCGCTCGGATCGCTCACGTCGGTGGGCACTGCCAGGCACGAGCCCGCGCCCGCCTGACGCGCCGTTTCATCGAGCTCGGCAGCACGACGGCCGGCGAGCGCCACCCGATACCCTGCGTTCGCGAGCGCGACGGCCACGGCTCGGCCGATACCGCTGCCCGCGCCCGTCACGATGGCCACTTTTTGAGTCATACCCACATCATCGCCTGGCTGTTCCGCGCGTTGCAATCGCCACCGCTCGCTTCCGACGAAGGTGACCCGAGCGCTCGCCGGGTTCCGTGGAATCGGGTCGGGTACGACTCGCCCCCACCGCAGCCGAGAGCGGGAGAATAGGCGCAAAAAGCGCAGCGAACGGAAAGATCGGGCTCCGATCGAAGCGACCGGCTCTCGGGGCGTTGACTCGTCGGGCGGTTCGCGGAGATATGGTCGGCGATGATGGGACGTAAACTGGTTTGCATCGGGCTGGCGGCAGTGGCGGTCAGCAGCCTCGGGTGCCACAAGCAGCCCGTGCTGACGACGCCGGAGAGCGATCAGATCGCGTACGCGTCGGCCTATCCCGAACGTCTGCGCGCGCTCCGAACCCGCTTCGTGGAAGACGAGGAGAAGGCGCGCAAGAGCTTCGACGGCCTGCGCACCCTGCCCCGCAACGTGCCCGCCTCGAACGCGGACGAGCTCGAGCAGGTCGTACGCCGCGCCGACGCGGCGGGCCGCTCGCAGCCCTACGTGGACGAGGCGCTGCGCCAGGAGGAGATCGACGCGATGATGGACGAGAACCGCAGCGCCATCCGTCGCCGCGTCGCCGGCTCCGTCGCGTTCGTCGCCAAGGAGAAGGAGTGCGTGAAGGAAGACGTCGACGCGCTGGCGGGCGCCGCGGCCACGGGCACCGACCGCGCCGTCGATCGCCAGCTGGAAGAGCGCCTGCGCGCCCGCAACCCCGCGCAGCGCTACCTGCGTTCTCACGTGGATGATTTTGGCGAGCAGCGCGCCGACGCGCTCGAGCGTCAGGTCGACGCGCTGTCGCGGGCGAGCTTCGTCTCCAACGTGCGGCTCGCGCTGTATCGCATCGAGCTGGAGGACGCGCTCGAGCAGGAGAAGGCGATCGCGACGACGCTGGAGCGCGACGAGGCCGAAGGCCGAGCCGCGCTCGACTCGCAGACGCTCACCAGATCACACCGGTTGGCGATCGAAGAGCAGGTGGCGCGCGACGAGGCCGCGCGCCGTGAGCTGCCCACCGAGGTGTCGGCGAGCAAGAGCGCCGAAAAAGACCTGGAGGCACGCGCGCAGCAGCTGCAAAAAGACTATCAGGCGTTGCTCGAGCAGCTGCTCGCCGAGCTCGCGACCAAGCAAAAGGAAGCGGTGGGGGCACCGGACAAGGGCGCGCCCAGTGGCTCCGGCGGCGCCGGCGTCAAAGCGAACGGCAGCGTGTCGGTGGGCGGCGGCTCGGGCGACCCCAAACCCGCGAGCGAGCCCGAAGACGCGCCCGCCGCGGGCGACGGTGCCGCGGGCAGCAGCGGCGAGCCCCCGATGGGTCCGCCCCCGGCGGGAAGCGGCGGCGCCCCCGAACCCGCCCCAGCACCTCCGAAGGCGCCCTGACGCTCGGGTCTATCTGACGCGGGAGGCCAGAGGAGAGAGACAGGAAGGTCGGAAGGCGGGAAGTGGCTTAATGGGCCGATCGGATCCGCTCGAAACCCCTACCCTCTGCTTCCGCCCTTCCGCCTTCCTGTGAATCCCCTCCGAGGCCCTCAGGCGAAATAAGCCTCGGTCAGCGTGAAGCCGCGCTCGTTTTCGGGGCGCGACGTGCGGCAGGGGTCACCGGCGGCGGCGGGCACCCCCGAGCGCACCTCGAGCCCGACGGGAGGCGGCGCATATTCGGCGCGGGGATCGAGCGGGTGCGGCGTGTTGGAGAGGATGACGAGGGTGTTGAGCTCGGCGCGCAGCTCGACGGACGAGCCAGCGCGCGAGTGACCCGCGACCCAGGCGAGCTTGCCGTCGAGATCGGCGGCGACCTTGACGAAGAAGTTGACGTTGGGCCCGATGTCGCGCTTGCCGAGGTCATACTTGCCGAGCTCGACCAGGAAGTTGTCGCGCGTGTTCTTGTGCCAGTCGTTGCGCAGCTCTTGGTAGGTGCCGCGGCCATAGCGCGCATCACTCTGCGCGCGGGTGCCGTGGCCCGTGATGGTGTCGTGCCAGCCGAGCGTGTCGTCTGTGACGGAGACGAGCACTCGGCCCATGTCGGAGTAGAGCACGAAGCCCGCCGTGAGGCGCGCGATGTGCTGCGCCTTGAGGGTGTCGGGCATGTTGTAGCGCTCGCTGGGATCGTCGGCGTTGTAGAAGAGCGCCGCGACGCTGGCGCCGCCCTCGAGATCCGTCAATGTGAGGCGCTGGCCGCGACGCAGCACGCGCGACCACGTTTGCCCGCCGCGCAGGCGCTCGCTCAGCACCACGGAGCCCGCCGGCTGGCGATCGACTTCACCCGTTTCCATGGGTGAATAGTCGCTCGAACGCGGCGGCCTCGACCAGCGGAAAAGCGGCGGAGCCCGGCCCGCGCGGTGTGTGCGAGGCCGCCGGCCGAGAGCGGCGGGCGGGCGCGACGAGGGTGCAGTTCGATCCGAACTGGCTCCGGAGCCATCGACTGCCTCCGCGGACCGCCTCCGCGGACCGCCTCCGCGGACCGCCTCCGCGGACTGCCGCTGCCGACCGCCTCCGCCGACTGCCTTGCCCGTGCCGACCCGCCTGCGCCCGCGCGGTTGTCGCAGTATCACCGAGCGCGTAAGATCATCTCCGTGTGGAAAGATTGCGGCCCGGGGCGCGCTCCGCGCGCTCTCGACGAGGTGCAGGCGCTGGTGGTGTTCGAGCGGTGATTCAGGCGGTGCATCCGGCGGCTCGCACCGAGCGGAGCCGGCGGCAGCCCGAGGGGCGCTGGCCCCCGCCGCGCTGGCGGCTCACCCTGCGCGGGTTGCTGCTCGCGCTGGTCGCTGGCTGCGCGGCACCGCCCGAGCCGCGACCGCCGCCCGCAGCGGCCGGGCTGGCGCCGCCGGCGGTGCCGCGCGTGCCGCACTCGTTCTCGCACGCCAAGCGGCTCGCCCGCGGCATCTATCGCGATCACCGCACGACACTCTATTGTCAGTGCGCGTACGATGGCCGCCAGCGCATCTCGGGCGATGCCTGCGGCTACGTGCCGCGCCATCCCGGCGCGCGCTCGGGGCGCGTGGAGTGGGAGCACCTGGTCGCGGCCTACGAGTTCGGCGCTCAGCGCGCGTGCTGGCGCGAGAAGACATGCCACGATCGGCGCGGGCGGCGCTTCGGCGGGCGGCGCTGCTGCCGGCAGCGCGATCCGGAGTTCCGGCGCATGGAGGCCGACTTGATGAACCTGTCGCCCGAGATCGGTGAGCTCAATTCCGACCGCAGCAACTTCCGGTTTGGTGAGGTCGAAGGAGAGGCGCGCGAGTATGGCGCGTGCGACTTCGAGATCGATCGCGAGCGCGACCGAGTGGAGCCCGCGCCGAGCATCCGCGGCGACATCGCTCGCGCTTACCTCTACATGCACGACACCTATGGGCAGGCGGCGCTGCCGCTCGCGCCCGACGAGCGGGCCCGCTTCGAGGTCTGGCACCGCGCCGATCCACCGAGCACCTGGGAGCGCGTCAGAAACGAGCGTATCGCGACCATCCAGGGCGTGCGCAACGCCTGGATCGAGCGCTGAGGGGCGTCTCTCGGGCGCTCAGCGCTCTCGGCAGACCGGAGCCGTGGTATGGACGCGCCATGGCCATTCGTTGGGGCATCATCGGTTGCGGCGACGTGTGCGAGGTGAAGAGCGGGCCTGCGCTGTACAAAGCGCCGGGCAGCGAGCTAGCGATCGTGATGCGGCGCGACGCGGCGCGCGCCGCTGACTTCGCGCGCCGCCACGGTGTGGCGCGCCACACCACGAACGCCGACGAGGTGATCGAGAGCCCCGACGTCGACATCGTGTACGTCGCCACGCCGCCCGGCGATCACGAGGCTTACGCGCTGCGCGTGGCCGCCGCGGGCAAGCCCTGCTACGTGGAGAAGCCCATGGCGCGCAGCGCTGCCGAGTGCCGGCGCATCCTCGAGGCCTTCGAGCGCGCGCGGAAGCCGCTGTTCGTGGCCTACTATCGGCGAGCGATGCCACGCTTTCTCGCGCTGCGCGAGCGGATCGCGTCGGGCGCGCTCGGGCAGTTGCTGGCCGTGAGCCACACGTATCAAGGGCGCGCGAACCCGAGCGCGGCGCCCGGCTCGAACCCCGCGGGCTGGCGCGAGAGCGTGCCGAACTCGGGCGGTGGCCTGTTCGTCGATCTCGGCAGCCACGTGGTAGATCTGATCGATTTCCTGCTCGGTCCGCTGGAGGACGTCAGCGGCAACGCCGCGCGCCGGTCGGCGCCGAAGGGCGCGCGACGCGGGCTCGCCGAAGACACGGTGGTCGCGAGCTTCCGCACGGAGGAAGGTGCGCTCGGCACGCTGCGCTACCAGTTTCACACCCACGCCGCCGTCGACCGGCTGGAGTTCGTTGGCACGCGAGCGACCCTGGCGCTCAGCGTTTTCGGGCAGGAGCCCATCGAGCTCACCACCGGCAACGAGCGCGAGCTCATCGCCGCGGAGCACCCCGCGCACGTGCACCAGCCACTGGTGCAGACGATCGTCGACGAGCTCGCGGGGCGCGGGCGCTGCCCATCGACGGGGCAGAGCGGCCTGCGCGCGTCGGTCGTGATCGATCGCATCCTCGAGAGCTATTACGGTGGGCGCGCCGACGCGTTCTGGTCGCGCCCCGACAGCTGGCCCGGACCGGAGCGTTGACGCTCGACATTCGCCCATCGAAGACGGGCCTGCGCTTCGAGGTCGAGGTGAAGGTGCGTGCCAGTCGCAGCGCCGTGCTCGGCGTGAAGGGCGAGCGGCTCTCGGTCGCGCTCGCCGCGCCGCCCGTCGACGGCGCCGCGAACGACGCCCTGGTGCGCCTGCTCGCCGAGCACTTCGACCTGCCGCGGCGAGACGTCGAGCTCGTGGGTGGCGAGAAG
>Ga0247763_1000757_pt1 | contig 19334 bp, 15 predicted proteins | sample UWRJL141409B4_FD_179926 | JGI IMG/M metagenome (GOLD analysis project Ga0247763, IMG submission 179926) | Plant litter microbial communities from Arlington Agricultural Research Station in Wisconsin, United States - UWRJ-L141-409B-4 | ecosystem: Environmental > Terrestrial > Plant litter >...
CCCAGGTGGGTGCAAAAGAGGCGACAAAGAGGTAAGTTGAGGCAATGACGGCTTTCGCGGGAGCTCCAGTAATGGCCATAGATTCGGACTTGGACGGGAACTCTCCCGGTGCGGCCGGCCTCGAGTAGACGGCAAAGAGTCCAGCGTTGATACTCAACCAGAGGCACATCAAGAAAGCGCCAACGAGAAGGGTAGGACGGCGACCCCAGCGGTCCATCCAGAGAAGAGCCGGCACCGTCATGACGACGTTGATGACAAATTGAATGCCGCTGGGCAGTAAGACGGCATTGCCACCGTTGGTGTCGGCGAGGCCAGCCATGGTGAAGACATAGGTGATGTAGTACATCATGACGTTCATGCCGGTCAGTTGCGACCAGATCTGGGTGAAGACGCCAATTGAAGTCCGGTTGAGCATGTTGGGCTTTAGCAGCTCAAAGTAAGTGACATCGGCATTGGCGCGCTCGAATTCAACAACACTTCGAATCTCCCCCAGTTCGCGATGTACCCATGGAGAGTCGGGGTTCCCTTTTCCATGGACAAGAGTCAGAACGTCCTTGGCCTCATCCCAGCGATCCTTCTTGGCCAACCAGCGAGGAGATTCAGGTAAGAACATCAGGCCGAGGTAGAGGAGGACGGCTGGTATGGCCTGAAGACCCCAGGGAAGTCTGAAAGCGGCGGATCCATTGATAAAGGAGCTGCCGTAGCAAATGAAGAACATGATCAGAATACCCCAAGTGATGGCCCATTGCTGGAAGCCGACCAAGCGACCACGCTTGGACGGCGGGGCAATTTCGGAGATGTAGACGGGGACCTGGGCTGAGCAGATGCCAACGGAGAAGCCGTTTATTATGCGGCCTACAACGAGCATCGGAATGTTGACGGAGGCGCAAACAATGATAGACCCAATAATCCTAAGCCAGTTAGACAGGTCCGGGTCAAACAGGGCGGGACGTACCAGATGATGGCGCCAATCTGGATCGAGGTCTTGCGGCCAAACATGTCTGAGACAACGCCGGAAACGAGGGCGCCTAGCCAAGAGCCGCCAGGCATGGCAGCGGTGATACCGCCCTGGACGGACTCGGTGGGTCCCATACAGAGGCCATTTTCAGTGAAGCCCTGCTGGTTGAACTGGCAGAGGTATGGCTGCGTGCTGATGATTGCGCTGGAGGATGTTAGCACGAGAGATATTTCGAAAAGAACAACCCCCTTCACCTCATAGACGATATATCGAAACCAAAGAGCGCCCCACCTGGAGAGTGGAAAAGTAAGTAAAGTCACGCGGATGTCAGAAAGGGGTGCCGGTAAAGACGGAAGATCGGCGGTACGGAGGTTGTGGGGACCCACCAATGACGGCGACAGCCGCGATGAAGTAGATATTGCCGACTTTGTACATCTTGTCAAATAGATCGAGAATCAGTCGCGCACGGTGCGAATGGTAGCCAGAAGAAGAAATTCTCCACGGGTTGGGAATTGCGCAGGTTGTGGTGGTTTTGAAGCAGGGCAGAAGACCGGACTCGGCCCCACTTCTTGGGCGACGAACTCGGGAACACTAAGGTAACCAGAATCGGGCCAACCAACTTCGTCATGCGAGGTGAATCAGTGTAACTTATTCTTTGTTGGTTGCGCTTGAAACAGGAACCATCGGATACCATGCTCGGTGAAATACATCTATGCCTCGGTTCGGTCCACCATTCATTGCATCCAGGTTCCCCAGATCTTTGGTCTTCATTGCTGGTGTGTGTGGGCTGCCTTCGGCCAAAAGCTTGATTGCGATCCCTGGACAGGATCCTTTCCGTGTCACCAACCATTGATCCAGGCCAATCATGGCGATACCCTGTCCTGACCGAGACCGACGATCACTTCCAAACCAACACAGCCCGAGTGGAACATCCTGGCACCTGGCTGGGGAATGGCTTCCATCACAGCCCCATGAGAATGACACGAGGGGAGATATACCGTAAACCTTTCCGCCATTTTTACTTCATATACTATTTCCGGTCTTCTCGCCGTCCGTTTCCATATGATGTTCGATTTGGAGATGGTGTAGTTATCCCCGTACTGCGCTTAGCGCCACGCATGCGGGGAGCCCGCTGTCATTTCCGCATGACGTCATGTTTGTCAACGGCCCGACTGGAGGATGCGGGTCGAGAACGGAATTTTCATGGCAACGTGGTTCTGCAACCGCGAGATCTTCCAAATGCGGATCAAATTTATTAAGTACTTCGCACGAGGGATAGTCTCGAAACGTTATAGCGATTCGCCGCCATGTTGTCGTGGTCCGCAACCCTAACCCCACTGCCGGGTCAACCCGGTCACGTGCTTTCGCTCCGAGCTCTCTCCCCTGCCCCGCGATCGCGTCAACTTGATCCTGGCTTTGATGGCTTGAATCGTGCGATAAGATGAGAATGGCACCTAAAGCACAGAAATCGTCTTTGGGGACTAAACGACCGCTAGAAAACGACGGCTCTGTTTCTCCGCCCTCGCTGAAGCGAAAAGCGCAGAGCGCCATCTCCAGTATGTCCCTGCAATCGGTCCGACCCATTTTGCGACTCCAACCCGCTGACGATCGCAGAATCCGCTGTCGCAAACTTTTTCACGCCCACCTCTCAGAAACCGAAGGAGCGCACTACGTGGATCGAAAGAAGCGCCGACACCGACACGCTTCCGACACTACTCGTCGCCAAGTATGTGCCCGAAAAAGATGCTGGCACACCCAAGACGAACAAGCGAAAAGTCGCCGCATTCGACCTCGTCCGTCCTCCACCAACGAACTACGGCCAAAAAGCTAATACATTGCAGGACTCAACGTTGATCACATCTGCGTCCGGGAAGCGACATGCCGACGACCCGACCGATTGGAAATGGTGGCACCATTCCGTCCCCGCCAGGCTAAAGCAACTTCAGGGTGAAGGGTGGGTACTGACATGCGATGGAAAGCAGTTGCTAACAACCCTCAGATTCCAGATCGTTGTTCTCACGAACCAAGGCGGATTAACCCTGCACACCGATCCCAAGGCGAAAGCACCGAAAAGCCTCAAGAACCGAGTCGCGACGTTCAAGCAGAAATGCAACGCGGTTTTGACCCAGCTCGACCTCCCCATTACCCTCTATGCCGCGACGGCTAAAGACATATTCCGCAAGCCACGAACTGGCATGTGGAAGGAGATGAAGGACGACTACAACCTCACCGAAGCCGACATCGACCACGAAAATAGCATATTTGTCGGGGACGCGGGGGGCCGAACGGCGCAGCTTCGGGGAGGGACCGCAATACCAAAAGACTTCAGTTGCTCGGACCGAAATCTAGCTCATAACATTGGCATCATCTTCAAAACACCAGAAGAGTTCTTTCTGGATGAAAAGCCGAGGGATTTTGCCAGGGATTTCGATCTGGTCAACTTTCCCTTTGCGGAGAGCGACGTCAAGTTCGAGAAGACGAACAAGAAGGATGTTGTGCTTTTTGTCGGACCCCCCGGTGCCGGGAAGAGTACATTCTTCTGGAAACACCTCAAGCCGCTGGGATACGAACGGATCAACCAAGACAAGCTTAAAAGGTAGTTGTCGCCCCTCCCGGTCTGCTCTGTCTACTCTACTAACCGTAGTAGCAAGGATAAGTGCTTCAAAGCAGCATCTGATACTCTGAAGATGGAGAACTCGGTTGTCATCGGTAGGTCTACCTCATGCAGCATTGGCAGGCTCTAACGTGTCAGACAACACAAACCCAGACCCCGACACCCGTGCGCAATGGGTAGAGTTAGCCAAGAAGCACAGCGTCCCAATAAGATGCGTCTGGTTCAAGACTCCCATTCATCTTTGCGAGCACAATGATACCGTGCGGTCGCTCAACAAGACTGTGAGTGCACTTACGTAGGGCCGAGTTCAGGCTGACAGTCGTAGTTGAACCCAGAGGACCGCGAGACCCTCCCGAAGTTGGCCTTCAACGGATTCGCCTCACGATTCAAGGAACCCAAGATGAAAGAGGGGTTTCAGGATGTTGTGGAGGTAGAGTTCCAGTTCAGGGGGACGAGGGAGGAGTATGATATCTGGGCCCGGTATTGGATTTGATCTCCAAAGTCACGGTAGCTGGGTGGCTGGCCTGCTGTATATAACCACAGTTGAGTCCCAAGTGGTTTACTTGGAATTTGACGTCCCTTTTGTGGGAGGTTAGCCCAGTGTGTGGGTCCAACTGTGGTTGCCGTCACTTTCAACACTGCTTGCTTCCGGATGACAGTGTACCCTATCCATATCCTATTAGAGCGTCACAACTAGCATTTATCAACACCTCTTGCCAGAATCACGCTTAGAATCGCAACAGTCTGTCTAGCGATTTCAGTAACGCGAATGCTGTTGCAGACCCTGACCACGTGCCATGCTCCAACTCAGCAAAAATAATTAGAAAAGAAAAAAAGATGGCAGTGTTCGGGTACCGGGAATCGAACTCCGGGTCTTCTAGCCCACGCTGGAAAATGGAAACGCTAGAAAATGCAAACGCTGGAAAATCAAGGGCCAGACATGCTTACCACTGCACCATACCCGATTGTAGTTTGTTGCTCAATTTGGTTGTAGTAGGATAAGTGGTTCTGGTATATCTATGGGGGAATATGGTTTGGTGGGTGGCACTTTTGTAGCCAAAGTTAGAGAGATTTTCCTGTGGAGTTAATGGCGTGTGTGGCTTGAAGTATGTCTGGTTTTTAAACTCTGTTGAATTTGCCACTGGCCGGGGCAGATTGAGATCCATCAAGCTAATCAACAGCTGTAGATATCTGAGCTATCTCCGCCTTGCAGTCGGTCCCGTCGGTCGTGAACTGGCGATGAAGGCGTGGCGCATCTGTCGCACCGAGTAGAATAGAAGCCCAAGCCCAACCGCCACCATGACCAACTGCTCGCGCTCCCAAACACTGGTCTCGGTGTAGGGAATGAAAAAGCTACTCTTGCGCACATTCAACACACCAAACAACCAACCCCGAAGCAAATACCACAGAATGACAAAGGGAAAGCACATTAGGAAGGGTCCCACAAAGAAAGGAAACACCAGAAGCACCCACGGCGCGAGCATCCATAGCCAAAACATCTTGACCCCTTCGGAATGCCGATCCAACCAGGCTTCGAAAGAATCGGTCCCCACCCCCACAAACATACACAGCAGAATCAACACCATGAATCCCGTCGCCGCAAGTAGCACCGCACAGTATCCCAACCACAACTTCCACGCCGGCGACCGACACACCCGCTTCTCCACCCACTCATGACACCAAACCCACAACTCAACATTCATCCCTAGCAACCCCAACGCCACGCCCACCAGAGTCATGAGCGCCAAACACGTTATTCCCAACATGAGAAGCGAATGCCCCGACGCGCCCATCCCATCCCAATATAGCCCCGGTAAGAAATCCCCCGGGATGAGATTCCCCCCTTTTCCTTCGACAGTCGTCCCGCCCAGCCAAGCCCACTTGTTGAACACTACCATCGCCAGTGCACAGATCGGGAGTGTTATTCCTAATCCCTCTAGGGCGAGAAGACGTAGATGGGGAGCAATACGCGTTGCATAATCGAGTTTTTTGGCATTGGCGGCGTTTACAGCCGCAGAATGAGCGGCGGCACGGCGTTGCGCTGCTTCAATGGGATTTGTCGGGAAAGAAGAAGTTGTAGAAGGGCGGTATCGTGAAGGAGAGGGTTTGGCGGGTTGGATCCGATGAAGGTACAGGATTATACGCCAAGAGGAAAAAAGGAACCCCCAGGTTAAAAGTGTGAATGGCGGTCCCATGGCTCCGGAATGCGGTGTCCAAGTAGAAAGCGGGGAAGAGGTGAGGAAGAGTTGCATCAGCGTGGTATATGATGATAAGAGGTGGTAGGCGGAGAGATTCATGCCGAAGAGGGTGGTCAGGATAGAGATATAGAGAAGGGGAGGAAGGCGCGAGAGCAGACGGATGCGGAAGGGGAGTTTGGGGAGCGGGAGGGATAACCGGGTTTTGAATAGTGGGAGAATGAACTTTTCCGGGTATGCACCCTGAGGGTTATGGTCGGCGGGTAGCGTTGAAGTGCGGTATCCGGGCGGGCCGAGATGAAGTTGTAGGATGGCGATGATGGCAGCTAGGTTAAGAAGAACGGATGGGCCCGGGCCGTAATACCAGGGCAGGTTGTGGACTCCGAGCGGATCGGGGGTGTCCGGAGCGGCGCCGTGCGGGAACGGTTCCACCTTGGCCCGGGATGTTTTTGTCGGCCCCGGACCCGAAACTTGAAGGGTCACGGTTGGTTGGACATCTGCTAGAAACGGGGAAAACAGATACAGTGGGTATTCCTCCGGCGGTTTCGGGGCCGTATATGTCGCGGTCGCGGTCACCACGACGGGATGGTCAGTGCACGGCGCTGTGACAAAAACTGTTGTCGGGGGCGGAGTTGGTGCCGTCGCCGTGACAGTCACGGTCGCGAACACGGTCGTAGCCATGATTTTGGCCCCTTCACTCACGGTTTGGCGATGCAGACGATGAGTTCTGCGAGGAGAAAATCTCCCTGCGGAATACTCGCAAGGCTCTCACGGCTCTCTGTCTCTCTACCCCTTTTCTGCTTACGCGATGGCGTCGGCAATTTCCACCAGCTGAAAAGCGCCAAGCCGGACAGGTACTATTCAGGCGCTGCCCAGGAGCTGCTCAGGAAATAATCAGAGAAATTGCCAAATATGGTTCGAATAGCAACTTTTCGCGAGGTCCCACTTTTTGGGACGTAGGTGGCCCGAAACTGGGACCCCCCACCCAAACCTAACCCAATTTCAATCCTCTTCTCTTCCCCCAGAGTCACATAAAGCCTAGTTTATGTCCCCCATTAGATTTCTATTCCTCTTAGAAACAATGCACACTGGAATCTGTGGACTTGATACTGTCGTAGCTGCTTGATTGCATTGTTTGTATTATTGTTGCGGCTCTGGCTTGCAACCAGAGCTCCTTTGTTTTATAGACCTATCTATAGGATCCGATCTTCGTCACTGCGGTGGCTCAGGTTCACTAGCACTTTGGTAGCGCCAGGCATCTCTGCCCAGGGTCCCTTGAACCCCTTTCTCTCTGACAGAAACACTGTTCCAATTCTCAGTTTTAAGTCTAATGTGCTTTTCTTTTTCTTTTTTGGGGAGATATGCTCAAGTGTCCTTATATGGCGAGGCACACACTCTCGGAAAAAGGGAAAAGGAAATTGTAGCAGCTTAACTCTGATTTCAATTCTGTATTAAGCTTGCTTTATGTAAACTCTCGCATTTTAAGAGACTTAATGAGATATTGTGCTGGCCAGAAGCTGATACCCAGATTCTAGGCTGAGGTAGTAGCTGGATCAAGTACTCTTACCTTCGGTGGAAAATTCTTCGCTAATACCGTAATATCTAGATCCTTGTTCTGAGGATACGGCCATCTTTAGTAGAAATCAAAATAGACCATTCCTAGAGGAATCCAATTTTGCGACACGTATGGTGAGCATAACGCAAAACCTGGGAATGTGCTGGAACCTCCGAGTAACAGCTTCAGTCGCAGGCCCAAAATTGGGTCACGCGGCTATGCAGGCTAGGCCCACCATAGCTCACCCTAACGAAGTGCATCATGGAGATCTGCACGAATAATGCCCATGATAGAAGTCAAAACTCTGAGGCCACCAAGCGGAACCCACTGTCGTGTGGCGATGTTGCTGAATGGACTGCTCAGACACACCTTCCGCAGGCACCAGATCATCAATCAGACAAGCAGAAATTTGCTTTGGTGGAGTTAACACGCAGCCCTGCTACGTCCGCAGAACAGGCTGTCCCTTCTGGCTTCTGGGCGTAGGTTCGGATCCTGCAGGCGACGTCGTCTTCTTTTTGGCGTTGCACACTGAATCGGCTCCACACCAGCTCAAGAGCTGGAAATAAACCTACTGAGTGTTTGTTTTGCTTGCTGCCTCAGTGCTCCGAATGTGAAGACATGCGGACTTGAGGATCAAAGTGAAGAAGCTGTGTTCAGACGTAGGCGGGATAGTTTACAGGTATCAGGCTTACAGCAGTCCAATGCCGTCGATTATTCTCTTGGCGGTAAAGTGATACAGCCCTCAGGCTTCTAAAATGAGCAAGTTGCTGTAATCATGTGAAAGGCGGCATACATCCCTGACCAACGACGGTGCCCATCAGACGAGTGATATTTCGCTCTCCTCCAAGTCATCCCATACTGTGTTCGACCGTGTAACAGGCGGCCGGGATCTATCAAATGTATCCAACCACGAAGAATTGAAGAACCCAACACGGAAATACACACCTGGGTTCTCGGTTGATTCCTTAACAACTAAGCCCGCGTCCAGCCCGGTAGGATTCCGGGACATCATCTGTACTCCCTTAGACCTAAAAACTCCATCAGCAAGTAATATACATTCCACAACCTGCCTCTCATCAAGCCACTTGGACTTGCATCTCTCTGAGCCGGTTGTTTTCTGAGCTGGACAAAGATGAATGTCAGGGTAGAAGTCGAGGGCTGGCCACTTGGTTTGCGGCTCCGATGTTTCCATTAGTCGGACCCTATAATAGCATGCCTCCTTCCCGAGCTTACATGGCTCATGTTCGAACACACCTCTCCTTGCCTTCGCCCTCAGAGTCAGCTTCCAGGAGTTGAGAGAGGTAGGCGGGGAGGAGATCGCGTGCTTAACACCCATCGTTAGCTCCGCGATGGGTATTTGTCCAACCACAGTGGCAATTGGATGGCATATGAAGTTGAAGTTGACGTTTCGGTGCGTCGAGAGCCACGACCAGCTCGGACCAATGGCGACTGACTGGTAAGCCTCGGGGAGAATCTCTAGGTCTTGACCCCGGTGGACCCACCACAGCATGTAAGCAATGATGTTAGCTCCCCAGAGGCCGAAGCTGTAGCTGCCCAGACCGAAGTCCTTGAACAGGCTCGCAACTCCATCCAGTGCAGCCAGCCGATCCTGATGGTACGTAAACATCCTCGCGGAGTAGGCGTGAACAATCCTTCTCCAAAGAGCTGATGTTTCGTCGGAGGCCCCTTGCCTTGCCCGTTGCAAGAGAGAGAGCTTTTTGAAAGGCTCGCTGCTACCACATTCGCACATGAAGCCTGCGTTGCATTCCCACATGATTTCGCTGGAGGTGAAGTGCGCCGTTCGGGTAGCGAGCAGTCGCTCTTGAAATATCCAGCCGCGACCGAGCAGCGGATGCTGGTCGAGATCTTGTTTTACCTCCTCGTTCAAGAGATCATGAGGGAGAGCCTCTCGGACGTAAACAGCTGGCTGACTGGAGGGAGTGGGTTTTGATGACTTTAGTGGAACTTGTTCTGCCGTAAAGCTGCTAGGGACGTATTCTCCGTAGTTGGCCGCAGAAGCTTTACGCTCGCCGAATAAGCTCTGATGGCAATTGCCTGTCCGAGTTCCCGAAATGACGAGGCAAGCATTTCTGTAGATGTCCTTCATCTGCATTGCCTCTCTGTCCCAATCTTTAGGGTCGTCTTGCACAATGCAAAGTGCATCGATCCAGATGTATCGTATCCCTAGCCCTCTTGTGATCTGAACGGCATCCCTCATGATTTGCGGGATGGAAGACCAGAGAATGCCTTTCTTGTGTACATCGAGATTGCTAAGGGTGGTGGTGAGGTTACCCGATGTGCCCCAGCAGTAACTGAGCGCGACAAATGCGCCGGTATCCGTCTTAGCCGTCGTATGAAGCCGGACGAGGTCGTGCTCGGCAGTCCCGACGTCGAGAACTCGTGTCGGGAGGTCGAACTGGAGGCTACTGTTGCGGCAGACGTCGTGGTCTCGCTGACAGATCCCCATCCATCCCCGAATCCGCTTGACCGATTCCTCAAGGTCGACACTAGGTCGCAGGTGGAATGACTAGGGCCAGGGGGAAGGTGTAGTAGTACCTATGAAGCCGACAAGTCAGCCTTTCAAATCCAACGATGTTTCCAGGGGTGCAGGTATAACATACCAGGAAGAACATAGAAATCTAGGAATCTCGTCTGCCCGCCTTGATAGACACCAACATGTGACAGAGATTTCCGGTCTCGGAAGTCTCCCTGTAACTGAAGTTTGTCGGTCTTTCCAGGAAGCCGAGCCTGAGCCAATCGTGGTTGGAGGAGGCGCACGCCTTCGATGATGACTTTACATCGCTCACATGTGTCGGGCGCCGGCGACTGGGCCAAAATCATGTGCCGGAAGTGTTTGGACCAGGAGTCGAAATCGGGACTATCGCAAACTTGGCAATCCATATCTGTAGCGGGTAAGTGGAAGATAGCGGTGAGAGATGGAATAAGGGAAGGAATGATATCGGTGTCACCATTCTGGTTGGGCAGGAACCACAGCCAAGTTGAGCTGAGCCTATTTGCAGGGGAATTGGGAAAGCCAATGGCCTGAGGCAGCCACGAAACCCGATTTGGGTGGCAGCTGCCAACAGTTGCATTGACTCCAGGCTCTCCCATCAGTATGCACCAAGTACTTGTCAATACTAGAATGGCAACTTGAACCACAACTCAAAGTTCCGGACGCTAGTCCGCCGACAACATCAAATCAACTCAACCTCTCAGCTAGGTATGTAGGTATGTCCCCTTTACTATGTCCACAGTCTCGTTTGCTTGCTCCCTCTCCCCCTCCTGTCATCCAAGCATGTCATTGATCTCATCCCCCTGATCAACATCCTTACACGGTATACCGATAAAACGAGGCATTATCCCCCTTCTCCCTCTCAGCATACCTCTCCTCCTCGGTATACTCGCTCGACGGCTTATACTCGCGATCCCTCCTCGCGTTCTCCTTCCGCAGATACACACTGGTCGAGTTGAATCGCTTCATGGTCGAAGACCGCGCCGTGTCGGAAGAGGCAGTTTACTCCTATGATCCTGACGCCACAAGTTACTGGAATCAGTTGGAGAGTTGCTTTGCAATCCATGCAGATGGCCCGACTTCCCAGCCTACCATACGGGATTCAGCATTGCGCCAAGGCCTTACAAACGAACCGAGGCGTATGCGGACGAATGGAGAAGGCTGATGTCCCGGGCCATGGAAACATACTACCGGTCTAAGCTACTGTAAGTCTATGAGCGTTGGCGTAATATTAAGCCTAGAATCATCGGTGTGGATGCTCAACCTAAGTATCTCGTTTCTGCTAATGGAACACACAACATGGTGAAGATTCTGCGCATCCCGAGCAGTACTTGTCAAGTATTAGTACTTATGAGCTACCAGATGTTGATGGCGCAGCCTCCGCCACCACCACGGTCCCTAAGCTTGACCAAACCATGATTGACGTGTACGCAAACGAGCTCTATACGCCCAAATCTAAGGTCCTACGGTAAGCTCCATTTGCTCTACATAACCGCACTAAGCGCTTATCTACTTGCCCCTCACGAAGCAGCGATGTCACTCTTGCAACCGGATTGATACTCCCGAATGGAGAGATGGGCCCTCTGGCATCGGGGCACTCTGCAATGTCTGCGGTCTGCACTTCAACAAGCTGGAGCGCAGGCGGCAGCTGGAGCGACATCATGATTCCATGCGAGCCAAAACCATCAAGGCATGGTCACCGACTGACAATGACCTCATCAGCGCTCCCTGATACGAATGCCCGGGCACTCTCAACGGCGCCATGCCCGTCAATGCTCTCCCGGACTGGGGATCGTCGGTAAACGTCATCTCCGAAGCATTCGCCATACGCCATAAGCTCCGGGTCGTGCCGACCCCGGCAGAGCCCATGAAGCTGCTCGGCAACAACCGCGTCGAGAGCATCGGGTGTGTATTCGCCAGCTTCCGGTTCCAAGGCGAGCAGCAAGGCTACTGGCGCGAATTTCACGTCCTCCTCAGGAGCCTCTGCGACGTGATATTAGGCAAGCCATTGCTGGCTGAGACTCAGACCCTCACCAAATTCGTTGGCCGCATCATCCAACGCGTTCGCCTCTGCATCCGGAAGCGCGACCGCCTCTTCCTTCTTGATGAGCAACCTAAGGATCGGATCCAGTGCAGCGTAAATGGCGTCTTTGCAGCGGCGCTGCCCGATACAGGCTCCGATCTGATGCTCGTATCGGGTGCCTTTGTGAAGCGCTATGGATTCAAGGTCCACCGCGGAGAGAAATATCAGCGTGAGGTTGAGCTGGCGGGCGGGTCTACCATTTGGATAGACGGGACAGTCCTTGGGGCGAATCTGAAGTTTGATGTGCCCTGTGGGGAGGAGGAATTACCGTCGCTAGACCGTGAAGAGTATATCGCCTACACGGCCGGCTTATCCTCATACTTGAGTGGGGGGCCCGAGCTAATGACAGAGGCGGCGGCGATATTTATCTGCGATCTCCACGTCATTCAGGATCTGCCGTGTGACATCGTCTTGAGCGGCGAGTTCATCTTCCGCAACAATGTATTTACCAAGTTTCAGAGTCTCTTTATGAAGACGGCTGATAGGAACCGGTATGACACCGCAAGATGCTCTCCGGTTTGTGAGGAAGCGGCCTAGGTGGTGGCGTTCTCGTCGACCAGACGGGCCACGGGAAGTCCTGGTACGTCTTTCAATCCCATGAAATTACGATACCTTAAGGTATTTATCCTGCATACGCGATGCTGACTTACACAGGTGTTGCAATCAGACTTGCTACATCGTGTTACATTTCAGCAACTCTAGTCAACAACAAAGCGAGAAGCAGAGACCACCGGACGCTGCCGGACCATGTCGGAGGTAAACATAACTCCGACCCCGGTCCGGGGGACAAAATTCCACCGCAATCAAGAACCGGGACTACCTAGGTAGCGGGTTATGCAGTTAGTTTGTGAACCAGAATGATTTTCTTTCCACTAAAAAGGATGCCGCACCCAGTTACTGATCCTTCTCCAATCCCACTCCCAAATCCTCTTGCTACGCCTCCGAGGTGCTGTGCGTTTCGGCGGCACAATTCTGCTGTTGGCTTGGCTGCCGCCCTACGGCGTTAGTTGATCGGTTAGCGATCCTTCAAAGCAGGAACGTGGAGTCGTAACAACGACCCGATTGACGCCTTCCGAGAACAACCTGAATCCCCTCCCCAGATGAAACCATACAAGGCTATCAAGGTTTTGAGTTCCAACCCGCATTTCCTTCGGGAGGCTGAAACACCATGGTTGTTTCCCGGCCTTGTCAAGACTATACATACATATCCAACATACCTACGCCAACCTCCCCATTCAAATACGACGAGTCAACAAGGGGAAACTTGTTACCGACGCGGCCCAGTCCAGTCAGCTGCAAAGAAGCGGCACTGAGCCTAGTGGCCCCAGAAACCACAGCTTCTTCTGGAATCCTACCGGGATGGATTCTCATTCAGTCTACCGATGTGCATATACCCCAGCCTTGAAGGGCAGAAGTTGGTTCCAGAACCCAGCGGCTCAGCAACCACGCTAACTACCGTGCCAACTCACGTCACAAGGGAGACCCGAAGACTTATCGGGTCAACGGCTGGCTCCAGAGAGTAGGAACTTTTGCTACGCCGCCCTAAGTCCTAGTTAATATGTCAGCAGCTTCGTTGGACTTGCATCTGCCGACATGTGCTTGGTCATGGTTGGTTCCTGAACGAGGCACGAGGACAGACATGACCCCAGCCCATTGATGTACACATTGTCGTGCGGGTACTTTGTTTCTGAGAGTTGAATCGAAGGATGATGGGTATGGCCGGGATCTCGAGAAAAACGGAGGCCAAGTCAATTTGTCTTGCTCATTGATCCCCGGCAGCTTCGGGCTGTGCAATAAGAATTTTCGATTCATCAGTTAACGTTGGCTCTAGTCCTGCAGTTTTCATTCACAAACTCAGCCTCAAGTTGGGCGTAGGTAGTAAAACGGTACCAACCCTCTGTCTGGAGTAAACAGGAGCGTATTGACATAGTGGCTAGCGTTTAGTTCTGCTGCATATGCATCGTCCTCCCCCCCTACCTACATTTGAAACTCGTAAACCATCAATCACATTCCAGTGAAAAAAAAAAAAAAAAAAAAGAGGTTCAGTCGACGCCCTTCATGTTCTACACTCACACCCCCAAAGCTCAAGTTTGTGTATGTCACCGCACAGTGTGTGGATTTTTGCTCCCAAGACTTTTTTGAATGTCTCACAGCCCAGTACCCGCCACCTTCTAGCTCGGGCGTCTGTTAGCTTTTTCTTGGCAAACCGTCGCTGAATCAGCGCCAGATACCTACCTTACCTTCTCTCTTACTGCATTGCCATTGTACTGCACGACGGGGGAATAGTTGACCGAACAAACGCCACACACCGAGCTAACTAACTAACGCTAGTAACTCACCCACCTCTACGTACGTTGACCTGACTCGCATTCCGACTTCTCAACCCCGCATCCGATACGGGAGTCCCGATGACCCGATTTAAAAAAAAAAAGCAAGATACGAGACTTACGTACTACGCACGTATGGTCTGATGTGGGCTTCTAGCGCCGTTCTAGAACAAAGTCTCTTGCCCCAGTCTGAGACATCACTGACCTATCTCCGAGTTGAATATTCTCAGCACATGCTTTGAGCTACCTCTCTAGGTACCTAGATAGGGCAGCTGTATACTAAACTAATTCTGGCCTTGAGCTTTGACTGCAATTGAACTGACATGACTCGTTCCCCACATATCACATCCCATCCATATCCCCCGAAGCCAAGCATGGAACCTAGGTAGGTAGGCGGTGGACAGAAACGGAAAGCGGTGGCGATTCAGGGTCGCCTACCGACCTTGGACAGAACAGGACAGAACAGAACAGAACAGAACAGAACAGAAATCGAAGCTACTGGTCGATTGAGATGATCGAGAAAGGAATCGGTTCATTCAAGCTCCGTCTCTTTCGGTCTCCTGAGAATTTTTTTTGGCGTTGCCGAGGACATTGAATGCGGCTTGCCATATTAGCGAGCTTCAGTGATACAACAACGTTGTGTCGTCCAACTTTGCTAGTTCAAAGTTTTGAAGGGCTGGCCCAGGAACAAGCGCACAAGCGGACAAAGCTGAGGCGGCTACAACGTCCGCTTACTTTCTCGGTTACATCGTCGTTGCTAAATCTAGAGGATATGTTGAGCCCAACCTTGGGCCGTTTGAATGACAGCTTGACATTGAACGACATTGAACGACATTAAACAAGTTGAGAGATTTTACAGTTGAGATGATTGACACCGAGAATGGAAGACCCAGGGGCTAGAATGGGAGATTAGAATGAGTACATAAGGGTGGGGCGTTTCCGAGAGAGAGAGAGAGAAAAGGGAAACGCATCTTCAAGTTCAGTATACAGACAGACAGATATCTCAGCATCAAATCAAAATCATCAAAATGAAGTACACATTCGTCCTCTCCCTCCTCAGCGCTACTCTCGCCATGGCCGCTCCTCCCAAGGGTCTCATCCCCATCGACAAAAATGGAGCCCGTCGTGGAGGGCGCTTGCATTCCCGCGTCTTGCACATCATTTGGGGTGAGTATTTCATTACCTATCCGTACCTGTTTGCTGTCGACGGGTCAATAAACCGTGCCTCACTCACACTGACATTTTTATATTTTGAAGTGCTGTTCGGGGAATTGCGGATACTGGTGTGTAAGTACCTATCAAATCTCGGAAATCAAACTTTTCCAAAAACAAGTATTGACCATTATACAATGTAGCGCGCTTGCGGAATCGACTACGGCTGCTAAGGCTTTTTGACATGGAAAAAAAAAGGGGGGGGGGGGGGTGGTTGTCTAGAGGCAGGTTATGTTGGGACTCGATGGACAGCTGCGATGCAATGTAGGTAGGCAGGGCACATAGTCAAAGAAAGAAAATCAATATCACCAGATCACACCAGGTCCTTAATCTCATGTCATGTCATGTCAATATCAGTGATCGACATTTGCACTGACTGCATGGGTCCAATATTCTAGTTTACATGTCTGGTATACCTGAATTCGATTTTTTTCCAGCTCGCCATGTCCCTCCCCTGCCTGTTGTGCTTTTTCAGCTATATGTAGGTAAAATTTGATCAAGTGATCATTTATTACCCCCGGGGGGCCGAACTGGACCCATACGAAGTTTTTTGATTCTTGACATGCGGCCCCCCATTTTACCTTTTGCACCTAAGGACCCGATTCGATGGCGACAGTGCCACAGGAACCCAGACCGAACCCGGGCGGGAAAACAGCCTGCTTATGCCCCCAACACCACCCACACCACGCATCACTCCCCCACAGAGGGGAAGGGAAAAAAAAAAGCTGAGTGTTGAAAAACAACTATTATCCCGAAAAACCACGTGCATGTATTATCGCTATGTTACATGTTACATAGGTACGTTGTTGCTTACTATGTACTCTTTCGCCACTTACCTACCAAGCCGGTTCTCGGACCGCAAAACCTGCCCCAGATCGGTTACCTACCAGGTACAGGTATCTTGAAATAGAACGAAACCATCCCACCTGAAGTTACCTTACCTAGGTAGGTAATCACATAATACCACATGGGGAGCGTACATGGTATGGTACATGTATGTGGATATAGAATCTCGGGTGCAGCGTGGCGTGTAAGCACACTCCAGTCACACACACACACACACGCGCGCGCGCACATGATATGCAGAGTTATGACCGGAAACTCCCAGCTCCTCTAGCTGACAAGAATCATTGGAAAGAGAAAGACCAAAAAAATTACAAAATCCTGCCGGCTGGGGCCACGGCAAACAGCAAAGACACCGAGCCGAGAGCGAGAGAGAGAGAATTCAGGTTTCTGTCCTGGCCTGCCTGGCCCCCGATGACCATTGACTCAATCAAGCAATCTCGGGAAAAGGCAAAAAGGGGGGAACGGATGAGCACCTACTATTGCAGATTCCACTGCAGACTGGCCCGTACAGTACTTACGCAACACTGCAGTTATATGTGACATGGCAGTGGATGCATGACGGTGGATGCATGGCACACACACCAGACCCGACCGGCTTGGGATATCAACTACCTAGGGAAGTAACCCGATCCAAACCAATCCGCCATGTACACATTTTGGTTTTCTCTCACCGCACCGTGTACTTCACATATCGTATGTGAGGTCTGCTATCGGTGAGGTGACCAAACACCCCAAACCGTAACGGAGACAAGTCCGTTTTGGCAGGCATGTAGGCATGCAGGTAGGTATACATGAAAAGGCTAGTCTGAATGCACCTACCTACCCTGACCGCCTCTCCTTTCATGAAAGAAGAAACGCCCCGCTCCGCCAGCCCTACACTACAGTACAATGCCGCGTCGAAGACTCGAGAAGACGCCGACCACACCACGCTATACTAGCCGCAGACAGATTAACTAGAACACACTAGCGTAGCGTGTCGGCACACCACCACCCCCAGCCCAGCCAGTCTGGCCCTGATCCGACGCCTACCACACCACACCACACACACCTTTTCCAGCCTGTCCTTCCATGTGGGGCCATCATTGAACGACACGACACGTCTTTGTCCAAGTTGCCAAGCACCAAGCAACCTCTCGGACTTGAGGGCTTGGCAAAACATCAAAGTGCAACAAGCACAGGGCACCACAAGACTCCATGTGGCAAGACCATGTCCCAAGGCCCCTGACTGACCCTGACCGACCTGATATATTGATATTTCTTTTTCATCCCGCCTTGTTAGGGGGTTGCCACGCGTCGAGGTAAGGAAAGTCCCAAAGATCGAGATCTGGTAGGCTGGCCCAGTCTGATATTTATTGAAAGGCGGGACGGCTGACGAGGGGATGGGTAACCAGGGAAAGGAGATGAAATGGGGGTCATGAAGAGAGAAGAGATGGGTGGATTGGGCGGTGGCTACTGGCTGGCTGGCCAGACCATGATAGACCAGGCTCAACTCTCAGAGTGGCATGAAAGATTCGATGTGTCAGTGAGGTCCCTTCATGTGTCTTTGCTCTTTTTGATTTCCCCGACGTCCTCACGTCGACACACCGCCTTTGTTGTTGATGTGAACCCACCGGCCAGGGTCGTTGTCTGTGACTGGCCAAGTCATCGGACCCCGACAGCAGCCCGACAGACATTTGAACCCCCCATCAAGTAAGCCCCCGATTGAATCTGGCCAATCCCGCCCTGTCCTATCCATCCCAGGGAGTGACAGACGTCACATGGATCCGGGGTCCATATCCATGTCCATGTCCATCTCGGCGCCAACCTGATTGATCGATATCCCCAGAGTGAGTGGGTTGACTTACGTACCAGAGCTCCCCGGGAAGCCGCTCCTATTCCGGTCTAGTTTCGGGCAGCAGAGTTGGATTGTGTCAAGCTGACAGGGGCGACTCGTGGCTCGCGGGGCCGTGGACTGTGGACTGTGGACCGTGTGCTGGGCCCGTGTGCTGTGGACTGGGGCCCGTATACACGGATCGAATTGTTTTGACGCGTGCGTGCGAGAGAGAGAGAGAGAGTGTGTGTGTGTGCCTGTGCCATGTCCGCGGAGAAGAGAAACGTGGGAAAGGGAGGGGAGGGGGGGCATTATCCACATTGTGCTCTCCTGTCCTGTCGTCTAGTCCAGTCGCCACGATAGAAGCGATAGAAGCGTTGGAAACGGGATGGCTGCATATCGTAGAACTTTCTTTTTGGTTTTGCCATTCCTTCCTTTGCCGCCGCCGCCACGGAAACGATAAGGAAAAACAAAAGAGCGGTCGGGGGTCGGGGATGGGTGGACCAACCAACGAGACGTGTCTGGTCGGGTCTCGGAGAAATGAAGCTCGTGGAATGAGATGAGAGATGAGAGGCGAGCCGCCACATGCACACATCCGTCCATTGATCTCGACCACTAGTCCAGCCATGACATCAAATGTGCATTAGGTACTGAATCTGCTCGACATCAAAAGTCCTACATTACGGACGGACGGACGGATGGATGCAGTGGTAAACGCACATGTATTCTGTAGCCTTGCAGCATTTTCATGTCCTAAAACGGCCGCGTGCAGAAAGTTAGAACAAAAAAGACAACGCTTGTTTCAGGCGGGTCAAGTGTGTGTGGGCTAGGGCGCACCTCCCAACTTGAAATGGCGGTAACCTCGTTCAATGTTGTTGTGATGGGTCCTTATTATCTAACTAGCTTGTTTGACTGTATCAAAAGATCTCCTCTCTTGACAAACCATGGCCAGCGCGTCAGATCATCACATCATCCAGGTACGTAGTGTAAGCAGCGTAATTGGTGGTCGGCGAACAGAACCCCGGGAGGAAAGCTCACCGGTTGTTAACAAAAGAGGTTTAATTCATCTGACATAAAATTACCACCCCAGCGTAAAACCACGTTGTTTTGCCACTGCGAACCGAGCCGCTGGGCTCTCCCATTTGATCGTTGGGTGCCCGCCCACCCGCCCCGGCATCTGTTTTGGCGTGCACGGTGTGTGTGCTAGCGTAAAAAAAGAGTG